>Ga0316189_10002780_pt1 | contig 17062 bp, 11 predicted proteins | sample LowCovwburrow_MG_FD_204930 | JGI IMG/M metagenome (GOLD analysis project Ga0316189, IMG submission 204930) | Coastal sediment microbial communities from Maine, United States - Lowes Cove worm burrow | ecosystem: Environmental > Aquatic > Marine > Coastal > Sediment | place: USA: Maine...
TAGGCTTCGTCGGGGACGAGGCTCATCAGCAGGGAGAGCGGCGACCAGGCGCGGTTGCTCATCGCGGCGCGCTTGGCTGCGTCTCGGGCCCGGTCGTAGTCGAAGCAGGTCCAGGCCGCGAGGGAGGCCTGAGCATCATCAGTTCCGCGGTGGAGCGATGGACAGGGGCGGAGCTCCTCAGCCGAGCCGACGTTCTCGGCGACGAGCAGCTCGACGAGGGCGTCGTCGAAGTCGCCTGCGCAGGCGAAGCGCTCGGCGGGATCCTTGGCGAGGGCGCGGAGCACCAGCGCCTCGAGTGCGTCGGGGATCCGAGCGGTCGGCGCGAGCGCCCGAGGCGGCGGAGGCAGTGTCTCGACGACCGCGTGGCGGACCTCGTAGTCGGTGCCGGTGAAGGGGAGGCGGCGCGCGAGCAGGTAGTAGAGGATCATCCCGACGGCGTAGAGATCGGCGCGACCGTCGACGGGGCGCTCGAGGACCTGCTCGGGCGCGGCGTAGGCGAGAGTCCCGACGAATGGGCCGCGGGTCGTCAGAGGCGTGACCGAGACGAGATCGGGTCGGTCGAGCTTGACGAGCCCGAAGTCGAGGACGCGGAGGCGTTCGGCGCCGCGGTGCTGGGTGACCATGCAGTTGCCTGCCTTGAGGTCGCGGTGCAACGCACCGTTTCGGTGCAGCTCGGCGACGGCGGCGAGGAGCTGACGGACGAGGCCGAGGCTTCGCCGCCACGTGAGGTCGCCGTCGCCGACCAGCCCGTGCAGCGTCTGGCCTTCAAGGAGCGGCATCACCAAGAAGCACAGCGTCTCGCCGCCGCCGATGCGCGCCTCGCCGAAGTCGAGGACGGGCGTGAGGTTGGGGTGGTCGAGGGCTCCGCCTAGGCGGGCCTCTTGGCGAATCCGGCGGCGCTGCTCCTCGCTCCGGGCGTGCTCGGGGTGGATCACCTTGACGGCGACCTGCCGTCGCATGTGGGTGTCGCTGGCGGCGTAGACCCCGGAAGTGCCGCCGCGGCCGATGAGGGCCCCTAGGCGGAAGCGGTCGGCTAAGAGTCGTCCGCGGAGGTCGGGGCCTAGGGGTTGATCTGCGGGCGGAGTGGTCGGCATCGGCGCTCTCCCAGGTGCTCGGACTAGACCTCCACAAATGTTTTCAAATTGAAATAGTTTTCATAATATGTCTTCGAGAGGCCGGATTCTGGAAATCCTGTCGACTTCTCGGCACCGTGGCCCCCGTGTGGGAGATCAAGCCAGAGCACTGCCGCGCAGCCCGCTACCTCTTGGGCTGGACCGTCAGCGATCTCAGCCGCGTCTCTGGCGTCAGCAACGCGACGATCGGCCGCTTCGAGCGCGACGAGGGGGCTCCGCATGCCCGCACGGCCCGCGACCTTCGGCGGGCGCTTGAGGAGGCGGGCGTCCGTTGGAGTGACGGCGAACCTGCGACGCCCTTCGTCAAGTGTGGCGACGGGACCGTGGTGATCGTCGAGCCCTGAGCTAGTGCCCCTGGGGTTGGCTTGAACGGCTTGGCCCGTTGTCCGAGCCGGGCGAAACGCGTTTCGAGTGCACCCTGCTCTTGCAGGGGCTGGCGGCAGTTGGCGCGCCTGCGAGAGGCGACACTGGGCGCGCTGACGGGGCCATGCCCCAGGTTCGCGCCGATGCGCTATCCGGCCGTAGCGACGCAGTAGAGCCGGTTCTTCTGGGAGCACCAGTCGAGGTCGGCCTCAGTCCACTTGATGTCCACGTCCTCGGTGCTGCCGTACGATCCCGTGATACCGACGAGGTCGGCAGTCCAGCCGTTGCAGTCTGGACCTTGGAGCGAGGTGCCGGTCGGCGCGGTGTTTGACCAGACGCGATAGGGCTTTGCCACGGGCATCTTCTTCTGAGTCACATGGATGGCGCTGTCGAGGTCAGTGCCGTCGACCAGCTCGGCCCAGCTCGCGGCGATCTGGACGCCGTTCGGCAGGATATAGGCCCCCATCGGCGGCGTAATTCTCGTCGTCGGAGACTCCGCGCCGGAGCTGAGCCAGGCCCGGTAGGAGCTCGGATTGCTGAGCAGGGCAGCCTCGGCGAGGGCTTGGCAGTGGATGTCGGCTCCATCGAGACCCCCGAGCGCGCCGTCAAAGCGCTCATACGAGACGAAGATGAGGTTGGCGTTCCATATGCAGCTCTCGCACTTGGATCCGTCCTCCAAGCTGTCATCGAGCGGATCACACTCTTCGAACTCGGCTTGGTGGATCTTGTCGCCGCAGTGAGGGCCCAGCTGACAGAGATCCGTGCAGCCGCCGTAGGATCCGTCGCCGTTGGCCTCTTCCAGGTCGCATGCCTCCTTGCCTATCTGGGTCAACCCATCGCCGCAGAAGGCAGCCAAGCACTCAGAGGTGCACGCCGCGCTGTCTGAGTTGTCCGGGCCGTCGTCGCACTCCTCATCGCCGTTCACCTCACCGTCGCCGCAGATCGGTATGGCCTCGCCGCCGTTGGTGGTCATCCCGGTCGTCGAGGTGTCCGTGGGAGCGGTGGGATCCGTGTCATCGAACCCCGTCGAGGTGGAGGTCGTGCTCGATGAGGTCGGATCAGGTCCTGTTGTCGCGGGCGGCGTGCCGTCTGAATCTGACGGAAGACCGGTCAGCGATCCTGTGCTCGTGCTCGACGAGGCTTCGGTCGCAGAGATCTCATCATCGGTCCCGGCTGGCACGCAGGCTGCTGCTAGAAGGCTGATCGTCAGGAGCGCAGAGCCCCATCGCTTGGTCGTCATAGGTGTTCGCTCTCCGGGCTCGCTGGCCGTCTAGTCCTCGAAGCACATGAGGTGGCCGAGGCTGTAGCAGTCGCTGGGTGCAGGGAGCTGCGTCCACCAGGCGTCGACCGCCGACGTGCCGCCGTAGTAGGTCGAGAGTTCCTCCAGACCCATCGTCCAGTCGGCGCAGTAGAGCCCGTCTCCGACACCTTCGCCTGCGGGGGTGGTCGCCGTCCATACGAGCACGTTGTCGATGAGCTGGCCGTCGGCGGTGTGCATGATCGGACCCGAGAGCTCGCCATCCGTCAGGTCATCCCAGTCGTCGGCGACCAACGTCCCAGTGGTGGAGACATAGCGAGCGTCTCGGGTCGAGAAGCGGGTCGATGGGCTCCCCGTCGAGTCGCTGATCCATGCGCGGTAGCGCTCGGGGGACGGCAGGTCGTGGATCGCGGCCTGCGTCCGACAGCGATCATCCGCGCCATCGAGGCCGCCGAAGGTCGCCTCGTAGTCGACGTCGGTGACAAAGACGGAGCGATCGCGCATGCAGGCGGCGTTGCAGCCGTCATCGGGGTCGAGGTTGCCGTCGTCGCACTCCTCGACCCCCTCGTAGAGAACCCCGTCGCCGCAGGTTGCGGCGAAACACGCACTCAGGCAGGCGTCGCTGTTGTCGTCGTTGGCGTCATCGCACTCTTCCTTGCCCTCGAGGATGATCCCGTCGCCGCAGACGGCGTGGGTGCAGCCGTTGGTGCAGCCATCGGTGTCGATGTCGTTGGCGTCATCGCACTCCTCCTCGCCCTGGACGACCCCGTCGCCGCAGGTGGACGCGAGGCAGGTGTTCGAGCAGGCGTCGTCGTCGATGTCGTTGGCGTCGTCGCACTCTTCACCGAGATCGGCCTGGACGTCGCCGTCGCCGCAGTAGGGGAGGAGGTCACAGTAGATCGAGCAGCCGGGAGTTCCGTCGGCGGGCCATCGGTTGCCGTCGCCGTCATCACACAGCTCGCTGCCCTGGACGAAGTCGTCGCCGCAGGAGGCGAATTCGCAGGTGAGGGTGCACTGGCCGTTGTTGCTGTTCTGGTCGCCGAGATCGCACTCTTCGTCGGGCTGGACGAATCCGTCGCCGCAGGAGGCGAGCTGGCAGGTCATCGAACAGTCGGAGGCGTCACCGTTGCCTGCGCCGTCGTCGCACTCCTCGTCGAATTCTGGCTCGTGCACGCCGTTGCCGCAGATCCCCAGGTAGGGGTTCGGCTCCGTGCAGGAGGTGAGGAGAAGGACCGACATGATGGGTACGGCGACGCGCATCGAGGGCATGGTAGGCCGGAGCGAAGACGTCCGGAAGGGGCTGGGCGCGTTGTCCGTGTAGTCGGCCACACGTAGGGGGCTGTTGCATGTCGGCGGCAAGAAAGTTCGCGCTTCGTCGTGGCGAGCCTCCAACGAGCTCGCTAGGGCATTGTGGCGGCTCTCGAGCCAGCACCGCCGACGATGCGTGCTCGCCCGCTCACAGGGACCGTTGGCAGCGTGAGCCAATCGCGGCGTTGGGGGCTCACCTCCCCACAAAAGGGCAGGTGCCCAGCCGAAGCCGGGCACCTGCGTCGTCAGACTCGAGCGGTGAGCAGGGAGCGCTAGCGCTTCCCGCCTCCCCCGCGGTTGCTCCCTCCTCCGCTGCGACCGCCTCCGCTGCGACCGCCGCCACCGCCACCGGAGCGGCTTCCGCTGCCACCTCCCGGATGGGCCGGGTTGTTCGGGTTGCGCTGGTCGGCTCGATTGTCCCGGTCACGCGCGTGATCGGGGTTGTTGGGGTTCTTCACATCCGAGCGCTGATCGTTCGGGCTTCGGTTTCCGTCGTTGGACATGTCTCTTGTTCCTTCAGGGCCGCGTCATGCCGCCCTGATCATGAAGTCCCCTGGGAACTCGTGATCGGCTCAAAGTCTCGACACCGATCGTCTACGCCCAGCTCGATCAACTTCTCAGTGCCGCTCGGATCATGGCTGTGGTTGTCGTCGTTCTCAGCCTCGAGACACGCTCACGAACCACACACCCGGATCGGCGACGGCTCTCGATTGGCTCCGCCCGCGACCTGGTCGGACAACCAGCCGGGGCGCGGCCACCTGTCGGCCACCTCAGCCGGGACTACGCTACGCATCGCCCTCGGCGGGCCCCAACTTCTTCCGCTTCTCTGCGCGTTCGGCCTCAGCCGCGGCCCTCTCCTGGATCAGCCGCGCCTGCTCAGCCCAGCTCGCGGTCAGGTCCGAGGCGGGGCGCTGCACCGCCTGGCGGATCCGGTCCGCGATCGGGCTCTCGAGCACCGCCTGCACCATCCGGGAGACCCCTTTCGGCTCCATCTGAACGCGCCTCTCCTGGAGCTCGACGAGGAGGTCGCGCATCGAAGCGTGCCGCTCGGCGGCTGCATGGCTCAGCGCCCGCCGGAGGGGTTCGACGAGCTCCTTGGGGATCTTCTCCGCGCCGAAGAAGTCAGCGTGAATTCCCAGCCTCCATTCGCCGGCCTCGGGATCAAAGGGGAGCTCGCCGCTGAGGCTCTCCCACAGCGAGACCGCGAACGCGAAGATGTCGCTGCGAGCGTCCGAGACTCCTCTTCGCGCCTCCGGGGCCATGTAGGCGAGGGTGCCGGTCGTGAGGCCGTATTGGGTGGCCCGACTGTCTCCGCTGTTCTCGGTCGGGATCTGCCGGGCGAGGCCGAAGTCGACCATCCGCGCGGTCCGGCCGTCGATGACGATGTTCGCGGGCTTCACGTCTCGGTGATAGATCTGCTTTGCGTGCGCCGCTGCGAGGCCTTCGCCAGCGGCGATGAAGGCGTCGAGGATCGCCAGCGGCGTGGGGTTGGTGTTGGCGATCCAAGCCCGAAGGTGCGGCCCCTCGATGTACTCCATGACGATGAAAAGGCAGGGGACGCGGACGTAGTCGATGTTGAGATCGGCGAAGTCGCTGTCGAAGACCAGGACGATGTTGTCGTGGCGGAGCCTGGCGAGCACCTTCGCCTCGGCTTCGGCCTCGGCGTATATTGTCCCCTCGTCGTGGGGGTAGAGCTTGAGCGCGACGTCGCGGCCTAGCTTTTGATCTCGAGCCCGAACCACCAGGCCGCTGGCTCCCCGCCCGCAGAGGTCGGTGATCCAGTAGCGATTTGCGAGCATGAGCGAAGAACCCAGGCCGATCTTGAGGCGGAAGAGGTGGGTGCCCAGGAGGTTCTCGAGCGCGGTGAGGGACTGCTCTACGGTCGCCATCGATGACGACGAGCCTATCTCACTCCGCGAGGCTGTCGCTCGGATCGACGCGAGCGCTGGTGAAATTGCTGATCGACCATGACCTTCGCGATGGACATGGCTGATCCACCATGGATGACCCCTGCAGAGGCTCAGCTCGGGCGATCGTCAACCGCGATCGCTCCTGGTCTCCCGCCTAGCCGTCTTGATACGCCGTGGCGATGTCCTGGATCGGGGTGCTCGTGAGGCTCTTCTGGAGCAGCTCGCGCGCGCTCAGGATCCGCCGCTTGACCGTCGCCGCCGAGAGCTTCATCGCCGCTGCGGTCTCGGGGATCGTCAGCCCTTCGCCGTGGTGCAGCTCAAACGCGATCTGGCACTCCGTCGGCAGGGCGCGGAGGGCGTTGACCAGCTTGTCGCGCCGATTAAAGCGGGCGCTGAGGGTCGTCTGCGGCCCGAGAACGCTGTGGATCGTCGAGTCGAATTCGGCGTTCGCGACCCGCTTGCTGGTGATGTACTGGAGCGTCTTCATCCTCGCGATCCCCCAGAGATAGGCCTTTGGCTTGTCGATCTGCTGCTCGCGGCTCTTCTTGACGAAGACCAGCAGGGTCTCCTGTACGAGCTCGTAGCAGTCGGGCTCTGGGACCTTCGCGCGGAAGAAGCGCTTGAGCTTGGGCCAGTTCTCTTGGATCACGGGGTCGAGGGCTGTGTTGGTCTGCTGCATGGGGTGCTTCCTGGAGATGAAGTCGTGCGCCGGGGTGTTTCGGCTCAGCTCCGCCGAAAAAAATCTTGGGCGCCGCCGCGCATGTGGCTGCACACCCACGCCAGCGGAGCCCCGTGAGGCTCTGGGAGCGACGACCGTCGTCGAGCCGAGAGAGCGCGACGGGGGACACTGTGCCACATGCCGTCGTCGCGGGGCCCGAGAGTGCTGCGCCCTCGCATCAAGACGCCGCGGCGCTCGTCGTCCACAAGCCGAGCCCCCAAGCCTGTCGTCGGCGAGCTCCCCGGCGGCCTCGGCTGGTATTCTCCCCGGCGACACGGACGTCATGATCACCGGCCCCCTCAAGCAACAAGTCGATCACCTCTGGACCACCTTCTGGACCGGCGGGATCTCGAACCCTCTCTCGGTGATCGAGCAGATCACCTACCTCCTCTTCATGCGCCTGTTGGACGAGACGCAGGCCAGGGCAGAGAACCAGGCCCGGCGGACCAAGAAGGATCTGGTCCGGCCCGTCTTCAGCGCCAAACAGCAACACCTGCGCTGGTCGGCGCTCAAGCAGCTCACCGACCCGCGCGCCCTCTTCGAGCGGATCCGCGACGAGGTCTTCCCCTTCCTCAAGGAGCTCCACGGCGGCGACACGGAGTCCTCCTACGCCCGTCACATGCGGGACGCCGTGTTCATGGTCCCGAACCCGGCGCTGCTGCGCGAGGTCTTTGACCAGGTCGCGGCGCTCGACCTGCCCGACCGCGACACCAAGGGCGACCTCTACGAGTACATGCTCTCCAAGCTGTCGACGGCGGGCACCAACGGCCAGTTTCGGACGCCGCGGCACATCATCCGGATGATGGTCGAGCTGGTCGCGCCGACGCCGACCGACACGATCTGCGACCCCGCCTGCGGCACCGCCGGCTTCCTCGTCGGCGCCGCCGAGCACGTGCAGGCGAACCACGCCGAGGCGCTCCTCAAGAAGAAGGTTCGGCGCCACTTCGACGAGGGCATGTTCCAGGGCTTCGACTTTGACCCGACGATGCTCCGGATCGCCAGCATGAACATGATCCTCCACGGGATCGAGCGCCCGCAGATCGAGCAGGCGGACACGCTCTCCGGCGATCTTGCGCTCGCCGGCGAGTTCTCGCTGATCCTCGCCAACCCGCCGTTCAAGGGGTCTCTGGCGATCGATAAGGTCGACAAGACCCTGACCTCGGTCGTCAAGACCAAGAAGACCGAGCTTCTCTTCCTCGCGCTGATCCTCCGCCTCCTGAAGATCGGCGGCAGGGCGGCCGTGATCGTCCCTGACGGCGTGCTCTTCGGATCGAGCAAGGCCCACAAGGGGCTCCGCCAGACCCTCGTCGAGAAGCACAAGCTCGAAGCCGTGATCTCGATGCCCTCGGGGGTGTTCAAGCCCTACGCTGGGGTCTCGACCGCCGTTTTGGTCTTCACCCGCACCGACGTCGGCGGCACCGACAAGGTCTTCTTCTACGATCTGCAAGCGGACGGGTTCTCGCTCGACGACAAGCGGGCCGAGGTCGGGGAGAACGATATCCCGGACCTGGTCAAGCGCTGGCGCAAGCGCAACCCGAAGAAGCCTGGAAAACGCACGGACAGGTGCTTTCACGTGCCGGTGGAGGAGATCCGGGAGAACAAGTTCGACCTCAGCATCAATCGCTACAAGGAGACTGTGTATGAGGCGGTGGAGTACGACCCGCCGAAGGTGATCCTGGGGCAGTTGCGGGAGATCGAGGGGGAGATCATGAAGGGGATTGAGGAGCTGGAGGGGATGCTCGGATGAATATCATTCCCCCGATATCGACGAAGTATGTCGCAGAGCATGTTCCACACCCAGACTGGCGGTGGACGCTCCTTACCAGTGTCGCGAAGCTCGAGAGCGGCCATACACCAAGCCGTCGCCGACCCGAGTACTGGAGCGGCGATATTCCATGGCTCTCTCTCAAAGACATCAAGGGGCTGGACTCCAGGTATATCCGCGACACAATGGATAAGCCGACGGTGCTCGGCATCGAGAATTCGTCCGCGCGACTACTCTCTCCTGGGACAGTTGCTCTCTGCCGAACCGCCTCGGTTGGAAAAGTTGTGATTCTCGGCCGAGAGATGGCAACGAGTCAAGACTTTGCCAACTGGGTGTGTGGACCCAAACTTGACCCCGAGTATCTTTACTGGGCGATTCAGTGCTCATCATCCACGTTCAAGCTTGAGAAGCAAGGATCGACGCACAAGACGATCTACATGCCGGTCTTGGAGAGGCTAAACGTCCTGCTCCCGCCGCTTGAAGAGCAGCGCCGGATCGCGGCGATCCTGGACAAGGCCGACGCCATCCGCCGCAAGCGCCAGAAAGCCATCGCCCTGACCGAGCAGCTCCTCCGCTCGACCTTCCTGGAGATGTTCGGCGACCCCGTTACCAACCCCAAGGGCTGGCCGACCTGTCCACTTGGCACGATAGCGAGTTTTACCGGCGGCGGAACCCCGTCCCGCGGCGAATCACGCTATTTTCAAGGAACTATCTGCTGGGCTACCGCGAAGGATATGAAAGGAGAGGAACTCACCGGTACTAAAGAACACATCACGGAGGAGGCGATTATGAAGTCCGCGACAAAGCTCGTCCCACCTGAGACGCTCTTGGTAGTCGTGAAGAGCAAGGTCCTGATGCACCGTCTACCAGTGGTGATGACTACGGTCCCAACCTGTTTTGGCCAGGACCTCAAGGGCATTGCCCTACACTCACATGAGGAACGCCTATACGTCGCACGACATCTCCGCCTCGGTCAGGAGCCACTCTTGTGGCGCGCTCGTGGAGCGAATACGGAAGGCCTTACACTCGAGCACCTTTCGGAATACTCAATGATGCGTCCGCCTAGGGCACGGGTCCTTGAGTACTGCCAGTCGGAGACCTCGATCACCCAGACTCTGCGCCAGCAGCGCTCGGCGCTCGGTCGTGCCGATACTCTGTTCAATTCCCTGACGCAGCAAGCCTTCACCGGACAACTCTAGCCGACTCAAGAAAGGCGTCCTCCCATGGCCTCCAACTTCGACTTCCTCCTGACAAGCCGTCGGGAGTTTCACGAGAGCGCCACGGAGGCCGAGAAGCTAGTCCATGTCAGTCCGCGAGGGGCATGCGTCGCCGCCCGCTTCTGCCTCGAGCGGGCCGTACAATGGATGTACGCCAACGACCGCGACCTGGCGCAGCCCTACTCCGACAGGCTCGGAGAGCTGATCTACGAGCCGACCTTCACCGACAAGCTCGCCCGCGGCCTCGAGATGAAGGTCCGCCAGGTCCACAAGCTCGGCAACCGCGCTGCCCACCGCGTTGACCGAGTCCGGCCGCAGGACGCCGAGAACGCCCTCCAAAGCCTGCACGCCTTCCTCTTCTGGGTAGCTGCCCTCTACGGCGAGCAATCGGTCGCGCTGCCGCCCCAGGCCTTCCGCGCCGACCTCCTCCCGCGACCGTCGACCCGCCGCCCGTCGGACATGGACCTGAAGCAGGCGGCCGCGCTCGAGCAGAAGCTCGCCAAGCGCGAGGTGGAACTCGCCGCCGAACGCCACACCGTCCAGGAGCAGCTCGCCCGAGCTGAGGCCCACGAGCGCGAGCTAGCGACCGCGCACGAGGCTCTCGCGGCCGCCCGCGCCGAGATCGAGGCCCACGAGGCGCGCCTCGGCGACAACGTCGTCGCCCTCGACGCGGCCGAGCGCGAGGCCCAGGCCAAGGCGCAGGAACTCTCCGAGCGCGAGGCGGAGCTTGTCCAAGCGCGGGAGCAGGTGGCGGAGCTCCGTAAGAAGCACAGGGCCGAGCGGGCCCAGGTCGCGACCCTGCGGGCGAAGCGGGCCGCTGCCCAGTCGCTCACTTTCGACGAGGCCGAGACGCGGGCGCAGCTCATCGACGTGATGCTGCGCGAAGCCGGGTGGCCCGTCGACGATCCGGCCTGCCTGGAGGTGCCGATCACCTTCGCCGACGGGAAGCCCGGCAGCGCCGACTATGCGTTCTTCGGCGAGGACGGCCTGCCGCTGGCGGTCATCGAGGCCAAGCGAGCGAGCGCGAACCTCGAGCAAGGGAAGAATCAAGCGATCCTCTACGCTGATGCGCTCGAGCGGGAGTTCGGCCGGCGACCGGTGATCTTCTACACCAACGGCCTCGAGCTCTCTCTCTGGGACGACGCCCGCGGCTACCCGCCGCGGCAGATCCTCGGCTTCTATTCGCCAGGCGAGGTCGAGCGGCTGATCGCGCGGCGGACAGGCGAAAGGTCGCTCGCGGGCCTCCAGCCGGATCCGGCGATCGCTGGCCGCGGGTACCAGGTCCAGGCGATCACGGCGGTCTCGGAGACCTTCGATCGGCAGCGACGGCGCCGCGCCCTCCTGATGATGGCGACCGGTACCGGCAAGACCCGGGTGGCGGTCGCCCTGGTCGAGCTCCTCCAGCGGGCTGGCTGGGCGCGGCGGGTGCTCTTCCTCGCCGACCGCGTCGCCCTCGTCGGCCAGGCCGCGCGGGCGTTCCGCAAGAACCTCCCGCACGCCAAGGTCATCAACCTCACCTCCGAGGTGGACACCGGCAGCGCGCCGGTCGTCGTCTCCACCTACCCGACGATGCTCAGCGCCGTCGAGGAGCCGAAGAACGGGCGTCGGCGCTACGGCCCTGGCTCCTTCGACCTGGTGATCCTCGACGAGGCCCATCGATCGATCTATCAGCGCTACGGCGCGCTCCTCGAGTACTTTGACGGGCGCCTGCTCGGCCTCACCGCCACCCCCCGCGACGAGGTCGACCGTGACACCTACGAGCTCTTCCACCTCAACACGGGTCTACCCACCTTCGCCTACGAGCTCGAGGACGCGATCACGCAGGGCTTTCTCGTGCCCCCGCGCGGCAAGCTCGTCCCCTTCCGCTTCCTCACCCAAGGGATCACATACGAAGACCTCAGCGACGAGGAGAAGGCCGAGTATGAGAGCAAGCTGAGCGACGAAGAGGGCGCCGTGCCCGAGGCGATCGACCCCGCGGTGCTCAACCGCTGGATCTTCAACATCGACACCGTCGACAAGGCGCTGCACTACCTGATCGAGCACGGGATCAAGATCGACGGCGGCGAGCGCCTCGGGAAGACGATCATCTTCGCGCGCAGCGTCCCCCATGCCCGCTTGATCGTGAAGCGCTTTGACCACCACTACCCGCGGGATGCCGGCAGGGTGGCCCGGGTGATAGTCTCCGAAGACTCCAAGTCGCAGGAGCTGATCACAGCGTTCTCAAAGCCCGAGGATCCGCTGAACATCGCGGTCTCCGTCGACATGCTCGACACCGGGATCGACATCCCCGAGATCGTCAACCTCGTCTTCTTCCGCCCAGTCTTCTCGAAGGTGAAGTTTTATCAGATGCTCGGCCGCGGCACGCGGATCTGCCCCGACCTCTTCGGCCCTGGCGTCGACAAGACCGAGTTCCTGGTCTTCGACCTCTGCGGCGTGCTCGACTTTTTCGGCAAGGAGCTCAAGGAGCGGCCGACCCCGCGCGTCGCGAGCCCGTCGACGCGGCTCTTTCGCGGCCGTCTGGCGCTCGCCGACCGTCTCGCCGCCAAGCCCGCGCGGCCGTCCGGCGAGGACGCGGTCCTCACCGGCCTCCGCGGCGAGCTGTGCCGCACCGTCGGCGGCATGAACCGCGATAACTTCTTTGTCCGCCCGGTCTGGCCGCTGGTCCAGCGCTACGCCGAGCGCGCTCGCTGGGACCAGATCGACGACGCCGACCGGCGCGAGCTCCTCGAGACGGTCGCCGCCCTCCCATCGGATGCCCACGAGCAGGACGCCGTGGCCCGCGACTTCGACCTCCGCTGCGTGACCCTCCAGGTGGCGCTCCTCGACGGTTCGAAGACCCTCCCGGGCCAGATCGCGGCGATGATCGCGATCGTCGCAGGCCTCATCGACAACCCGACTGTCCCACCGATCGCCGCCAAACTCCCCTACATCCAGAGCCTCGAGGCGGAGAAGGCCTGGTCTCACGCCAGCGTCGAGATGGTCGAGGAGGTCCGCCGCGAGCTTCGGAGCCTCGTCCGTTTCATCGACAAGAAGAAGAAGGGAGCGATCTACACCAACTTCGAGGACGAGCTCCTCGAGTCGCACGCCGGCGAGGCCGAAGTCCCCCTCTACACGGCCTCAAGCGCACTCTACGCCCGCCGGGTCACCCGCTTCATCCGCGAGCATGTCGATCACCTGGCGATCGCCAAGCTCCGCGGCAACAAGCCCCTGACTCCGACCGATCTCGAGACACTGGAGGCACTGCTCCTAGAGGCCGGCGGCGGTGAGAGTCGTGAGCGCCTCGCCGAACTCTACGGCGAAGAGGGGAGCCTGCCTGCATTCATCCGCGGCCTCGTCGGTCTTGACAGGGCTGCCGCCAGCGAGGCCTTCGCCGTCTTCCTGCGCGCGCCAGGCCGCTCGCTGACTAGCGCCCAGATGGGGTTTGTCCAACAGATCATCGATTACCTCACGGCTCGCGGGACGATGGCGGTCGGCACTCTCTACGAGCCCCCTTTCTCCGACCTGGCCGCCGATGGACCGGAGGGGCTCTTCTCCGAGCCGGAGATCGACCAACTCGTCGAGATCATCCAGGGGGTCAACTCCAACGCGGCGGTGCCCAAGGCGGCGAACGACGGCGAGCCCGACGGGGTCGAGTCGACAACCTAGCGGGGGGCCCGTCACCGGAGTCGGTCAGAGACCCAGGCGGGTGATCCAGTTTGAGAGTCGCTGATGGGATCGTAGGCCGACCAGCTCCGCTGCCTTGGACTTGACGCCGCCCGCCTCGTCGAGCGCGCGGCGGATGTAATCGCGACTGACCTGGTCGAGGACCTCTTGGAGCTCAAATCCCCCGCCGAGGGGACGGCCGAGGAGCCCGTGCTGTTCGGGCGTGGCGCAAGGCAGGAGCGCCTCGCGGATCGCCTCCACGCCGATCTTGGCGCCGTCGAGCCAGAGCGTCGCCCGCAGCAGGGTGTTGTAGAGCTCGCGCACGTTCCCCGGCCAAGGGTGCTGGAGGAGGAGGTTGCGCGCGGCGGGTGTCAGGCGCCGCGGGGTGTATCCGGGCTGCTGCGCAAGCTCCTCGTTGAGGCGGTCGAGCAGATGATCGACGATGAGTCCGAGGTCGCCCTTGCGCTCGCGCAGCGGCGGCAGTCGGAGAATCGCGACGGCGAGGCGATAGAAGAGATCCTCGCGGAAGCGGCGAGCCGCGACCCCCTCTAGGAGGTTGCGGTGGGTGGCGGCGATGATCCGGGCGTCGATCCGCCGTGGCTTCGCCTCGCCTACTCGGGTGACCTCGCCCTCTTGGAGAACGCGCAGGAGCTTCACCTGGGCCGAGAGCGGGAGCTCGCCTACCTCATCGAGGAAGAGGGTCCCCCCGTCGGCGGCCTCAAACACGCCCTGCCTGTCTGCGGAGGCGCCTGTGAAAGCGCCCCGGGAGTGACCGAAGAGGATCGACTCGATCAGCTCTGGGGGGAGAGCGCCGCAGTTGACGGGGACGAAGGGTCCCTTGGCTCGTGGGCTCGCGCTGTGGATCGCTCGGGCGAAGAGCTCCTTGCCCGTCCCTGTCTCGCCCTCGAGGAGGACCGGGACGGAGCGGAGCGCGACGCGACGCGCACGGTCGATCTCCCGCGCCATGACCTCGGAGCGATGGACGATCGCCGCGAACTCCGGCGCCGCTGGCGGAGGCGCGCCGCTCTGCCTCGCGAGGTCAGCGTCGGGGCCGCGCAGCAAGTCCGGGATGAGCTCGGCCGAGAGTTCAAAGGGGAACTCGACCGGTCGCACGCCGTGCTCACGCGAGGACTCGATCAAGGTCGCCCGCGGGTAGCGGGTCCTCCCGAGGATCAGCCACACCGCGGTCATCGCCGGGGTGCCCGGGCTGGTATGCAGCGTGAGATCGCCGGCAGGGAGACGCTCCAGGCCGTCGACGACCTCGATCGCAGCGCGGTAGATGTCCCCGAAGTGGGTCGGCGACCGGAGCTTGACCCGACGATGATCGACGACCGCTGAGGTGCGGCTCTTGATCCAGTCGACGTAGACCGGGACTCGGGCGTCGTCGATCGGGAGATTGTCGAGGAGTGCGACACGCTCATAGGTACCGGGCACCTGGAGGGCGTTGGCGATCGGACCGAGCCCAACTTGCGCCTCCTCCGTCGGCGCTCGGAGATCCGTGATCCCGATCCAAGCGACGAGAACGCGCGTCCTGCCAGGCTCACGTCGGTGCATAAGATTTTTTACGTTCTTGTAAGATTCCTTGCAATGGGGAGCCTGACTTGCTCGCGGAGTTTGGGAAATTCATCAACAATTACAGGCGATGGTTCATGGGCGCGCCAGATGCATTGCATCTGAGCGCCATGAGTACGAACAACCAAAATCAGACCATTCTCGCCACCATCAACCTCACTCACGCGGTCGAGGTGACCCTGTCGGACCCTCGCGATGAGAGCCGTGAGCTCTTTGAAGGAGTATCGTCTACCCACCGATCCGCCCTTGCCGCGGACGTTTGGCAGATCGGCCTTCGAGCGCTTCAGACCGCCCAGGCGAGCGCGAACAGCGGGCGACTCAAGGAGATCGGCGGCGAGCTGCTCGACGGCCTCCGCTCGGAGCTGACGGCGCATATTGAGCGTCACGGGCGCGAGCTCGATGAGCGTCTGCTTCGCTACTTCGACCCCAAGAGCGGCGAGGTCTCAGCCCGCCTCGACTCCATCTTCACCGAAGACGGTCAGCTCTCCCGCGTGCTCAAGGAGACGACGGGCCCGCAGGGCGACCTCGCGACGACGCTCGAAGCGAAGCTCGGCCCGCTCATGCGGACGCTCGACCCAGAGCACAGCGCTGGGATCATCCATACGCTGGTCGACAAGGTCGAGTCCGTCGTGGCGACGAACCGCGCGAAGATCGACGAGGCGCTCGACCCGATGGTCGAGAGCAGCGCGGCCGGCCGCTTTGTCACCGCGCTGCGGCGTCAACTCGACGCCGCCGGTCAGACCCAAGCGAAACGCCTCGAGGCAGCCGCGGAGGCGCTCGACGCCAACAACGAGGGCTCGCTCCTCAACCGCCTCCTGCGGGAGACGAGCGAGAGTCGACAGCAGGTCATGGCGGCGATCAGCCCGAGCGGTGAGGGCTCGCTCCTACGGCCCATCGAGGAGACCGTCAGCCGTCTCCTCGAGCGTCATCGGCGGGAGCAAGTCGTGCGAGCCGACGAAGAGCGGACGAAGCGGGAGACCTTTGAGAAGGAGATGCGCGAGACGATCCAGCGGATCGAGACCCAGCGGGCGCAGCAGCGAACGGGCGTCCAGGGCGGTCGCAAGTTCGAGCAAGCGGTCTACGAGTTCGCCGCCGATCGTCTCGGCGGTAGCGGTCAACTCCACGTTGACTTCACCGGCAACAGCCCTTCAGCGAGCGGGGCCAAGGTCGGCGATGTGGTGCTCACCTTCACCGAGGAGAGCGCGTACACGGGTGCGAAGGTTGTGATCGAAGCCAAGCGTGAGGCCAAGTTCTCGACGACCAAGGCCCTCGAAGAGCTCGACAGGGCCCGAACTAACCGAGAGGCGGCGAGCGGGCTCTTTGTTCTCTCGCAGAACGTCGCGGAGGACTCGTTTCCCCGCCTCGCTCGCTTCGGCCACCGGGTGCTTGTGGTCTGGGACGCCGATGACCCGTCGACCGACCCCTGGCTCTACGCCGCCTTGATGCTGACGACCGCGCTCGCCTCGCGGGCGAGCACTGAGAGCAGCGCCGACGAGGCAGCCGAGCTCGACCGCACTGTGGCCCAGATCGAGAGCGCGGTGAAACACCTCGTCATCCTCGACAAGCACGCCCAGAAGGTGCTCAAGTCGGCGCAGACCATTCTCAGCGAGGTGAGCCTCGGGAAGAGCGACCTGGAAGCTGCGCTCTCGTCGACCGGCCTGGTGTTGAACAAGATCCGGTCGAATCGGGTGGACGAGGTCGTGGAAGGGCGGACCCCGATCTCGACGACCGAGCTGCTCGGGGGGCATGCCCAGGCGTGAGGCCTGGGATCCCACCGGGGAGCCGCCGAGTGAGAAACGGCCAGAGGAATCAGGGGCGTCAGCAACCGTGCACCTGGCGGGTTCGCTCTTCGTTCAAGGACCCCCAGTCGTCTCCGCCATCTCTCCACTATCTCTCCACGACCCAGGTCATCCGACGTTCCTCGTGTCGACTCCCGCGACTCGAGTCGACGCGCGAAAAATTGAACAACCCCGCGGTCTTGAGGCAAAAGGCGAGCGCTCTCAAGGGGTTGGCAAGACCGCGGGGTGTACTGCTTCGAGGCGTGGTGACGCGACTCGTACCTCTGCTCGTCGTCTGCACCGGGTGCTTCCAAGCCGGCGGCGGAGGCCAGCCCCAGACCTCGGCCACCGAGGGTTCGACGGGAGCAACCTCCTCGACGACCACAGGAACCCCAACA
>Ga0316189_10002781_pt1 | contig 17060 bp, 14 predicted proteins | sample LowCovwburrow_MG_FD_204930 | JGI IMG/M metagenome (GOLD analysis project Ga0316189, IMG submission 204930) | Coastal sediment microbial communities from Maine, United States - Lowes Cove worm burrow | ecosystem: Environmental > Aquatic > Marine > Coastal > Sediment | place: USA: Maine...
GAGCGCATAAGGGCAAATTCTTCATCATTGAGCTTCCCGTGCTTGTAGATAATTTCCGACGGAATTCTTCCTTTGCCCACATCATGAAGCAGGGCCGCAGTTCCGAGATCAACAAGTTGATCTTTTTTCACCCCCAGAGTATCGGCCACAAAAACCGCCAAGGTGGCAACCCTGACCGAATGGCCCACCGTATAGCTGTCATAGTCAGGGTATTGAACAAACTGTAAAATATCAGTAAAATCAGAACCTGAGCTGTTCAGGAGATGTTCACTCATGGTTTGCGCTCCGTTGATATCAAGAGAATGTCGAAGACTGGCATCACAGAATAATTTTGCTACAATATCATACAGAGCCTGATAGACAAGGAGAGGAGAGTGGAGTTGACCAGAGCCTTCGCCACCCTCTCCGTGCCGAAATTCCTGTTCCTTATCCGAACTTGAAGCAGGTTGAACGCAACGATCCTCCAGTTGGATATTTTCAACATGATGCAACCTCAGAAAGTCTTCCGCTTCCCGGAGATTATTGACAGGATGCGCCAGATGGTCGGTAAGATCAAGGAGCCGCTGAACTTCCCGAATGCTGATTCCTGCACTGAAGAGAAAGCCGGAGCAATGAAGTGACCGGGAAAATTCAACCAACTGGAGCCCCATGATACTGGGCCCGAAAAGATAATGGCCCTCATAAACCAGTTTATTATCAGCTATACCGAGAGATATTTTTTCCGTCTTAGCTGCGGCGAAAAAATCCTGGAGTTCGGTTATAAAGTTCCGACAGCCCTCTTGTATTATGGGGTGCTCTGAAAAATAAATCTTACGTTGCCCAATACTCTTACACAGCAACACAATAATTTTATTCAGCTTCACATTCATAAGCCGAGTCCCCGAGGATCGCCGGATGATTTATTCGTTCTTGCGTCAACGAATTCTGATTCGGCAGATACATTCCGTCTCTTCACAGGCGTAACGTAACGTCTTAATAATTTTTCAATGCCTTAAGTGCGGCAACGCGGACAGGCCTGGGCCATTTCGCAATAAGCAGAAATTGTTTACCCCGCGCTATTTCAACAAGCAAAGAATACGCAGCCAGGACACGAACCCTTGACAATACGGCAATACTTTCGGCAATCCATTGCTCCTTTCTTTGTTCAAGAGGGAGTTTCGGCAGTCTCTCCACAATGATTGCAGCACCCTCTTTTTTCAGAGCCGGGCCGGGATGAGCAGGATTTTCCTGCTGTAACAGGTTGACTATAAACTGCTGATCAGCCTCCGAACTACCCTCAAGGAGAGGCAGCACCGCCTTGTCGAGCCAGCTGAAAGAATGCTCTCTCAGGCCGTTAATAAGTTTTTTGCAAAAATATACCGCCTGCGACGACTCAAGCAGCAGTATGAAAAGAAAGCGCAACTCAGAAAAAGACGATAAAAAAATATTTGCCGCTATTTTCCTTTCAGCCAGAGCATCAAGTCGCTTGAGACAGGGAATTGCAGCGTGCATATCCTCCTCGGGCAAACTGCCTGCAACCACACAGAGTTCCTTGAAGACATCAGGTTCTGTCTCCATTCCCTCAATAAGAAGTTCATTTATCAAAAAAGGCCACAAAACAATAAATTCTTCGTCAGTGAGTTCTCGACAGATATCCCGTATAAAAACAAGGGAAGAAGTATGGTGAGAAAAACGAAAGACTTGAAGAAGAAGAACAAGGACAAAATGCAGACGTTCTCTGTCCCGGGTTTTGAAGAGTTGCCGAGTCCCTTGAACAAGTATGTGCCATTCATCCCTTTCCAACGGAATTGCGAAACAATCTAAAAATGCCTGTTGTATGCCCAGAAGAGCTCGAACCTGGAAAGGACTCCCTAACAGCAACATGAGAACAGATAATTGTTCACTTCGAGTATTTTGAAAGAGCGGCATTGCAGAATGATGCCTTTCCAGCGACAGGAGTTCCTTTTTCAACTCTCCGATGCTGATATCTATTCTATCGTCAGGCCGTAGGCTTTTGTTCCCTTGGGGAGCATCTTCCTCAATTTCAGGGACAAGTCCTTTTGTCAGATCAATCAAGAGATTGACTGCTTTTTTAACCGCCTGCTTGGATTGAGTATCCGCATTCGGATCATCAAGTGCTGTTAATATAGCTATAAGCGCTTCAATATTATACTGTTCTTCCAGAGGTGTTGCAGAATCGTCCTGAGAAGATGATTGAATAAATTCAGCAAGGCCGAAAAGTAATCTTTCTACATCCTCCCATGTGACAGAGGCAAGACCTGAATTATTAAGTTGTCGTTTTTCCAGGGCATCCTGAACAGACCGCAATAATTGGCGGCAGATGGAAAGCATCTCCTCCGGAATGCCGCGTTCCATCAAGGAAGAGAGGAGATACTCCAGAATTGGCTGCGAGGTGTCGTTGGATTCTCCGCCGGTATCGCCGACATCACCGGACACAAATTTGAGCTGACGTATTTTAACGGTTTCAGGAAGACCTGTGATTATCATTTTGGAAAAATCACGGCAGGTCCGAATCTTGGCATTTTGCGAAATAATCTCTCCAAAAAAACGCCGGGCCTCGTCCGCATTCATATCACGATGTATATCAAGCGAGGTTATATGCAACGCGGAAAACATATCGTAAAATGTTTTGACAGCCGGCAGCTTGGTGTCAAGCTCGTTTTTCTGAAGCGATAAAGCCTGCTCTGTTACTCCAAAATGGAGGCAACCTGTTTTTTTATCGACATTATTCTTAACAGCATGTAAAAAGGAGCCGATTGCCCGATCAGCCATATTATGGCCTGTCGGATAATATAAGCCGATGTTATAAACCCGCTGCATTGCGTTCATCAGCTCGTAGTGCCCTTGAGAAATCTCAAGCTGAGATTCGATTTTCTGTGAACTCTGTGGCGAATCCATACGCATCCCCCCCCATAATAAGACTAACATCCGGCTAATATCTGCTGCATGCAGTTATGCTCAAAAATGTCCCTGAACAATCGCATCGGCAAAGCGACAGGCCAGATCTTCCAAAAACTGACGCAGCTCAAGACGTTTCAACAAATTTTCAGGTAATTGCCGATATCCGCAGGCCGCGCCCCAGACAGCCCCGGCCATTGCCCCGATGGTATCTGTATCACCGCCGACTTCGCGAATATACGCTAAAAGACGGGCAAAAGGGGCCTCGCGTAAGGCAAGCCCGATGGAAAAAGCCGTAACACAGGAGTCCCTGGCTCTGATGCCGTTCCCCAGCTCGCTCGCCACCTGTTTCGGCAACACAGGATGCTCTGCACGCAGCAACCTTTCCGCAACAGCAAGTCTGTCCTGCAAATCAACAGTTTGAATATGAAGGCGAAGTCGCTTAAGAATCTCCAGCACAGAACAGTCCTGACAAACCAAGGCCGCAGTCAGGGCTATGACCACAGCTCCGTCCTGACCCGCAGGATGGGCATGGGTCACAACGGTTGCGTCCCGAACAGCCCGAACCAGTCTTCGTTCACGCTCTGCCCCGTAAAAAAGTCCTACGGGAGCGGCCCGCATGGCGCCGCCGTTACCGAAAGAACCATTGGGATAAACAGTCCGATTGGCAATCTGCCAGGACGTTCCCTGACGAATACGTTTCAGCAGTTTTCCCGCTCCCGGCCCGTAGCCCCGTGACCACCTGTAGGAACGCGCAAAACGCCGGGCAAGATCATTCTGCTCCACTTTTTTGCAGGCCAGAAGAGATTCTATCACATCAACGGACATCTGCGTATCATCTGTCCAGCGACGTTTACCGCTCCGTCCGCCCAGCACCAGCCAGAGCAACCTCTCCGCGATACCACCCTCATACGGTGCACCGAATGCATCGCCGAGAGCTGAAGCAAGGACTGCACCGCGCATACGGTCATGTAAACGATCATGAATATCCGTCATTCCCGTCAAATTCAAGGATCAGCTGAAACCGGCTACCAGCATAATAAAAACAAAAACCGCCACACCGGCTGAAATCCCTGCCCCGATATATTGCCAGGACAGAGCCACCACCGCAGTAATAATGCTCCCTATACAAATTTCTTGTATTTCTTTTCCGTGTTCTTTATCCCAGGAATAAACGGCTGTGCCGATGGCCGTCACCGCAGTCAGGATCATCACAGCCGTTAAAAAAAGAGAAAGGCATTTCAACCTCTTTATTTTCCGCTCATTCTCATCAAAATTTATTAATATTTTTTCAGTGTCAGGGTCTGCCGACGGGGCAAAATCCTCTCTAACCCCCTTAATCTCCAACGAGACAGCTGCATCATCAACATGGTCAACCGTTTCAATTTCTTTAATTTTTTGGCCTAGCATACAGGGGGGAAGGATAGCAAACATCAGAGAAAGACAGGACAGGAACAGGGAAAGGACACCAATTCGATACCTTATCTCTTTCATGGTCGGTCAATTCCCGGCGAAATGGTCGAATCCTTGAAACGAAATATGCTGTTCCTCGTCGCCGCGAGCTGTTCCCTGCCGCAGGCTGACACCCTGCCCTGTTCTGATAGTACCCACAGGGCTTACCCTGAGCCCCTGCCCGGCTGCGACATCCAGGATAGCTTGACTGTCTTTCGGGTCTGCGGTAAACAGCAGTTCGTAATCTTCACCGCCTGCAATCATCCAATCCACAATTGTCCCGTCTCTTCTCTTCTTATTCAGCAAGGAGGCGGCAGGAGCAAGGCCCTCACGTCCGGGAAGTTTTCCAGCCTCAATCCTCGCTCCGACCCTGCTTTGTTGACAGAGATGAGAAAGATCCGTGGCTAATCCGTCGGATAAATCCATCATGGCGTGGACACAACCTGTTCGGGCAAGTGCTCCGGCGAGGTCCACCCGCGCCTCAGGATCAAGATGGGCCTTGATACAGGACGCTAACTCCGAAGGGTACCCGGTCGGCATCCCGGCATTAATCCCGATTTTTCCTGATCGAAAACAGTCAAGCCCGGCAGCGGCATATCCCAGCGAACCGGAAACCCAGACAGTATCCCCCGGACAAGCCCCATGACGATACAGAACCCGGTTCTTTTCGGTCTCTCCGATAAGGGTCAGTGTCAAGCTCACCTTGCCTGGACTGCACACCGTATCTCCACCGATCAGGAGACAGCCGTACTGACGGCAGGCATCATTGATTCCTCTGCTCAGCTCTGTTGCCCATTCCGGCGTAAAATCAGCCGGCAGCCCGAGAGAAAGCAGGACGAAAACCGGTCGTCCTCCCATTGCAGCGATGTCGCTCACATTCACGGAAACAGCCTTGCGCCCCAACAGGTATGGGGGGTGCCAGGAACAATCAAAATGAACCGATTCGATCAGGGTGTCCATAGTCAACAGCCAAACATTCTGCTGATCCTTTGCAACAACCGCGCAATCATCGCCGATCCCCTGCACCAATCCCTCGCCCTTTTTACAGGCAAGATTTCGGATCTGCTCAATAAGATCTCGTTCCGTCATAACCGTTCCCGCCACTCACCGCAGTTACCGGCCAAATATCTGTCAAGCAGCTCCCGGGTTTCTCCGCCGTCTCCGCATTTCAATATCTGCTTTGCCAAACCGGTTAACCGACGCGAGGTGGTGTGACGGAGCAGACGTTTGACATGGGGAATGGCTGAAGGGCGCATGGACAGCTCGTCAAGGCCCAGCCCTAACAGGACCGGCGCCATGAACACGTCTCCTGCCATCTCACCGCATAAGGCCACTTCAATTCCCTGCGCATGTCCCGCTTCAACGGTTCGGCTGATCATACGCAGGACAGCCGGATGAAGAGGATCATACATCTTGGCCACGTATTCATTACCCCGGTCAATGGCCAGAGAATACTGGATAAGATCATTGGTGCCGATACTGAAAAAATCCACCTCCGCCGCCAGGACATCGGCCATAGTGACAGCGCTGGGCACCTCCACCATGATTCCGACCTCAACAGCCGGGTCAAAAGGGACGCCCTCACGGGTCAGATCCATCATGACCTGACCGATAATCTCCTGGACCTGTTTTAATTCACTGAGCAGGCTGATCAAGGGAAGGAGAATACGGAGTCGGCCAAAGGCGGAGGCACGCAGCAAGGCCCTCAACTGGGTGATAAACAGCGACTGTTCCCGCAGTGAAAGACGAATGGAACGCAGACCGAGTGCCGGATTGCGTTCATGCAGGTGCTTGAATTTATTCCCCGGCAACTGGCTTGCAAGTTTGTCACCGCCCGCATCCAGGGTACGGATGGTGACCGGTTGCGGATCAAGGGCGATCACCAAATCCTGATACACGCCGAACAGGGCTTCTTCGTCCGGAAGATGCTTTTGTTGAAAATAACCGAACTCGGAACGAAACAGACCGATACCGTCGGCCCCGTAATAGATCACCCCCTCTATCTCGTCCGGGATCTCGATATTGGCGGACAGGCGCACCCGCAACCCGTCAAGGGTTTCCGAGGCCAGATGGATATACCAGCGCAGTTCATCGGAAAAGGCTTGATGCTGACGGTCGTACTCCTGATACAGCTTCTGCTGATCCATGGTCGGGGAAAGACAAACCCGTCCGTCATACCCGTCCAGAATAATGATCTCACCGGTACGGCAACGTTCGGTAATATTTTCCACTCCCACCACAGCGGGCAGGCCCAGAGATCTCGCAATAATGGCTGAATGCGAGGTTGTTCCGCCTTTTTCCGTCAGAAAACCCAGCACCTTCTCGGACTGCATGCGAACAGTATCAGCCGGGGTAAAATCCTCGCTGACCACGATGACCGGTTCGGCAAAGCCGGCGGGAAATTGCTGCCCGTGCTCGGAAAGCTGCTCCAGGAGGAGACTGACCACATATTCGACATCGGCAAACCGATCCCTGATATACTCATCGGCAATATGGTCGAATTTCTTTTTGACAAGGTACAGGGCCCGGGAAAGCGCCCATTCCGCATTGATCTGTTTCTGCTCGATCAGGTTGGCGGTCTGATCCAGGATCATCCTGTCCCGAAGCATCCGAATATGGGAGTCCATAATAGTGAGGGTGTCGGAAAGATCGCCCTCGAATTTGCTGCGCAGATCCTTCAGCTCCTGTTCAGCCTGATCAACAGCCTCCAGAAAACGCTCCTGTTCCGCTGGAATCGCCTCTTCTTCCAGCCGATAGCGGACAAGGTTGTCGGAACGAGGTCTGAGAACCACGGCCCGACCGATCACAATACCGGGTGATCCGCTGATCCCGTACAGGGTCTCCGGTTCACGGTCTGCGGTCTGCCCATCTTCCCGCGCTACCTCCTTTACCCCCTTCTTAGCCATTACTCTTGCAAAGCCTCTTGCTGCATCCGCATCCGGGCAGGAGCATTTTGATCAGGTTCAGGCTCCGACAAAACCTGATCCACAGCAGCAACTACCTGATCGGCATCAGGTCCCCGGGCTGTGAACTGGACCCGGCTCCCCTGCACCAAGGCAAGACTGAGCAATTCAAGGATAGAGGTGCAGTCAACAGGCTGGCCCTGATTTATAATCCGCACAGTCGCCTCGTGCTCGTCAATAACTTTGATCAAACGCTCGGCAACCCGGCAATGGACCCCGTCGGGATTGGTGACCGTGCTCTCCCAGGAAACAGTCTTCATTTAATCAGGCGCAGTCCGCCTTTTTTTTCCGTGCCCGCCTCGGTCCCCGACGGGGGGGCCGAATCTGTCCCGCCCGCTTCCGTCTCGAAATGAACCGCCTGAACAAAGCGTCCCTTGCCGCCCATAGTAAACATTTCCTGACCGGTGAACTGCTCAGTTCGTAAGGTCCAGACAAGGGGTTGAGGCGGGACCGAGAGAAGCTGCATATGCACTTCCCACCATTCATCCTTACGGGTATGATCACGCTCAATCCCGGTGACCAAGGCATAGCCCGCTATTTCAGTTTCCTCGACCACCACGAGAACAATATCGCCGACATCAGTCGTCTCTTTAAAAGGGACGAGTTTCTTTAATTCCTTAAGTAGTTTTTCCATATATTCTTTTTTTCTTGATAGACATTATTTTTTGCGCGAACCGAGGAGCTTCCCCCTGAGAAAACAAGGCAGGAGATTCATGTAAATTTTTTCTGAATAGCGTGAAGGATATCAGTTATCTCGAAAAAGGCATCAACCAGCTCCGGATCAAAACTCTCACCGCATTCTTTCCGAATCTCGTTATAAATCTTTTCATTCTCCCAAGGGGCCTTATAACAACGTTTCGAAGAAAGGGCGTCAAAGACATCAGCCAAAGAAACAATCCGCGCAGCAAAGGGGATTTCCTCGCCGACCAGCGGCTTCCGAATCCATCCTGAACCGTCCTGCACCAAGCGACCCGGGTACCCCTCGCCGTTCCATTTCTCATGGTGACGGAGCACGATATCATGGGTCATCCGGTCAAGCTCCGAAGAAATATTGGTAAACAGAGCAGAACCTAAGACCGTGTGCTGTTGAATAAGGTCAAACTCTTCCGATGTTAATCGCCCCGGTTTTTTGAGAACCGCATCAGGTATGCCGACCTTGCCTGCATCATGAAGAAGCGCGGCACGGCTCAACAGATCGCAATATTTGACAATCTCAGCCTGCCGCACCTTCCTTTTTTCAGCCCAACGCTTATAGATCTCAACACTGTAGGCGCTGACCCGTTGAACATGAGCACCGGTTTCTTCCGGATCATGCAATTCCGCCATTTTCACCATACGCAGAATTAATTCATGGTTCAGCATGCTCCGTTCGATAATAGCAGCGGCATTATTACTGAAGACACGGACCCACATCCTGCTCCGGTCGGAAAATGCTGTCACTCTCCCTTGCGCGTCCTGCGCATTGATAAGCTGTATAACACCGATCAGGCCTTGATTATCCAAGGAAACAAGAGGGACAGTCAGAATAGAGGTGGTACGGTAACAGCTTTTTCTGTCAAATGAGTCGTTAAATCTATAGGGCACATCCGAAGAAATATTATACGCGTCATCAATAACCACGATCTCCTTGGTCAGAGCGGAAAAACCGACAATGGAGTTCTCGCTTACGGGGATGCTTACGTTTCTATATCGGGCCGCCCCGGCCCCTTTTTCACCGAACAGGGTGTCATTTTGCACATGACGGAACTCCAGCTTATCTCCCTTGACAAGAAAGATGGAGCCTGCATCGGCCTGGGTCAGGCTCCGAGCTTCGGACAGAGTGGAGTCCAGGATCGTATTGACATCCTGAAGCTGATTCAGCGCACTGATCTTGTTAAGAATTGAAACTAATGTAGCATCTTTTGGGTGCCGACCGCTCATGTTATTTTTTTCAGTACATCACATCGATGTCAACAGCGCAAAGAATGCCCCCTGTGCTTGCATCCTGCTGCATCTGCTGTACCGGTACGATTTTTTAGAGGACAGTATATTGCCTGCTGATACGACAGAAAGCCGCAAAAGACAGCATCATCAAGTGCTGCTTGAAGCAGTTCCTGCTTTTTCGATGTTCCGAGATTTTCTCAAGAGAAAAGTCATGCGGTGAAATATACTGTTACAAGATAGGGTATAGTTTTACCAAGGTTTTTTCAACAAAAAAATACCCCCGGGCAAGAGCCGGGGAGGACAGCTCCCGAAATCAATCGCACTGAAGTTCAGGAAGACACGACAAAGAACAAAATCAGCCGACCATTATACCTACGGTGAAATTAATAATCGGCATTATCATCTTGCCGATTATCCCCGTATAAAAGAGGACCAGCAGAATAATAAAACCATAGGGCTCCAATCGGGCATACCCGGCAGCCTTATCCGGCGGGAACATTCCCATGAGAATTTTTGAACCGTCCAACGGCGGGACAGGGAGAAAATTAAACACGGCCAGCATAACATTAATCCATACTGATGCCATAATCATATCAAACATCGGATTGAACAGGTTAAACATAAACTGCGACGAAACAGGAACCGTGGCAAGTACTTTGAGCAGGATAACACTGATAATCGCCAGAAACAGGTTAGCAACAGGACCGGCCAGGGCGGTGATCAACATCCCCTTCTGCGGGTCCTGAAAATATCGGGGATTAACCGGAACAGGCTTTGCCCAGCCTATCCTCATAATAAAAAAAGCAAGCACTCCGAAGGGATCAAGATGCTTGAGCGGATTCATAGTCAACCGACCTGCATCTTTCGCCGTAGGATCACCCAATTTCCAAGCTGTATAACCGTGGGCCAGCTCATGAAAAGTCAGGGCGAAAAGAAAAGGAGGAGCCATAATAATGAGCTGCCGGATAGTGTCGTTCAAGTCCATAGGTGTTTTTCAAAGATCGGGAACAGGTGAGGTTGAGTTACAAACTCGGGGAGTCCACAGGATATTTTTGCTCAATCAAGGTGATGGCCTCCTCTTTACTGAAGATCTCACCGTTTAATCGGGCAGTCAAGGTATGATTTATCATAATGCGGAACAAGGCCCCCGGTGGATACCCCAGCTCCATCAGGTCCTGCCCGCTGAGGAGCGGCTGAACACCGCGCAGATGGGTCACATAATGAGAGACCTGCTGGCGGATATGCTTTTTCCGGGCAATGCTCATCAGGTAAAGAAGTCCTTCATTGTCCAGAGGCTCAAGCAGCCAGTAGATCACGGCATGCTGCATGACCGGTCGTCGCAACATATGCAGAGCGATATGATCCGCCTTGCGCTTCTGTCGCAATAATTGCCTGCGGTGCTTGGGCGGCAGCTCAAAGCGATGGCAGAAATTGCGCAGCTCCTGTTCACGGGATCGACTGAACACAGCCAGCAGACAGACCATCCAGGTGTTACACCGGGCCGCCTGTTCTCCGGCATCCTCTAAAAAAAGCAGCTTGAACCAGGAGATGGTTTTTTCAGCCTGGGTAAGAATATGAACAAATCGGCGGTCCACCTTCAAATTGGGCCGTAAATCAGGCCAGAGCACAGGAAAGAGGTGAAAGGAATCCAGCCTGCGCAGAGAGGACAGGGGATGATCTTCCGAGAGGATCTGCTTTAATTCGCTGAAAAAACGAGGCCCGGAGAACTTCTCATACATATGCATCCGAACAGCGTTCCGCATCAGCTTTTCCGAATGCCTGCTGATCGTAAAATCAAGACGCTGCTCAAAACGAACAGCCCGGAAAATACGGGTGGGATCTTCAACAAAACTGAGATTATGCAGGACTCTGATGCGCCGTTCTCTGAGATCATTCTGCGAGTTGAAAAAATCCACCAGCGTGCCGAATCGCTTAGGATTCAGGTGAATCGCCATAGCATTGATGGTAAAGTCGCGGCGAAAAAGATCCTGTTTCAGCGAGCTGCGCTCCACTGTGGGCATGGCGGCAGGAAAGGCATAATATTCCAGCCGTGCCGTTGCCACATCAATACGCATGCCGTCAGCCAGGATGACAGTGGCTGTGGCGAATTTCTCATGGGTACGGACTGCAGCCTGTTTCTTTGCAGCCAGCTCCCTGGCGAACAGGATACCGTCCCCTTCCACTACAATATCGATATCCAGATTCCTGGTCTGCAAAAGCAGGTCACGGGCAAAACCGCCCACCGCATAGGCCTGCATACAAACATCCTCAGCGATCTCACCGATTTCCCGCAGCAGGAGAATGATATCACGACTCAGGGTATCCGTCATAAGCGAGATGATGTTGCGGGTCCGCTCCGAGGACGGGTGCTCATCCTCATGAAACAGGTTACGGGGAAGATGTGCCGGGTCATTAACCACCAGATTGAGCAGATCAGTGCGGGTGATAACCCCGCAGATAACGCTTTCGCTCTTTTCCCCCAGGGCATTTTCCCGGATAATGGGAATCAGGCGCTGTCGATTTTCTATGATCAACTCCTGAATATCAGCCTGCGTTGCGCTTTCCGGCAGCACCGCAAGATCGGTTGTCATATACTCACTGATCGGCATCTCGCCAAGTTTATGGGCAATGGCCTTGGTGATGTCCCGTCGGGAAATAATTCCCAGCAATCCTGACGGGTTCTTTCGATCAGCATTCTCACGAACCACAGGCAGCACATTAATATTATAACGGGCCATGAGATCATTCGCCTGCTCATGGGTAATGTCCGGCGTGGCCGTTATTACCGGAGAGGACATCAGTTCTCCGGCCATAGCCCGGGGCTTCACTTGACGATGCAACAGGTAGAGCAGCTCCTCTTCGGCCTCGAACAGCGTTTTATCCCGAATGGTGGCCGAGGCAGCCGCAGCATGACCGCCGCCGCCCATTTCACGGGCTATAACCCCGACATTGACCTCAGGAATTCTGCTGCGACAGATGAGATAAAGCCGTTCGCCCATACAGACCAACGAGAAAACAGCATCCAAATTTTCCATGACCATCATCCGACGAACCAGCACGGCGAAATCATCCACATAGGCAGGTAAAGTAAGCCTGCTCACGGTAATCTGAACAGAATGGACCGTATAGGTCATGGAGTTTTCCAGGAGCAGGCTGAGCAGAGGAATCTGTTCGGCGGAAAGGTCCCGACTGATAAATTGGTTGACGATATCAAGATCAGCCCCCTGCTCCAGCAACCAGGCAGCCGCCTGCAAGTCGGCCGGAGTGGTGGTGGCATAGAGAAAAGAGCCTGTATCCTCATGCAGACCGAGACTCATCAACGTGGCCTCGTCAGGAAACAGCGTCATCCTCTGTGCTCGCAGCAGGCCAACAAAAATAGCCGTGGTCGATCCGATCGGCTTAACATGCTCGACATTACCCTGCATATCGCCGGGTGCATCGGGATGATGATCGTAAAGATGAATTTCAATACCCGGATTCTCAAGACATTGCTCCAAAGGTCCCAGGCGATTGGCTTGGCGGGTATCGACAACAATAAGGCGGGTCACGGACGCCAGATCAATATGCTTGATCTTCTTGAATCCATAGAGATTGCGAATATCCTGGGAAAGAAAATCCCGTAGGGGTCGTTCTGCAGAACCGGAAAAAACCAAGGTTGCCTTTGGATACAGCTTCTTGGCCGCCACCATTGAGGCAAGCCCGTCAAAATCGGCGTTTATGTGGGTAGTGATGATTTCCATGCCCTTAACCTTACCCTATTCTGACGAACAGGTAAAATATTTTTCAGGGATGGGGAGAGCGAGGGCATTTTCCGCAGAGGCAAAGGAGTATCCTTTTGTCAGTCTATTTAACATCAGTTAATAACATAAGTCTGTTATGCAATTTTCCTAACCGGAAGTTACTGACAAGTACTTGAAATGCGAATTAGGAGCTGAACGACTCAGATTACGTAAAAACAAGTGGTTACGAAAAGGTGTCTCAAAATCCTTATTTCTATTCATCTTATTTTACAAGTTATTTTTCAACCCCTAATTCGCATTTGAAGAGGATGACTATGCACGCGAAGCGATTGCACCTGAAAAGGGTATTAAAAAAAGTTCCTTCTCCGAAGCAATAAATAATAGAGGATTTGAGCAGCTTATTTATATTTTCAATGCATTGCAAAAAAAGGCTGGAAATAAAAATCCTAAGCAGTTAGCCGGCCTTGGTGATCTTGTTGCAATAGACGGCTCATTAACAGATGCTTGCCTTTCTATGCTTTGGGCTGATTACAATGGAAGGTAAACATTATGTATGTCGAATTAAAGAGAATACTGTCAAAACATACCTTCAGGCATTTGATGTCTGTCCTGATAATAATATTTTCTATGATGCTAAAGTGTTTTTGGGGCAGCCTGGCGGCGGACAGACCAAACATGAATTACGAGTTGTCGGTTATATTGCAGACGGCGTGAAGTACCGGATCGCTACTGACCGATTTGATCTTACAGCGGAAGAAGTCGCCCTGATTTACCAGCTTCGCTGGAGGGTTGAAACATTTTTCAAATGGTGGAAACGTCATCTGCATGTGTATCATTTGATTGCCAGGAGTGAGTATGGTCTAATGGTACAAATCTTATCAGGTCTTATTACATATTTACTTTTGGCTGTTCACTGTCATGAAAAATATGGTGAAAAAGCACACGGCATACGCATGACTTGTACATAAAAAATCAAATAGTTACAAACAGAGCGTTTTGGAACTCAAACTAGGGGGCGCAGTGCTGCGGCACTTTTTCAACAATTTTTATGTTTTTTATTAAACAAATAAGCCTCCGTCCCCCGAGACGGCAGCTTGGAAGCAATATTTTACTGAATTTATAGTAAAAGTCATGCGTATGCCGTGTGAAAAAGTAAGCATTAAAAGAGTACGTGAGCTACGCTCAAAAATAAAAAATGAAATTGCTCACATTTCTGTATTTCAACAGGTAGCTATTTTGTTTGGTAGTAATTATTGGCAAACTGACCTTGGTTGTATGCAATAACTTAACCGGAAGTTACTGCTGTTACCTACAGAAAGTTATAGCTGAAATATCCTGAAAATAATAACAACGGTTCGGTATTTTTTCCTGCTTCAGTACTTTCCCGGTACTCACTGATTGAAATTGTTGAGATTGACTTTTTTGACTTCCTAGCCCAACACGCTGAATTTGCCAGATTAAATTATACAGTCTTCTAATTGATCTAAAACCCTCGACTTCCAATCGAACATTTTCAAAACAATTGGAAAATGAAAGGACAATTATTGGAAACCTATGGAAAAACAAGCGGGGGAACGTTACAATTTTTTACGCAGCATTCTGTTGCAGATGAGTTCTATATGAACCCCGAGAAGTAAAAAACGCGATCCTTACCCCGATAAAAAGGCAGTATTCTCCGCAACCGTAACTGCGTTGGCCGACATCCTGTCACCCATAGCGGTAAATCCCGCCATTTTCCCTCCTCCTTTCCCCCAATTGACCAACATCCCCTAATCCCCTACCATTCTTATTGTAAACGTGTCCTCCCCTGCTCAAACAACATACATAGAGCAGGCAGGAAACCAAGGCCCGGTACGGGCAAAAAAAACAAAAGGAGAAGAGGATGAACTGGTATCTGAACGTATTAAGGAAGTACAAAGAGTTTGAGGGCAGGGCCGGACGCAGTGAATTTTGGTATGCGTACTTGATCAACGTTATCACTTTGTTTGTTTTGGGACTCGTTGACTGGTGGCTTGGCCTCTTTAGCGAGGAAATGCAGATGGGGTTATTAAGTACGATGTACGCGCTGGCTGTTTTCCTCCCCATGTTGGCGGTAAAAATACGAAGATTACATGATACCGACCACAGCGGCTGGTGGGTATTTGTTGTTTTGGTACCGGTGATCGGCTGGATTATCCTACTGATTTGGCTGGTGACGGAAGGCACGGAGGGGGAAAATCAATACGGCGAAGATCAACAGGAGGTATTGGCGGAGAGCACCTGATTCTGAGCGGCCCGCCATGTTCAAGAACGGTGCAGGGGCGATCCGGGGGATCGCCCTTTCTGTATTTCGGTACCGGAATAATCTGAGCATCGCCAGCGGCCCACCGGGATAAAATGCGTTTCTCACCCGGCCTTGAAAAACCGGGCTCTTTCCGGCAATCCCTCCAGAAAGCTGTCTTTCCTCAACCCCGGAAGAGCGGTAGAAAATAGCCCACTGTTTCAACAGTGGGCACTGAGGTCGGAACGCTCAACTCCTGCCGGTACCAAGTATATTCCTACAGCTTTAGAGCGATCCCATCTGACCGCTGATCTTCCCAATCCGCTCCAGATCAGCCACCTCATCCGGCATAAACAGCAACATCCGTAAATCCGCAGACAACAACAACCGCACCCCGCTGACATGCCAATATAACTGGCTGTCCTTTATCGCCTGTACACTCTGCTGCAAGCACCGAACCTGCATCACAGGGTTATAGAGGCGGAAATGCACAGACAAGGCAGGCTCCTCCTCAGCCTCTTCCGCCGGGTTCAAATCCATGACTTCCTGCCGGACAAACGCGGCCAGCACCTGGGCCAGAGCCGGACGGAGCAGGGCATCCGCCTCAACACTGCTCTTTTCCCAGGCAAAAAGCTCCAGGCTGATGCGGGCCGGAACTGTTTCCTCATATCCAGAGACGGCGGGCTGCTGATCCGTTCCTTCTTCCGCCCTACCCTCTCCGGCTGTCTCATCATCCTGCCCCGTACCCAGCTTCACATGCCCCACCGGCTGGCGCAAAAGCATATCCTTGGCCTCATGGGGATCAGGCAGATGATTAATCAGCTCTATCACCCGCAAACTGATGCCCGCTTTGGTGATAAAACGAAGATGACTGTCCGGCACCGCCTCGACTTCCGGCTCTGTACGGGCAGTGTTCAGCGAAGTGATCAGCAGCTGTTCCAGAGTGCTTAGCATGACGCTTCGCTCCGACAAGAAATTTTCATGATATAGGCCAGGGCATAGTATTTCGGACGGATATCCACCGATTCCGGCGCATGCTGACCAACTGCATCGGTCCTGCCGCTGTGACTGTGCGCCTTGGTCTCTTGCTTTCCCGGAGACCAGCTCTCCTGCTCCCGTTGCTCTACCGCATAATGCTGACACTCGGGATAACCGACCGGACGCTGTTTTTTCTCCGATGTTCCAATCCCGGAAGAACGCTGGTCTGCCGGGTCGGTGGTGAAGCTGTGGCTGTGCGCTGGCAGATGTTCCTGTTGCAGCCTGACTTCGTCCCTGCCTCCCTGTTCTTCAGGGGCGTATCGACCGCCGCTGCCGACAATGAAACGATCCCGCAAATCAGGTGTGCCTTGAGAGCCGTCGCATAGTGCCCAGCCTGACGGAACAGAATTGTCGCTGGCCCGACCCGACCAGAGCATGATGGCCCCTGTCGGCACCCCTGTCCCGCTACGCTGCTCCACATCCCGTCGGACGGCCATTTGCATGGCGTTCCAGTCTTCAGCCAGCAGCAGATCACCGGGCTGTTTTTCGATATAAGGCCCTCTGTTTCTCTGTGTTTCCTTGCATGTTTTCATCAGGATCCTCCCTCCCGGCCTGACAGGTCTGTCAGTGCCCTCTTGGTCAACTCATTCGGTTTTGTTGTCCTGTTTCCGGACAACGATGGTTTTTTCCCGGAAACAGGCTCGGAAAAATCCACCTCAGCCCGTATCCCGGCTCCCCGTACCCGCTCCAGATCCTGACGGATTACCTCCAACGCCCCCCGCTGTTCCGCCTCTCTCACCTGTTCGGTAAGTGGCACAGACAGACGAAAGCTGAAGGGCTTACGGG
>Ga0316189_10002783_pt1 | contig 17048 bp, 18 predicted proteins | sample LowCovwburrow_MG_FD_204930 | JGI IMG/M metagenome (GOLD analysis project Ga0316189, IMG submission 204930) | Coastal sediment microbial communities from Maine, United States - Lowes Cove worm burrow | ecosystem: Environmental > Aquatic > Marine > Coastal > Sediment | place: USA: Maine...
TGCTCGATCGCTTTGGAGACAACGAGGTACTGGTTTCAGGTGCTTATAATGCCGGTCCTCACGTGGTTGACCGCTGGATGGCGGAGCGGCAAACTAATGACCCGGCAATTTTCGTAGAAACGCTACCGTATTTTGAAACCCGGGACTACATTCCAAGGGTGCTCGCATTTTCCACCATTTACGACTGGCGCCTCCAGAACCCGGTCAGGCGGATCTCTTCACGTATGCCAGCTCTTGATGCCAGCCCTGCTGCACTTGCTGACCGCAAAGCGGTGGCCGCCAAGATTGTTTGCCGGGCACCCGGCTGATGCACCACGCCGCAAAGGAGCCAACCATGCGTATCGTATTGCTCGGAGCAACTGGTTTTTTGGGACACCACCTGCTGCCCCAGCTTTCAGCTGCCGGACATGAATGTATCGTGCTCAGCCGCTACCCGCCCGGTTGCAGAGAGCTGACGGTCATACCGCGCGTCGAAGTGCGCAGGGCAGATATCCACGACCCCGAACAATTGCGGCAACACTTTGCGGGGGCGGACGGGGTGATCAACATGGTCGGCATCCTGAATGAGCGTGGGCGCAACGGCGAAGGCTTCAACCGGGCCCATGTAGAACTGGTTGAGAAAATCATCGAGGCTTGCGGCGCCTGCCATGTCCGTCGTTTTCTGCAGGTCAGTGCGCTGCATGCGGGTAAGGGCAGCAGTCATTACCTGGTGAGCAAGGGCAGGGCTGAAGAACAGATCCTGGCTGCAAAGCATCTGAACAGCACGATTGTCCAGCCATCCGTGATTTTCGGTGAGGGTGACAGCTTCTTCAACCGGTTTGCCGGCTTGTTGAAGATTGCGCCGGTACTGCCTCTCGCCTGTCCCGATTCAAAGCTTCAGCCGGTTTGGGTGGGGGATGTTGTGACGGCCATAAAGATGGCGCTGACGGACCCCGAAACCATTGGGCAAAAGCTGATCATGGTGGGGCCTCGAGAGTACACTCTGCGTGAATTGGTGGAGTTCACCGCCTGCGTTTGCGGACTGAAACGGAAAATCATCGGCCTCCCGGACGCCCTGTCGCGGATCCAGGGCCGTGTCATGGATTTCGTGCCGGGAAAACCTTTTTCCTCCGATAACTACCGGTCGCTGCAAACTGATAACACCAGCGTCGAGAATAGCCTGTGGCGGTTTGGCATCAACCCTCGTTCGATCGAAGCCACGGTGCCTGGCTATCTCAATCGCGACGGTCATCAGCGAAGGCTGGATGACTGCCGCCGAAAGGCGGACGATTGACATGACGGAAGTCTTCCTGGTTGGCGGGGCTGTTCGTGACGACCTGCTGGGCAAGGTTGTCAAAGAGCAGGACTGGGTAGTCGTTGGCGGAAGTCCCGAAGAACTGACGTCGCAGGGCTACCGACAGGTAGGTGCGTCGTTCCCTGTATTTCTGCACCCGGACTCAGGTGAGGAGTACGCCCTGGCCCGGACCGAGCGCAAACAGGGTCACGGATATCATGGCTTTGCTGTTGATTTTCATCCTGGTGTAACCCTTATAGAAGACCTCGAGCGAAGGGACCTGACCATCAATGCCATGGCCCGCGACGAACAGGGGCAACTGGTTGATCCTTTCAATGGCCAACGTGATCTTGAGCAGCGGGTGTTAAGGCATGTTTCAGATGCCTTTACTGAAGATCCGCTACGGGTATTGCGAGTGGCCCGCTTTGCAGCCCGCTTTGCAGACCTGGGCTTCACGATACACCCGTCTACGCTCAAGCTGATGACGGATATGGTGAGGTCGGGAGAGCTTGAGCACCTTGTTCCCGAGCGCGTCTGGTCTGAATGTGAAAAGGCTTTTGGCTGCTCCCAACCCGGAAAATTTATCGAAGTCTTGCGCGAATGTGGTGCCCTTGAACAACTTTTGCCGGAAGTTGATCGCCTGTTTGGCGTTCCGCAACCGGAAAAACACCATCCGGAAATTGACACGGGAATTCATGTGCTGATGACCATGAACCTCGCAGCGGATATGGGGAATGATGCAAAAGTCATTTTTGCACTGCTGCTACACGACCTGGGTAAAGGACTGACACCAGAGTCCCGGCTGCCATCGCATTTCGGGCATGAAAAAAGTGGCTTACCCCTGGTGCAGGGCGTCTGCGAGCGGTTTCGTGTTCCCGGCGCCTACCGGAGCCTGGCCCTGATCGTCTGCGAAAATCACCTTCGTTGCCACCGCGTACTCGAAGCCCGGCCTTCGACCCTGCTGAAATTGATCGAAGATGCCGGCCTCTTACGTCAGCCGGAGCGGACAGAGAACTTTCTGCAGGCCTGTGAGGCAGATTACCGGGGAAGAAAGGGCATGGAAAGCAGGTCTTATCCACAGGCCGGGCGCGTACGCCTGGGCCTTGCGGCCGCGCAAAGCATCCGCGCGGCGGACGTGGAGACGACAGGTCTGGAAGGCCCGCAAATCGGAGAGAAGATCCGTGAGGCACGGATCGCTGCTATAAGCGATGCCTTAAGTCCTGCAGACTGAAACCGCGCGGCGGAATTTCGAGACCCCTGCCGAGCCCCATGACCTGAAACTTTTCCCCCATCATGCCCGGCAAAGTCAGTTGCCGGGCCTGCGCACTGAGTGCGGCTCCGCCATCGGCAGAGTTTTCGGCGTGGTTCGACAACAAAACGTCCAACCCGCAGCCCAGCAGGAACAGGGTCTGGCTGGAATAGCCTTCGACTTCCAGGTCACATTCATCAGCCGCTTCAGCCAGGGCTGTAAAGTCAACCCAGGCCGTGATGTCCTGCAAACCCGGCCAGAAAAAAACGTCATCGTGGGCACGGTGTCGGTAGTGACACATCAGAGTGCCATCGGAGCGTTCCGGGAGGTAATACTCTTTTCTCGGATAGCCGTAATCGATAAACAGTGCAAGACCCCGTTGCATGGCGGATGTGACCGTTTGGAGCCAGGGCGCGAGACGCAAATTGATTTCTGAACGGTAGCCGGTTTGAAATTCGCGGCCGGTGTCCGAAACGACATGCGCAATGGCCTGTTTCAATTCAGCCGGTGCCGGTCTGGATTCCCAGCTCAGACGGTTTCCCCCTGGTTTCACGCACAGCTGCTCGGCTCCGTTCTCGCCCTGCCGGAAGCGCTCGACCGCAAGCGCATCAAGCACTTCATTCGCCAGTATGACGCCTTGCCATGCCTGTTCCGGCGGCTCATCCAGCCACGTCACGCGCTCCAGCAGCTCTGTCGTCTCTGCGATCTGCTGTCGCTGAACCGCTCTCAGGTCCGCACTGCGCTCCAGGATCAGGTACCGGGATGGGGGCTGAGTTGCCGGCAGGCTATTGAGCAAGTCAGCTGCAAGCCGCCCGGTGCCGGCGCCAATTTCCAGGATCTCGTAGTCACCCAATTCATCAGCCGTCTGGCTCACCTGCCTGGCCAGGCAGGATGCGAACAGCGACCCGAGCTCCGGAGAAGTAATAAAATCACCGGAAGGCCCCAGTTTGTGCAGACCCGCCGAGTAATAACCCAGTCCCGGTTCATACAAAGCCATTTCCATGAACGTGGAAAATGGCATCAGGCCGTCGTCATCGACCTTTTTCCGGATCCGGGTGTGAAGTTCTTCGCTCAATGGCTTGAGCTCTTCAGGGGGTTCGGGCAGGATGTTGCGGGACATAGTTTGTAAGTGTGTTTGAGTGAAAAGTCCATGTCCAGCAGAAAAACAGCACTGGTAACCGGGGCCGCGGCAAGAATCGGAGCGGAAATCAGCAGAACATTGCACGGCCGGGGTTGTGATGTGCTGATTCATTACAATTCCAGCGATGGCGCTGCGCAAGTGCTGGCCAATGAACTCAATGCAACACGTGAAAACAGTGCTTTTATCGCCCAGGCGGACCTGTCTTCACCCAGGGGGCTGGAGCAACTGGCCGAGGCAGTGAGGCGTCAATTCGACAGTCTGGATATCCTGGTCAACAATGCGTCGCGGTTTTATCCGACAGCCATGGGCGAGACACAGGCCTGGCAGTGGGACGACCTTTTAAACAGCAATCTGCGCGGCCCCTATTTCCTGGTGCAGGCGTTGCTTGATGAGCTCAAAGTCGCCGGAGGAAATGTCGTCAATATCGTGGATATCCATGCTGAACGACCGATGCCGGGGCATGCTGTGTACTGCATGTCAAAAGCGGGCCTGGTCATGATGACCCAGGCGCTGGCCCAGGAGCTTGGGCCTTCGATTCGGGTGAATGGGGTCTCTCCCGGTGCCATTCTCTGGCCGGTGAACGAGATGAATTCAAAAGAAAAACAGGCCATCCTGGGCAAGGTAGCTCTGGAAAGAGTCGGGGACCCGGCAGACATCGCCTCGGCAGTCACCTACCTTTGCATGGACGCCCCATATGTCACCGGGCAGATACTGGCGGTAGACGGCGGACGGACGCTGAACGTTTAATCCAGGCGTAAGTCAGTGTGCCGGGGTTGTGCGCCTTTCTGCTCAAAACTGTTCCACAGTTCGATCATGGATTTCCGCTGCACCGGGTGTATATAGTCCGGCGCAAGATCCGAAAGCGGTTTAAGGACATAGGCCGCCTGTAATATTTCCTCACGGGGTATCTCCAGTTCCGGCGAAAGCAGGAACAGGTCGTCGTAGAGCAGAATGTCGACGTCCAGGGTTCTGCTGGAGTACTTCGGAACAGCCCGGTCGCGCTCATGCCGGTTTTCCATCTCCGTCAGAAACGCTTTCAACTCCAGAGGAGACAGATGGGTTTTGATTCGCGCGACCAGGTTGATGAAGTCGGCGCCTTCGAAACCATGGGGCTCACAGCGGTATACGGGGGATAATGCCAGCGAGGGAAATCTTTCACGCAGGCACCGGATCGCTGATGCGATATTTTGTTCCGCATTGATGTTGCTGCCCAGGCCAAGAAAAACGGTGCTCATCGGCCCCGGGCTACGTCGTTTTGCTGCGTTCGATGATGACCCCTACAGCACTGGAGCCTCGCACGGCGCCTGGCTTGCTGAGTCTCAGCCGCAAGTGTGCGACGGGAAACTCATCCAGCACGATGGCTGCACATTTTTCGGCCAGGGTTTCCACCAACTGGAATTCGCTTTGTTCGATAAAGCGGATCAGTCGCTTCGAAACAGCCTTGTAGTCAAGCGTGTCTTCGATAGAATCCGTTTCTGCTGCCCTGCGGATATCGAATTCCATTTCCAGGTCGAGGCTGACTGCCTGGCGAATTTCACGCTCCCAGTCGAAGATACCGATAACCGTTTCAACCGTCAGATTTTCTACGAAAACCCGGTCCCTGCGTGCCTCATTCATACCCAGTCAGCCTTTGTCATGAGTTCGTCCAGGGGCCAGCGCGGGCGTGCCCTGATGATTTGCGCTTCGGTTTCTCCCGCCAGCAAGCGATAGTAACCTGCCAGGGCGATCATGGCGCCGTTGTCGGTGCAGAACTCGATGCGGGGGTATGACACACCCCAGCCATATTTCCTGCCTGCTTCGGAAAGCGTCTCGCGCAATTGCAGGTTGGCGCCAACGCCGCCGGCGATGACGAGCTGCTTACAGCGCGTTTGCTGCATGGCCCGGCGGCACTTGATGACCATGGTTTCGACCACGGCTTTCTGGAAGCCCGCGGCGATATCAGCGCGTGCGTTCTCTTCTTCACCGTGCTTATGCCACAAGTTCCTGGTGTGGGTTTTCAGGCCGCTGAAGCTGAATTCCAACCCGGGCCGATCGGTCATCGGTCGAGGAAACCTGAATTTGTCGGGATCACCCGACTCGGCCGCCCTGGCCAGAACCGGACCGCCGGGGTAACCCAGGCCGAGCAATTTTGCCGTTTTATCGAAGGCCTCACCGGCCGCGTCGTCCAGGGTTTCGCCAAGGACCCGGTATTCACCAATCCGGCGCACTTCGACCAGCATCGAATGGCCGCCTGACACCAGTAGCGCGACGAAAGGAAATTTGGGCGGGTCAGGTTCCAGCAAGGGCGCCAGCAAGTGCCCTTCCATATGGTGCACCGCTATGGCGGGCACTTTCAGTGCCTGTGCGATCGATCGTCCCGCCGACGCGCCGACCAGTAAGGCGCCAATCAGGCCGGGTCCCGCTGTGTAGGCCACGCCGTCGATTTCCTGACGTTCACAGCCAGCAGATTTCAGGCATTCATCCAGCAACGGCACCAGTTTTCTGACGTGATCGCGAGATGCAATTTCCGGCACTACGCCACCATATTCCGCGTGAATATGGGCCTGTGAATACAGCGCATGGGACATCAACCCCAGTGTGCCATCGTAAATGGCCACCCCGGTTTCATCGCATGAAGTTTCAATTCCCAGCACTCGCATAGCTTCTATATACGTGCACCTCATCCAGTGTGCAATGTCTTTGGTGTTTTAAGCAGGGAGTGATTGCGTCATCATAGGCTTGTGTTATCTTTTTCGGCTTGATTTTCGTGAGACTGAATTTTGGGTAAAGGTTTGGGTGTGGCGGCCTCCGGCAGTGCCGAAGTGTCGCAGACAGCGGTTGAAATTCTGAAAGCGGGCGGCAATGCATTTGACGCGGCGCTGGGCGCACTGTGCACGGCTTCCATTGCAGAACCTTTGCTGGTCAGCCTGGGTGGCGGCGGATTCATGCTGGGCCTGCCAGATGGAGAGAAGCCGCGCGTCTATGACTTTTTCTGCCAGACGCCCGCTCAGCGCCGCCCTGACGATGAACTGGAGTTCTTTCCCATCATCGCCGACTTCGGCACCGCCGAACAGGAGTTTCATATCGGCATGGGTTCCATCGCCGTTCCAGGTATCGTGGCCGGGATTTGCCAGGCGCATCGTGACCTTGGACGTATGCCTCTCGGCGACATCATTTCGCCCGCCATCGACCTGGCACGCTCCGGTGTGGTCGTAGATGCCTTTCATCACTACATCATCCGGATTCTTCGACCTATCATGGAGGCGACACCGGAATCTTTTCTCCTTTACGAGTCACCTTCCGCTCCAGGGGATCTGATCCAGGAAGGTGAACTGTTGCGGAATCCGGATGCTGCAAACTCACTCGAAGCACTGGTGTATGAAGGGCCGGATCTTTTCTACCGTGGAGAATGGGCCATGAAACTGGCCGCAGACAGCGGGGAAAAGGGCGGACACATCACGCGGGAAGACCTGGCTGCATACCGGGTGGAACGGCGGGAACCGGTCGTATTCAGGCACCGTGGCGCGCGTTGCGCCATCAACCCGCCGCCGTCTCCCGGTGGCAGCCTGGTGGCGTTTGCATTGGGTGTGATGGAAGACTGGATTTCCGAAAAAGACGCATGGGGTAGTACCGGACATTTATTGAATCTGCTGCGCGGGATGCGTGCCGCCAGTGTCGCCAGGCACGAATATTCCATGGAAGCAGGTCTCGAGTTTCAAAAGATGGAACAGTTGCTGGGGCCGGATACCATACGCCGCTGGCAGGAAGGCCTTGAACTGCATTCGTTGTTCAGCAGAGGTACTACGCACATCAGTGTCGCCGATGCAGAAGGGAATATCGCCAGTCTCACCGCCTCCAACGGGGAAGGTTGCTCCTATGTTTTGCCTGGCAGCGGCATCATGCTTAACAACATGCTGGGTGAAGAGGACCTCAATCCAGGCGGATTTAATCGATGGAAGCAAGGCGTCAGGCTGGCATCCATGATGTCACCCGCGATCATCGAGCAAGCGGACGGAACCCGCTTCGCCCTCGGGTCAGGGGGATCGAATCGTATCCGAAGTGCGATCACCCAGGTAATGGTCAATCTGCTGGATTTCGGTATGGGCCCGGAACAGGCAGTTGCAGCGCCTCGCATCCACCTTGAGGGCAACATGTTGAGCCTCGAGCCCGGCTTTTCATCCGAGGTTCTGGAAGCGCTTGAGGCGGCAGCGCCCCGCACCCATCACTGGCCCGAAGAAAACCTGTTTTTTGGCGGTGTGCACACGGTTTCAGTGAAACATGGAGGCATTTTCGACGGTGCGGGCGACCCTCGTCGCGGCGGAGTCGTGGCCTTCGCCTGAAAATAAATACAAACAAACCTTTGCGTCATCACTTTAACCTTTGGTAAAATAAGCGGCTAAGTTGAAACCGCCCGGAAAATGGGCGCCCAGAAGAGTGAATATTAAATGCCGAGTGTAAAAGTTCGCGATAACGAGCCTTTTGAATACGCACTGCGCCGCTTCAAGCGGTCCTGCGAGAAAGCCGGAGTCCTGGCTGAAACCCGCCGCCGTGAGTATTATGAAAAGCCAACGCAGGAACGCAAGCGCAAAGCGGCTGCCGCCGTGAAACGCAACATGCGCCGCCTGTCACGGGAAGCCGTTCGCCGCACCCGCCTGTACTGAATGTCCCTGAAGTCCCGTATCCAGGATGATGTCAAATCAGCCATGCGCGCGCGCGAGCGCGAGCAACTGGCTGCTTTGCGCCTGATAACGGCCGCTATCAAGCAAATTGAAGTCGACGAGCGCATTGAACTCGACGATGAACGCGTGCTGGCTGTGCTGGACAAGATGGTCAAGCAGCGCCGGGAGTCCCTGGAGCAGTACGAAAATGCGGGCCGGGAAGACCTGGCTGAAAAAGAGCGTTTTGAACTGGGCCTGATCCAGGGCTATTTGCCTGAACCGCTGAGCGAAGCCGAACTGGCTGAATTGATCAAGTCAACCGTCTCCGAATTAGGGGCTGGTAGTATCCGGGACATGGGGTCTGTGATGAATGCCCTGCGCCCCCGGGTTCAGGGTCGCGCCGATATGAAAGCGGTCAGCCAGGCCGTCAAAACGCAACTGACTTCCTGAATGGCGGGCTTGATCCCGGACTCGTTTATCGAAGAATTGCTGGGTCGTGTCGATATTGTTGATATCATCGAGCGGCGAGTGCCCCTGAAAAGAGCCGGCCGTGAATTCCAGGCCTGCTGCCCGTTTCACGACGAAAAAACCCCTTCATTTACCGTCAGTCCGCAAAAACAGTTCTACCATTGTTTTGGATGCGGGGCTCATGGTTCCGCTATTGGATTCTTGATGAATTTCGAAGGGCTGGAGTTTGTCGACGCGGTTGAAGACCTGGCGCACTCTGCCGGACTGGAAGTGCCGAGAGAGGCGCAACGTTCTGCCCGTCCATCGGCTGACCTCTACGACATACTCGAAGCCGCCTCAGCTTTTTACCAGGAACAGCTCAGATCCAGCGATGAAGCTATCGCTTACCTCAAACAACGCGGCTTATCCGGTGAAGTGACGAAACAGTTCGGTATTGGCTTCGCACCTGCCGGCTGGGACAAACTCAGTGGTAGCCTGGGCTCCGATGAAAAGCGGATGAGCCGGTTGCGGCGCGCCGGTATGCTGAGCCAGGGTAAAAGTGGTGAATACGATAAGTTCCGGCACCGCATCATGTTTCCGATTCACGACCGGCGCGGCCGTGTCATTGGTTTTGGTGGCCGGGCGCTGGAAGACGATGGGCCCAAGTACCTGAACTCACCCGAAACCGAACTGTTTCATAAGGGCAGGGAGTTGTACGGTCTGTACCTGGCGAGAAAAAGCCAGGCGAAACTGGATCGCATACTCGTCGTAGAAGGTTATATGGACGTAGTTGCGCTGGCGCAGTTTGGTTTCACCAACTGCGTGGCAACGCTGGGCACAGCCACTACCGGTGACCAGGCCGAGTTGCTGTTCCGCGCAGCGGATGAAGTCGTTTACTGTTTTGACGGTGACCGCGCCGGGAGAAAAGCCGCCTGGCGCGCGCTTGAAGCGACATTACCCCGGCTCAGGGAAGGCAGACAGGCGCGATTTCTTTTTCTCCCGGAAGGCGAGGATCCGGACAGCATGGTTCGTAAACTCGGGGCAGAAGCGTTCTCGTCCCAACTGGATGAGTCGCAGCCTCTATCGGATTTCTTCTTTGACCACTTTACTGGCGAAGTTGATATGGGTTCGCTAGATGGCCGGGCCAAGCTGGTCGAACTATGCAGGCCGATGGTCGAGAAAATTCCGCAGGGTGTTTTTCACGACATGATGTTGGGTCGCCTCGAGAAGTTGGCGCAGCATCACATCAGCGCGCCTGCGAGACCGGCCACTCGCAGGGGAACGACGACAACGGCAGCAGGGCGGCCGGTTCAGCAACGAACACCCATGAGAATGGCTCTCGCCCATCTTGTCCAGAACCCTTCGCTTGCGACCAGAACGGAAAACCTCGATGTTTTCGCCGGCTGCGACCTACCAGGCTTTGAAATCTACTGTGAACTTGTTGACTTCTGTTCTAAAAGCCCCAATATGACAACCGCTCAGTTATTGGAACTGTGGCACGATCACCCTGCTCAGGCGCACCTCAATACGCTGGCAACCTGGTCGTTGCCCGGGGAGGAATTGAGACTGCAGCAGGAATATCGGGATGCAGTCACAGGTCTCGAGTTGCAATGGACTGAGGTACAGATTAAGCGGATGCCGAAGATTGTTGAATTGTCGGTGGACGAAAGAAATAAATTGCTCTCGTTGCAGCAGCGACGACAGGAGTTAATCGGCTCTTTGCAGGGTGAAGCGCCGGATTAAGGGGCGGGATAACGATACATTTATGTAACGTGGTCGCCGTATTGATGGTCATGAACTATAGTTAGTTAGCGCCTAGAGAATTATGAACGAGAATCAGCAATCACAATTAAAAGAGCTCATTACCAAGGGTAAGGAGCAGGGCTTCCTCACGTATGCCCAGGTGAATGATCATCTGCCCGACGATATCGTCGATCCGGAACAGATCGAAGATATCATCAACATGATTAACGATATGGGTATCTCGGTGCATGAAGTTGCGCCTGATTCCGATACGCTGATCCTGAATGATACGGCTACCACCGCCACTGAGGACGATACTGCCGCCGAAGAGGCCGCAGCAGCCCTGGCTGCCGTGGAAACCGAGATCGGCCGTACAACTGACCCGGTGCGGATGTACATGCGCGAGATGGGAACCGTGGAGCTCCTGACCCGCGAAGGTGAAATCGCCATCGCGAAGCGAATTGAAGATGGTTTGCTGCAGGTTCATCATGCCCTGTCCCGTTTTCCTGGCACGTATGCAACCTTGCTGGTGCAATACGCCAACTATAAGGATGGCCGGCAACGGTTGACGGAATTGATGATCGATTTCATCGATCCTGAAGAACTGGCCAAGCAGGAAATTCCGAAACCGCCCAAGCCTGCGAAGGTCAAGGCTGCGGAGGCAAACAGCAAGGACGACGGCGAAGACGAAGACGAAGACGAGGAAGAAGAGGACCAGGGGCCAACAGGGCCGGATCCGGAAGAGGTCGACGCCAAGTTCGAGCAGATGGCCAAGCTGTATAAGAAGTTCCTGGAGCTGCAGGACAAACATGGTCCGGGTCATGCCAACGCCACGAAGGTCATGGATGACATGGCCTACATTTTCCTGCGCATTAAATATCCGGCAAAAATGGTGGATCACCTGGTGGACCGCCTGCGGTATGTTGTCTCGCAGACGCGTGACCTGGAGCGGATGATTCTGCAAATGGCCGTGGCCCAGGCCAAGATGCCCAAGTCCATCTTCCTGAAGTCGTTCACCGAGAACGAGGCCAACCCGAAATGGCTGACCCCGATCCTGAAGGGCACGCAGAAGTGGGTGCCCGCGCTGAAAGAATATGCACCTGAAATCCGCCAGGTCCAGGAAAAACTGGGCCGCCTGGAGAAAGAAGCCAGGCTTACCATCGCGGATCTGAAAGACATCAACCGCACCATGTCCATCGGTGAAGCCAAAGCCCGGCGCGCCAAGAAGGAAATGGTCGAGGCCAACCTTCGCCTGGTGATCTCTATCGCGAAGAAGTACACCAACCGCGGCCTGCAGTTCCTGGACCTGATCCAGGAAGGCAACATCGGACTGATGAAAGCCGTGGACAAGTTCGAGTACCGCCGTGGCTACAAGTTTTCGACTTACGCTACCTGGTGGATCAGGCAGGCCATCACGCGTTCCATCGCTGACCAGGCCCGCACCATCCGTATTCCGGTCCACATGATCGAAACGATCAACAAGCTGAACCGTATTTCGCGTCAGATGCTGCAGGAAATGGGTCGTGAGCCCGTACCTGAAGAACTGGCCGAGCGCATGGAAATGCCGGAAGACAAGGTTCGCAAGGTGCTCAAGATCGCCAAGGAACCGATCTCCATGGAAACCCCGATCGGTGACGATGAAGATTCTCACCTCGGCGATTTCATCGAGGATGCGAATATTTCCTCGCCGGTCGATTCCGCGACCGGTTCCGGCCTGACCGGCACTGTGCAGGGCGTGCTCGCGGGATTGACTCCGCGCGAAGCCAAGGTGCTGCGTATGCGCTTCGGTATCGATATGAATACCGACCACACGCTGGAAGAGGTTGGCAAGCAGTTCGACGTGACTCGTGAGCGTATCCGCCAGATTGAGGCCAAGGCGCTGCGTAAACTACGTCACCCAACCAGATCAGAGCAACTGCGGTCGTTTTTGGATTTGGATTAACCTAACTGTAGGAGCGCCCCATGGGCGCGAACAGAAAAGGCGCCGTAAAGGCGCCTTTTCTGGTTCCAGAGCACCAATTTCCCACCTCAACCCAGGAAAATCACCACAGAACCTCCCCATAAAACTCGTCACAAAATCAAACAAAGTGATACTCTCGATATAACCGGAAATAAAACCGGCTATATCAAAAGAGACACCAAAATGACCCCAGCCCAAAAAAAGGCAGTCAAGAAACACCGCAAACGCCAGGCAAAAAAAGGATTTGTAAGAGTGGAAGTCAACGTACCGGACAGCGACCGGGATCTTATCCGGCAAACCGCAGCAAATCTGAGGGCAGGAGGCGATATTGCTGAACAGACAAGATTGGCATTGTCTTCTGTATTAAACCCATACGAAGGTATGAACTTAAAGGAATTGTTAGAGAATTCACCTTTGGGAGAGTTGGAACTTGAGAGGTCAAAAGAGACCTGGCGGGATATTGATCTTTGAACTACCTTCTGGACACCAATGTCATTTCCGAATTACGAAAAGCGGAAGAGACGCACCCAACGGTACAGGAATGGTGGTCTGAAACGGATATACAGACTGTCTATATCAGCGTGTTGGTCCTGGGGGAAATCCGCCAGGGTATAGAGAGGTTGAGAATCAAGAACCCGCAAAGAGCAGGCGAGATAGAACATTGGATGCAGTTGACCACCAGGTCGTTGGGGGCGCGAGTATTGACAGTAAATCAACAGATTGCAGATACTTGGGGGCGAATGGGAATCAAAAGGACCTTGCCACTGGTTGACAGTCTGCTGGCCGCAACCGCTCTGGCCCACGACCTCACCCTCGTCACCCGCAATACAAAAAACATCCATGACACCGGTGTCCGCTACCTCAACCCCTTCGAGCCCTGATGACTCAAATGTACGGCTATGGATTCTTAGGGTAAAATAATCATGTAGGAGCGGCCTATGGCCGCGAACGATAAAGGCGCTGTCAAAGCGCCTTTTTATCGGTTCCAGAGCATCGCTGTCGATCCTCCGGTTTCTATGATGTCTAAAATCAAAATACGGGCCCTTAGCTCAGCTGGTTAGAGCAGTCGACTCATAATCGATTGGTCGAAGGTTCAAGTCCTTCAGGGCCCACCATTTTTCCGTATCCGCTGCAGACGGTGATCGGCCAGAATCCGGTAGTCCGCAGCAAGCGCCAGTAATAGCTCTCGTGTGCGATCGCGCGATGCCTCGTCCTGCTCCTACGGTGGCGCCTTCAAGATCGATGCTTCCGTCGCGCCGCGCCCATCACCGCGACGAACTCCGAGTCGGCGCGCACTCCTTTCATGGCTCATTCAACCAACTCGAAGTCACCCGGCTTCCAGGTTTTGTCAAACCATGGCTCAAGCGGGCCATAGAGGCGCAACAAGACCGCGAAGCCTTGTCCCGGCATGGTCTGAACCCAATTACCTTCGTGGCCTTCTGGTGCCTCGGGGCTAAACCAGACGGTGCAGGAGCCGTCTTTATTGGCAGCCACATCCGGCAGGGTGCTGTCGAGACCTGCAAGCTTTTGATCGGTCTCCAGCATCGAGCGGTGCTGAGGCGAGTAGACGGTAAACGACCAGAAATCCTTGGCCGGGACAGGAGCCGGGAGGGTAACCTTGTAAGTCCTGGCGCCGTCCAGGTAATCACCATCCGTATCGTGCGCAGCGAAAGCATAGGCCGACCCGGTTCCAACCTGAGGTGCCGTCATTGCAGGCGTGATGCCCGTTGCAACGTAGTGGAACATGGCTCTGTCATCGAGGCCCAGGGCACCGTTGTCGAGAAACTCGTGACTGCCGCCGACAAAGCTCGTATACCATTCGCGATCCGGATAATAGTAATACCGATCGCGGTCCCGGGGCCGAAACACAAGCGCACGCGCCGTGGCATTTCCAACAGCAACCGCCTCGGTCAGAATCGTTTTCATGCGTTCATCAGGTTGAAAAGGCTCACCTTTCTTTATTCCAATTGACGCAAAAAGACCGGCGATTTCGGGATTAAAGGCCTCGGCAGGCTCGCCATGAACGACAGCGTTCAATTCATCGTAGAACGTGACATCGTTGGCGTGGATGGTATTCATCTGCATCCCGGAGAAATTCACGAAGGTTTCTTCCGGCGGACTTGCAGCCTCGGAGAGCAGGTAGACCCTCATCTCGTCCTTGACGCCCTGGACAGCCGCCTCAATGTCTCCATCCACGATAAAGGCGCGTGCAAACATCCAGTGCATATTGGTTTTTGAGCGGGCAACATGAAAGCCGACGGCTGGGACCGGGCCGGTGTAATCCGGCGGCAAAAACAGATAGCGGCCACCGCGTCCCTGATCCGGTCCGGTCAGACCAATATCCACGACCCAACGAAAGAACGCGTCGTTTACCGAGCCCAGTACGCCCGCGGGCACCTCCACAACGACCGGCCCCTGACTGAGGTCGAGGCAAGTTGCGATATAGATCGTTGTGGTGTTGGCCGTTAGCCACAGCGAGCGCGCATCAAGCAAATCCTCACTGATTCCGACCGTGTGCGCAGGAAAGCCCGCTGCCTCATACCCCGCACACATCGCATAAATCGAGGCCGCAGGCATGCCGACCAGGAATGCCTCGACACCGCGACTAAAGTCAAGGTTGTCGTAAACCGTTTGAACCGTTTCTGCGTCGGGCAAACCGTCCGTAAAGCGCAGTGTGCCAAGCCGGGTGGTTTCGACAACGTCCGGTGTAATCAGCGAATCGGGGACGTCGGCCTTAAAGGTTTGGGCCGGGGCCGTCGTCGCAATGGCCAGAGTCGATGCGCAGAGAGCGAGAGTGAGTAGCAGTCTCATTGTGTTTTCCTTGTACATATTTCGAGGTTCTTCATTCCACTTTTTCCGCATCGCCCGGAATCCATGTTTTTTCGAAATAGGACAATTCCGGGCCGTAAAGGCGGAGATAGACAAACCAGCCCTTGCCTGGCATTGTCTGCACCCAGTTGTCTTCCGGCGCATCCGCTGGCTGGCTGGGGCCGAAGTAGAGATCAAAAGAGCCGTCTTCATTTGCAACAGCACCGTGCACCGATCCGACCAGCGGTCGCCCATGCTTGTTCTGAATCATTGAACGGGTGTCGTTGTCGTAAACCGTCAGCGACCAGAACATGTTGGCTGGAACGTCCCTGGGCAGATGAATCCGATAGCTGTTGTCTCCAGTCAGCCAGGCACCGTCTGCATCCTGATAGGCACCGATGTACTGGGAGCCCTGGCCGGGCACAGACACAACCATGGATTTCGCCGTGCCGATCGCCTCAAAGGCATACTTGCTGCGCAGGTCAATGGCCATGTATTCCGGCTCGTGGAAGGTGGGATCCGCAAAGAAAATCTTCTTCCAGTGGCGTTCGCCGGGATACGCATAAACGATGTCTTGGGGCACTCTCGGCGCAAAAGCGAGGGCTTCTGCCATGGCACGCCCGACGGTGGCGGCCTCGGTAAATATGGCCTGCATGCGGTCATCCGGCTCGAAGGCTTCTCCGTGGGTGATGCCCAGGGACTGCAGCATGCCGAGCATCGCCATGTCCTGCGAGCGTGGCGGATTCTCGTTGATATAGCGCGCCAGCGTCTCGAAGAAGGCGTAACCCTCGTTGGTCAGCAGGCTGACGTCCTTGCCCGCCAGGGAAACAAACCCGGTTTCGGGCGGGTTGCCAGCGTCCTCAAGCCTGTATTGACGATAGGTCTCAATCAGCTCGACCAGCTGCGGAATATCATCACGGGATCTGGGAATGGCGCGCAGGTAGAACACCACAATGTTGGTGTCGGAGTGCACCGTGTGGTGGTGGGTCTGGGGCAAAGGGCCGTCGTAGCCGGGCGGCAGTATCAGGAATTTGCCCCCGCGGTTCTGCTCCGGAGAAAAAGGACCGCCGAGGTCGGCCAGCGGTTGCTGCCAGACGTTGTTCAGCGTGCCCAGCAGTCCGGCAGGAAGTTCCATCACCATGGGCCCTTCGCGCAGATCTAACACGCCGGACATGTAGACCGTGTCCTGGTTCGCGGTCAGGGCCAGTTGCCGGGGTTCGGCCAGTTTGTCGGCCACGACAACGGTATGGTCGTTGGCGCCCAACGCTATATGCGCATCTGCCATGGCCCCGTACGACGCCATGGGCAATGCCCAGAGGTATGCCTGGACGGCTCGCTGGAAATCCAGCTCATCGTAGAGTTTTTCGACCGTTTCCTGCGTAGGATAGCCGGCCTCATACTCGAGCTCTCCCATCCGGGTGTCGATTGTCTCGCCCTGTACTGGCAAAGCAAACGCCAGGCAAAAGCAAGCTGTTGACGACATTGCTCGTAGTCGTGTGAGTGCATTTGAACGGTGAGAGATCATTTTGTTACCTCATTGCTTACGTTATTTTCGGGCGCCTGAAAACTGCGGTGCACAACCCACCGGACTCAGTGCAAGAGAGACGCTCCTGACAAACCACCACTATGAATAGGATTATTAAACGTTTATTCTTTTCACATGGGTCACTTTGCGCCAAACGATGGCTTGAGACTGACCGGTGAGCAGTAATTTGAGCACTAATTGATATGGATCAAATTATCCGCCAGATGCCAAGGCCCCACGCAGGGGTACCGGTTCTTTTCGCCCG
>Ga0316189_10002784_pt1 | contig 17045 bp, 15 predicted proteins | sample LowCovwburrow_MG_FD_204930 | JGI IMG/M metagenome (GOLD analysis project Ga0316189, IMG submission 204930) | Coastal sediment microbial communities from Maine, United States - Lowes Cove worm burrow | ecosystem: Environmental > Aquatic > Marine > Coastal > Sediment | place: USA: Maine...
CAGGCGCTGCTATCGGCATTGCCAGCAGTTTTATATTTACCCGTCCCTACAATGGGTTTGTCGTGACACCAATGGCGCATAACGGAGTTTATGGGGTATCGGTCAGCAGGCAATGGTAGGATTTGTAAGCGCGCTATACTGATAGCAGTACCGGGTTGCTCAGTGAGGAAACGATGATTCTCTTACAGGAAACAGACATCGACTGCCCATACTGTGGTGAAAACAACACCCTTGTTGTGGATGACTCCGCTGGTGATCAGCAGTACATCGAGGACTGCCAGGTGTGCTGCCGTCCGATACATGTCCATCTGACGGTCTTATCGGAGGGCGGGTGTTCGGTTGATGTGCACGATGAGAATGAGGCCTGACAGCGCATTGTCTGTTGGCATTAAGAGGTCACGATGAAAAACAGCTTGCTGATAATACTATTATTGCTGGCCGGTCCGCTGTGTGCAGACACGGAATCCGAGATTAAAGCGGCGCTGGATTACTTCGATGAGGTCTGGAGTGAAGGTGACCTCGCATCGATTCGCGGGTATTACCACCCGGATTTTGTGCTGGTGGACGAGAATGGCATTACCCCACTGGCACAACGTATGAAGGATCTGGAGACCATCGCCGAGTCTGGCAAGGATAGGGGGGTGCTGCAGTATTCACAAATCAAGGTGCGTGCAATGGAAGATAAAAGTGCAGTTGCTTATGGAAGCTTCAGCCTGACCTTCAAGGATGGGTCATCGTTCGGTGGCTGGTTCACAACCGTGTATGTCCATACACCGTTTGGCTGGAAAGCCATCTTGACTCACAACTAGTACTTTTGTGGATCCCGTAACTCTGGCCTTTTTATTTGGTGGTCTCAGCGCGGCATCGTTGCCGCTGGGTGCTGCGGCCGGGATCTGGTTCAATCCCAGCCTGCGGGTCACGGCCGCCGTGATGGCGTTTGGTGCGGGCGCTTTGTTATGTGCGCTTGCACTTGAACTGGTCGTGCCGGCCCTGGCCCATTTCCCGGACGACCCCTTGGAGGGTTTCAAGTGGCTGGCGACGGGGGCCATGACGGGCTGCCTGCTGTTTATCGGGCTGGACAGGGCCCTGGCCGGAATGGGTGGGTATCTGCGCAAGCACTCGACCATCTCACATCGGTTAAAACTCAGTAAAAAGAAACACTTTCGTAATATGCTTGATAAGCTTTCTGTATTAGATGTAATGCTGGCACTTCCTCCGGATGAGATCAAAAGAGTCGTCAGCGACATTGAAAAAAGGGTATTCACGGCAGGGGAAATGATCTGTCATGAAGAGAACCCCTGCGATGCCTTGTTCCTGATTGAGTCGGGCCAGGTGAAAATCCACCCACATGATGAAAACGAACCGATAGTTGTACTTGGCAAAGGCGAAGCGTTCGGCGAAAAGGCGCTGGTAACCGGTGTGCCTGCCATCAAACGTGCAGAGGCGGTTGGAGACACCGTCGTCTGGGAAATCCACAAAGATGACTTCAACGAGGTCGTAGCGGTGTCACCGGGCTTGCAGGACACCCTGGGGCAACTTTCCGCGAAGCACGAGGCTGGGGATTTCTCGCTGGACGTGGATCGCGAACAATCGCAAGCCTGGTTGTCAGCAGCGACGCACAATCTCGAATCTGAACTGGGCAGGCCGACGGAGGCTGAAATCATTCATGCCGCCCATGGCCAGAAATCCGGCGGGAGTAATGTGGCGCTGGCTATCTGGCTTGGGATCGCGCTGGATGGTATTCCCGAGTCACTGGTGATCGGCGGATCAATGGAAGGAGCATCGATCAGCATGGCCCTGGTCGGCGGTCTGTTCCTGGCCAATTTTCCGGAAAGCATGTCCAGCGCGTCGGTCATGAAAAAGCAGGGCAGCCCTTCAACCCGCATCATCGGCATGTGGGTCTCATTAATGCTGATGACGGCAGTAGGTGCGGCACTGGGTAATCTTTTCATTGCTGATGCACCGCTCCATTTGCGTGCTCTGCTGGAGGGTTTGGCGGCGGGTGCGATGCTGGCCATGATTGCGCAGACCATGTTGCCGGAAGCGTTTGAGCACGGTGGCTGGCTAACCGGATTGATGACGGTTATTGGCTTCCTGGCGGCCATCTGGATGGGTACGCTCGGGCACCCTGTCGGGCACTAGGATAAGCACGATTTAACGCTTTAGATCATGTCCTTGCGGGGCAGTGGCCGCTATGCTGTCACCTGTCCCTATAGCAACGAGCAACCGACATGAAAAACGAATATCAGTGCATTGTTATGGGCGCCGCCGGGCGCGACTTTCATATTTTTCTTTCCTTTCTGCGCGACCGTCCTGAATTCAGGGTCATGGCCTTTACTGCGACCCAGATTCCGTTCATTACTGAACGTAAGTTTCCGCAATCGCTGGCAGGCCCCGGCTACGACGCAGATATTCCGATTTACGACGAATCAGAACTGACCGGGCTGATTGAGCGCCTTGATATCGATTTCGTTTTCTTTGCATACAGCGATATTGCTCATGCTGAACTCATGCATAAGGCCAGCCTTGTGCAGGCTGCCGGGGCGAGTTTCGTGATGCTCGGTCCGGATCAGACACAATTGGTGTCCAACCGCCCGGTGGTCAGTGTGACCGCCACGCGTACCGGTGCCGGCAAGAGCCCATTGACCCAGTGGCTGGCGCGCTTGCTGACCGACCAGGGCAGGAAGGTTGCTGTCATTCGTCACCCCATGCCCTATGGCAACCTCAAAATGCAGGCTGTTCAGCGTTTTGCCAGGACCGAGGACCTGGTAACGCATGAGTGCACGATCGAAGAGCGCGAAGAGTACGAACCCTACGTCGATATGGGCATTCCCATCTATGCCGGCGTGGATTACCAGGGCATTCTGGATGAGTCCTCGAAAGAGGCGGATATCGTTTTGTGGGACGGTGGAAATAACGACTTTTCATTCATCCGTCCGGATCTGGACATCGTTGTGGTTGACGCACTCAGGGCCGGGCACGAGATCGATTATTTCCCGGGCGAAGTGAATTTCCGGCGGGCAGATATACTCGTGATCAATAAGGTTGGATCAGCCGAACCCGGTGCGCTGGAAGGTATCCGGGAGCGGGCCAGGAAGCTCAATCCGGATGCGCCGGTTTGTACCGCGGATCTGGAGATAGAGGTCGATCAGCCCCAAGGTCTGGAAGGGCAGCGTGTGCTGGTGATCGAAGACGGTCCAACGGTTACCCATGGGGGAATGTCATTTGGGGCAGGAACCGTTGCCGCCCGGCGATTCGGTGCGACCCCGGTTGACCCCCGGCCCCACGCGGTTGGCACTATTCGCGACACCTATGAAGCCTATCCACACATGGAACGGATTCTACCGGCGATGGGTTATTCCGAGGAGCAGCGCGACGCCCTGGCTGAAACGATCAACGCCTGCTGCGCAGCAGAAGACGTGAGCTGTGTCGTGGATGCAAGCCCGGCCCGGCTGGATCTAATGCTGGACCTGGATGTGCCCATGGTTCGGGTCAGCTATCGATTCAAACAAATCGACGGCCCGCCATTGGAAGAGCGGGTTCAGGATTTGCTCTGAGAAAAGGCCAGTCCTCGACAGGAGCCGAAGGCGCCTGGGAACTAGGCCAGGATGAGGTAGCTGTCGTATTCCAGCGGACTGACGGCTGCTGTGAATTCATCCTGTTCGATGCGCTTGATTTCTGTCAGTGCGAACTGGAAGTCTTCTCCCAGGTAGTCCCTGATGAATGCAGACTTCTCAAACGCAGTCAAGGCGGCGCCCCAACTGGCCGGTAACGTGGCTGGCTGTTTGTCCGGTCCAGCTGTTGTCGGTGGCTCCGCTTCCAGCTGCTGATCGATTCCATGCAGGATGCCGGCGAGAATGACAGCCAGTGAAAGGTAGGGGTTGGCGTCGGCGCCGGCTATGCGGTGTTCTATGCGCCGGGCAGCCCCTTCGCCGTTGGGAACCCGCAGGGCGACATAACGGTTTTCATATCCCCAGGTAGGTGCCAGGGGTCCGTGGACGCCACGCTGCAGACGCCGCCATGAGTTCAGATGTGGTGCGAAAACGAGCATCGAATCAGGCATGGTGTCTGCCAGTCCTGCGATGGCGCTGCGTAAAATTTTACTGCCGCGCTCCGTGCCGTCATCGAAAATATTATTACCGGCCTCATCCAGAATACTGACGTGAGTGTGGAAACCGTTGCCGTCCCTGTCTCCAAAGGGTTTTGCCATGAAGCTGGCAATATAGCCATGTTTACGGGAAACGCTCTTGATGACCTGTTTCAACAGCTGGGCGTTGTCGGCCGCCTGCAACGGGTTATCCACATGGTGAAGGTTGAGTTCGTACTGACCAGGAGCAAGTTCCTTGAGCAGGCCGTCGAGGGGAACCGACATGGTGTCGCAGGTCTCGCGTATTTCATGCATCAACGAGGCCGTCTCCTGCATCACTTCTGTGCTGTATAACTGGCCTCCGATCCTGCAGTTGCCATTGGCGCGGGTAGCCGGGATCCGTGGCGTTCCATCGCTACTGCGGCCTTCTTCGAACAGGTAAAACTCTAGTTCCGGTGCGCACACCGGGGTCAATCCGCGCTCCAGGTAACGCTGATAAACGTTTTTCAGAACGACACGCGGGTCGAAACCCCAGGGAGTGCCGTCACCCGTGTTCAGCTGAACGTACAACTGCGCTGTCGGCCGCGAAAGCCAGGGCAGCGTGCGGACAGAGCTCTCGATGGCTTCGCAGATCCCGTCGCCATCACCGGTTTTCTCACACAGTGCAGGCACGTCTCTTCCCCAGACATCCGGTGAAACAGCGGTCAACGGGATTTTGAATTTACCGTCCAGTACTTTGCCTACTGCGCTGACCGGTAACCACTTTCCACGGTAAATCCCATTAAGGTCGGTAAGTACAACCTCAACGGTTTCAGTTTCCGGATGAACTTCTAAGAAAAGGGAAAGCGGTGAATCTGTTTGTTTGTCATTCATGCGAGTGCCAGTTCCTGAGATAATCCCAATTGTGATTTAGCCGGTTCACTGCTAGTCTGCCACGATAACAGAAGCGAGATTACCCGCCATGGCGAAATATGCAAGCATTACCGGCTGGGGCAAGTGCATGCCTCCCGCGGTGATGACAAACGATGATATGGCCACAGTCCTGGACACCTCGGACGAGTGGATAAAAACCCGTAGCGGTATCAGTGAGCGGCGCGTCTCGCATGTCCCGGTCAGCGATCTGGCCGCTGTTGCCGGCCATCGCGCACTGGCTGCAGCCGGGGCTGCGGTGGAAGAGGTTGACTTGTTGATCGTTGCCACCTGTTCCCCCGATACAGTCATTCCCAGCACCGCAGCGTTCGTACAGAAGAAAATGGGTGCAACCAACGCGGCGGTTTTCGACCTGAACGCCGGTTGCAGCGGATTTATTTACAGCCTGTCGGTTGCAACCGCGATGATTCGATCTGCCGGTTACCGTAAAGTCCTGGTGATCGGTGCAGAACGCATCACGTGGTTTTTGAACTGGTCACTACGCGACACCGCCGTCCTTTTCGGCGATGGCGCTGGCGCCGTGCTTGTGGAGCCAGGCGAAGAAGAGTCCGGTTTGCTTGCCTGCCACATCGGTTGTGAGGCCGATGGCCTTGAAGCACTATTGGTCCCCAACTTCGGCACCGCCGGAAACCGCTTCGTGGAAGACTACGCGAAGTTCGGTGTCAGTTTCGATGGGCGCGAAATTTTTCGCCGGGCGGTTCGTGGCATGGCAAAAGAAATCAAGCTGGTGCTTGCTGAGCTGGGACTGGAAAATAAGGACATCGATTACATTATTCCCCACCAGGCCAACGCCCGGATCATTGAATCGTTAGCTCATCACCTTTCTGTTCCCATGTCGCAGGTAGCGCTGAACATTCAGCATTATGGAAATACGTCGGCAGCGACCATTCCGGTAGCCCTGTGCGAACTGCTGGAGGAAGGGCGAATCAAACCGGGGGCGCGTTTGTTGCTGGCTGCATTCGGTGCGGGTCTGACCCGGGGCGCCGGTTTAATACGTTGGGGGGAACGAACCACTCCGCTGGGGCAGAGTGATGCTGAGCTGCCGCCCTGTGATCAAACTGCGCTGGAAATCATGAGTGACGCAATCAAGTACACCGGCTGATCCAGGCGCAGCCGATTTCCACCCGACGGTGTTCGACGGGTGGCGGTCCCTTTCCATATCGCTTTACATGACCCTGGTCGGTTACGCCGTCCTGGTTGGCGTGCCCGTCATCAGCACGGCCTGGGTTGAATTACTTGGTTTCACTGAGTCACAGGTAGGAAGAGTGGCCGGGGCGGATCTGGGTGGGCTTTCGCTGGGTGCAGTGATCGCTTCACTATTCGTAGCGCGCATGAACAGAAGGCTTCTCGTGCTGATCAGCGTGGCTATCGTCATCGCCAGCAACGGGCTGTGCATGGTGTTCATCGATTATGAAACCGTGCTTTGGTTACGGGTCGGTGCCGGCGTTGGCAGCGGCATGTATACAGCCGTGGCAGTGGCCACGCTGGGGGCCAGCAGCAAACCGGCGCGCGCTTTCAACCTGATGCTTTTTGCCTTCGCTTTCTCGCAGGCCCTGGAAATGCAGGTGCTGCCGATGCTCAGCATGAATGGCATCTACCTCGCTTTTATCGCGTGCTACCTCGTAGGCTTGCCTTTCCTGCACTGGGTACCACCGCGCCCGCTCGTGAAGTCCGGCCAGCGGGATAATGCAGAAAAGAACGATACCGGGGGCCGGGAGTCCGGGTCACCGCGCGTACCGGCTTATATTCCATGGCTTGTGCTTGCGGCCATATTTTTTACCTACATTAATATCGGTTCTTACTGGACTTATATTGAACTGGCCACGATCGACGCTGGCCTGGACGGACAGTACGTGGGGCGCTTGCTGGTCTGGACGTCGTTCTTCAGCCTGGTCGGATGTGCTGTGGCGACAGTGATCAGCAATCGGTTTGGATTGGCCAGGCCGTTGTTGATAGCCCTGTTCAGCATGGCGATGGTGGTTGGCATGCTCAGCTTCGGTATCAATGACATCAACATCCTGATCAGCATGTTCAGCTTTAATTTATTGTGGATTTTTGTCGATGTTTACCAGATGTCGACCGTCGCCAACGTCGATCCCCGCGGTGCTTATGCCTCACTGATGCCCGGGGCCCAGGGCCTGGGGCAAATTGTTGGTCCGAACCTGGCGGCCTCAATGCTGGCGGCCGAAATGGGATACAGTGCCGTGTTTGTGATGTGCGCTGTTGCTGCCATCGTCGGATTGCTGATCTACGCCGCGATGTACCTGTGGCTGCGCAGGACGATCCCCTCACTGGCCAAAGCCACCTGATTACCTGGAGGATATTCTATGATTACGCTGTTTTGGTGCCCGCAAACCCGGGCTTCCCGTATCCTGTGGCTGCTTGAAGAAATGAATGAGCCATTCGAGGTCCGCTTCATAGATATCCGCAAGCCGGAAGCGAAGCAAGATCCGGATTTTGTCGCCGCCAGCCCGATGGGCAAGGTCCCGGCGATCATTGATGCCACCGCGGCAGGGACCGTCCGGATGGCCGACTCCGCCTCGATAGGTCTTTACCTCGCAGACCGTTACCCGGCTGCCGGACTGGCACCGGCGCTCGATGATACGGCCCGGGGGCAGTACCTTTACTGGATGACCTATACGCCGGGCGTCATTGAGCCGGCGATGATGGAGAAGCTCACCGGGATGGAAGTTTCACGCGCCAGTTCCGGCTGGGGCAATTTCGAAGCGATGATCGAGGTGCTCGAGAAAGGCGTGGAGCAGGGGCCCTGGGTCATGGGCGAGAAATTTACTGCGGCGGACGTGCTGCTGGGCTCGTCCGTCTATTTTATGAAAATGTTCGGCATCCTGCCGGACAGCCCGGTGCTTGAAGCCTATTCCGAACGCTGCCAGGCACGTCCTGCCTGTCAAAAGGCAATGGCACGGGATGCCGAACCTTCGCAGTAGTCGCGCTTACTCCTTCAATGCAGCATGGGCGGCCGCCAGTCGGGCGATCGGCACGCGGAACGGTGAGCAGGAAACGTAATCGACCCCGAGCTTGTGGCACAAGTGAATGCTCTTGGGATCACCGCCATGTTCACCGCAAACCCCGATTTCCAGGTTATCGCGCGATGCCTTGCCTTCGTCAATGGCGATCTGCATCAGGCGGCCAACACCTTCCGGGTCAATGCTGGTAAACGGGTTGTCCTTAAGCATGCGGGACTGGAGGTAATGAACCAGGAATCCCGTTTCCGCGTCATCGCGGGATATGCCATAGGTTGTCTGCGTCAGGTCATTGGTGCCGAAAGAGAAGAACTCGGCTGTTCCGGCAATTTCACCTGCGGTCAGGGCGGCACGCGGGATTTCTATCATCGTGCCGAACATCTTGGGTACCTTGACGCCATGCTCGGCCATCACCTTGTCTGCAACGGCTCTCAGCGGATCCATCATGGCATCCAGTTCTGCAACGTGTGAAACCAGTGGAATCATCACTTCCGGATGCACATCAATACCATCCGCTGCGCATCGGCAAGCTGCTTCGAAAATAGCCTGAACCTGCATTTGATAAAGACCCGGAATCAACATGCCAAGGCGAACACCGCGGGTGCCGAGCATCGGGTTGGATTCGGCAAGGGCTTCGACGCGTTCCAGGAGCTTGCTCTTGGTCCCTATTTCTTCCAGCGCCCCATCCATTTCCTTGAGGCTGGAAAGGTGCTGCATGCGTAGTTTCAGATCGGTCAGTTCGAGCATCAGATCATGAGACGATGGCAGGAACTCATGCAGGGGTGGATCCAGCAAGCGGATGATGACTGGTTGGCCTTCCATGGCCCGGAACAGTCCTTCAAAATCGCTGCGCTGCATGGGTAGCAGGCCGGAAATAGCCTCTGAACGCTCTGACGGGTTGCTGGCAGTAATCATTCGCTGCATGATCGGCAGGCGTTCTTCGGCGAAAAACATGTGCTCTGTCCGGCACAGGCCGATGCCTTCGGCGCCATAATCACGGGCGCGCTGTGCATCATCCGGGTAGTCTGCATTAGCACGGACTCCCAGTTTGCGGAATTCATCCGCCCAGGCCAGGATCTTCAACAGGTAAGGGTTCTGAATATCAGGAACCACCGTGGGCAGGTCAGCGTAATAGATCAGGCCGTGGTTGCCGTCGATGGAAAGGCTCTCGCCCTCCTGGATGACCAGGTCTTCGCCGATCCGCATCAGGTGGTTGTCGAGATCAATTTCGATCTCTTCTACACCGACCACGGCTGGTTTGCCGAATTGTCGTGCTACCAGGGCAGCATGACTGGTGCGGCCACCCTTGCTGGTGACCACGCCCTTGGCGGCCAGCATCCCATGAACGTCGTCCGGACGTGTTTCCGGTCGCACCAGGATGACATTCTTGCCTTCTTCCTTGGCCCAGCGCTCGGCCAGGTTCGGTTCAAAAGCAATCACACCTACCGCGGCGCCAGGCGACACGTTCAGGCCACTGGCAATGGGTTTGATGTCTTGCAGGGCTTCAGGGTCGAGTTGCGGATGCAGGAAGAAATCAACCTGGTCGGGCTGCACCCGCGTGACGGCTTCCTCGCGCGAGATCAGACCTTCAGCAACCATGTCGACCGCAATGCGGACTTCGGCCTGCGCGGTGCGCTTGCCATCGCGGGTCTGCAATAACCACAGCTTGCCCTGCTCGATGGTAAATTCCATGTCCTGCATGTTGCGGTGGTGCTTTTCAAGCCGGCGCGCAATCTGCTCCAGTTCGTCGAACATCTCCGGCATATCGTCTTTCAATTGGCCGATCCGCAGTGTGGTCCGTGTTCCGGCCACGACGTCTTCGCCCTGGGCATTGATCAGGTAATCACCTTCCAGCTGCGGCTCACCGGTTGTTGCGTTGCGCGACATGAAGACGCCCGTTGCGGAGTCGTCGCCAATGTTGCCAAACACCATGGTCTGGATGTTCACCGCAGTGCCAAGATCGTGTTCGATACCCGCAGCTTCGCGGTAATCGATGGCGCGTTTTCCGTTCCAGGATTTGAAAACGGCTTCGGTGGCCTGCTTGAGTTGTTCGTAAGGATCGGTCGGGAAATCCTTGCCGGTGTAGGTCCGGATGATTTCCTTGAACCGGATGGTGACCGCTTTCCAGGCCACGGCATCCAGTTCCGCGTCAAATTTCACGTTTGATTCACGGCGCTGGGCGGTGATGACAGCTTCGAAGACCTCGTCAGGGACACCCATTACAACCCCGCCAAACATTTGCACGAGGCGGCGATAAATGTCGTAGGCAAAGCGCGGGCGATGTGTCCGGGTAGCCAGAATTTCGACGATCTCGTCATTCAGGCCGATGTTGAGGATGGTGTCCATCATTCCAGGCATGGAGAAACGTGCACCTGAGCGGCAGGAAACCAATAGTGGGTTATCGGCATTCCCGAATTTTTTACCCGTCTGGTCTTCCAGGCTGGAAACCGCCTCGAGCGCCTGGTCCCACGAGCCCTCCGGGAAAGCTTCGCCGGCAGCCAGGTAATCGTTGCAGGCCTCGGTCGTTACGGTGAAACCGGGGGGAACCGGAATGCCCAGCCGGGTAGCATCCAGCAGGTTGGCGCCCTTACCGCCCAACAGGCCACGAACTCCATCCCACTCCCCATCGCAACTGCTCATGGCCAGGTCGAATTCATTAAAAAGAAAGACATATTTTCCAGGTATTTTTTGTTCTGACATGGGATAACTCCAGGCGGGTATTTTCAGTTGCAGAGCATACCAAGAAATGATGTCAAAACTGCCTTCTTTATTTGATTCAGGTCAAGTGGATAGCGAGTCTTGGCCTCAGGCACTATACTGCAACGCTGAATGTCACTTATCGATGATTGAGAGGTAAAAAATGGTTCGAGTTTCAGGGATTATCACTGCGTTATTTCTTCTGTTTCCTTTGTCCCAGGCAATGGCCGGCGACTCTCCCCAGGAGCAACGTCACGAGTTGATGGAGGACTCCAAGGGTGCGGCCAAATCCATTGGCGGTATGCTGAAAGGTGAAGTCGATTTCGACGCGGGGCTAGCGATGGAAAGTCTTAAAACCTGGCAAGGGGTTGGAGCGGATTTTGGAGGCCTGTTTCCCGCAGGCACCGAGACGGGCCATGATACAGAGGCCAGTCCTGCCATCTGGACAGACCGGGCAGGTTTTGACGAAGAACTGTCAAAGTTCAATGCAGCCGTTGACGCTGCAATCAAGGCCAATCCAACCTCTCTGGCTGAATTGAAGCCAGCGGCGGGTCCGATTTTCAAAAGCTGCAAAAGTTGCCATGAAGGTTACCGGGTAGAAGAAGAAGACTGAGGGGACTGATATGCGATGGATCCTGGCAGTTGCAGCTGTTTCGGCGCTGCTGTTCTGGTTCCTGACGCAGCCGGTAGCATTGTCGCCAGAGGATCTGCCGGAGCATAGACCCGACGCAAACAACGGCCAGCGCATTTATTATGCGGGCGGCTGTTCATCCTGCCATGGCACCGACTTGGGTGGTGGTCTGGAAATGCCTTCAGAGTACGGGACCTTCCTGGTCCCGAATATCTCCACTGATCCGGTTGAGGGCATCGGTGACTGGACCACGATCCAGTTTATCAATGCCATGATGTTGGGAGTCTCTCCAGACGGCCGGCATTACTACCCGGCTTTTCCCTATACTTCCTATACGCGTATGAAAGTACAGGATGTGATTGATCTGAAAGCCTTTCTCGACTTGCAGGAACCGGTGGAGCGGCAGGTCGGTTCGCATCAGCTGGGTTTCCCCTGGAGCTTTCGCCGTGGAATCGGTTTATGGAAAATACGTTACCTGGAGCAGGGTGCCGCAGTAGACACAGTGGGTCAGGATGCACTCATCCAGCAAGGCCGGTACCTTGTGGAAGGCCCTGGACATTGTGGTGAATGCCACACGCCCCGGGACCGGTTTGGCGGGTTGCAGACCGGCTGGTGGCTGGCTGGTGCTCCCAACCCGGATGGAGAGGGCCGCGTGCCAAACATCACGTCGCATCAGGACGGTCTGAAATCCTGGTCGCAGTCGGATATTGCTTACTACCTGGAATCCGGTTTCATGCCTGACTTCGATACCGTCGGCGGGTCCATGGTCAAGGTCCAGGAGAACATGGCCCGGTTGCCGGAGGCGGATCGCGAAGCCATTGCGGCTTACCTCAAGTACATACCCGCACGTTCCCGCAAGGGTGATTAGGGCAACCCTCAGTCGCTACCAGAAAAGGCGTAGCCTGCTCGGGGTCATTGCAGCCATGGCCGTGGTTAACCTGGTCTACGGCATCACCTTTCCGTTACTGGCGTTGGTGCTTGATGCTCAGGGTGTCAGCAAAACCCTGATCGGCGCCAGTACCATCGCACAAGCGGTGGCCGTAATCGCCATAGCCCCGTGGACTCCCGGCCTGTTGAGGCGCTTTGCACCGTCGCGGGTTATGCAGGTCGCCACCGTGATACTGGCGGCGCTGTTTATCCTGGCCGGCCTGTTTCCAAACATCTGGATCTGGTTCCCGCTGCGTTTCTTTATCGGCGCCATGACGTCGCTGCTGTGGATCTCCAGCGAGGCCCTGATCAACGAATTGGCCGAAGAAAGGCGCAGAGGCCGGATCATCGGCTTGTATTCATCTTTCGGGGCTGCCGGCTTTGCAATGGGGCCGCTGCTTTTAATTCTGACCGGCTCAGTCGGCATGGCGCCTTTCTTGGCGACCTGCGGAATGATCCTGTTGGCTGGAATTCCGCTGTTTTATGTTACTCAGCAGAAAATGGACCCTGCTGGAGAACAGTCGCATGGCCTTTGGAAAGTGTTTCTGCTGGCGCCCACAATCATGGTTGCCAACGTGGTCTACGCCGCCGGCGCAGAATCCGTGCTGACGTTTTTCCCATTATTCGGCATGAGCATCGGACTCAGCGAAAATGCCACCCTGGGGTTGCTGACCTTCATTGGACTGGGTGGTATGGCCCTGGTGATGCCGATTAGCTGGCTGGCGGATCATTTCGATCGCATGGGCATGCTGGCGCTGTGTGTGGGTCTCACCGCCATCGGGCTGCTGCTCATGCCCTGGTTGATCGCGATTCCGGTTGTGTCGGGTATTTACGCCTTCGTTTTTGGCGGCGTCGAGGGGATGATTTACGCGTTGGGTGTGATCCTGGTCGGCCAGCAATTCAAAGGTGCGGTGCTGGCGGCGGCTACCACCATGTTCACGGCTTGCTGGGGGGCTGGAACGATCCTGGGGCCGTTGCTGGTGGGTGTTGGAATGGACCGGTTTGGTGATGACCGGATGGCGCTGATCATTTCCCTGTTCTTCGTTGCTTTTTTGCCAATGCCGTTGATCAGTTACCTGAGGTCGCGCCGCCGGCTCACCAGGGCATGACCGAACCGTCGTAGGAAAGCAGCTTGCCGCTGTCCGCTGGCGTCAGTCCATCTATAACGGCTTTCATACCATTGACCGAGGTTTGGATATCTATGTCGGCACCGGGGCCGCCCATATCGGTACGCACCCAGCCCGGGTGCTGGGCAATTGCGATGATGCCCCGGTCCGCCAGGTCGATGGACATCGATTTGATGATGGCGTTGACCCCGGCCTTGCTGGCGCGGTAGGCATAAATTCCGCCTGAAGTATTCAGCTCCATGCTGCCGAGCATGCTGGAAATCGTGACAAGGCGCCCGCGTTCGGCCCGGGCCAGGTTGCCTGCCAGGAGCTCCGCCAGGCGCATCGGGGTGAACAGGTTGATGTCGAACATGTCATGCCAAAGTGCGCGGTCGAAATGACCAAAACCCTGCGCACTGTGTTCCGAATCGACAAAACCGGAACGTGCCATGCGGCCGGCGTTGTTGATCAGTACGTCCAGAGGCTCCTCACCCAGAGTGGCAGCCAGGTGGGCGAGGGCATCGTCATCGGTCAGGTCGCATTGCTGGACAGACAGGTGTGGATTGGCTATCTCGTTGAGTTCTGCCGACAGCTTACGGCTGACCGCGATGACGTCCCAGTCGTCTTCCAGGTAGGCGCGGACCAGCCCCAGTCCTAAACCGCGGTTGGCTCCTGTAATCAGGATGGTGGGTGATCTCATTGACGTTCCTCCGCGTAAAGTTGTTCGATGAACCCCGTAGACAGCGGGTACGTTTCGCTCCAGACCCTGACCTCTTCAAGCATGGCTGCAGGCCAGCGGTCGCGCTCAATGCGCACGGCGTCTGCTTTGCCACCACCGTAACCACGGGGCTGCAACCACAGGCCCATGATGGCTGCGAAGGTGATATCCGTGTAGTTAAGCGAATCGCCGCCGAGGATCGATCTCCGGCCATCGGCCAGCCTCGCTTCGACATCTCCCAGCAGGCTTGCAACATGCTCTACCGCTTTTGCATGGTGTTTTGGCGTGATTCGGAACGATTTTCGAATCAGGAATGCCAGCAGTGGGTAAAGCAGTTTCAGGACCAGCCGCTGCCAGGCCGGAATCGCCGGGTTGTTACAACCCCAGCCGTGCAGTGTCAGTTCGCGATGATCCAGAATGTGGAAGTACACCCAGACCTGCAGATCCACGCCGCAGCGGTCGACCTGCTGTTCGAATGCCAGTCGCTCCTCGTTGCTTTCCAGGAAACCGGTTTTTTCCGCCTTTTGTGGGCTATAACGACCCCAAAGGTACCTCAGGATCTCTGTTGAATTGCCAATCGATGAGCGTACAGCTCCTGTTCTGAAGTGCAGCACCGGCACAGTTCGGCCCAGAAAGAAGGCGCCGAGCGTGCCGGCCACTGGTTTTTCCGAGTAGTCCAGCCCGGCGCGGTCCATACACCAGCGAACTTTCTCAACGAAATGACTGGCGGAAATGGTTTCCAGTTCCAGTTCGGGCACCCGGGCGGGCGCGAGCAGGGCGCTGAGTGAAATGAGCCAGCGCCAGATCAGCCCCAGTAACATCAACGCCAACGCGCCAGCCGTTGTTATCCCGAACCAGGCGACGACCACCGGTAACAGGAACAGAAAGATCGAGTGGATCAGTAAGCGCTTGCCGGTCATACCAGCAGCCTAGACCCTCGCTTCGAGCGCGGCAATTCTTTCTTCCAGTGGTGGGTGGCTCATGAACAGTTTTTTCATACCGCTACCCAGTCCCCCGGAGATGCCGAATGCAGCGAATTCACCGGGCAGGTCCACGGGGTCTGATTTTCTTTGCAACGCACGCAGGGCGCCGATCATTTTCAGTCGGCTGGACAAATCCGCGCCGCCTTCATCTGCCCGGAATTCGCGCCGGCGTGAAAACCACATGACGATCATGCTGGCGAAAACAGAGAGGAAAATCTGCGCAACGATCGAGGTGATGAAGTATGCCGGGCCATAACCCCGCTCCGTTTTGAACACCACGCGGTCTACCGTGTGGCCAATCACCCGTGACAGGAATATGACGAAGGTGTTCACCACGCCCTGCAACAAGCCCATGGTTACCATGTCGCCATTCGCCACATGAGAAACCTCGTGGCCCAGCACGGCCTCGACCTCTTCGGCCTTCATGTTTTGCAGCAGGCCGGTGCTGACCGCGACCAGCGCGCTATTGCGGCGCATGCCGGTTGCGAAAGCATTGGGCTCGGGGCTGTTGAATACGCCGACCTCTGGCATCCCGATGCCGGCCTCCTCAGCTTGCCTTTGCACCGTGCTCAGCAACCATTGTTCGGTCTGGTTGGAAGGTTGCGTAATCACCTGGACGCCCATCGAGCGCTTGGCCATGAACTTGGATATCGCCAGCGAAATGAAGGCCCCGCCAAAACCGATCACGGCAGACATGACCAGCAGTGCCTGCAGGTTCAGGTCCACTCCGTTTTCTGCCAGGATTCCCTCCAGGCCAAAAATCTGGAAAACGACACTGATCAGAACCAGCACCGCCGCATTGGTGGCAAGGAAAAGCAAAATTCGCATCATGGTTGGTAAAGCCCCGTTGTGATTGTCCGAGTCCTAAAGGTCAGACCGTTAGCGAAGGTTTTCAAGGTATGGTTGAAAAACAGTATCGTGGATGATTTGCAGTGCGCAGCCTGCTGTGGTCTTATCCTGCAAACAACTGCCGACTATTGCCGATGGCCCAATGGCCGATTCAACTCACGCCGCTTGACCGGTTTTTCAACCGGTTTACCCAACTCCAGCCCGGAGAAGGGAAGAGTGTTGCCGTGTACTTTGCCTATGCATTGTTGATGATGGTCAGCTATTACATTCTGAAAACCATCCGCGAACCGCTCCTGCTGACCGGCTCCTCGGCTGAAATGAAAAGCTATGCTTATGCCGTGACTGCGCTGGTTCTGCTGGTGGTCATTCCGCTCTACGGGATGCTATTCCGGCATACCGGCAAACAGCAACTGACCCGCTATATCACCGGCTTTTTCCTGTTTAGCCTGTTTGTTTTCTACCTGCTTGGGCGAGCCGGCCTGGATATCGGGTTCGCCTACTACGTATGGGTGGGCATTTTCGGCGTGATGATCACAGCGCAGTTCTGGGCTTTCGCCGCCGATAGCTACAACGTCAGTGCCGGCAAGCGCTTATTTCCGGTCATCATGATCGGGGCTACCGTGGGGAGCATGGTTGCTCCATCGATGAGCGGTGCGCTGTTTCCCACCATGGGTCCATGGATGCTGATGCTGATCTCGATGGCTTTGCTGGCCCTTACGCTGCCATGTGTCGGTTGGGCTCGCGCAGCGGTTCCGCCGGATGCCCGATCGCATCCACCCGCCGCCGATGAGAAACAGCACGGGGGCTTGCTGGGAGGTCTGTCGCTGGTATTCTCGGATCGTTACCTGTTCCTGCTGGCGATGCTGATACTGTTGCTGAACTGGGTGAATACCACGGGTGAATACATTCTTGCCGAGTTGGTCGTGCGCTATGCGGACCAGGCGGTTGCAGCTGGTAACGGAGTGGTCAAATCGGACTTCATCGCCTCGTTTTATGGCAATTTCTTTTTTGTCGTCAATCTGCTGACGCTCCTTTTCCAGGTGGCGCTGGTGGCCAGGCTGATCCGTTGGATTGGGGTCAGGGGCGCCGTCCTGGTATTGCCGGTTATTGCCATCATCGGCTACGGGCTGGTGGCA
>Ga0316189_10002786_pt1 | contig 17043 bp, 19 predicted proteins | sample LowCovwburrow_MG_FD_204930 | JGI IMG/M metagenome (GOLD analysis project Ga0316189, IMG submission 204930) | Coastal sediment microbial communities from Maine, United States - Lowes Cove worm burrow | ecosystem: Environmental > Aquatic > Marine > Coastal > Sediment | place: USA: Maine...
TGATGAAGTCCTAGCTATAAAACTGAAACTCTTTGCATATGTTGATAATGGCTTAGATATGTTATTTAAAAACGAAGCTTTTCATAAAAACACGATAAGCACAAATTCAATATTAGAGGAAGAGTTGGATGGCTTAGAAGAGCAATTTTCTGTAGATGCCGATTTAGATTTTATAATGAAAGAAGATTTTGATGATATTTCTTATGCACAAGGACATAAACATAAGCATCTATTTCTCTATTCAGACAATAATAGTTCCTTATTAAATACATTTGAACTACAAGATATTAGTCTTCAAAAAACTCCAGAAGTTATTGGAGGTTTTTACAGTTGGATACCTACACAAGTTGCTAATATTGTAGATTTACATGTTTTTGGAAAACTCGATTTCGAAGAGATTTCAAAATTAAAACACATTGAAATCAAAAGAATTGAAAAGATTTTTAAAGCCATTCAAAAAAGTTTCAGAAAAAATCTAAGCTAGTTTTCTAATGCGGTTCGCATAGCCTTTGCTTTTATGAGACACTCTTCATATTCTTTCAAGGGGTCGCTTTTAGCAGTAATGGCACCTCCTACCGAATAGGACACGTAGTTATTCGTTTCATTATAAAGAATGCTGCGAATCACGACATTAAAATCGAAATCGTTCTCTGGTGAAAAATAACCTACCGCTCCAGAATACAATCCGCGTTTTGTTTCTTCAAGCGCTTCAATAATTTTCATTGCCGAAATTTTAGGCGCTCCAGTCATGCTTCCCATAGGAAATGTGGTTCTAATAATATCCACTGGATGTGTACTCGCCTCTACTTTTGATGTTACCGTTGAAATCATTTGATGTACCTGATCAAAGGTGTAAACTTTGCACAGTTCTTCAACAATGACACTTCCCTTGGTTGCGGTTTTAGAGAGGTCGTTGCGCACCAAATCAACAATCATGACATTTTCGCTACGCTCTTTTATATCCTCGGAAAGTTCCTGTTTTAAGACCTCATCTTCATTTTTATTAGCTGAACGTTCTGCGGTTCCTTTAATAGGTTGGGATGTGATTTTTAGTCCTTCTTTTTTAATATATCGTTCTGGTGACGCAGACATTAAATACTTGTCATAAACTCTTAAAAATGTTGCGAAAGGAGGCTTTGAAATCGCATTCAGTTTATGATAGGTTTCTAGTGGATCTATAGTCGTGTTTTCGGCATAAAACTCTTGACAAAAATTAGCTTCATAAATATCTCCTCTATTAATATGTGCTAACATTTGATTGACCTTATTGAAATACTCGTCTTTATGGATTTGGAGTTTTATTTTAATTGTATTGTCTTCAGGAAACGCCTTACTTTTAGTTTCTGTTTCTGTTTCTGTGTCATTTATGGAATATAGGTCTGCTTTCAACTCCTCTTCAACAAGATTGAGATAATGTGTTTCTAGCACATTTCCTTTTAAAAAAAAGAGTTTTTTAGGTTGAAAAAAAAACAGCTCTGGAAATTGGAGTCCATCAAAATTATTAGAGGACAATGCTTCTACATCATTTTTTAAATCGTACGACAAGTAACCAAAAATCCAATCTTTTACTGATGACTGATACTCTTTTAATTGATTGAATGCATCGTAATAATCGGTTTGAAAAACGGTTAAGGCCTCAACAGCTAAAACCGCATCGTAGGATGCATATTGCTGGTCGTACTCATTACTATCCAACCAAACGACTTCATCAAACTGCTGACTCCAAAACAATAACTGTGCTTTAAACGTTTTAGGATTTGAAATATGACGTGTAGTTATCTGTCGCAATTTTAAAAAATAATTGAATAACAAAGTACCGAATTAAAGCTGTCATTAACAAGTAAAGAATTGGTTTTAAAAAATTACCTTTGCAGCATGGAGCAACAAACCACTTTTACCGATTTAAACTTAAATACACCTTTGTACAATGCTTTGGGCGATTTAGGTTTTGAATACCCAACACCCATTCAAGCACAAGCATTTAATGTTGTGGCTTCTGGGAAAGATGTTGTGGGAATTGCACAAACAGGAACTGGTAAGACCTTTGCCTATATGCTGCCGCTTTTGCGCCACTTAAAATATTCAACACAGGAGAATCCAAGGATTTTAATTTTAGTGCCAACTCGTGAATTGGTGGTTCAGGTTGTTGACGAAATCGAAAAATTAGCCGCTTACACCAATGTCAGAGTTTTAGGTGTTTATGGTGGCACGAATATTAATACGCAAAAACGTGCTATTGCAGAAGGTCAAGATATTATTGTCGCTACTCCTGGACGGTTATTTGATTTGGCGGTGAGTCGTGTATTACAGTTGAAATCAATTCAGAAATTGGTAATTGATGAAGTTGATGTGATGCTCGATTTAGGATTTAGGCATCAGCTACTAAACATCTTTGATATTTTACCTGAACGTAGACAAAATATTATGTTTTCAGCAACCATGACTGAGGATGTTGATGAATTAATTACTGATTTCTTTACCAAGCCAGAACGTGTAACAGTCGCTGTTTCAGGTACACCGCTTCACAATATTGAGCAACATCGGTATGATGTTCCTAACTTTTATACTAAAGTTAATTTGCTTGAGCATTTATTAAATGACAAGGACACCTATCATAAAGTACTCATTTTTGTATCCTTTAAAAGATTAGCCGATTTACTTTTTGAACAGTTAGAAGAACTATTTTACGATCAAACTTGCGTAATCCACTCTAATAAAACCCAAAATTATAGGCTGCGAAGTATTGAACAATTTAGAGCTGGAGACAACCGGATTTTAATTGCTACTGATGTGATGGCTCGTGGTTTGGATATTGAAAATATTAGTCACGTGATTAATTTTGACACGCCTAAATATCCTGAAAATTATATGCATCGTATTGGTAGAACTGGTCGTGCAGAACAGCAAGGACATGCGCTGACATTTAGCACAGAGAAAGAACTAGAAACCATAGAAACGATTGAAGCGTATATGGATATGAAAATTTCTTTATTAGATTTTCCTGATACTGTTGTGGTCTCCAAAGAGTTAATAGAATCTGAGCGTACACAAATTAAAGAACGCTATAATCCTATTAAACGAAAAGATGAAGATGCACCAGGACCTGCTTTCCATGAGAAAAAAGACAAGAACAAGAAAGAAAATTTAGGAGGTTCGTACAAATTTAAAATTGCAGCGAAATACAAAAAGCCTAAAACTAAAGGCGATAAGAATTATAATAAACGGAATAAGAAAAAGTAGTTTTCAGTGACAGTCGCGGTTTTCAGTGCTTAGTCTTATGCATAAAAGTTTTTAGCTATGGTTTTCTGTTTTGAAATTCTCATTTTCTAATAAATAAAACACACATCTTAATGAAATATTTCCCCTTTATCTTAACCTTATTAATTCTTTCAACTAGCATGCAAGCTGAGGCTGAGACACCACCTGTTTGGGGAAAAACAGGTCATCGCGTTGTTGGCGCTATTGCTGATGACTATTTAAAAGCCAGTACAAAAAGAAAGCTCAAAAAACTTCTAAATCACAACTCATTAGCCTTAGTCTCTACTTTTGCTGATGAAATTAAATCAGACAAACGTTACGACAAATTTAAGACTTGGCACTATATAAACATGCCTCTAGATGCGACTTATGAAACGTCGGAGAAAAACTCTGATGGTGATTTAGCTACAGGAATTTCCTACTGTAAACAGATGATTACGGACAACAATGCTTCTGATGATGATAAAGTATTTTACTTAAAACTATTGATTCATCTTATTGGTGATTTACACCAACCCTTTCATATTGGATTAAAAGAAGATCGTGGTGGTAATGATTTTGATGTGCAATGGCAGTTCAAGGATTCTAATATGCATAAAATATGGGATACTCAAATGATAGAATCCTACGGTATGAGTTTTTCAGAATTAGCTGATAATGCTGACTGCATTACAAAAGATGAAATTAAAGCGATAAAACAGGGAACCGAATTAGATTGGATAGCTGAAACACATCAACTCACTAAAACGGTTTATACTTCAGCCAAAAAAGGTGAGAATTTAAGAAACTCATATTCTAATATTTATTTACCTATCGCAAGACAACAAATGCAAAAAGCAGGGATTAGATTAGCACAAGTACTCAATGACATTTTATAATAGCTAATATTATTTTTTGTAGATAATACTATCCACAAAATCCCTTTTCAAATTAATGAAAAGGGACTATAGAAAATCAAAAGGTAGACATGATTATTAAATTGACATAATTAATCTATAACCCTAGACATCAGTCTACAACTTTTATATGACTTTCTACAATGTCTTTAACAGGTATAATGACCTTTTTCCCATTGCTGTTTTTCAACACGACAGATATATTGTTTATCGCATCTATTTCGTAAATATCATCTTGAAATTCGATTTTCTTACCGACCTCAAACGTTTTTCTGGTGTAAAATGTCTTTAACAAATCACCTACAACTTCTCTAGCTCCTAAACCAAAGGCCAAAGCGAATGCTAAAAGAAAAGACCCAAGAATCATTGTGAAATTACTTGTGATTATAGCCGTATCAATTCCTGCTTGGTTTAATGCTGTTACTGAAACAAAGATGAGCAGTAAGAAAAATATAATTTGACTTATGATTTTCGCTCCCGATAAATCCATAGATTCAAAAAAGGACTTTAATCCTTTTTTTACAAAGTTTGCAAAAAGTAATCCTGCTGTAAATATGATAATAGCAGCAAATAATTGTGGCAAATAATTAAGGAATTTACTAATCTGTTCTGAAATTACTTTTAGATTTAATATATCTGAAATGACAATCAATATCATGATATACATGAGCCATTTTATGAATGTAGAAATGATTTTAATCGTATCAAAATTGAGTTGCTTTCCTTCTACAATTTCAATATCATTTAATTTATCATCTAACTTATTGGCCTTAGCCATTTTTAGTGCTTTCTTGATAATTCTTACAACTAATTTGGTGATCAACCATCCCAAAACAAAAACAACCAAAGCACCTATGATGCTTGGGAATATTTTTGTCATCTCCAGCCACATTGTAGCTAAAGATTCTGTTGCAATGTCTTTGTATTCTGTTATTTTGTCCATGATTATTTGTGTATTTTAATAGCTATTATTATTTCTTATCTCGTTTACTCATAACGGTTTCAATGACATCTCCTAGGTTATATGAAAATAACTCAGCTAACTCCATAAGTAACTTTGCGATGGCAATATCGTTCATAACCTTAGACTTCAATTCCTGAGGAACTGACTTCAATGGCTTATCTATATCTCTGAAAGGATTTTCCATTAGTTAAGGTTATTTTCGTAAGCGGTTAATAATTTATCCTTAGCGCGTTTAATTCTCATTTTAACTGCACTTTCTCCAATATCTAAAACACTTTCAATCTCCCTTATAGAAAGATTATCTTGGTATTTTAGTAGCAGTATCATCTTTTCATCTGGTGATACTAATTCTAGGGCTTTTTTGAGCTTATCAACTCTCATGTCACTAAAATCTGAAGATTCATCATAGTCTTCAGAAATATTCTCAATATCTGCATAATCAACAGATTGCTTTTCAAATTTCTTAGCAGTATTTCTTGTCACATAGTTTACACAATGATTATAGGTGAATGCATATAGCCACGTTGAAAATTTAGACTTTCCTTTAAAACTCGCCAACTTAACAAAAAGTTTTAAAAAGATATCCTGTGTAAGATCTTTTGCTTCGTCTTCATCTGTAGCAAAGCCATAGCATTTGTTGTAAACAAGACCAGCAAAACGATCATACAATACTTCAAAAAGTAAGGTGTCATTGGTTTTGACAATAGTGCTTACTAGCTCTTCGTCAGTTAATTTATCAATTTTAGTAGAGGGTTCCAAAAATGTTGGATTGCTTTAAAGGGTTTAATTTAAGACACAGGTGTTTAATTAAAGTCACATTCTTTTCAACTTATGCTTTAAAATTATGAAAATTAATAATTGAAGCCACTAAAAATTAGGTATAAAAAAAGCGAACTCAAGTGAGTTCGCTTTTATTTAAGTGATTAGCACTAAATTACTTTTTAAGAGCATCTCGTTTTTCTTTATGGTATGCGTTCCCGCTAAGTTCGTAGGCTTTTGTTAGACACTCTGCTGCTTTCAAATTATTATTTTGTGATAAATAATAATCAGCCATGCCATCATAAGAATTGGCACTATTTGGATAATACTTAATAGCCATACTAAAAAACAAATGAGCTTTTTCAGATTGTTCCATCTGTAAATTCATATACCCATAAGCATTAAATAACTCTTCTATCATTGGTGGTGACTTATAGCCAAAATTCTTGGTATATATATTTTCTTGAAGAGTCAACATTTCACGTAATTCATTAACAGAAGTATTTGGGTTATTATATTTCTGAGGATCTTTAAATTGATACCATTGAAATAGTGATACAAGGCCATCTCGCATTGCTGGTAAAGGAACTGTTCCATGCAAATCTTCAGGATAAACCTTCCAAATAAAATTTAAATTGTTTTGCTTTTGAGATGAAGCATATTGAGAAAACTCAACTATCGACCGCGCAAACAGACTAAACTCAGATGTGTCTTCCATGAGATTATCAATGGTTATAGTTGGGTCTTGCATATTCAGTTGCTCTGCCGCTAAGGCAACAAACAAGCCTTTAGTTTTGAAATCTTTGGTCTTTAACACCTCTTTTGCTTGAACTAATATTTTTTGATTATCCCATTCAATCGTTGGATCTATGGCAATATAATTCGTAAAAAGATGCGAGTGATTTATCAACATATTAATTGTAAACAAACCAGCATAAGAGTGACCAATTAATGTACGATAACTAGAGATTTGAAATGTGCTCTCAATGTAAGGCATCAATTCGGTTTCAATAAATGCTGTAAATTGCTCAGCTCCTCCACTTTCTGTTTGCATCGCAGCACCACGACGTGTTTCAATTTCTGAAATCGTTAAATCGTGTGTTCTATTAGTCCTATTTGAGATGCCTACCAAAATCATATGTGGCATATAATGTCCCCAATAATTTTCATAAACAACTTCTAAATTTGATCGCAGTGAGAAACCGTCTAACACATAGATTACTGGATATTTTGTACTGCTGTTTGGGTCGTAATTTTCTGGTAGTTTCACCCAAAAATGACGATAGCTATCTAAGGTTTTTGAATAGATACTATCTGTTATTTCTCTGTCTACTTGCAGTCTTTCTTGATTATCTTGAGCAGTACTTAATAGACTTGATAATACAAACAGGATTATGAATGTAGATTGAATTATTTTTCTCATTATTTAAATACGTTTTATAAATTATTCTGAAAGATCTTCAGAAGGCAACATGAGTCTTAGAGCAACAATTCCTATTCGTGCTATTACAAATGTAAAAAGTCCAAAAGTTGCTGTTAGCAAAGAAACTTTAAGTCCACCAGCAAAAACTGATGGATCTGGATTGCCCATAGCTTCAACAGAATCGAACGCTGTTATTAAGCCAAGTACTGAGCCTAAGAAGCCCATTACTAAACCAAGTAAACTAAAATCTACTGCCAATTTTAATGATTTACGTGCAACAGAAATCGTTTTTTTCGCATTCACAAAACCTCTTATAACAAAAATCAGGGCTGCTACTAAGCAAATTAAAATCAGTGACATAAAAAATGGTCCGCCATCCATAAATATGTTGGCTGCAATAGGTTGAATGAATATTGTTTTACATGTAAGTGATATCATAGTTTTTAAATTTAGTTAAACATGTTCAAACTTAAAAATTAACTCTAGTTCTTTTTTATTAATGCGACCGGTAACTGGTTTTCATCTGGATTTGACATCACTGTCAAAAAGCTTGCTAAATTGGTTGTTCGTCTCTAATTAATATGTTTCAGAAAAAAAATATCCTATTATTGTATGGAGGATACCACATATGTTTACAAAACAATTCATTTTAAAAAAAGTAGCTCAAGTCATTTTACATGTACTCTTTTGGGTGTGTGTCCTATTTTTCTATACGTATTTCTTTGACACTAATAGTTCGAAATTTGAAGACACATTACTGTTTTCGTTATTCTTAATGCCAACAACAATTGCAACAACCTATGTGTCTACCTATAAACTTATTCCGCAATATTTAATGACTAAACGGTACTGGCGTTTTGCGCTTTATAGCCTGTATACCCTAATTATTTCGATATATCTTTTAGTGGTTTCCATTTTTTTTAGTCTGATCTATATTTCCAATTTTGAGTATGCTGAAATGAATCCAGCTACCAAAAACATCATCTTTATTATTACCGCAGTGTATTTGGTGGTATTTGTTGTTAGCGCGTTTAAATTATTAAAGCTCAACCTAGAACAAGTCTCTAAAACGAAAGCCTTAGAAACCAAAATTCTAGATACACAGCTTAAACTTAAAGAACAAGAACTCAATTATTTGAAAATGCAAATTCATCCGCATTTTTTGTTTAACACCTTAAATACCATGTATGGCTTCGCTTTGAAAAAGGCTGATGAAACACCAGATATGATCTTAAAACTCTCTAATTTATTAGATTACCTGTTGTATCAAGCCGAAAAACCTTTCGTATTATTATCTGAAGAAATCGCACATATTAAAGATTATATAGAACTCGAAAAACTTCGATTTAATGATACATTAGATGTACAGATAAATATCTCTAAAACTTCAGAAAGCATTATGATTGCTCCAATGCTATTGATTCCGTTTATTGAAAACAGCTTCAAACATGGCAGTATTCAAAACGGTGTTTTACGAATTGACATTGAACTAACAGCAAGTTTGGATCAGATTCATTTCAGAATAAAAAACTCAAATTCAGAAAGCTCATCTTCAAAACAAGGTATTGGTTTAGAAAATATAAAAAAACGACTAGAGTTATTGTATCCCAACAACCATGAATTAACAATACGGGACGATACTGATGCTTTTCATGTAGAATTACACCTAAAAACAATTGGCAATGCATAACACTAAACCTATTTCTTGCCTAATTGTTGATGATGAGGCTATCGCTAGAGAAATCATTGAGACACATCTGTCTAAAATTGATAACATTCAAGTTATAGCGAGTTGCAGTAATGCCATTGAAGCGTTTAACCATATAAGCAATCATGATATTGATTTGGTGTTTTTGGATATTAATATGCCTGAGATTTCCGGGATATCATTCGCTAAATCTATCAATAGTTCTATTAAAGTCATTTTCACGACAGCTTATAGAGACTACGCTGTGGAAGGGTTTGAACTTAAAGCAGTTGATTATCTTCTGAAACCGATTTCTTTTGAAAGGTTACAAAAAGCACTACATAGTTATTTTGAAATTTACGGAAACACAAATGAAACAACAGCAGCAGCGTTTGAAAACTCAGACTTTATGTTTGTGCGTTCAGAACGTAAAATGATAAAAATAGATTATGAGGCTATTATTTACATTGAAAGCTACAGCGACTATCTAAAAATTCATTTAGAGGAGAATATCATAGTCACAAGGGAAACCATCAGCTCGATTGAAGCGAAACTGCCGAAACATCAATTTTTACGAATTCACAGGTCGTATATCATTTCGATGAAGTTCATACAATCATTTACAAATGAACATATTACAATTCACAACCAAGCATTACCAATTAGTAGAAGTTACAAGAAAGAGGTCCTAAGCCATTTAGAAAAATTTTAGAACAATATTCAATAAATTCGTATATTAGACGTTGCCTTATTATCACAGTTTAGTAAAATGTCTGCTTAATGAAAGAATACCTACACAACACTATTCCTAATCTTAAACCTTTTAATTTCGAGCGCCATTATGATTCGCATTTTATAGATCAGCAATGGGTTTTAGTGAATGGAATTTCCGAAAAGAAATCTATTTACACCTTTAAAGATGATAATATCCTAGAAATACATCGAAAAGAGGCTGTCATTGAAACCTCATGGAATCTTAGCATCAGCAATATTTTTTCTATTGAAACTGAAGATGGACTGATTATCGTAAAAGCGTATTTTAAAGATGATGATGTCTTGGTTTTAAGTCACGAAAATAAAAAGGAATTCGCGTTGTTTATCAATAGTAGTAATTACACTGAAAATTTAGATTCTATTGAAGATGTACAGGCGTTTTTAAGAGAGAAATATAAGCAAAAGGTCACGAGTTTAATTTATGACCATGAGTTTTACTACATTGAAAAATCTAAAGAATTCGGGCCATTTACCGTCGAAGAACTCTCAGAAAAAGTAAAACGAGAAAAGATTAGCGCTTACTGTTTTGTTCGAGATATCAACGAATACGACTATAGCAAACGACTGCGGATTTCCGATTTAATTAAGGAATTATAAGCCCTGTTATTTTTTATTTAAATGACTTTCTATATCACTTAAATGAAGGCTCAATGCACGAATTGATATTTGGATTTCTCTTACCAAAAAAGCTAAAGACAAAATGAGTAATAGCAATGCTATTCCGAAGATCCAAACCGCTAGCATTTGATATTTTACATAAATTAAAAACATAGTAAGTACGCACAGTAATAAACTGGTAATCCCAAATATCTGCATCCATCTCGTTAAATTCAATCTTAATTTCAAATTCTTTATTTGTTCAATTAAGCTATCATCCATTTTTTCTAAATACTTATCGTGTAAATTTCTAATTACAGCTGCATAAGCTAAAAAACGGTTAGTATAAGCCAGCATGATTAAAGAAATTGCCGAAAACAATAATGCTGGTGTTGTAAGTGTTAATTCTTCCATATCAATAGTATCTGTCGTGTTTCAATTTGGTTTTATTTCGTTTTAAGTGACATGACAAAATTATAACTTTCATTAAAATAATCCACTAGTAATTTTTTATCCGTATACAAGTGTTCAGGAATTTTCACATAATCTCGCATCACGGCTCCATGAGACTTATACTCAGTAGCGTTGTGTTTTTCCTTGAACGTTTGTTGAGATTCTTTTGATAACCTAACACCAATTTCAGTTTCTTTATTCAATAAGGTAAACATGTAGCCATTGGCAGAGGTGTATATCATCTTCTTCCCTTTACGATCAAATTCTGAACATTGCTCAACAATACTATCGTAAAATTTTAGCTGATCTTCCCACATGATAATTCAATTTAGTTGTTCTAAGATAACAAAAAAACGTCATAGCTGAGTTCTACTGTTTAATGACAATGCTTCTATGATTTTGCAATTATAATTTCCTGAATTTAACACGATTTCAAAACCCTTTTTCGTTATTATTACAAGTTTTAAACTAAAATGGAAGTGTGCTTTACTAATCATTACTATTTTTGATGCTATATTTGTTTCAACTTTCAACACTTAAATATGTTCGCCATATTAAAAAAAGAAATAAACACCTTTTTCGCTTCTCCAATAGGCTATTTGGTAATTGCGGTTTTTTTATTGCTTAACGGATTATTCCTTTGGCTATTTAAAGGTGATTTCAATATTCTCGATAACGGTTTTGCCGATTTATCAAGCTTCTTTCTTCTAGCGCCTTGGATTCTTATTTTCCTTGTGCCTGCAATCACCATGCGCAGTTTTGCTGATGAGAAAAAACAAGGCACTTTAGAGTTATTACTCACCAAACCCATTAGTCATTTAAACATTGTTTTAGGAAAATATTTCGGTGCGTTGGTGTTGATCGTAATAGCGCTGATTCCGACGCTATTGTACGTGTATACAATTTCAAAATTAGGAAACCCTGAAGGTAATCTCGATATGGGAAGCGTGATGGGTTCATACTTCGGACTCCTTTTTCTTGTGGCTTCTTATACAGCAATTGGTGTCTTTGCTTCTAGCCTTTCAGATAATCAAATAGTGGCTTTTATTATCGCTGTATTTATCTGCTTCTTTTTCTATTTTGGCTTTGAAGGCTTATCAAACTACAATTTGTTTGGTGACACCTTTTATATCGAAAAATTGGGTATGGAGTCGCATTTTAAAAGTATGAGTCGAGGCGTTTTAGACACGAGAGATATTATATACTTTTTGAGTATCACGGCTTTATTCATCGTCCTTACGAAACTAAATATCAAACGCGCGAATAGATGATTATTTCGATCCCTTTGGTCATTTTAATGTGCATTACGTTTGTATTGGTGTTTCTGTTTGTAAAAACTATCGATAGACGAAAATGGCTTACTTTTTTGGTTAGTGTAGTCATCACACCATTTATCTATTTTTTTGCTGTATATCCCATGTTAAATATCTTTAGTGACTATCATCATCAAAAGTATTTTTCTTCGGAACTATGGCAAGAAAAACCAGCCTTACGATATGAATTATCAGATGATATGTTATCTTCGGAACTATTAATTGATAAAACTAAAAGCGACATAAAAACACTTTTGGGAACCTATGAATGGCTTTCTTGGAATGACATAAAAAAAGAAAACGACCCTAATAAATGGAATTATAGTTTAGGAATCGAACCTGGAGCATTCAACACCAAAAAAGAATGTATCGAAATCAGTTTTGAAAACGATAAGGTTACCGAAGTAAAACCCTTTAACGAAGACATTAAGCTAGATGCTAAAGACTAAAAAACATATCATTACAATTGCCATCACATTAATAGCTATTGTTGCTATTAATATGTTATCAAGTCGTGTTTTTAAGCGATTTGATTTAACTAAAGATAAACGTTACACCTTATCTACCGAAGCGTTACAAACGGTTGAAAATGTTGATTCTCCATTGATTATCGATGTGTTTTTAGAAGGTGATTTTCCTTCGGAATTTAGACGACTTCGCAACGAAACACAGCAATTACTCGAAGAATTTACAGTTCATAATAACAATGTAAAATTTGGTTTCATCAATCCGTTAGAAGATGAAAAAACTAGAAATCAAGCCCTTCAACAACTCTCTCAACGTGGCTTACAACCGTTTCAAATTAATATTAAAGAAAGTGGTAAAACCTCTCAAGAATTAATTATTCCTTGGGCTTTAGCGAGTTATAATGGTCAAACAGTTATCGTTCCGCTGATTAAAAATAAAATTGGTGCAACCGATCAGGACTTGGTGAATAGCTCTATTCAAAATTTAGAATATGTTTTTGCCGAAGCTTTTAAAAAGCTTGTGAATCCAAAAAAGAAAAAAATAGCAGTTTTACGTGGTAACGGACAATTAAAAGATATCTATGTTGCGGACATACTCAAAAAATTGGGTGAGCATTATTTCTTAGCGCCTTTTACTTTAGATAGCGTGGCTAATAATCCACAAAAAACGATAAAAGATATCGCTGATTATGATTTAATAATCTCAGCAAAACCTAGTGAGCCATTTTCCGAGGAAGAAAAATATGTCCTAGATCAATACACTATGAACGGCGGGAAAAGCCTGTGGCTTACCGAAAGTATTGTGATGGATAAGGATAGCTTGCTCAATAACGCGGGAAAAGCAGTTGCGATTATGAAAGACCTAAATCTCAACGATTTTTTCTTTAAATATGGTGTGAGAATTAACCCTGTTATTGTTAACGATTTGTACTCTGCTCCCATTACTTTGGCAATTGGTGAAGGTAATAACTCTCAGTTTCAGCCCATCCAATGGCCATATTCACCTTTGGCTGCTAGCAACCCAAACCATCCCATTACAACCAATTTAGATCCTGTGAAATTTGATTTTGCAAGTCAGATTGATACTTTAAAAAATAGTGTTGATAAAACCATTTTATTACGCAGTTCTCAGCTTACAAAACTTGAAGGGGTGCCTCGAGAAATTAGTTTAGATGCAGTCACTCAAGAGCCTCAACCTGAAACCTATAAGCAACCAAACCAAACACTTGCCGTATTGCTTGAAGGTGAATTTACTTCGGTTTATGACAAACGTGTGAAACCGTTTAAAATTCAAGATGATAACACAAAAAGTATAGCGACTAAAATGATTATTATTGCTGATGGTGATGTGATTAAAAATGAAGTGATAAGAAACCAACCACAAGAGTTAGGTTTTGAGTTTTTAACCAAACGAAAATTCGGAAATAAGGAGTTTCTGGAAAACGCAGTTAATTACCTTTTAAATGACGACGGACTTATAAACATTCGTACTAAAGAAGTTAAATTAGCATTCTTAGATTCTGCGAAAATTGAAGAGGAAAAATCAAAATGGCAAATTATAAATATTGCATTACCACTTGTTATATTAGGTGTCTTTGGATTTTTGTTTAACTATTTTAGGAGAAAACGCTATACAAAGTAGTTCGAAACTGTACTTTGACCATCTCTTTTTCAAGAGATCAAGTTGTTAATAAGTTTGTTTTATAAAACAATCCCTTTAAGATATATTTGTATTCCACACTTTGTTGTGATTATTTTATAAAAACCTTTATAAAACGTATGACACATCAGCTTCTAAATTTTAGAAGTTTTCAAGAGTTGATGTTCTATACGACCTATAAAAAACAATAATAAAATCGTATGAAATTTATAGTATCCAGTACCTATTTACTTAAACAACTACAAGTTTTAGGTGGTGTTATCAACAACTCTAACACCTTACCCATTTTAGATAACTTTTTATTTGAGCTTAAAGACTCAAAGTTGACGGTTTCAGCAAGTGATTTAGAAACAACAATGTCATCAACATTAGACGTTGAGAGTGATGCCGATGGAAACATTGCATTACCAGCACGATTGTTATTAGATACCCTGAAAACGTTTCCTGAGCAACCTTTAACCTTTGTTGTTGAAGAAAATAGCACTGTAGAAATTAGCTCAAATCATGGTAAATATGCTTTAGCTTATGCTGATGGAAATGAATTTCCAAAATCGGTAGCCTTAGATAATCCAAGTACAACAACTATTTCTGGAGATATTTTAGCGACAGCCATTAGCAAAACTATTTTTGCCGCTGGGAACGATGATTTACGTCCTGTAATGAGTGGTGTGTTTTTTCAGTTTTCTACTGAAGGATTAACATTTGTAGCTACTGATGCTCACAAATTAGTAAAGTATAAACGTGAAGATGTGAAAGCAAATCAGGTTGCCGAATTTATTATGCCTAAAAAACCTTTAAATCTTTTAAAAGGTATTTTAGCTGCCAATGACGATAATGTGACTATTGAGTACAATGATTCTAACGCGAAATTCACTTTTGAAAATTCGATATTAGTATGTCGTTTAATCGACGGGAAATATCCAAACTACGAAGCGGTGATTCCTAAGGAAAACCCGAATAAATTAACAATTAATAGAACACAGTTTTTAAATTCTGTTCGTCGTGTAAGTATCTTTTCAAACAAGACCACACATCAAATTCGTTTAAAAATTGCGGGATCAGAATTAAATATTTCTGCTGAAGACATTGATTACTCGAACAAAGCAGAAGAGCGTTTATCATGTGATTATCAAGGTGACGACATGCAAATTGGTTTCAACTCACGTTTTTTAACCGAAATGTTGAATAATCTTAGTGCAGACGAAGTACAATTAGAAATGAGCTTACCAAATAGAGCGGGAATCTTAACACCAATTGACGGTTTAGATGAAGGCGAACATGTAACGATGTTGGTGATGCCAGTGATGTTGAATAACTAATAAATTCCTGCGAAAGCAGTTGCAATATTTTTATTGTAAAATATATAAACTAAAAAACGCTCACTTAAAAAGTGAGCGTTTTCATTTACCTCTATTCTTACCAAAAATAAATCTGGTACAATAATATATAACTAACTAATAAAATTAAGAGATAAAGGATATGTTGGTGTTTCTCCATGGCTTGCCTTAATGGCATTTATAATGGGAAATATGAATGATAATAAGCATAGTGCTAATAATCCAAATATGCCAATTAATATAAATACTAACGGAATACAGATTAAGCTATAAATTAACATACTTAACTGAAAATTGACGATACGCTTTCCTTGCTCGTCCATGGCTTGAACACTATCTTTTTGCGTTGCCCATATCACTAACGGAACTATAAGCCCGCCAAATCCTGTAATAAAGGTTAGCAATTGACTCAAATGAGTTAAAACTATAAGTTGATTATCTTTTCGCATGATGATTTTTGATTTTGTTTTGATTGAACATCTGTTTGACGCTGAATATTTAGAAATGTTACAACAAATTATAATTTTTTAATAAAAATAATTACAATCTATTTTTTTACAACTTTGAAGAACAACTCCTTACCTTGTCTACTTGGCATAGAATTATAACAAGGTTCCATAATTTGAATTTGAAATTCAGGTTTAAAAAAGCTTCTATAAAGGTCTTGATTGCCACCAAAAGGTGGTCTGTCATCATTCAACATTTGATTAAATAACAATCCCACAAGCTTTCCGTTTTCAGATAAAAGCTCGTACATCTTCTCCACATAAGATGATCTTAAATTTGGATGTAAAGCGCAAAAAAATGTTTGTTCAATAATGACATCAAAAGTCAAATCGAGTTCAAAAAAATTAGAATGAATTAAATGTTCACTAGGAAAATTTGGCACTCTTGATTTAATATTATGCAATGCTGTTTCTGAAAGATCAACAACATAAACATATTTAAAGCCTTTATTGAATAGGTATTCGGCTTCGTAAGAATTTCCTCCGCCAGGAATTAAAATACGTAATGATGTATCTGTTAACTGATTTATATAGGTCTTAATAGGCAGTGAGATGTCTCCCAAATCCCAACGATGGTCATTGGTTTTATAACGGTTATCCCAGTATGATGCATCAAGGTTTTCCAAACTAAAATAACTCTTTAATAATAATATAAATACCCATCACTAAAACAAACCATCCAAAACCTTTTTTGAGTTTTTTGCCATCAATAAAATTAGACAAATAGGAACCTAAGAAAATACCGACAACCGAAATAGCGGTAAATACGAGTAAAAAAGGCCAATCAATCTCAAGGTTTTCAACATCACCAATGAAACCAATCAATGATTTTACTGCAATAATTAAAAGTGATGTTGCAACGGCTTTTTTCATTGGTAATTTTGCGAGTAATACCAAAGCTGGAATGATTAGAAAACCACCTCCTGCTCCAACTAGACCTGTTAAAATT
>Ga0316189_10002789_pt1 | contig 17033 bp, 12 predicted proteins | sample LowCovwburrow_MG_FD_204930 | JGI IMG/M metagenome (GOLD analysis project Ga0316189, IMG submission 204930) | Coastal sediment microbial communities from Maine, United States - Lowes Cove worm burrow | ecosystem: Environmental > Aquatic > Marine > Coastal > Sediment | place: USA: Maine...
CCGCAGGCTGGGATCCCCGAGGCCCTCGAAGCTGTGGTGATGCGCGTCCTCGCGAAGGAGCCGAGCATGCGTTTCGAGAGCGCGATCGACTTCAGCGCAGCGCTGGCCGACGTGCTCGTCGGCGAAGCTGGGGCGGAGCGCGCGATCATGCAGCCCTGTTCGTCATCGCACGCCGGCTGTGCAGAGGCCGAGGCGTCCCTTGCGGCGTGGTCGTGCTTCGAATACGGACGCGCGCAGCGGATGGCGAAGCTGGCGATGCGGATCAATCGCGCCTGGTCACCGCTCGCGTTGCTCATGAGCCTGGTGCCTGAGGAGGACTAGAAGACGAGCGTGATGGAGGCGGGTTGCTCTGTGGGCTCTGTCAGAGTTAACCGAAAGAGCGCACGAGACTTCTCGGGCTGCGCCGCGACCAACACCCCGACGACTTCGCGGGGGAGGTTCGTCCTGACGATGCGACAGTGGCCGGCGATCCAGGGGAGCGCCGCGGCGAGGTGATCGTCCGCGGCGGCGACGAGGTCGTCGCCGCGGAGGTGCTCGGCCTGACGCCGTGCGAGTCGACGAGGTCGCCGGCCGAGAGCGATCCTGGCCCTGGCGGTGTGTTGCAGGACAGGCAGGCTGTCGCGCCCAAGAAGAGCACGAGCGCGAGCACAAAGGTACTGCGGCGGGCGTGCGTCGGTGGGCGGAGCCTGGTCATGGGGACACACAGAACTCGGGGGCGCCGGCTCGCAGGGTCGAGAGGAGGGACGCGCACCTCATGTGCGCGATTATGAACCATGCTGCGGCTGGTCTGCAAGGAGGCCGTCCGGGGTTCGGGGCGCAGGTGACCGAGACCTTTGCGGCGGAACCTTTCACCTTCAGGACAGGTTCGTCGAGATGCTCGCCGAGCTCGCGAGTTTGTCGTTGTCGGAGTCGATCCTCTTCGCCCTTGTCGACCAGCTCCGTATCGAAGAGTGGTCGGCGCGGGTTTGCCTGCGCTACGCCTCAGCCATGAGCGCAGTCCGCGTGTGGCGGGTGTGTCTGTCTGCAGATTCGCGAACTATCGGACCCGAAGATCACTGAGCAAGGTCTCGACGAGCTGCTCCTCGTACAGGATCGCCCCGTGTTCGATCATGCGGGTATGCAGGTGAGGAGCCCACAGCGCCTCTGGAGGGTCCTTGTCGAGCTTCTTGCGCTGCTTGATTCCGGAGAGGAGTCGCTCGTAGTTCTCTGTGGTGACCCGCCAGGGGGGGATCTGTAGGCGACGTGAGAGGAAGTTACCGATCACGAGACCACCGCAGTCGAAGTCGACTTGGAAGCGGAGCTTGGCGCCACCTTCATGGAGCTGCTGCAGGAGCATCATCACAGCGGTGGACGGCACGCCTCCGAGGCACACGAGTGGAGCCGAACGGGGGCCCAGCTCATCGGCGACTGTCTGGACGATCGCGGGGTTCTCGCAGATATAGACGTCCGCGCCTTGCGGTAGCACGAGCCCTGTGTCTCGCAGCTGGCGCTGGGTGAGCCGCATGGGCTGGCCAGCGTCAGCGTTCTCGCGCACCTGGCGGCTGAGCGGCCCCTGCCCGAGGGGCCGCAGCCCGTGGACAAGCACGTCGTTCGAGAGGGTGTCGCAGAGCACACCGACGTCTAGCCAGAGGCATTGGCGGCCCTCGGCGGAAGTCGGTGTCGAGCTCCAGCCAGCCAGGTGCGCTGCTCCAGAGAGAACGACTGCGCCCAGGGGTTCGCCTGGATCGAGAGCGTGAGGATCTCCGAGCACTCGAGCGGCGAGAACCGCCAGCGAGACTCCCATCTCCGGGAGATGCTCCAGGACGTCGAGCGCCTGCCCAAGAACGCTTGCTTCGGAGAGGTCCATCCGCTTTGCAGCTTTTCGTGCGAGACCCACCCGCTTGAGGTTGTCGAGCCATTCGATGAGGTCTGGGTGGCCGCTTCGGATGACGCGGTCACGCGCCCCGTCCCAGAGCTGCGCTCGTGCAGCCTTCGACGCGGCGCGGGCGGCTTTGCGGTCGACGAGGGGGCCGCCGAGCGCCTCGAGCGTTTGGATGACACCCATGCCGACTCGGCTTGCGCGTAGCGCCGCTTCGAGATCCGCGAACTTGAGGGTGACCCGGTTGGCGCGGACCTTCTTCCACGCGAGGAGATCGGCCAGGGCCTCGCGTGATCGTGACTCGAGCGGCGGCAGCTTGATCGATCTGAAAGGCTTGAGGCCGTTGTCCTCGATACGCCTACGGATAGCGGCGAATACGGGGTCGTAGGGGCCGCCGAGCGCCGCTCGGATCTCACGCCGTCGATCTGTCTGGTTGTCGTTCTCTTCGAAGCTCATGAGGCCCCGAGCTCGTGCCGTTGGGCCCCGTCCCAGTGGAAGCGCTCGGCGTACACCCCCGGGAAGCCTCGCTCACGCGAGAGCTGGTAGGTCGAGAGTCCGTCGAGCTCCTTGTAGAAGCCCCACTCTTCGAAGGAGGTCATCACGAAGTCGAGGTCGAACTCGGCGAGGAGTCCCATCAACTGCCCACGCATGGTCTTGTCGATCCCCGCGAAGGCCTCGTCGAGGACGATCAGTCGCGGCGCGGTCGGGGCCGCGGAGCGGTAGAACGCGGCCGCGGCGGCGAAGAGCGGCATGTGGAGCATCACCGCCTTCTGGCCGCCCGAGCCCGCGCCGTGGGCCTTCCGGGTCAGGGTCTTCCAGCGCCCCCCCTCGCGCTTGTACTGGATCGTGAAGGCGAACCAGGCGCGGTAGTCGAGGACCCTGAGCATGCGCTCGAGGAGGGTGCCCTGTCCGTCGTTATCGCGGGCGTCCTCGAGCTGCCGCTGGAGGAAGCGTCGGAGGGCATGGCGATCGTCGTCGGTCAAGAGGCCGCCCGAACGGAGCATCAGCTGGATCGCCTGCTGGGTGCCGGGCGGTGTGTCCGGAGTGATGCTCCAGTCGAGCTTCAGGCGCATCCCGGAGGCCGTCGGTCGATCCGCGAGCTGGAGGTTCATCTCATCGACGAGGGTGTTGGCCGCGCGGAGGCGGCCGCGGAGGTGGTCGTGTGTCTCTCCAGACAGGAATGACTCGAAGAGGCGATGTTCCTCCTCGCTGAGGAGCTCATCCCGCTCGGCGATGTCACCCTCGATGTCGCGGACTAGCTCGTAGATCCCGCGGCTGCGTCCGTTCCACGCGCAGCGGTAGACGAGGACGCCGCGCTCCTTCGAGGGGGTGACCCGGACGCTCTCCAGCAGGTTGGCGACGAGCTCTTGGTAGCGCTTGGTCAGGGCGTTCTCTGCGAGGTCACGCTCGGCGTCGGTGGCCGGGCGTTTTTCCTTCGCACTGTCGACCTCACGCGCGACGCGGAGGGTCTCGGTCCAGCTCCAGGAGTCGGGCCCTTCGCCGACGTCGACGCCGAGGAGATTAAGGTGATCGTCGCGGGCGAAGGCTTGGAAGTTTGCGCGCTCGCGCTCGCGCCCAGCGTCGGTGGTTGTTACCGCCTCACGGGCGCGGAGGACCGCCTCCTTGGCCTTGCCGACCTCTTCCCCGACCTTGCCTTGCGCTCTTCGGAGGTTCGGCAGCTCGTCTTGGATCGTCTGCAGTCGCTCGCGGGCCTCCTGAAGCTGAGCGAGGAGCTCGTCTCGCGTCGAGCCGACGATGTCCTTGAGCGCCTCGACCCGGGTGTTGGCGGTTGCGGCCTTCGAGGACGCCTCGGCGGCGGATGTCCGCGCGGACTCGACGCGCGCCTCTGCAAGTTCATGCTGCTTCGCTGCACGCTCCCAGCTCCCGCGCAGCGACTCGAGCTGTGTCGCCTCGATGAGGAACTCATGGACGGCTTGGGCATAGGAAGCTGTCAGCTCGCCGAGCTCGCCGAGGCGCCCGATCCAGGCGCAAAGCCCTAGGTCGCTCGCCGCCAGGTCCAGCGCTCGCTTCGCTTCAGCCGCCTCTGCTTCAGCCACCTGACGGCGTTCGGCAGCACGTTCATGGTCAGCGCGCGCGGATACGAGGGAGCGGTGGCGGCTCGAGACCTCGCTCTGCGCTTCGGCGACAGCCTTCGTTGAGGGGAAGGCGGCGAGCTCGGCCGAGAGCTTTGTGTTTCGCTCTGCGAGTTCCTCGAGCTGCCCGCGCAGCGCCCTCGTCTCTGCCTCGAGGTCGGCGATCTTCGCCTCGAGGTCGGCGATCTTCCGCGCTCGCGCGAGCTCTCGGGCGGTCGCGCCGACGTAGTCAGGCGCGTCCTTCTCCCATGAGCCGCGAAGAGGGCCGACGCCGAAGCTCCCGTCGCGGCTGACCCAGCAGCTCGCGTCACCTGCGTCGACGTCACTTTCGGTCAACGCCACGGTCCGCAGGACCCCTGAGATGGTCGCCTCAGAGACACCCCCTGCGGGCGTCGGCCGAAGCTCATCGAAGAGGGTGGCGCCGGGCCGCGGACGGGCGGTGAGGACGACATCGTGGTTCGCGGGATCCAGGAGTGATCCGTCTGGGGTGACCCAGGCGTCGAGGAGCCCGGAGGCCTGGAGCGCCGCCTCGATGTTCCCCTGGAGGGTCGGATCGTCGGATCGAAAGTCGCAGAGCATGAAGAGGGGGGCTCCCGGACGCCGGGGGTCTCTGGCGGGCCTCCACGCGGGGGGCTGCGGGGGGCTGTGGGTCGCGTCGGCGAGCTCATCGCGCTTGCGCACCAGGGCCGCTCGCTCCTCTCCGATCTTCGTCAGCTCTGCGTTGAGGGTGCCGCGGCGCTGGGCGAGCGCTGTGAAGCGCGGACGCGCAGCCCCGTGGATGAACTCGCGCATCGCCAGCGGTCCGCACTCTCGGAGCTGCTCGCGGGCGTCGTCGTCGAGCGCGAGCTCGTCGGCTCTGTCCGCCCAGGCCTCCGCCTCCTCCAGGAGTTGCTCGGTGGCCTGGGCCTCGGCCTTCTCCGCGGTCTGGAGCCCCTCGACAGCGTCGCGGACGGCCTCTTGACGATCGTTGAGCCGTTCGTCCGCGATGTGGAGCGCTCGGTCGCGCTGCTCGAGCGTGTCCGTGAGCTTCGTCAGCGCCTTGATGCCGTCACGGCGTCGCTTGACCACCGTCTGGATCGTCGTCCTCGCGGCGCGGAGCTCGGGCGCGTCGATGAGTTCCAGGGCAGCCCGGTGCTCGCCCAGCAGCGCCGCGGCTTCGGCATGTCGATGCGCCTGCGGGCGGAGCTCGTCCACGACCTTGACCTGCTCTTCGTTCTTGCCCTTGGCCTTCTCAGCGTCGCGCTGACAGTCGCGCGCGGTCTCTTGCTCCTCAGCGAGCGCTTCGTCGGCGCTATCGGCTGCTTTGCGTCGCTCGTCCGCAAGGCGTTCGGCCTCCTCTAGATCCTTGACCGCGCGGTACTCTTCGGAGGTCTCGAGCGTCCGCTGCCGCTCTCTCCAGGACCGCTCGTCTCGCTCGAGGGTCGCGAGCTCCTCCTCGATCTCGCTGCGCTTCGCTTCGATCTCCTCCGCCGCCGACTCGCGGTCGCGCAATGAGCTTCGTTCACGGTGGTAGAGGCTGTCTGCCTGGGTCACCTTGCGCGCCTGCAGCTTGGCGACGACGCCGATGTACCGGGTGTATGCGCGGAGAAACTTTTTGAGCTCGTCCTGGGTGGTCGTCAGCTCCTCGCGCTCGCCGCGGAGGCGATCGAGGCGCTGGAAGCCCTCCGCGAGTGGTTCGAGCGCCTCCGCGGCGAGGGGCGGCAGGCTCTCGCTGAGGATCTGCGAGAGCTCGTTCGGCTTCAGGCTCTTCGAGAGCTGCGGCCGCCGGAGCTGGAGGAGCGCCTCGATCAGCGCGTCGTACTGCTCGCTCGGCATCTCGAAGAGCTGGCTGACCAGCGCAGCTCGGTACGCTGCGCGGGTCTCGTAGACCGCGCCATGGCCCTCGAGTGCTTTCTTGAGGTTTCCGCTAGAGAGAGGAACGCGGCGGTCGTTGAAGAGCGCGAGCTCGCGGTCGACGCGGAGCTCGCTGGTGAAGAACCACGGGACCACCGCAGTCTGGCTTCGCTTCGCCCGCATACCGGCGCCGATCGTGAAATAGCGGGGGCCCAAGTCGGTGATGATCCCGAACTCGATCCACACGTACCCGACGGAGACGTTGGTGCTGCTCGGCGTATCCTCGTTGATGAGGTTCCAGCGCATCGAGCGCGCGGTCGATCCAAAGGGGTCGAGGCGTGCGGGGGCGAGGTTGGCGTCGAGGAGGAAGGGGAGGAGGACCTCGATCGCCTTGGTCTTGCCGGACTCGTTGCGGCCGCGCAGGAGCAGTCGTCCGCGCTCGAAGATGAAGCGCTGGTCGTCGTACTCCCAGAGGTTTTGGATCCCGGCGCGGAGCATCTGCCAGCGCTTCGCGCCCGGCACCGGAAGATCGCTGGGCTCGGCGGGGGGCGGGGTTGGCTGATCGTTCGTCATCGTCGTTCTTCCTATGTGTGCGTCTGGGGTCGGGATCCGAGGGCGCCGGGGGCTTCGGGGGCAAAGCGGGCGATCGCAGGCCGTGGGCGCCAGCCCTCGTCCTCGCGCTGGACCAGGTTGAAGGCCGAGAGCAGCTCGAGGACCTGAGCTGTGAGCATCGGCGCGTCGGCGCGTGTCCTGAACTCTCGGCTGAAGCAGCGCTCGCCGTAGTCGTCGATGAGAGCTTCGACAGCGGTGATGAGCTCGGGTTCGGGAAATACGACGCCCCGACCTTCGCGGACCCAGGCAGAGAGCAGCTCCGCGAGGAGGAGCGCCGCGTGTTTGATCGTCGAGCCACCGTGAGGGAAGAGCGTGTCGCTGACCTCGGCCGCGCGGTCGATCGCCGCGATCCCCTCGCGTCGCCTTTCGACGCAAAAGCCGACGTCGCGCTCGAGCGAGGTGGTGACCCGCGCCAGGCTGCGGAGGAGCCAGTCGGCCTGCCGCTCGCTGAGCTCATCGACGTAGAGCACGGGCTCGTCGAGGAGGCGGCGGGTCACGTGATGGCGCGCGCGGAGCTTCTCCCCCTCGTCGGTGTCGCTGTAGCTGTAGAGGATCGCCTCGTCCAGGAGTTCTTCGGGCGAACCGGCGAGCGATGGGGGCTTGGGCGCGGCCAGGAGTTGGCCGAGGAGGCGCTCATCGACGTCGAAGAGCGCGTCTCCTTCGTTTCCGCGGGCGTAGGCGGTCGTGTCTCCATCGCGCTCGGTCAAGACACCGACGCGCGTCAGCCATTGGAGGGCGTCGACGAGGGCCCGTCGCTCGCGGCGCTGCGTCGCATCATAGGGCTCGATGCCCTCTTCGTCGACGCTGAGCTCCTCGATGAACTCGACGAGCCGCACCAGCGACACCTGCGTCGGGCTGTCTGAGAGGGCCGCGAGGGCCAGCGCGAGGAGGGTGTAGCGGCGACGATCGAAGGCAGGCTTGGTGTCGAGCCGGAGCCCGTGCGAGGCGTCGATGCGGGCGGGGATCTTGCGCAGTCGCGCGAAGCCGCGGTGACGCTCGACGAAGAGGGTCCAGCCGACCGTGAGGCGGAACCAGTCGGCGAGCCGCTTGCGGTGGCGTACGATCGAGGCGAAGGCCGACGGGTCGTCCACCTCCCGGGCGATCGGCCGGGCGAGGAGGTGGCGGAGGGCCCCGCGGAAGTCTTCGCGCTCGCTGTCGCGGAGCTCCTGGGCGAGCTTGCTGGGGGAGCTGTGGGGCTCCTGTGTCGTCGCGCTCATGAACTCAGGCCCTCGCTCTTCGTCGTCTGCGAGCGCTGGGTGTCGCGGACCTCGATCCAATAGTCGCGACAGCGCAGTCGCCCCGTCGGGGTGATGATCTCGACGAAATCTTCGTGATCTTCCCTTCGCGAGAGCCTGACCTCGAGGCGCCCGTCCGCGGTCCGAGTTGCCCGTGAACCGTCCTCCGACCGTGGGGCGCAGAGGGCTTCGTCGAGGAGATCGAGGAGCAGCGCGAACTCCTCCGCGTTGACGGACACGAGGGCGCTGAGGCAGAACCTCCCGCGGTCGGTGAAGCGCCGCCGTGCGGTCTCGACCTGGGCCCGCTCACGACGTCTGAGCTGCTCGATCCATCTCCGCGACTCGCTGAAGTCACGCGCGGTCGCGGCTCGACCTGCGTTGCTCTGGCGTCCCCGTCGACGCAGCGGCACGGGGATCGGGGCAGGCGTCGCATCCCACCATGAGGTCGACGGGTGGACAAGCTCGTCGTCCTCGTCGCCGATGTGGAAGTGGCGCGCCGAGTAGACGCCGAAGGCGGCGTGGGCGATCCGGTGAGCGTCCTCGTCGCGGTCGCACGTGGAGAACCAGAGCGCGAGCCGACGGTAGTCGGCGGCGCGGTCGACCCGCTCGGTGCGGCGCTCGTTGATTCGGGTCAAGGTCTGGGTGATCCGGACCACCGCGTCGGTGGCGAAGCGGGCGAGACGGTCGACCCAACGGAGCTCGCCGTCGCCTCGGCCGTCAAACCACTCGAGCACACCGCGCCAGCGCTGCTCTTGCTCCGCGATCCAGGCCGCCGCGGGGTCCGAGTCCCCGAGCGCAGGCGGGAGTTCAGCCGCCGAGACCGCGTGGAGGATCAGACGGTCGACCCCGTGATCGTGGAGCTCTCGCAGACGCTCGATGACCTGGTGCTCGATCCTCCGGAGGTGACTGACGAAGCGGCCGATGTAGGCGAGGACCGCCTGCTTGTAGAGCTTGAAGCCCTCTACGTCGCGGTGTCCGGCGCTGAGGTGTCGACCGAGCTCCGTGATGAAGAGTCCTGCCTCTTCGGTGAGGCTCGTGAACGCCGCGTGGAGCTGGTGGAGGAGCCCGACGAGCTTGCCGGCGTCGGGGTCAGCGGAGCGTTGCTCGAGGACGAGCTTGTAGAGGACATCGCGGATCGTCTCGAGCATCGACGTCTGGAGCGAGCCCGAGCGCCCGACGGTCTCCTCGACCTCCCGCACGGCCCTGTGCGCCGCCTCGCCGACGGCCGTCAGGCGGTAGACGTAGCGCTTGCGGTAGTAGTCCTTGAGGCTCGCCGCGCGGGGCGTGTCGTGGCTGACGGCGAGGTTTCCCCAGTCGACCAGCGAGTTCAGGCTCACCTCCAGCGGACGCTCGTCGTCGACGTCGAAGGCGTCGCCGTTCGCCCAGATCAGCTCGAGCACCTCGCGCTCGTTGAGCTCGATCTGGTAGCGCTGCTTCGCCCTGGAAAAGGCCTCCATGATCGCCCGGTACGTTGGCGCGTTCGGGGCGGTGACGTACCGAAGCGCGGGCACCGGTCCGAGCCTGCGGACTGGGGTCGAGGGCGCCTGATGGGCGCTGGTGGTCTCCTCGTGAGTGGACATTTCGCCTCCTTGGCGGCGGGGCACTGCCCGCGGGATCATCGTTCTCAGCTCATTGGGCTAGCACAGCGGGGGAGGCCGTGTTCTCGCACCGTGCACGGGGTGAAAGTAGTGTGATCGTACCAACGAGCTGTTCTCTTTTTCACGTTGCTGGGCGCGTTGCGTTGGGCCTCTATTTATCCCTCCAGTGAGCAGGGCAAACCGGCTCACGGGGGATGAAGAAATCTCCAAGCCCGCTCCATTTACCCGTTCCTCAAGTTTCTACGGCTCTCGAAGAGCAGACGGATCAGCGTCGCCGGGCGGCCCTTGTCGACCGCGATGTAGGGGATCCCTGCGTCACTGCAAGCGTCGCGGATCTTTGCGGTGTCGCCGTGGGACAGGAAGCCGTGCGCCACCATCACCAGGTCGTAACGGCCGCTGGCTATCCGCTTGCATAGAGCCTGCCGGCGGCGGACCTTGTTGACGATGATGTCGCAGCGCAGGCCCACGAGATCTCGCAGGGCGGCCCGGACCATAGGGGACTTCCGGTTTGTCAGAAAGGCCGCGTGCATTCCGTGGATGAGCGTTCGAACCTCCGGTACGTGGGGGATGGTGCTCTGGAGCCCTTCGGGGTCAGGAGCTGGCAAGGGGGCGGCTCGCTCGACGGTCGACCTGTCGACGGCCAGAAGCTTTCTGAGACGTCTGCGCAGTCTGCGGGAGTTGAGTTCGAGCTCGAGGCTGCGGACCCGGCTGCGGATCGGCGCCGCGATCGCGCGAATCCTCTTCAACGCAAGGGAGCTCCCGAGCGCAGCCCGGAGCCAGGCGCCGAGCACCTCGTCGCTGTCGGTGCTCGCAGGTCGTGTCGCCATCAGCCTGTGCTCCTCAGGATCCTCACCGAGCAGCTCTGCCCAGCCGTTCTCCGGCGAAAAGCTCGGGTCGAGGAGCCGGTTGAGCTTCGCGTCGTTGAGGTGACGCGCGAGCCCGCGAACGCGGCCGACGGCTGCGCCCCAGCTTCTGGGATCAACGGTCCCGCGAAGCCAGCGAAGGTCAGCGGCGACACGTCGTAGCCTTGGTAGCTCGGCCTTCGCTAGCCTTATGGCGGGACACTCGCTCGTGATCTTCGGAGCTGCTGAGAGCGGTCCGCCGAGACGCTCAAGCACTGCGAGCGCCGCGGTGAGGCGCTCGGCCGCGTCGTGTGCGGAGGGTTCCAGCGCAAGGTCGTCCGCCCAGGAAGTCGCCGAGCGCGTAAGCTCGCGGCTCCGCTCCAGCACCGCTGTCCAGCTCGTGAGCTCCTTGATGCCGCCGAGAGCTCGCGCAGGCCGAGCGCCGCGCCTGAGAGCGAGCACGCTTCCGGGCCACCACTCTCGGGCGAGCCGCTTCAGGACCTCGGTGATGCTGTGGATGCCGACCGGCGCCAGCCTCGAGGTCGGGGCGTCCTCCGCATACACGCGCGCCTGAGCGATCCACGCGGTCATCGTCAGACGCTGCGCCTGAGGGGTCGCGATGGAGAGCGCGGGTATCGCCGCCTCGATCTCTTCTCGGAGATCGGAATAGTGCCGAATCGCGGCCACCGTCTGGAGAAGGTGTCCGTCTATGGAAGTTGTACCCACTAGCCTCATCGCGCTCCTTCGCCGCCTAGGTGCGGCATAGGTCAGGTCCGGTAGCGGGGGAGAACGGCTCAGGGTTCTCCAGAGAACTGTGCCCTTGCGCTGTTAGGGCCGCGCTTGCGCTCGATGACCGAGGCCAGCCCTCGCCTCTAGAGCGCTCAGGGCTCTGTCGCCGGGCTGTGCGGCGAAGGTACGCCAGAGCGTCGGGCGTCGGACGTCGCAGGTCTGGCGTCGGGCGTATATCGTCCGGCGTTGGGCGTCGAGCGTCGGAGACCTGGGCGTCAGATGTAGGGCGTAGGGCGTAGAGCGTAGAGCGTCCGACGTCCGACGTCGGACAGAAGGATGTCGGATGCGGGACGCAGGGAGTGCGGCGCTCGGAGATCGGACAGCGCCTAGCCGAAAGGGAGGGCGGAGAGATACCCCTCCACCGGACTCCGCTAGTCGCGACGGTAGCTATCCTCGACGTCCTCGGGGGTGAGCTGCTCCTCCTCACCGGGCACGCGATCCTGGGCGGCGATCTCGTCGATGTGCTTGCGGGCCTCCCTGAGGCGGCGCTTGACCGTCGCGAGGCCTAACTCCATCGCCTCTGCGATCGCTGGGAGCGTGAGCCCCTCGCAGCGCATCAAGAAGGCCGTGCGCTCCTCTTCATCGAGGCGCTGGAGGAGCATCTGAACCCGCACCCGACGATCGAGCCGTTGGCTCGGGGAGGTGATCCCCTGAGGCAGAATCTGCGAGGAGCGGAACTCGGAGTGCTCGCGGGTCCGAGAACGGAAGTGTTGGAGCTTGCGGCGGGCGATCCCCCAGAGAAATTTCTTCGGGTCGTCGATCGTCGCCATGTCCTTGCCGAAGAGGATCTCAAAGGACTGCTGCGCGAGGTCCTGAGCGTCCGCGTAGGGGACACCGCTGCTGCGGAAGAAGCGGGCGAGCTTGTCGGATTGCTCTGCGATGAGGGTCATGAGGTCGGTGGGCAGTGCAGCGGTCATGGTGGTCTCCTGGAGAGCTAGTCCGCGACGCGACGAGATCGGCTCACGGTCGGCGGGCTGTTGAGTCGTCATGGTGGTCCCTTGGAGGGCTAGTCCGCGGCGCAGGGAGATCGGCTCACGGTCGGTGGTCATTGTGTTCTCTTGGAGGGCTAGTCCGCGACGCAGGGAGATCGGCTCACGGTCGACACGACGAGACCGGCTCACGGTCGGCGGGCGGAGAGCGAGCCCTCGGCTAGGGGCTCCGACTCGTTGGCCTGGAGCGTGCGGAATCGCCCGGTCGGCGTGTCGGTGCCGGTGAACGTCCACTCTCTTCGGAGCCGACCATCGGCGACACGCGCACGCCAGAGACCCTTCTCGTAGGCGACTCCGCTTCCGACGGTCTCTCCGCCGCGCCGGATCGTGAACCGGCAGTCCACGGGCTTCAACGACACCGCGTACTCTGCGGCAGGGACCTTCGAGCCCGTGCGCTCGTCTCTCGCGATGACGCGCCAGTCCCCGGTGAGGTGCTTGGCGAGGCGGGGATCGCAGCGCTTGGGCTGCGTTCGGTCGGCGCCCTTTCGACCTCCTCGGAGCACGCCGCTGAAGGGCTTCGCACCATCCGGGCGAGCCCCGTAGAAGTCGCCTATGAGCGCGTCGCCGTCGCGCAGCACGGCGAAGTCGTAGAGGAAGGGCGGAGCCTTGCCCTCTTGATGCGGTCCCACGTTGGTCAGGAGGAGCGCCTCGCGTTCGCCGAGTCTTTCTAAGTCGGCACTGAACTCAACCCTGTGGTCGAGTTTCGTGCGTGAGGTGCCGACGACAGCCGTCTTTGTGAGGGCCAGGGCAAGGGTACAGGTCGAGCCTGTGGTCCCGGGCCCGATCTCGAGCGTGTACTCGCCCTTGAGCCCGCTGGGACCGGGCTGCTCCCACAAGGGCGTGGTCATGAAGGTCCACGTCCCCACCCAATGTTCGGCCGTGCACGGAGCGACAGCCTGCTCCTCCTCTGACGCCTTCATTCCCTCAGCGAGCGTATCCAGGAGCTTCCCTGCGACGGGTAGGGGCAGTGCCCCTGGGGGCTCGACGTTCGCGTCCTCTCCGAGGTCGAGCCCCAGCCCTCCGCGAATCCCGAAGAAGGCGAGCACCCCTGCGGCCGCGAGAGCGAACACAGGCGCGAGCGTTCGCACCCAGGAGCGCCCTCGTGGCGAAGGTGGGTTCACCGTTGTCGTCATGTCGCTGAGCTCAAGCCGAGCCTGGCTCGCTGGCGCGACGAGATCGACGAGGCTCGGCTGGAGCTCGCGGAGGCGGGCGACCATCGCATGCATGTCGCCGAAGCGTCGGCGCGGGTCGCCGTTGAGCGCACGCGCGAGGCAACGCCGCAGACCCTCGGGATAGATGTCGTCCGACCTCCGGGTCTCGATCTTGCGTCTGTCAGCCGGATCGACGCTCTCGATCGGGTACGGAAATTCACCGTAGAGGGCCTCCCATAGCGCCGCTGCGAAGGCGAACTGATCGCTGCGAACGCTCGCCTTCCCTTCGAGCGCCTCCGGGGCCATGTACGCGAGGGTGCCGACGATCATCCGCTCGTCGGGATCGAGGGTCGAGAGCCGGGTCGTCGCCAGAGACTCGTCTGTGGCGAGGCCGAAGTCGACGATCTTGGGCGTTTCACCGACAAGGACGACGTTCTCGGGCTTGAAGTCCCGGTGGGCGAGGCCTACGCGATGGGCAGCTGCTAGGCCCTCTCCCGCACGGCAGAAGACCTCGACGATCTCCGCAGGAGACCGGCGCACGTTCAGCCACTGACGGAGTGAGTCCCCGTCGAGCAGCTCCATCGCCACGTAGAAGCATCGGATGTCGCCGGGCCTGAGGTGGGCTGCGTTGTAGTCGTGGACGACCACGACGTTGGGGTGCTGAGGCTTCGCCAGGCGTTTCGCCTCATCGCGGATGGCGCTCGCATGTCCATCCTCCGCGAGGCCAGGGTAGAGCTTCAAGGCGATGCGTCGATCCATCCGACGATCGATCGCCTCGCAGACTACCCCGCTCGCGCCGCGCCCGAGCATCCGGACGATCCGGTAGCGCCCGTCCTCTGTCGTCACCTGCACCTTCTGGAGGCGAGCGATGGTCAGAGCGGCGAGGAGCGCCTTCTCGAGGCTCTTGACCGAGTCACGGCGCTCTACGAGGTGCGTGCTCGCCATCGCGCGAGGTTATCACGGGCATGAGAGGATGAGTGGAACCCTGGATAAAGGTACCGAGCCGTCTCCCAAGGCGAGTCTCTGTCTTGTCCGTTGGTTGACCTGCCAGGCAGAAACGGAGTCCCGACGTGCTGGAGTTCACGGCTCGCTAAAGGGCGGCGATAGGCCCTCGCCCTCCGCGGGCGTAGCGTCGTTGACGATCTTCAGACAGAGGGTGTCCTGAACAGTGGACAGTGTGCAAAAATGCGCGCCGCCTGTGGCAGGGCCGCATCTGTCGCTCGGGGGCCGCTTACCATGAGTACACCCCTCCTCGACGCACAAACCGCGTCCGCGAGAAGCGCGACTCAGCGAGGGCTGTGGCGACGCCGACTTCGAGGATGGGGCGGCTGTAGGTGTGGACGCCGTCGATGTTGTTGAAGAAGCGCCCGAGGGGATCGATCATCGCGTAGCTCCCGGTCATCGCCTCGTTGTCCTCGACTACCGGCGTCAGCGGAGGGGCGAGCTTGTGGCGCTCGACGAAGGCCTGGAATTGCGCGGCGGAGATCAGCAAAGGGGTCACGCGCCGATCATTTTGCCCCCTCACGGGGAGCACTTGAAAGACCTTCCATCGGTGAGGATGGAGCGTGTAGATCAGGGGCCGCATGTCCTCCTCCCAGGTGAGCCGGGTGACGACCGTGTTGATCTTGAGCTTGATCCCGGCGTCAACGATCAGAGGCGCCAGCTCGCTACAACGCTCGACATGATCGCCACGGCCACGTCCGAGTCGGGCCTGAACCTCCTCGTCCGCGGAGTCGACCGAGAGGCCGATCCAGTCGAGATCGTCGGCGCTGGAGTCGAGCAGCGCTTCGATGCCGTACCCGTTGCTGATGATCGAGGTCGTGAACCCTTGCTTGCGGGACTCCCGGAGGAGTGCCGGGAGGTCGCGGTCGAGGTTTGGCTCGCCGCCCGCGAAGTTGATCTTCTGACACCCCGACTCTCTGAGGGCTTGGAGAAGCTCGAGCTTCTGTGAAAGCGTGAGACGCCCCCGTACGTCGCGGAATGTGGCGAAGCAGAACCGACACTCGTAGTTGCACTCCTTGACGAGGTGATAGTTGACGCTGATCGGTTCTAGCATCTTTAGGGCTCTACTCTCATGTAGCTAGTGGCCAGCGCGTGGCGATGCCACGAGGACGCACTGCGCATTTTCACGACACGCAGCGCTCGCGCTCCGGGTCATCGAGTCCTCCTAGGTTCAGTCCTGTAGCGAGGGGATTCGGCTCAATCGGCGCCGAGTTCTTCGGATACGACCACGACACGTTCGCCCAACTGCCAATGATGAGTGAGACACGAACGTAGGGAATTTACTGAACCGACCGGGGCAGAGCACGAGCGCGCCGCGAGCGTCCGGGGGCTGCGCTCCCTCCGGGGTGTCGACCGGGGGATCCCCCGGGTGTGCTCTCGCGCAGGCCGAGCAACAGCTCCACCAGGCGGAGGCGTGTATGCGGGTCCAAAGAACAGCGTCGACCGGAGGCGGGAGGCGCGGCCTACCTCCGGGTCGCTGGCTCTCCAGGTGATCAACTCGCCGGAGGCCGAGCGCGGGCCGACGGGGCGCGGGTTCAAACGAGGGAGAGATCTGGCCCTGCACGCCGATGCTCCGGGCCGACTACTGCGGCGACGCGAGGCTCGGGCGTAGTCCGCGTTGCAGGCGGGCCGCTGTCTCGATCGGCGTTGGCCTCCAACGCAGTTCAGCTCGGCGTGCAACGGCTCGCGCAGGCGGTCGACCGTGGAGGTCGTGAGCGCCAAGACGCACGAAGTTCTGATCCACCGCTTCGCTGGCCTGGCCAGCGACGTACACGCATTCACCGAGGCGCTCCGAGCCTCGGCCTTGGAGGCCAAGCAGCGGGGCTTGCCGGCGCTGCTGCTGCACCCGACAGGCGACGTTCTCGCGGTCGCGGACGGCGCAGGCCTGCTCAAGACCTGGTCCGCGCTGCACCTGGACTTCGATGATGAGGAGGAGCTCGACCTCGCCTACGAGGGCGACGGCTGGTATGAGGCGCGCGGGGTTACCTACTACGTCCACCGGGCGCGGCCGTACGTCCTCCTTCGCCAGGGGCGGCTGGCGATCACCGAGGTCGACGTCCTCCCCGACGACGCCAGCCCGATCCCATCGGAGAGGCTCGACGCGTTCGCGTTCGCGGCGGCAGAGGCGATCGAGCACTACGAGGCGGCGCGGCGCGGCGACTGATCGCCAGCCCGGGGGCTGCCCCGCCACTCTCCGAGTGAACGCTGGCCGAGTGAACGCTGGCCGAGTGAACGCTGGCCGAGTGAACGCTGGCGAGAGACGTGGAGGCCGCTCGGCTTCCTGCGAGAGGCCTCTGCGTCGACGATGTCGCTGATGCTCTCGCCGTCCAGCCTATTGACGCGCGCGAGGTGCTATCCTCGCCCCGTGCCAAGCGCCCGCTCAGCGCAGACCTACGAGGAACTCGCGCGCCGTATCCAGGCCCGCGACCCCGACCTTGTCGCCGCGGTGGACGAGGTCGACTGGACACTTCTGCGCTGGTCGCTCGGGCTCAGCCCTCTCGAGCGCCTCCGGGCCTGCTCGCAAGCGACCCGCACCCTCGGTCGACTCCGTGATGCAGCCGCCGCCCAGCGTTGATCTCGAGGGCCTCCTGCAACTCTGTCGCGCTCGTGCTGGGGCTCTCGTCGCCATCCGGGCACCGGGTGAGGCTGAGAAGCAGAGCGCTGAGCGGAAGAAGGACGGCACGGCGCTGGAGTTTCATGGCTCAGTCCTCGAAGCAGTAGAAGTGGGCGAGACCGAAGCACTCGAGGCCGAGGTCGGCGAGGGTCCAAGAGCTGTCGACGTTGGGGCTGAATCCGCGGTGGCGGATGGAGTCGTCGGCGACGGACCAGTCGCCGCAGAACTCGCCCGTGTCGACGGCCTCGCCGCTGGCCTCGGTGCTTGTCCAGACCGCGACGTTGGCCTCGGAGCCGTCGGGGTAGGCGTCAATCGGGTGGCTGAGCTGACCGTCGGTGAGGTCGTCCCAGTTGTCGGCGATGACGGAGCCGTCGACGAGAACGTAGCGGGCGCCGCGGGTCTCGAAGCGGGTGGCGG
>Ga0316189_10002790_pt1 | contig 17033 bp, 11 predicted proteins | sample LowCovwburrow_MG_FD_204930 | JGI IMG/M metagenome (GOLD analysis project Ga0316189, IMG submission 204930) | Coastal sediment microbial communities from Maine, United States - Lowes Cove worm burrow | ecosystem: Environmental > Aquatic > Marine > Coastal > Sediment | place: USA: Maine...
AAGCCCCACCTGCGCATCGAGAACCGGGTGCTGCCTGCGGGTCCCAGCGTCTGCGACGAGGTTGCCAACGCCGCGTTGTGGTTCGGGCTGATGAACCAGATCCCCAAGGTCTACCCCGATCTGACACAGCGTATCCCGTTCGAGCATGCTCGAGCGAACTTCGTCGCCTCGGCACGCAATGGGCTGCACTTCAAGATGCACTGGGTCGACGACTCAACCATCTCGGTACGCGATCTGCTGCTCGAGGAGTTGATCCCGCTTGCCCGGACCGGGCTGCGCACGAGCGGGGTGGACGAAGGCGATATCGAGCACTACATGGGCATCATGGAGGCGCGGGTCGCATCAGGGCGCAACGGAGCACGCTGGATGCTCGACTCTGTCGCCAACATTCATGATCGTGGCACCCGCGCCGAGCGTCTGAGCACCCTGACGGCCGCGACAATCACGCGTCAGAACTCCGGGACCCCCGTGCACGAATGGTCGCTCCCCGAACTGGGCGAGGGCGGGTGCTGGACCCAGCACTTCGGGCATGTAGGCCAGTACATGAACACCGAGCTGTTCACGGTGCAGGCAGACGAGCTGATCGATCTCGCGGCCTCGATCATGGACTGGGAACGCATCCGCCATGTCCCGGTTGAGGACGAGAAGAGCAATCTCGTAGGGCTGGTGAGCTACCGATCTATCCTGCGGATGGTCGCGGACCCCAAGCTCCGCACCAAAATGCGTGAAGGGGGGTCAGTTTCGGTCTCTGATCTCATGCACCGAGCCCCGATTACCGCGAGCCCCGAGACCACGACGCTCGAGGCGATCGCCCTGATGCGCGAGCACGGGGCGTCCTGCCTGCCGGTGATCAAGGACAAGAAACTCGTGGGACTCGTCACAGAGCACGACTTCATGCGCATCGCCGGGCAGCTTCTTGAAGACCAGCTGCGCGACAAACCCGATTCAGGTGACAATGATCCTGTATGAGCGACGGCATGTGCCCTGCACAGCAATCTGGTGTTCTCGGTGATCCACGACAACGTGAAATCGGGCGACACAGCGCACAGCAATCAAGTTCGAGCATGACGAGCACCACACTGGTGATCGTCGCAGGAGTCCACGGCGACGAGCCCGCCGGCTGGCTCGCGGCCCAGCGCGTGATCGAAACCCTCAAGCGCGAGCAGCCCAGCGCGTTCTGCGGCTCGATCGTCGCGCTGCTGGGAAATCTCGAGGCGATCAATCATCCGAACGAAGACACGCGTTACATCGTGCACGACCTGAATCGGTTGTTCACCGACGAGCAGATCGCGATGCCCGCCTCAACAAGCCCCGAGCACGAGCAGATGCAAGAACTGCTCGCGTCGTTGCGATCGATCAAGGCCCAGAGCGAGCGCATGGTCGTCGTTGATCTGCACACAACCAGCGCCGATGCGCCGCCGGTGGTTGTGCTCGAAGATTCGATCCCGGCGCGACGCATGGCGCGACGTTTGCCGTTGTCGATCTATCTGGGCTTTGAAGAGGAGCTGGGCGGGCTGCTCGTCGATCGCACCACCAACGAGATGGGCGCGATCTCGATGGTCATCGAGGGCGGGCAGCATCGGGACCCCGCAGCAGTCGATGTGCACGAGGCCGTCATCTGGAGCATGCTCGACGCGTGCGGTGTGCTACCGATCGATGGGATCGGGCACGAGCGTGACCCGAGCGTGCTGCTGCACAAAGCCGCGGGCGATGAGCGTGGGGAGATCTTCGACATCAGGTACCGCTACCCGATTGAGCACAGCGATTTTCGCATCTGCGACAATATAAAACACGGGAACAGGGCCAAGCAAGAGGTGACGCCCGTCGCGATTGAGCAGGGGGCAGAAATCACCGCTCCCATCAGCGGCTTGGTCTTCATGCCCAACATGCAGTCGCGAAAACGCCCGGGCGATGACGGTTTTTTCATCGTGAGGCGTGTGGGCGAGGGCTGGCTCGGGCTCTCGGCCCGACTTCGTCGTCAGCGATGGCTGCATTGGATGATTGCTCATCTGCCGGGTGTGTACCAGTGTGACGAGAACACGCTGTGCGTCGATGCGGACCTGGCGGCCGTGCTCAGGCGACAGATATTGCACCTGCTGGGGTATCGCTTGGTGCGTCACGACGAGCGTCACGGCGGGCACGGGCTCAATCGCGTGTTCAAGGGGATCGGTGCGTTCACCCGTGCCCTGTTCCGAGGCCCAATTCCTGGCGGCCCGGACAAAACGGATCATCGATTCTGGATCGTGAGCCGACACAAGCTCGATCTCTGATCCGAACGCACGCATCGGATAGACTGAGCGCATGATGAAACGACTGCTGCTGTGTATCTTGCTCGTGATGCTTGTACCGATCGGTGCGTGCTCGAACCGTTCTGTGCGCACAAGCGATGCGGTCGTACACGACGACGGCGTGTATGCCAAGGGTGCTGTTGCGGCTGATCACGCGATCGCTTCAGAAGCTGGCGCGCAGATGCTGGCTCAGGGCGGGAACGCCGTGGACGCGGCGGTCGCGGCGTCGTTCACGCTCAGCGTCGTGCGCCCGTACTCGTGCGGGATCGGAGGCGGCGGGTTCATGGTCATCCACCTCCCCGACGATCCCCAACACGGGTTCGTGCACACCGCGATCAACTACCGCGAGCAGGCGTATGTTGACCCTGATTATTACGAACGCACAGGCAAATCAAGCACCAACGGCGGCGCGGCGGTTGCGATCCCGGGAACGGTCGCCGGGCTGCTGCACGCACTGGAAACCTACGGCACGCTCGATCGAGAAACCGTTCTCGCACCCGCGATCGAAGCGGCACGCGACGGGTTCGAGGTCGATGCGCACTACATGATGATGGCGAAATCGCTGATCGAGGAGTTCGAATCAAAGCCAAGCACGAAGCAGCAATCGTCGCTCGTATGGAACCACTTCCTGCGAAGCGGTCATGTTCAGATCGGCGATCGGATCGTCAATAACATGCAAGCCCATGCGCTCGAACGCATCGCCCGCGAGGGGCGAGATGGGTTTTACGACGGCCCGATCGCAGAAGCGATTGTCCGAGCGATCGGCAATGGCGGCGGGGACATGACGCGCGAGCAGCTCGGGTCGTACACGCTCGACGAGCGAGAGCCTCTGGTTCGAGAGATCAACGGACACACCTTCATCGCGATGCCCCCACCAAGCAGCGGCGGGGTGACCATGCTGCAGACGCTGATGATTCTCGAAGCGGTGAACTACGATTTCGACGATCCGATCATGGATATCGATCGGGCGCACCTGATGGTCGAGGCACTCAAGCACGCGTTCGCGGATCGATCGAAGTATCTCGCTGACCCCGATTATGTCGAGGTCCCGATCAATGATCTGCTCGATGAGTCGATTATCCATGAGCGAGCGCAGCTGATCACGGATCAGACTCATCCGCCTACCTACTACGGCACGCCCAACCTGCTGCCAACGGACGGCGGGACGAGCCATGTCTCTGTTGTAGACCAGTTCGGGGGCGCCGTTGCGTGCACCGAGACAATCAACCTCACCTTTGGATCGCTGGTGGGTGTCGATGCGTACGGGTTCGTGCTCAACAACGAGATGGACGACTTCACAACCGTGCGCGGGCAGCCCAACGCGTTCGGGCTGGTGCAGTCCGATCGGAATCTGCCCGAGAAGGGCAAGCGTCCTCTCTCGAGCATGTCGCCGACAATTGTCCTCGATGCGAACGGGGAGGTCTTTGCGGTTGCAGGCGCTTCCGGCGGCCCCCGCATCATCACGGGGACGATGCAGGCGCTGCTCAACACACTCGCCGGGATGGACGCCAAACCCGCGGTCGCGATCCCGCGTTTGCACCACCAGTGGATGCCCGATGTGCTCTTCAGCGAACCCGGGCTGATGCCCCTGCTTTCGAGTCGGGCCGCCCGGGGTGATTGGAACGAGCTCAAACAACGCCGAGATGTGGGCAATGTGCAGCTGATCCGTCGGGATCGAGACGGGAAGGGCTGGCAGTCGGCGAGCGACCCACGCAAGGGCGGGGTGCCCGCCGGGGTTGATTGAATACCCCAATCTTTCACACGATCGCTGATTCGTTGATCGCCGTGGATCTCACGAGCGAACAATACGGCTCATGAGTAGTGCCCCCAAACAGGCTGCCCCCTCGGCGCCCACCACAGATACCGAAGAGATCGCAACCCGTCCTGCGATGCGCGCAACGATCACGATCGGCACGCACTTTGTCGTCGATGTGTTCTCGTTCATCGGGGTCGCGCTGCTGCCGCTGCTCGCGGTGACGCTGGGCATGCGCACGGAGCAGAAGGCGCTGCTGCTTGGGCTCGGTTCGCTCTGCAGCGGAGTTGTGCAGCCAGTTGTCGCCTGGGTGAGCGACAAATACGACACGCGCGCCATCGGAACGATGGGCTTCGTCGTCGCGGTGCTCTGTATCGGCAGCTTCGGACTGGCGCAGGACTTCACACAGCTCGCGATCCTCTACTGCGTGGGCGCGATGGGGATCGGCGCGTTCCACCCGCCCGCGGCCGCGATCACGGGGCATCTGGGCGGGAGCAAGCGATCGAAATACATCGCGTTCTTCTTCCTCGCCGGCATGACAGGCGGGATCGTGGGCAACATCGTAACCCCAGAGTATGTCGCCATGATGACTCCGGTCGTTGATGGGGTGCCCGACACGAGAAGCGGGCTGCGATCGCTGCTCTACCTGATCCCGATCGGGCTTGTATGCGCCTTTTTTCTCGCGAAGGCAACGCACGGCGTGGGGCATCGTCACCACGCGGCGCACACGAGTCATATGGAATGGGACACGAAAGAGCGTCGTCTGCGCTGGTTCGCCGTGGGCGTGCTGTATGTGACGAATACGCTGCGATTCAGTGTGAATATGGCACTGATCTACCTGATCGTCGAATGGGCGGGCGATATGACGCTGATCAAGAACGACGCGAGTGTCATGACCGAGGTCCTTGGAATCAAGGCATCGAAGCTCAACGGCATCATGCAGGCATCGATGCAGGTCGGCATGGGCGGGATGGGCATCGTGCTGGGTCTGCTGCTGTCGGCGAAGTACGAAAAACTCGCGTTCGTCGTCTTCCCTGTGCTCGGGTCCGCGGTGTTGTTCATGATCCCACGCGCGCACATGATCTCAGAGGGGATCGAGATCCCGTTCGCGATCTTCGCGACGATCCTGACGGGCGTGGGTTTCGGCGCCGTGATCCCAGTGAGCATATCGCTGGCACAGCGACTGCTGCCGCATCGAACGAGCCTGGCCTCGGGCCTGATGCTTGGCGGTGCGTGGATGCTCGCGTTTGTTGGGCCGTTAATCGCTGAGCTGATCCACAAGGGGCTCGAAAACAAGCCCAGCGCACCTGAGGGGCTTGTGAACTGGGTTTCGGGGCTCGATGACTGGATAGCAAAGCCGTTGCTTGAGGGCATGGGGTTGTCGGCCGGGTTTACTTTTACCGCGGGCGTACTGCTCTTCGCGGGTTTGCTGGCGATGATGCTCCCGGGCGAGTTAGTGCGTCGCGTCGCCCGTCACTGAGTCTATCAAAACTATCAAAAGTTTGATTGTCACGGGATTGCAACAGCGCCGTGACACGACGGTGACAGCCGCGCGGGTGATCGGTCTGTATACATAGGCGTGAGGGCATGGGTCTTGGCCCGTGTCTGATATTGATTCGCACGCATCTGCAAGGAGACCGACCATGTTGCTCGTTTCGCTTACTTCGCTCGCACTGACCACATCAATCATCACCGCTTCGGGGACGATCGAATGCTGCCCGCCCGAAACACAGGATGGGCAGGTGATCGTACAGATTGGTAACGACCCGCGCGTTCAGTATGCTCCAGAGAGCGAGGTTGTAGAGCAGGTCACGATCGATGTCGTGTTCGTGCTCGACACAACCGGTTCGATGGGGGGGTTGATCGAGGGCGCCAAGCAGAAGATCTGGTCGATCGCCAATGAGATCGCGCTCGCCAAGCCCACGCCGATCGTACGGATGGGGCTGATCGGGTATCGCGATCGCGGCGATGAGTACGTGATCCGAGGCACCGAGCTGACGGATGATCTCGACACGATCTACTCGAAGCTGATGAGCTTCGAAGCCAACGGCGGGGGCGACACACCCGAATCGGTGAACGAGGCGTTGTTCAATGCCGTCGAACGATTCGATTGGAGCGAGGACAATGACGCGCTCAAGCTGATTTTTCTCGTCGGCGATGCGCCGCCACAGATGGGGTATGAGGACGATGTGAAGTACCGCGCCTCGTGCAAGATCGCCACCGAGAAGGGGATTTTTGTCAACACGATCCAGTGCGGCTCGCTCGCGGGAACCCAGGAGATCTGGCAAGAGATCGCTCAGATATCGAACGGTTCGTACGCGGCGATCGAGCAATCGGGCGGGGTCCAACGTATCTCGACGCCCTACGACGATCAAATCAACGAGATCGACAAGCAGATCAGGGCGACCATGATCGACTACGGCGATTCGAAGGTTCTTGAATACCAGTTCGGCAAGCGTGCGCTGAGCAGCACCATCGTGGCAGAGAGCTCGTCCGATGCGAGCGCCGACCGGGCCGTCTACAACCAGAGCGCCGCGGGGCGAGCGAACTATTACGGCTTGCAAGAACTCGTATTGGATTATTCGGAGAAAAGGGTCGAGCTCGAGTCGATTGAGAAAGAGCATCTCCCCGAGGAGCTGCAGTCACTGAGTGTTGACGAGCTCAAGGAAGAAGTCGAGAGCCGCCTGTCACAGCGTGATCAGCTCAGCACGCAGCTCGCGGATCTGGCCAAGCAACGCAGTGATTTCATCGCGAAAGAACAGATCCGCCTTGGTGTTGGTGGTTTCGATCTCAAGGTCGTCGAAACGCTTCGCGAGCAGGGCGCGAGCAAGGGCATCGAGATCGGTAAGGATTCCCCGGATGATGAGCCGACGGAATCGCGCAAAGAATCAAAGAAAGATGACTGATCGTTTAAGCGATGGAGCGCCTTTATCAAGCTCAGAATGGGCAGAATCACACCTAAATGGGGGTGTGGTATCGATGTCACAGGATTGCAACATTCTTGTGACATTGAAGTGACAGCCTTACACCGATCTGAGATGTATCACTTAGCGTATAAGAACCGGGTTTCAAACTCGATCGCAGGAGATCAACAAATGACACGCATGAACACACACACAAACGCTCGGCGCACAATGATGCTCGGGGCATTCTCACTCACGCTCATCAGCAGCGCCGGGCTTGCGCAAGACCAGTCTGGTCAGACCCAGCCAGCGACTGATCAGCCGGTGGTCGTGGAAGCACCCCGCGTCAACTGGATCCTTCCTCAGCGCCCAAACCAGGCGGGCGTGATCACCACAGTCCGTGCGGTCGATGTCGATGTCCGAATCACCGATTCGCTCGCGACGACTGAGATGAAGGTTGTGGTTGAGAACAACGGCAGCAGCACCACCCAGGCCCAGCTCGTGCTCCCGGTCCCAGAGGGTGCCACGATCCGAACCTTCGGCATCGACGGCATCGGTGAAGAGCCTACGGCCAAGCTGCTCCCGCGCGAAGAAGCGTCGCGGCGGTATCACGAGATCGTGCGCAGCATGGTCGATCCAGGGCTCCTCGAGTTCGTCGGCAGCGCGCTGATCCAATCGTCCGTGTTCCCCGTCGAGCCGGGCAAGCAGCGCACCATGACGATCGTCTACGAACAAACACTCGATGCGCATCGTGGACGGGTTGAGTATGTGCTGCCTCGCTCGGCGTCGTTCGCGAGCAGTGCCGTGGAGTGGACGATCGATATCGAGGTCGAGAGCAGCGGGGCGATGGGCCCTGTGTTCTCGCCGTCGCACCCGATCATCACCAAGCCGGTGACCGATCGATTGATGCGCGTCGGTGTGCCCGTGCTCAGCGAGCCCGGCCCGTTCAGGATGTACGCCGTGCTCGGCTCGGGTGATGAAGCGACGACGCTGCTGTTCCCCGACGCCGAGGATGACAATTCGGGCTATTTCATGTTCGTCGCCGACGCGCCGACGATCGATAAGGACGCGCCCCGCATTAACCGCGAGATCACGATCGTGATCGACCGCTCGGGCTCGATGAACGGCGAGAAGATCCAGCAAGCCCGCGAGTCGGCAAAGCAGATCGTCAAGGGCATGCGGATGGGCGAGTTCGTCCGTGTGATCGATTACGCCGAGGAAGTCCGCTCGTTCAGTGACGACGCCGTCGAGCTGACACCCGAATCACTCACGGAGCTTGTCGCGTACATCAACAACATCGAATCACGCGGCGGGACAAACCTGCACGGGGCACTCGTCGAGGCGCTCAAGAATGAGGCAACCGCCGAGACACTCCCAATGGTGCTATTCCTGACCGATGGGCTGGCGACGATCGGTATCAAGGACGAAGCAACGATCCGCAAAGATGCCCAGACGAGCAACGCGGCTGGCAAGCGCGTGTTCACCTTCGGCGTGGGGTACGATGTCAACGCACCACTGCTCGACGGCATCGCACTCGATACACGGGCCGAATCGACCTTCGTGCTCCCCAACGAGGATGTCGAGATCAAGGTTGGGCAGGTCTTCGACAAGCTCGATGGGCCGGTGATGATGGACCCTGTGTTCGGAGCGCACTACACCATCGATGGTATAGCGCCTGTTGTGAATCTGAGCTTAGTCGAGCCCAAGGAACTCAGCGACCTGTTCTCCGGCTCGCGCGTAGTTGTGCTGGGCCGATACAGCGAGTTGTTCAACGAACCCGCAGAGATGTTTGTCGCCAACGGCGCAAAGCGTCAGACCCAGGAAAACGATCCCACGAACGCGCTCGTTGCGCCGTTCATGCGCGACGAAGCGAGCCAGCAGCACGCGTTTGTCGCCCGGCTCTGGGCCCAGCAGCGCATCAACAGCCTGATCAACGTGATCCGTCTCGCAAGTGCCGACGGAACGGAACCGAATCAGGAACTTGTCGACGAGATCGTGCGTCTGTCGCTTGTGCACGGGATCATGAGTGAATACACGGCGTTCCTCGCCGACGAATCGATGGGGCTTGAGCTCGGTTTTGCGCCCGCATCACGATCACGGACATCTATCTACTTGACCGATGGTAACGCCGATAGAGACGGAGAAGCTGGTGTATCACAATCGCTCAATAGGAAGAGCCAGGACAACCTTCATGCATACAGCGTTGTTGCAGAAGCGGAGGAGAAGCAAGGGGATGACTATCGCTTTGCCGGCGGGCAAGTCCAATCAACCGGCAATGTGACCTCGAATACATACTGGGATTCGAGCATGCAGCAGGTCCGCTTGCAGACCATCCAGCGCGGGTTGCAGGGCACACTGTACCGCAAGGGCACCCAGTGGGTCGATGCGCAACTGGGAGAAGCCGCTGCCGAGGAACCCGATCAGACCGTCGAGTTCGATACGGACGCGTACTGGGCACTCGTCACCGATCTGGTCGGCCAAGACCGCCAGTGGATCCTGAGCAATCGCGGCGATGTGTACTTCATGAACCACGGGCAGCGCGTCCTCGTCAAGAACCCCCAATGATACCGATAGGCCCATGACGGGCGTATTGTGAATACACACGATCCGTATGAAAGGATTCCCACTATGCGATTCAACACACGCGCCCTGAGCGCTCTGGTGATCGGCGCACTCGCCCTCAGCGCCGGCACCGCGATAAGCGACGATGTCGCCCTCACGATCTACTCGACCGCCACGCCCGGGGCCATCAACCCCGATATGTACCGCCCCGTGCCCGGCAGCGGATCCATGGGCTACTCGAGATACAACCAGATCCCCGGCTATGCAATCATCAAGCAGCAGCGCACCATCGAAATCGAGCGAGGTGTGAACATGTTCGAGTTCCAGGGCGTCGCCGCCCTGCTCGACCCAACCACCGTCCACTTCGAGTCGCTCACCGACCCAGACGGGACGACAGTGCTCGAGCAGGACTACCGCTTCGATCTGCTGAGCATGGACAAGATGCTCGAGCGATACATCGACAAGCAGATCGTCTGGAGCGGGCAGGAGGTCACACTCATGTCCGTCTCGGGCGGGGGGATGCTTCTTCAAGGATCCGACGGCTCGATCCAGTTCGTTCAGGGCTATCACGGGGTCAAGTTCCCGTCGATAGCCGACGGGCTCATCACCCGCCCGACCCTCAACTGGATGATCAGCGCCGACCGCGGCGGCGAGCAGGACACGCGGATTTCATACGAGACCAAGGGCATCACCTGGTGGGCGGACTACAACCTGATCTACGCCGAGGGGCGCAATCCCAACGAGGGGACGATCGACCTGAGCGCTTGGGTGTCGATCCTCAATCAATCGGGCGGGAGCTACGAAGATGCCAATCTCAAGCTCGTCGCGGGCGATGTGAACCGAGCGCCTGCCGGTGGGAGTCAATCACCCTTCTCAGGCGGACGTGAAAGGTTCGCGATGGCAGATTCAGCAAGGCAGAAAGGCTTCGAAGAAAAATCGTTCTTCGAGTACCACCTTTATACGCTTGGGCGATCAACCACCATCCCTGATCGCTCGACCAAGCAGATCGAGTTGTTTGAGCAGGCGAGCGAGGTGCCGGTCAAGAAACGCTTCTTGTACGACGGCACCCAGCAGTTTATGTACTACGGCGGGCGCAACGAAGACAAAGGCTTCGGCCTCAGCGGCGATGCCAAGGTCCAGGTCTTCCTGCAGTTCGACAATAAGGAAGACGACGGACTGGGCATGCCCCTGCCCAGCGGGCGCATCCGTGTGAGTCAGCTCGACGAAGCCGACGGCTCCTTCGAGTTCATCGGTGAGGACGCCATCGACCACACCCCCCGCAACGAAGAGGTCACGATCAAGCTGGGCAACGCCTTCGATGTCGTTGGCGAACGGCGACAGGTGAGCTTCGAGCGAGGCCCGCGGTGGATGGTCGAGACAATCGAAGTCAAAGTCCGCAATCAGAAAGAGCAGGCGATCGAGGTGCAAGTGCAGGAGCACCTGTACCGGTGGAGCAACGCGAAGATCACGGAGATCTCGCATAGTGTTGAGATGCTCGATTCACGCACCATGCACATCCCCGTAACGATCGATCCCGAGGGCGAAGAAGTGGTAACCTACACCGTTCGCTATACCTGGTAAGGAGCCGTATGTCTCTTGGTGTGATCCTTGTTGTCGAGGACGATGACGCGATTCGGCGAGGACTCGTCGACGCGTTGTCGTATTCGGGCTACACAGTCCACGAAGCGCCCGACGGCGCGGCGGGTCTCGAACTGATCCTGAGCACCGACGCGGACCTGGTGCTGCTGGATATCATGATGCCCAAGATGGACGGGCTCGAGGTGCTCAGCAGATTGCGCAGAGCCAAGCCCGCCCAGCCGGTGATCTTCCTCACCGCTCGCGGCGAGGAGTACGACCGCATCAAGGGGCTCAAACTCGGGGCCGACGACTACATCGTCAAGCCCTTCAGTATCGATGAGCTAATCGCACGCATCGAAGCGGTGCTCCGGCGTTCGCCCGGGCGACCAAGCGGGCAACGCGGCACCAAGGTCGCAGGGCGCGAGATCGACTTCGAGCGCCGCGAGATCGTGCTCCCGGGCGGCGTGCGACGCTCGCTCACCGAGCGCGAGAATGAGGTGCTCAGCTTCCTCTGTGCCAACCCGGGGCGTGCGGTTTCACGCGAGGAGCTGCTGCAGACGGTGTGGGGGCTCGATCCACGCGGCACCCACACACGCACGATCGATATGACAATCGCGCGATTGCGAGAAACCCTCGATGATGAGCCCGGTGATCCGCAGGTGATCAAAACCGTCCGTGGCAAGGGTTACATGCTTGCTGCTCCAGACGAGGGCGAAGAATCATGAACGCCCGGCGTGTCATGACCTGGCTGATTTTTTGGAGCAGCGTTGCGCTCGCGCTCAGCGCCTTGGCATGGGTGAGCGTCGAGGTGGTCTCGCTGGAACGGCGCGAAGCAGAATCTCGCACGCAAGCGACGCGTCAGGAAGCAATACGGCGAGCGTTGTGGAGACTCGATTCGACGATGGCGCCCGTGCTAGCCGTCGAAGCGGCGCGTCCGAGCAGCGAGTTCGTTTCGTTGCAGAGCATGTGGTCTCAACCGGCCTACGGCATGACCGCGATCACCGATACAGAGGCAGTCGCATCAATCGAGAGCTACGCGCGGAATTATTTCAACTACTCGTATGATTCAACGACCAAGGACGAGCTGGTAATGCAGCTGCAAAGCCCGCAGACGCCGGCTTCTGCTTATTATATCGCTGATGAAGCGCTACTCGATGCGCAGATGGATGCTGATGTTCAGGCCGAGACTTCAAAGATTTCAAAGGAGTCAGAGTCTGATTACGCAGCGCGCAGCCGTATCGCGCAGATCGCCACAAACAATGCATCACAACCCCAGCAAGATCTGTTGAACGAAGATTCTGCACCGAGCGATACGAAGTCGCTGAGGATTCAGGAATCACTGGGCATGGTCAGTCCTGATACTCTGCAACGGGATGAAGCCGATGCAATTATGGGTAGCACGACATCTCTCATGGTGGCAGACGGTGCCGCAATGGGGCAGGTACAGGATGCCGGTTCGCTCACCCCGCGATGGATCCATGCGAACGGCGAATCAAAGCTCGTGCTCGTACGCAACGCATTCATCAACGGGCAGATGGTCGTGCAGGGAGTGGAGCTGGACTGGGATGCACTCCAGAGAGATCTGCTGCGCTCGATCAGCGATGTGCTCCCAGGCGCATCGCTCGTGCCCTCAAACACGCAATCACTCGGCGCGTACAGAATGGCAACGATCCCCGTTGCGCTGATCCCGCCTCCGTCCCAGGCGCTGCCCGCGTGGGCGTGGTCGCCGGCGCGGGTTGGCTTGGTCGTGACCTGGATCGCGATTATCGCCACGATCGTTGCGGTGGGTGTGGTGCTGCGTGCTGCGATCGTGCTCTCGGATCGTCGCGGGCGATTCGTGAGCGCCGTGACGCACGAGCTGCGCACGCCGTTGACGACTTTTCGGCTCTACTCACAAATGCTCGCCGATGGGATGGTGACCGACGAGCAGGTCCGACGCGACTACCTCACCACCCTCAAGCGTGAGAGCGAGCGCCTCACTGGGATCGTGGAGAATGTGCTCGAATACGCTCGTCTCTCGCGTGCTCGTCCGGGACGATCGAAGCCCGAGGGCGAGCAGTCGCTCTCACCGGGCGCGCTGGTTGCACGCTTCAGGCCGGGGCTGGCGCGTCGATTGGGACAGCACAACATGGATCTTGTCGCGTCGCTTGATCTCGAAGAGCATCAGAATCGAACCGTGACGGTTGATCCCCACGCCGTCGAACGCGTGATGATGAACCTGATCGAGAACGCGTGCAAGTACGCGTGTGCACAAGACGACGAAAACGAGCAAGAGGAGCACGATACCCGCGTGCACCTTGATGTAGGGGTTCGCGACGGGATGCTCGAAATGCTGATCGCCGACCACGGCCCGGGCATCGAAACGAGCGAGCGAGCGAGGATCTTCGGCGAGTTTCAGCGCGGGCGACGCGGGCTCGGCAACGCACGCTCGGGGTTGGGATTGGGCTTGGCGCTCTCACGCGGGCTCGCGCGTGAAATGGGCGGCGATCTCGAACTCGTGCACCGACGCGGTCACGGGGCAGAGTTCCTCCTCACCATCCCCCTCGACGCTGAGTCAAACTGATTAGGTGTCAAATCACTTCAACCCGAAGCACGCCCACGCCGTCGCTTCGTCGATCGCGTGCCCGATGCTGATCGCTTCGGATGCGTCCATGCCCACCCGGCGACGATGCACGGCTGCCTGAATCGAATCCTGTGCGTTGGCGCGCACGATCGGAACATCGGAACCGAACAACAAATCAAGCCCCGGCGCGAGCCCAGCCTTGAGCAGTTCCATAATGGGCAGCACCCGATCAAGGCGCTCTGGCAATGCCCGGCGTAGCGCCTCGATGTCGGGCAGCAGATGACATGGCTGCATCGAGACGATCACGCTCTGATCGATGAAGCGATGAATGTCCGCTTCATCGATGACCTCAGCGTGCTCGATGCGGCACCCCGTATCGTTGCAGCCGGTTCTATCGATCGCGTCGAGCGTGGCGCGGACGGCCGCGTCTCCGATCGCGTGGGCCGCGAGCGGGAGATCGTGCTCCTTGCATGTCAGCAGCGCCTTTTCGATGGCTGCGGGGCTCATCATCGGCGTCCCGCACGGGTAGTCCGGGTTCCCGTCCGCAAACGGGTGAAGCATCCACGCGGTGCGCGAGTTGAGGGTGCCGTCGACGAATATCTTGCCGCCGGCAATCCGCACCCGATCATCGATTCCCGATCGCTGCGCTTCCAAGCTCGGCTCAAGATCAGGGATCAGTGGGAAGAGCTCGAACCGCATATCGATCTCGCCCGAGCCCAGCAACTCGCTGAGCAGCGTGCCCAGCCAGGGCTGGGCCTTGAGATCGTGCACCTCGCTGAATCCCAGATCACGCAGGTGCGTGCATGCTTGGAGCACGAGCGTGCGTCGCTGATCCCCGTCGGGTTCTGGCACCCTGTTCCACATGCGAAGAGCCGCGTGCTCGAGCAACAGCCCGGTGGGCTCGTTATTAGTGTCGAGCTCGACGATCCCTGTTTTGATCTTGGTACCCGAATCGATCATCGCGTAGCGCAGGGCAGCAGACGAGGCGACCATCGCGTGATAATCGAAGCACCATGCTGCGACGGGGCGATCGTTGCTCGCGTGATCGAGCTGTTCGCGTGTCGGCCATCGCTGATCGTCCCATTGCTCGGGTCGCGCTCCGTGCGCGAGAAGCCAATCGTGGTCGCCGAGCGATTTGGCGAAGGTGCTGATCTCGTCGAGCATCTGCTCGCGCGATTCGCATTTGCCAAGATCGAGCATCGAGAGCGAGCGACCGAGCTGAAAAATATGCGCGTGGGCTTCGCGCAGGTTCGTTGGGCGCTGCCCGCTCATCAGGAGACACCACCGAACAGCGATGCGATGACATTCTCGCACTGCACAGCATCGCTGACCGCCCCGGGCCACTGGATGCGCACGACGCCGAACTCTGCGCGAATATCGCAGCCCTCGTCATCGACGCCCACAGCAACGGGATTCTCAATCAGCACGCCCGAGAGCAACCGACTGACCTCGCGCAGTGCCTTGGGATCGCTGTTGAGGCGTTTGCACAGCGCCGAAATCGATGTCTTGAGCGGGTTGGGCGACATCAGTGCGTCTCCGTCGGCAACACCGCCCGAATCGAGCTTGGCGAACGCGATCTGACCCCGTGCCCATCGCGAGCGATCCTGGCGCTGGTGATACGCGAGATACCGATCGCTCGAGCCGCTCTCGGGCTCTTCTCTGAGCGTGAGCGTGATTCGGATGGGCACATCGAACCGATCCTCCGGGACCACAAGCACACAATCATCCGCGTCGAGCATGTCCTGCTCGACGCACAGCATCAGCGCCCCATCGTTGGGATCGATGAGATAGAGCACCTCGCTTGGCGTGCCGTCGCATAGAAGTGTGCCGTTGGTGTGCGAACGCAGCAGCGTGCGGGCTCGTACGAGGGTCTGTTCTGTGTCTTGCTCACTGCTCATGCGTTCACCCGCGGCTTGGCTTCGAGTTCGTTCCAGGCAGTCTCCACATCCCGAACGGGCATGGGGGTGTCGGACTCGTCGCATCCTGACAATAGCAGTTGGTAGATTCGCACGCTGACCCATCGTCCGTGCTTGTAGCCCGCCGGGGCGATATCGCCCACGCTGCGCATGCCCATCGACTCGTGCAGTCGCTCGCTGCCCGGGTTCGGAACCGAGACCCCCGAGACGATGACCTTGTAGCCCTGCGCTTTGAGCAGTTCGAACAGTCGCTCGTAGAGCGCCTTGCCCACGCCCTTGCCATGAGCCCCCTCAACAAGGTAGATCCCTGTCTCGACGGTCCAGTCGTACGCCTTGCGGGTTTTCCAGGCTGACGCCTTTGAAAAGCCGATGAACGCGCCGTCGTCACTCGTCGCGATGAGCCAGGGGTAGGTGTTTCGGGTTGATTCCCAATCGCCCCGTACCTCGTTGGCGTTAGTGAGCACCGTCCCGAAGTGTGCCACCCCGCTTGAGATTGCGTGATTGAGCACATCAGCCACACAGCCGCTGTCTTCGCCCTGCATCAGTCTGATCCGCATCACTGCCCCCAATGTACCAGACGCGCATCAGACCCGGAAGATCGAACCCAGCTTCTTGCCCAGCATCAACGACGCACCGAACAGCGTGATCGTGAGCAGGGTCATGCCCCACACACCCATCGCGCTGGCGATGTAGATCCCGTCGCCGAGCCGGTTCGTGAACTCGAAGATCATCTTCGTGATCGGGAAGTGGTCGCTCCGCTGCGCCAAAATCAGCGAATCTGACACTTCCAGCATCGAGAAGCTGAACACCAGCAGCCCGCCCGCGATCAGGTTCGCCATGATCAGAGGCACGATCACCTTCCGCACCGCCGTGACCCGCGTCGCACCGAGGTTCACCGCGGCCTCTTCGAGCTCGCCGGAGGTCTGCTCAAGCCCCGACACGGTCGAACGCACGATATAGGGCAATCGACGCACGGCGTACGCGATGACGAGCAGCGGGAACGGGTTGGGATTCTCGCCAAAGACCTGGAGCGTCCCCGCGAGCGGGTCTCCAGCACCGAACGGCCAACGCAGGGTCATCGCCACATATCCGAAGGCCATCACCAAACCCGGCACGGCGAGCGGGAGCATGCACAACGCGTCGAGCAGCGAACGTCCCTTGATCGTGGTCCGCACGATCAGGTACCCGATCAGGACACCGAAGCCCATGTTGAGCACCATCGCCAGCAGCGAAAGGATCAGCGAGTTCTTGATTGAGTTGAATGACTCGGGGGCGGTCAGAGCTTCGTTGAAGTGGTCAAGAGTCAGGTCATGGGGCAGCACGCTCGCGTACCACGAACCGGGCTCGGCGAGACTCGTCAGCACCACACCCACATGGGGCACGATCGCCAACACCACCACGAACCCGAAGCCGAATGTTGCCAGCCAGCCCCATTTTCCGGTGAGGGCGACCTCGCCCCCAGCGCGAGAT
>Ga0316189_10002792_pt1 | contig 17025 bp, 16 predicted proteins | sample LowCovwburrow_MG_FD_204930 | JGI IMG/M metagenome (GOLD analysis project Ga0316189, IMG submission 204930) | Coastal sediment microbial communities from Maine, United States - Lowes Cove worm burrow | ecosystem: Environmental > Aquatic > Marine > Coastal > Sediment | place: USA: Maine...
TAACGATGCCCACGGTAAGGACGTCTAGTTCCTTCGCTTGTCTGGCAATAACGGGAGCGGCACCAGTACCCGTTCCCCCACCCATTCCTGCGGTAATGAATATCATTTTTGTTGTGGTAGCCAACATTTGCTTAATCTCTTCCATGCTTTCCAGAGCCGCCTGTTCCCCTACTTCAGGATTGGCACCAGCACCCAAGCCTTCAGTCAAAGAAACCCCCAATTGTATTTTAGTAGGCACTGGACTGTTGTTCAGTGCTTGCGAATCAGTATTACAGATTACAAAATCGACACCGTTAATGCCCGATTGAAACATGTGGTTAATAGCGTTGCTGCCACCACCGCCAACACCGATTACCTTTATTACGTTACTTTGGTTCTTTGGGAGATCAAAGGCTATTCCATCAAATTCCATGTCGTTACTCATTTTAATTTTTTATTACTGGTTAATGCTTCATATATTTTTTTCGACTACTCCGCGTTGTCCAAGAAGTCCTTTAGTTTTTCGGACCATACATCGAAAACCGATCTTCGTTCTTTTTTTACTTTGGCACTTCCGTGTGCTTCTTCATCTTCATGGCCGGCCATTACCAATTCGCCCTCTTCACTTCCTTTTTCTATATCGGCCGCTTTATGCTTTTCCTCATTAGTGACCGCGTTCATTAATAACCCGACCGCCGTAGCGTACAATGGACTTGCAATCTCGGCATCGGAATCACCCGCCAGATGCTCGTTAGGGTATCCTATTCGAGTATCCATACCCGTGATATACTCCACCAACTGTTTCAAATGTTTCAATTGGCTTCCACCACCCGTTAATACGATACCGGCAATCAATTTCTTTTTCTGCTCATCGTGCCCATAGTTCTTGATTTCGGTATAGACCTGTTCAATAATTTCGACCACTCGAGCGTGTATGATCTTGGAGAGATTTTTTAAGGTAATCTCTTTCGGTTCCCTTCCCCGTAGACCGGGAATAGAAACAATCTCATTATCCTTGTTCTCGCCTGGCCATGCGGAGCCAAACTTTATCTTTAAGAGTTCTGCTTGCTTTTCAATAATCGAACAACCTTCTTTGATATCTTCGGTGATTACACCACCCCCGAAAGGAATCACTGCCGTGTGACGAATAATACCGTCTTTAAAAATCGCTAAATCCGTTGTACCACCTCCTATATCAATCAAGGCAACACCAGCTTCTTTTTCTTCTTTGCTCAAAACCGCATCCGACGATGCAAGAGGTTCTAAAGTGATGTTTCCCAAATCAAGACCGGCACTCTTAATACATCTGCCAACATTCTTTATAGAGGATACCTGACCTACAACAACATGGAAATTGGCTTCTAAACGGCCACCGTACATTCCGATAGGCTCTTTTACCTCTGCTTGCCCATCAACTTTATATTCTTGTGGAAGCACATGAATAATTTCCTCTCCTGGTAGCATAACCAACTTATAAACTTGACTACAGAGCTTGTCCAAGTCTTCTTCATTGATGACTTCTTCCGAATCGGCCCGTGTTATATAATCACTATGATGTAAACTACGAATGTGCTGACCGGCTATACCGACCACAACCGAACCTATCTTGAGTCCGGAATCGGCTTCTGCACCCTCGACCGCCTGCTGTATCGACTGAATGGTCTGGGTAATGTTGTTTACCACCCCTCGATGTACACCTAAACTTTTAGACTTACCGATGCCCAAAACTTCGATTTTACCGTACTCGTTCTTTTTTCCAATAATCGCCACGATTTTGGTGGTTCCTATGTCCAATCCTACCGAATAATTACCTATTTCCATAACTTAAATTTTAGTGCACACTACTTGATTGTTAAACTCCAGGCTTACGATATCAAAACTATCCAACGTTTCATCCTTGTTCGCTTTGGCATAAAATGCCTTAAAATTGTTGAACTTTTCTTCGAGGTTGTCAATATCCCCTAGATTCACGACAAATCGTTCGATTCGAAATCGCAGTTGGTATTTTTCCACTGCCTCGATATGAATACCAATAATATTCTTTCGAAGAAAATCGTCTTTGTTGATATAGTTCAAAATTTCATAGACATCGTCTAAACTTTCACCTGTTATCTGACCGGTAATTATGGGTACGCGGGCAGAATGGCTCATTGACAATGGCATACGCTTTCCGTCATCATCGAGGTAAAACTTTGAGTCGCCTTCTATACGTCCGATTGGTTGACGCTGAACGACCTTTGACGCCAATTTACCGTTAACGGTAAGATAAACTTGTGCACTTTTTACCATTTTGTTGGCCTCAATGGCCTTCTCCATAGTATTCAAAACTAATTTTTCTTTGGGCACATTTTCCAGGCTTCCGAATTTTTGTATTAACAATTTATTAACCATGCCCTGAGTAACGTATAAATTCTGATCACCGACGAACTCGATACCGATTCCACTCACTGTTTTTTGTTCGCTTCTATAGTTAGAAAAAGCGTAAAGCCCTACGACTATTAGTACAAGGGCACTTAATTTTATGTAGTTATAGTTAATGCGCATGTTCGAATTCGTTTTTAATTTTTGCAACTTCTAACCCGATATCGCCCGCTCCCATAGTGACCAATACTTCAGGATTTTGTTTTTTGATTTCTTGGACTAAATTTATTTTTTGTATTGTTTTTTTATTCGGGTTTTCCATTTTCCCCATTAACCATTCGGAAGTTATTCCTTCAATCGGCTTTTCCCTTGCTGGATAGATATCCAACAACAGAATACTATCGAATTGAGATAGGCTCTTGGCAAAATCATTGGCAAAATCTCTTGTTCTTGAAAAAAGATGGGGCTGAAAAACCACCAAAGTCTTTTTATGGGGATGCATTTCCGCAATTGCCTCGTATACCGCATTTATTTCTGTGGGATGATGAGCATAATCATCGATATAGATAAAGTCTTCTCTTTTAATCTTGTACGAAAACCGTCGTTGCACCCCCTTGAAAGTTTCTAAAGCTTTTGCAAGTTCTGCCGGGAGAGTTCCAGTTTCTGTCGCCATGGCAAAGGCTACGAGCCCATTTAGCAGATTATGCCTACCAGGTTTATTGAATTTAACCCTCGATAGGGTAGTTTCGGGGGTCAACATATCAAAAATGTAGGTGCCATGTTCTATTTTTATGTTCGTGATGCAGTAGTCTGAACCATCATCAATACCATAAGTAATGCCATTAAGCGGCAGACCATTGCGAACGAAAAGTTTGCCTCCAGGTTTAATCTTCTCTGTAAAGTCTTTAAACGACTTTTTGAGCTCATCTTCGTTACCATAAATATCAAGGTGGTCGGGATCCATAGATGTGACACAGGCTACATCGGGAAACAACTGTAAAAAAGAACGGTCGAATTCATCAGCTTCTACAACAGAATAGTCGGCGCCCTCAAATACAAAATTGCTGTTAAAATCTTCCGAAATACCCCCTAGAAAAGCAGTAAACGGGGTTCCCGTTTCCTTTAGTAAATGGGCCAATATACTAGATGTCGTGGTCTTGCCATGGGTACCAGCAACTGCTAAGCAAAACGTATCTTTGGTAATCAGGCCCAAAACCTCTGAACGTTTTTTTATTTCAAAACCTCGATTTAAAAAATATTGGTATTCTAAATGATCCTTCGGAACCGCCGGTGTATATACCACCAATGTGAGCGCAGTATCGCGATAGCTTTCGGAAACCGCATCAATAGCTTCGGTATAATGAATATCTATACCCAAACCCAAAAGCTCTTGCGTCAAAGGCGTTTCTGTCTTGTCATACCCTGCCACGTTCTTACCTATGAACTTAAAATAACGAGCAAGGGCAGACATACCTATGCCTCCGATGCCGATGAAATAGATGTTATTTATGGTTTTTAGGTTCATATTTTTTTTTGTCGCTTTAGAGACACGATGTATCGTGTCTCTACGACGCTAGTAATTTTTCGATTTCGTCTACGATATGTTTTGTGGCGTTGGGGAGGGCCAATTTTTTAATGTTGGCACCTAAATTCTCTTGTTCTTCTTTGTTTTGGTATAGTTTAGAGAATGTCTTTTCAAACTGGTCTTCGAGCTGCACTTCTTTCAACACAATGGCCGCGTTTTCATGCGCCAAGGCTAAGGCATTTTTGGTCTGATGGTCTTCAGCAACATTGGGCGACGGAATAAACACCACAGGCTTGCCTACAATACAGAGTTCGGATACCGATCCTGCGCCAGCCCTTGAAACAATAATATCGGCAGCGGCATATGCATAGTCCATTCGGTTTAGAAAATCCAGAACTTTCACTGTATCGGAATTGTATTTTTTGTATTCTTCGATATAAAGCTTCCCGCATTGCCAAATCAATTGTACACCCAAACTTTTAAAAAATTCATGTTCTTGGGCCACCAATTGATTGATACGTCTTGCGCCGAGGCTGCCCCCCAAAATCAGCAGAGTGGATTTTTGACGATCCAAACCGAAGTAATCGAGGGCCTCGGACTTATTTGTATGCATTTCTACCAAATCGCCGCGTACTGGGTTTCCGGTCTTTACAATTTTATCCGCAGGAAAAAACTTTTCCATACCGTCATAGGCCACACAAATCTTGGCGACCTTATCTTTTAAAAGCTTGTTGGTGATACCCGCATACGAATTTTGTTCTTGAAGTACACAGGGAATACCTTTACGGGATGCCACATGCAACATAGGCCCACTAGCAAAACCCCCAGTACCTATTACGGCATTCGGTTTAAATCTTCTCGCTATTTTACCCGCTTTCATCAAACTACTTATCAGTTTAAAAGGAAACATTAAATTCTTCAAGGTCAGTTTCCGTTGTAACCCGGTAATCCATAATCCTTCGATCTTGTAACCCGCTTGGGGCACTTTTTCCATCTCCATACGATCTTTTGCACCAACGAACAAGAACTCAGCATCGGGATGCCTCTTTTTCAATTCGTTGGCGATGGCAATGGCGGGGTAAATATGTCCACCTGTACCGCCTCCTGAGAGTATGAACCTATAACTGTCCACTCAAAATCTCTAAAGGATTAGTATCATCTATTACGGCGCCTTTTACCTCTACAACATTATCTTTATTACTCGCACTGAGTATAATTCCAATAGCGAGACAGGTCATCCAACTACTCGTTCCTCCCCTACTGACCAAGGGCAAGTTCTGCCCTGTTACAGGGAAGAGCTCAACGGCTACCGCCATATTGATCAAAGCCTGAAAAATAATAGGGAGACCTACACCTAATACCAACAACTTCCCGAATATCGTCGTGTTTCCGTTCGCCACCACCGTTATACGGAACAACAAGAACAAATAGAAGAACATTAGTACAAAACCACCTATCAAACCATACTCTTCGACAATTATAGCATATATAAAATCGGAGGAACTCTGTGGAAGAAAATTCTTTTGAATGCTCTTACCGGCTCCCTTGCCCATAATTCCACCTGTTGCGATAGCAATCTTGGCCTTTTCAATTTGATAGTTGGCCTCTGTATCTTCAGGATTCGAAAAGCTCTCTATACGGCTCATCCATGTATCTACACGATTGGGGAACAAATCGGGAACTGCCTTGGCCGTAAGCACAAAAAGTGTGAGGCATACTAAACCAGTACCGACAATACCCAATAAATATTTTATTGGATACCCCCCAAGAAAACACAGCAGCAATACCATTGAAAAAATGATAGCTGCAGTAGAAAAGTTAGCCGGTAGAATTAATATAACAACCAAGAAAACCGGAAGCCATAACGGCACAATACTTTCTTTGAAAGTAACCACCCTCTCCTTGATTTTCGACAAATAGCGTGCAACGTAAATCATAAGAATAACTGCTGCAAGATTGGAAGGCTGAAAACCACCGACCAATGGAATATTTATCCATCGACTGGCATTCGCACCATCGATTGTGGTGCCTTGTGCCAAAGTAAAGGCCAATAAAATCAATACAATCGGCATAGCAATTAAAGAAAGACCCTTAAAAAAGTGGGTGGGTATTTTATGTATCCCATAGATAATACCAAAACCCAATATCAAAAGCATCGCATGTTTCACCAAATGACCGAATGTCGTGCCATTACCAACTACATATACCAGGTTACTACTGGCACTGTATACAGGCAAAAAAGAGAATAGGCCCAAAAGTGCTACCACGGCCCAAATGGTTTTATCTCCTTTTATATTTTGAAACAATGTTTTCACAAAAATGATTCTGATTAATTTCTATTTTATTATCGCTCAATGTTTTTTACTACTTGGTATAGTTCAAAGACTTTTAATCGCATTTTTAAATTGATTTCCTCTATCCTCATAATTTTCAAACAGGTCAAAACTGGCACATGCAGGTGATAGCAAAACCGTATCGCCACGTTCGGCAATTTTGTAAGCGACCTTCACCGCCTCTTCCATAGCAAAGGTTTCTACCATCAAATCGACCACATTACCGAATACATCTTTAATCTTTTCATTATCAAGGCCCAAACAAACTATTGCCTTTACCTTTTCGCGTACCAAAGGCATCAATTCTTTATAATCGTTACCCTTGTCCTGACCTCCCGCAATCCATACAATAGGGGTTTTTATGCTGTCTAGCGCATAAAAGACCGAATTTACATTGGTGGCCTTTGAGTCATTGATGTATTGCACATGATGTATTTTCAGCACTTTTTCCAATCGATGTGGCGCGCCCTGAAAATTGGCTATGCTCTCTCGAATCGATTCTTTACGAATGCTCACCAGTCTGGCAGCGGTCATTGCGGCCATACTATTTTTTACGTTATGCTTTCCTTCCAATGATAGGGCGTCTGTAGTCATTTCTAATGTTTCGTTAGTTAAGTTCAGTATAATTTTATCATTCTTTAGATATGCCCCTTTTTTCAGTTCTTTTTCAAGTGAAAAAGGGAGTAATTTTGATTTGATCGGGTGCGATTTAAGCCATTCTACGATTACCTCGTCATCTGCGTCATAAATGAAATAATCTTCCTCGGTCTGGTTTTCGGCGATCCGGAACTTAGAGGCGATATAGTTCTCGAATTTATACTCATATCGATCTAAATGATCCGGGGTAATATTGGTCAAAATCGCAATGTGTGGTTTAAAATCCTTGATACCGTCTAACTGAAAACTGCTAATTTCCAACACGTAAAAATCATAATCGTTTTCGGCAACCATCTTTGCATAACTATCACCTATGTTCCCTGCCATGCCTACATGCAAGCCTCCTTCTTTTAAAAAATGGTTCGTAAGCATCGTGGTAGTGGTCTTACCATTACTTCCCGTAATTCCGATAAGGGTCGCATCGGTATAGTTCGATGCAAACTCAATTTCAGAAATTACAGGAATTCCCTTTGCCAGTAATACTTTCACCAAAGGAACCGTATCGGGTATACCAGGGCTTTTCATCACCAAATCGGCATTCAGAATTTTTGCTTCCGTATGACCTTCGGCTTCCCAATCAATATCAAAATGTTCAAGAACGTTTGTATAATTTTCTTTTATCTTTCCTTTATCGGATACAAAAACCTCGTATCCTTTTTGCTTTCCTAAGATGGCAGTGCCTACGCCACTCTCGCCCCCACCCAATACCACCAATCGTTTCATGCTACCGCACTTTTAATGTCACGAAGGTTATAATGGCCAATAGTATTCCGACAATCCAAAATCGAGTGACAATTTTACTTTCGTGGTATCCTTTCTTCTGATAATGGTGATGCAAGGGGGCCATCAAGAAAATACGTTTCCCTTCACCTAATCTTTTTCTGGTATACTTGAAATAACTTACCTGTACTATTACCGAAAGGTTTTCGGCAAAAAATATTCCGCATAGAACAGGAATCAACAGCTCTTTTCGAACGATAATAGCAATTACCGCAATGACACCACCAATAGTAAGACTGCCTGTATCACCCATGAACACTTGCGCAGGAAAAGTGTTATACCATAAGAACCCGATTAAGGCCCCAACAAATGCAGTTATGAAAACCAGGAGTTCGCCAGCCCCATCGATATACATTATATCGAGATAATCAGAAAAAATGATGTTACCGGAAACCCAGGCGAATACACCAAGTGTAAATACAATGATTGCAGAAGTACCAGCCGCAAGCCCATCAATTCCATCGGTAAGATTCGCACCATTAGAAACCGCAGTTACAATTAATATGACCACCGTAATAAAAACCAACCACCCATACTGCTTTGCACCTTCACCCGCCCATGCGATAAACTCACTATAATCGAGTTCGTTATTCTTAAGTAGCGGAACTGTTGTGCGAATTGCCTTGATATCCTTTCCTTTGACTTCTTTTACTGTATATTGTTGCGTTATGATGGTATTGTTGTGGTCGCGCATTGTAACCTCGGGATGAAAATACAAGGTCGCACCCACTATCAGCCCCAAGACGACCTGACCTGTTACCTTGAACCTACCTTTGAGCCCCTTTTTGTCTTTCTTGAATATCTTGATATAGTCGTCTATGAAGCCGATGATACCCATCCAAACAATCGTTACGATTAGTAAAATAATGTAGATGTTCAAGATGTCGGCGAACAAGAGCACTGGTATCAAAGTAGACATGATAATAATCAATCCGCCCATGGTAGGGGTACCCGCTTTTTGTTCCTGCCCCTCTAATCCCAGATCACGTATAGTCTCACCGATTTGCTGGCGTTGCAGAAAAAGTATGATTCGTTTGCCGTAAACGGTTGCCAAAATCAAGGAAAGCAATACCGCCATCGCCGCCCTGAACGTCTGAAATTGAAACAGACTTGCCCCGGGCAATTGGTATTGTTTTTCTAAATAGTCGAACAGGTAATACAGCATTTTAGGTTTCTATTTATTCATATTTTTTAATACATCTTTGATAATTTTAAAATCATCAAAATCGAGCCTTTCACCATTGGTCTCCTGATAAGTCTCGTGACCCTTACCGGCAATCAATATGATATCTTCGGCATCGGCGAGTTGACATGCGGTTTTGATAGCCTGTTTTCGATTTTCTATGGATAGAATTTTCTTCACGTTTTGGGGCTCTACCCCGGCTTCCATTTCTTGAATGATCGCCGTGGGATTTTCGGAGCGGGGATTATCGGAGGTGAAAATGGCCGTATTGCTCATTTCAGAAGCGATGTGGCCCATAACCGGACGCTTAGAGCTGTCTCTATCGCCACCACACCCCACAACGGTGATGACGTTTTCATTTCCAGTTCTCAACGTGCTGATTGTTTCCAACACATTTTTTAGCGCATCAGGTGTATGGGCATAATCGACTATCGCTGTAATTTTTTTTGCAGATATAAAATATTGGAAACGCCCATCGACATTATCGAGTTCGCTCAACAAACGAAGTGTTTCCATTGTTTCGAGGCCTAATAGATTTGCGGTAGCATAGATGGCTAATAAATTATAGGCATTGAAATGACCGATAAGCTTAGACCACAGTTCATGGTCATTGATCTTTAACAATTGACCACTGAATTGATTTTCCAAGATTTGAGCGCGATAGTCGGCGTAGGTTTTTAAGGCATAAGTGAATTTTCTGGCATTGGTATTCTGTAACATTACCAAGCCGTTCTTATCGTCAATATTGGTTAGCGCAAAAGCTTTTTTAGGTAGTTCGTCGAACAGTATTTTTTTAGTGTCCCTATATTCGGCAAATGTTTTATGATAATCGAGATGGTCATGTGAAAGGTTAGTGAAAATAGCACCTTCAAAAACCAACCCTTTAGTTCTTTTCTGGTGGATACCATGTGAACTGACTTCCATAAAACAGAACTCGACGCCTACCTCGTTCATCAAATAGAGATGTTCGTTTATGGTCAGGGCATCGGGTGTGGTATGGCTTGTAGCGTAAACCTTATCATCGACCATAATTTTAATGGTAGACAACAACCCTACTTTATAACCCGCTTTTTTAAACAGTTGATATAAAAGGCTACTTATGGTGGTTTTTCCATTGGTACCTGTAACACCAACCAATTTCAGGTTCTTAGAGGGATTACCGTAATAGTTTGAAGCCATTACGGCCAAGGCTGTATTACCATTTTTAGCTTCAACATAGGTAACACCGTTTACAATCTGTTCAGGTAACTTTTCACAAACGATGGCTTTGGCACCTAAATCAATAGCTTTTTGAATATAGAGGTGGCCATCGGTCAAAGTCCCTTTTATGGCCACGAAAACATCATCCATACCGACCTTCCGTGAGTCAAAACAAATAGCATTAACAAGTATATCTGTCGAACCGCTCACAGCGGTAAGGCTTACACCATACAATATGTCTTTTAGAAGTTTCACGAGAGTTCGAGTGTTATTTTTTGGGCCTTTTTAATATCTGTACCTTGAGAAACGGATTGTTTTTTCACTTTCCCATTACCTTTGACCTCCACTTGAAGGCCAAGATTTTCTAAAATGGAAATGGCGTCCATACCGCTCATACCCTTTACGTTAGGTACTTTATTATACCTCTTTTGAGCTTGGACGTAATATTTTTGATGGGAGTCCTTTTGCTTTTTATCATCCATCGTTTTCATATCGACCTCATCGATCAGTGGTGAAGTCGCATACACTTTTTGTGCGATGGACTTAAATACCGGTCCGGAAACATCTGCACCGTAATATCCCACACTTTTATCGGGCTCATGAATAACCACGATGCAAGAGTACTTCGGGTTATCTGCAGGAAAATAGCCCGCAAACGTCGAAATATATTTCAGCTTGTCAGGATCTTTCGAGACATAGTTTTTTTGCGCAGTACCCGTTTTTCCGGCCATGGAGAAATTAGGAGAATAGAGCTTGTGACCTGTACCATGTTCTTTCCCCACCACATTTTCAAGCAAGTTTTGCACCTTGGCAACAGTTTCCTTGGAACAGATAGAAGCATCGATTACCTCTTTATCGAATTTTTGAATGACACGGTTCCACTCCTTTACTTCTTTGATCAGCCTAGGTTTCACCATTTCACCATCGTTGGCAATCGCATTGTAAAAAGTCAATATCTGTAAAGGGGTCATGGAAACTTCATAACCATAGGCCATTTGAGCCAATGAAAGCCCTGACCATCCTTTATCACCTGGGTTACGCAATACCGGTATTCCTTCCCCTTTAATGGACAGCCCCAACGCCTTATGGATACCCATATCCCGAAGACTATTCACGTATTCTTCGGGATTTTCCTTATACCCATTGTGAACTACCTGGGCAAACGCCGTATTCGAAGAAACCTCGAAGGCTTTGCCAAAAGAAATTTTTCCGTAACCACCGTGTTTTGAATCTTTAACCCTATGTCTATAAATTTTCCAAGATCCGTTTTTTGTATCGATGATGTCACTAGTATCCTTAACCTTATCCTCTAGAACCGCTATCATTGACATCAACTTAAAGGTCGAACCGGGTTCATGAGATTCGCCGATAGCATAGTTGAGGCGTTCGTAGTACTTGCCAGCCTTCGTTCTGCCCAAATTGGAAATGGCCTTGACCTCCCCCGTTTCGGTCTCCATAACAATGACACAACCATGATCTGCCTTATATTTTTCCAATTGACCCAATAGCGCATGATGGGCGATATCCTGAATATTGATATCGATAGTCGATACGAGATCATAGCCATCTTTTGGCTCTACGATATTTTCCCAACCGATAGGCTTCCATTGGCCTTTTGCAATTTTCTGCTTCAATCGTTTTCCTTCGACACCCCTTAGATATTGACCAAAAGCTCTCTCTAAGCCTACTCCTGAATAGTATCCATTTTCATCAACGTTTTCATAGCCGACGCTCCGCTCGGCGATTTTTCCCAAAGGATGCTCACGTACTGTTTTCTGCTCAATGATCAATCCGCCTTTATAAGGGCCTTTATTGAAAAGTGGAAAATCTTTGACCGCCATATACTCCGAATAATCCAAATTGCGCGCGAGAAGGGTATACCGGTTTTTATTTACTTTTGCCTTTCTGAGCAACTGCTGATAGTGTGAAGAAGATTTGCCCAACATTTCAGACAGCGCATTCGATAGCGGCACTATATACTCTTTAAAATCGCTATCGCTAACAGTTACAGCATCGAAGCGTATGGTATACCGTGATACCGAAGTGGCTAACAAACTGCCGTCGTCAGAATAAAGGTTGCCACGGTTAGGTGCTATGGTAAACATCTTTTCAGTGCGCTTCATGGCCAAAGCCCGATACTTTTCGCCCTGTACCATTTGTATGTTTACTAACTTGAACAATACAGCGCCCGCAAAAAGAAACAGACATGCCGCCACAACGTATAATCGGGTCAATATGTTTTTTTCCGAAACGGCCACTATTCTTCTTTATTAGATTTAACTTTAATCTGTTTGGGCGGTACTTCAGAAGGGTAGAGCCCCTTTTCTTCAACTATCTGCATTACTGTAGATTCTAATTTTAACTGCTGTACGTCGGAACGTGTATCTACAAATTCACTTCGCAATTCTTTAACTTCTTCGTTCAATGCCGCAATCTGGTGTACCTTTTTATCGGCACTGTGCGAACTACCAATCATTACCGTAGCCAAAAAGGATGCAAAAATGATAAACAACCAATGCTTGGGTGCATCGCCGCTAATCAGAAATTTTCCTTTTAGTATGTTCAATAATCCTGTTTTCACGCTCAATATATTTATTCTTTCTCGCGAAGGCGGGAAACTCTTGTTTCAGATGTTCGGCAATATTAATGGCTCAGGCTTCCAAACCCTCCATACTTTATTGTTTACTCTTTCTATATCCGTTCAGCAATTCGCAGTTTGGCACTTCGCGCTCGGTTGTTATTAGCGACTTCTTCTTTTGACGGAACTATCAATGGCCCTAATTTTTTAAAAGGGACCTCTACATTTCCGTAAAAATCCTTTTCGGGCTCTCCTTCAAACTGACCTGACCTTATAAATCGTTTTACCAAACGGTCTTCTAAAGAGTGATAACTGATGATGCTCAGCCTACCACCCCTATCAAGTAAATCGGGGGTTTGCAATAAAAATTCCTCGATTACCAAGAGCTCTTGATTCACTTCAATACGAATGGCCTGATAAATTTGGGCCAGTACTTTATGCTCTCTACCTTTGGGCAAAAACCGTTGCAATACTTCCTTCAATTGCTCGGTAGTTTTTATCAGAGCCTGCTCTCGTCTCTCAATAACCGTCTTCGCCATGGCATTTGCGCTTCGCAGGTCACCGTACCGAAAAAAAACCTTTCGCAAATCGTCGTAGCTATATTTGTTGACCACATCGTAGGCCGACAACACGTTGCGCTTACTCATTCTCATATCCAAATCGGCCTCGAAGCGCGTAGAGAACCCGCGTTCGGCCTTATCAAATTGATGTGAAGAAACGCCGAAATCGGCCAAAATTCCGTCTACTTTCCGAATGCCATAGAACTTAAGAAACTGCTTCATGAACCTGAAATTCTCGTTGATCAACGTAAACCGTGTATCATCAATCGTATTTTCAAGTGCATCTTCATCTTGATCGAAGGCTAATAGCTTACCTTCAGCACCCAAGCGTTTCAATATTTCTTTGGAATGCCCTCCGCCCCCGAACGTGACATCTACATACACTCCACCTTTCTTTATTTCCAGTCCATCGACAGACTCGCGCAACAATACTGGACTATGATACATCGGCCCCGTCATCTCCGTCATCGCCCATAACCTCTTCTGCCAATGCCGCAAAATCTTCAGCGGTTTCTTCCAAAACCTTTTCGTAACTGTCTTTGTCCCAAATTTCAATAATGTTGATAGCAGAGCTCAGAACGACCTCCTTAGATATATTCGCAATTTCCACCAAGTTCTTGGGAATCAATAACCTACCAGTTCCGTCAATTTCCACAATTTTCACTCCTGCTGAAAATCGACGGATAAAATCGTTGTTCTTTTTTTTGAACCGATTTTTCTTGTTCATCTTCTGCATGAGCAAATTCCACTCCTCCATCGGATATAGCTCTAAACAGGGCTGAAAAACCGATCTTTTAATTACAAAACCATTATTTATGGTAGGAGACATCTGATTTTTTAGGGCAACCGGCAACATTACCCTACCTTTGGTATCGGCTTTACAATCGTATGTTCCAATGAAATTGATCACTTAAATGGCTGGTTTATTAGTACTATAACTCAAAACTACAAATTTTATTACCACATTTTACCACAAATTACCACTTTGTTAATAAGTTGTGTGTATTTGGCGTCGATTCAGGTATAGATTGCGGAAATAACTTGATTTTAATTTTTCTAGAATATTGAGAATTCCGCCTTTTCCCGCTGAATTGAACTTTACTTGTATAAATAGGAAATGCCTATATTTGGCCCATTGACTCGAAGTATCTTGAATGGAAAAGAAAACTAGTAAGGACGGAAAATACCGTTATATCGAAATTGGTAAAGGAAAACCTATTATTATTCTCCACGGTCTTATGGGCGGGTTGAGCAATTTTCAGGGCGTCACGGAATATTTTCCAAAAAAAGGTTATAAAGTATTGGTTCCCGAATTGCCGATTTACGATATGCCGATGCTCAAAACGAACGTAAAACAGTTCGCAAAATTCGTTGCCGGTTTCATAAAACATAAAGGCTTAGAAGATGTAATTCTACTAGGAAATTCTTTGGGCGGCCATATCGGCCTCTTACATACCAAAATGTATCCCAAATTGATCAAAGCCTTAGTAATTACAGGAAGTTCAGGCCTTTACGAAAGTGCGATGGGCGATGGTTATCCGAGACGTGGTGATTATGAATTTATCAGAAAGAAAGCTGAGAACGTTTTCTACGATCCAGTGGTAGCCACCAAAGAAATCGTTGATGAAGTATTCGCTACAGTGAACGACCGAAGTAAAATTATAAAGACGCTCGCCATTGCCAAAAGTGCGATTCGACACAACATGGCCAACGACCTACCAAAAATGAAAACACCTACTTGTATCATTTGGGGGGAAAACGACAAGGTCACTCCACCAGACGTTGCTGATCTATTTCATGAATTACTGCCCGATTCTGACTTGTTCTGGATGGAAAAGTGTGGCCATGCTCCCATGATGGAACATCCCAAAGAATTCAATGAGATTTTTGATGCTTGGCTAGAAAAAAGAGGGTTTTAAGTAGACGGTAAATAAAAAACTAGACTTCTACTTTTCTTAGATCATAAGCGCATAAACATAAACTTAAAACCCTTATTCAATTATAGCTCGGGCTTTGCACTTGAACCTCAACTTTCTTCAACGTGAACATCAAAACGGCAAATTTTGTAATCAGCAACACCGATGTGGCAAAATGCCCCAACGAACCGCTACCCGAATATGCTTTTATCGGCCGGTCTAATGTGGGCAAGTCTTCGCTAATCAATATGCTTACTGAACGGAAAAGCCTCGCAAAAACTTCGGGGCGGCCCGGTAAGACGCAGCTTATCAACCACTTTAAGATCAACGGTAATTGGTTTTTGGTCGATTTGCCCGGTTACGGCTACGCAAGGGTTTCCAAAAAAAGTAAAAAAACTTTTCAAAAATATATTACCGACTATTTCGTAAAGCGAGAGCAGCTTGTATGCGCGTTTGTTCTAGTCGATATTCGCCACGAGCCACAAAAAATCGACATGGAATTTATGGAGTGGCTTGGCCAAAATTCGATTCCGTTTAGCATAATCTTCACCAAAGCCGATAAGCTCAAGCCAAAGGCAATGGAACGCAATGTCAATGACTATTTAGCTGAGTTAGTTAAAGGTGTGTGGGAAGAGGCCCCCGCATACTTTGTGACTTCATCTTCGAAAGGCAACGGGCGAAACGAACTGTTGAGCTATATTGATGCTGTCAATATTGAATTCTTTAAGGCAACTAAGGCCTAGATTTCTACTCTCTTATTGATAAGGTTTACAAGATCTTCGACATTTATCATAGCATTCAATTCTTTCGTACCCACAAAAACCTCTAAATCATTTTCAGTTGCATCCAAGATTATAGGAAAGGAAAACTTGAAACCAAATTTTGAGCCATATTGCTTTTTGAACTCATCTTTGTGTAGGAATTCCATTTCGAATTGGGTAGTCTCCCTAAACTTTTTCCATATTTTGTTTTCGGTAAAGACCCCAAAGGTAATATCACAGAGATTACAATCATAAGTCTTAGGGCTGAAAATTTTATGCATACTATCTATGACGAGGTTTCGAAGACCAGAATCGGCATTGTAGATAAAAATGAGTTTTTTAGGTTCTGCGCTTTTCATTTTTGCAAAGTAATACTATATATTTAGTTGATAAACCTGAATCGAGAGCATGGCGATTAGAACTCCAATCCTATTTTTGTTTTTTATGCTATTGCAGCTATCTTGTAAGTCACAAAAAACAGATACAACTTACACTAGCGAGACACTAAAGATTATTCCGGTTACCAAAAATAGTTTTGTACATATATCGTATTTAGAAACCGACTCTTATGGGAAAGTAACCTGCAACGGTTTAATCTATATGGATGAAGACCAAGCCATCGTATTCGATACCCCTGTCGACGATTCAACCTCAGAAGAATTAATTCGCTGGATAACCGATACCAAAAAGCACAAAATAACGGCAGTAGTCATTAATCATTTTCATGACGATTGTCTGGGTGGACTGGCGCCATTTCATCAACAAAATATACCCTCATATGCGAACGAAAAAACAATCGTCTTGGCAAAAAAGAAAGGTAACAAAATTCCAAAAATAGGTTTTGATACCAGAAAAGAGCTTACTGTTGGAAACCAAAAAATCAGCAATAAATATATTGGTGAAGCCCATACTCAAGACAATATAGTTAGTTATATTCCCAGTGAACAATTACTCTTCGGTGGATGTATGGTGAAATCACTAGATGCAACCAAGGGATACCTCGGGGATGCCAACGAGTCTGAATGGAGTATTACCATAGAAAAAATAAAACAAACGTATCCTAACCTAAAAATTGTAATACCCGGGCATGGAGATTTTGGGGGCACCGAACTCTTAGATTATACGGCCAAATTATTCAGCACAGCATCGAACATTAACAACAATTGATCAATTACCTATGAGAACAAGATTT
>Ga0316189_10002793_pt1 | contig 17021 bp, 20 predicted proteins | sample LowCovwburrow_MG_FD_204930 | JGI IMG/M metagenome (GOLD analysis project Ga0316189, IMG submission 204930) | Coastal sediment microbial communities from Maine, United States - Lowes Cove worm burrow | ecosystem: Environmental > Aquatic > Marine > Coastal > Sediment | place: USA: Maine...
CCTCCTCTGTGTATCACTACCTTAGACTCAGAGGGGTTGTTGGACGTGAACAACTTAGAACCTGGCTGAGGCGCTCCTACTTCGTCACGTATGACTACCGTGCGACCATTAGAGAGCTGTCTCCACATGCCCTCTGTTGCTGCACTGCTGTCGGACTGGATGGAGTAGAGGTGGTTGACCCATTGGTGTAGGCGACCAACTCCCTGCTCGAACCAGAAGAGCCCCTTGTCACGTGACTCAGTGGCGGGTGCGTCAGTCTGATTGACCACAAAGTTGAGGTCAGAGTTGGTGAAGTTCTCGTGCCCAAAGTTCACAACTGATGTTCCAGATAGGAACGCTCTCATGGTAGCCTCTACCTTGATGCGCGTACCGTCTGCTGGTAATGGACCTGCTGTTACTCGTATTGGCATTAGTCGTCGTTCCTCACGCCTTCTGTCATCTTACGTCCCTTAATCTCAGACATGAGTACTGTGATTCTGCCGATCTCTGTAGCACCAGAGACATCCGCCATGCGTACCTGCATACCGTACTTAGGTGAGATGCCGTCGAATGATATCATCTTCTTACGGGTGATGCTGTCCTGGTCTGGCCATGCCAACTGATCCTCACCTAGTACAATTGTACCAGAGGTGCCAGGAAGGTAGACCTCTGTGAGTGTCACCCAATCTGCTTGGTCGCCCTTGTAGCCTAAGCTGATGTAGCTTGTGTCCGCTGAGGAGTAGGTGAATGAGAAGTGATCCCAGCTCTTCTTGATGAATGGGTCACCCAGTACATACTCCTTCGACTCCTCGATGTACTGCGCTACCAACGGCACAGTGGCTGAAGTAGATGGGTCGTATGTGGAGTTGAACAACTGATACACTTGGTGCGGTGCATCTGTTGGTGACTCAGTTGCTGAGGTGTCCGCTGTCCCGAATGCGTTCTGTCCCCAGAGTCGGTCGGTGTCGTTGAGGTTGTTCTGTAGTAGGTCACGCATCTTCAGGGTGTGCAGTGACCAGGCCTGTGCATCTATATCGTAGCGCAGTACGAAGTTGTTATCCTCTGACCCGTCCATCGGTATTGCTAGGTGATAGGCGTTGTCATACACTGCTGCTACTGCTCGGTGTGCTGCATTCCAGTTGATCCTGTCGATCCACCCAGGGATGTTGTAGGATATTGGGAATGATGCGCCCTGCTGCACGTCGTTCTGTGCACGTGAGAGTGTTCGCACACCATCAGCGGATAAGAAGAGTACGTCTGCACCCTCGTTACCTGGAACCCAGATACAGCTCTTTGTTGCTACGCACCCTGTGCCCAAGGTGAGTGGCCTGATGCGTGAGCGTGTGGTGTCTAGTGCGTCACCCGCCGTTGCTAGATAGTCTCCGTCTGCTCCCCACCGCACCTCAAACATGAAGATAGCCCTCTCTTTGAATATCCAAAGGAGTGGCTCTGAGTCACGTGATGGTAGGATAGCTCGTACTGGGCCACCTATGCCTGGTTCTACTTGTAGGTTGTTACTGTCTGAGTAGCTTGCTAGTTGTCCAATCTCTGACCAACCAACGAGTTCATCCTCCGCGTAGAAGATTCGCTGCTGGAATGTGGCGATTACGTTGGGTGCGAGTGAGGCCTGCGTTGCTACGTTATTCGCTACATCCCATATCGTTAGCCGTGACCTGCCGTTGATGCCCTCTGATGTGTTGGTGACCTTCTCACATGTGGCCCATGCTAGTGCTGTACTACCCTCGTTCAGTGTTTGAATGAACTGGTGAAGTAGCCCAGATACCATTGACGCAGAGCTTGCTGACTTGCTCCACACCTGTGCACCTGACGTGCGGTAGAAGTCTGAGCCCCAGATTGCCCCGAGGTTGTCGTTGAACTGTGGGTCTAGGTATGAGCCCATGCCCCCTGGTACGGCAGTGATGCCACCAATAGCGCGAGTGCCTTTCCTCTTGGCTCGTCGCCCCACTTCATTGATGACTACGTTCTCTAGCCGTGCAGACTTGTGGTTCTCAAGGAGGTAGGATGCGGACCTACTATCCACGCCAGCATGTGAGGATACTGACCTGTCTCTGTCACGTGGTGGATCTTTTGGAAATTCTGCCATTAGTCCCAGCCATCATAAGGTTCAATGTTGAAGTAACCAGACCAGGGCTGGATACTGTGATCCTTCTCACCAAAGGTTTCTTCGACGTTCTTCTGGTCATTGAGTATCTCTTCAGCCTTACGCCACGCGAGATTTGCTTGCTGTCCCTCTTGGTCCATCCAGTGTAGGTTGCCTGCTGCACGCCACACTAATGCGTCCTCGTTGATGAGGGGATCAATGGTGTGCTGCTCAGAGGTCAACCTGTCTGGTCGCCTGAAGTACTGCACCTCTAGTCGTGTGCCTGATACTGGTACGTGTACGAACTGTAGCTGCTGGTACAGGGGGCGGGTGCTCCATCTCGGTATGCGTGAGACTGTACCGTGGGCAATTGACACCTGTAGGTCAGAGTTTGTGGCGCGTGCCTTAGATATCTCGTCGATGCGGCTCCACGTCTTTGCTCCAGTCACTGCACTCTCATCTTGTATCGTGAGGATTTCGAGGTCTTCGTAGAACTCCAATGCTGTGCCTGATGCGCTAGTGTCCTGCATTAATCCCTTGACTGTTACCTCATAGGACTCAGAGACACTTGCAATCATGGAGATATAGGATGGGTCACTAGGCTGGAAGATAACTGGCACTACACCTTGATGTCTCCACTCTGCTGCTGTACCGGAGGCACGCTGCATGTGTGACGGTGACTTGTTCCAGTCGTTGCCACCTGCCTCCATTGGTAGGAAGTTGGTGAGGTCAGCCATAGAGATAACACGAGTCACCCTGTCTGGTAACGTGAGATACTCAGAGCCAGAAGTTGTGAACACCTCGGTCTTAATGAGGCCATCCCACGGCACCTTATTGGCGAACCATTGAACGGCCTCGTCGAGCGCGTCAAGACTTTCCTGTCTCTTGGAGCTGTCTACACGATCAGCTAGTCGTTGAACTCGGTTTATCAGATCTGCTACAAATGAGGCCATCATCTTCCTTAACATCGGACTGCGACTCCCTGGCCGCCGAATCAGGGAGCGCAATACCGAACTTGTCTAACCATTGTTTGGCTAGATCATCTACGTTAAACGCTTCAATGGCTTGCTTCGCCATATCTTCGCGGTCTACAGATACATCATTGAGTGCTAAGAGTAATACCTCTGCACACTCCTCAATGTACTCTTCGGTGGCTTCACCAGAGGAAGTGAGCGCTGGCAACTGAATGCCGTTCTTCACTGTCTCGGCTAGCGCACCATGAACTGTGCTTACTGGGAGACAGCCATTGGCTTGTGCCTCCATAGCGGACATACATGAGATCTCATCGAAGCGGGTAGGATACAACCACACAGCGGAGGACTGCATGAGGATCTCCATCTCTTCGAAGCCTACTCGGTGCAGTACTTCTGCGTTAGCTTTGTCTAGTGCTTCTCCCACCTGACGCTCGTACACATCTTGTGAGATGTCGTGTCCAACATCAGGAATATGCCTGTGTCCGTTCTGTGCGAACATCTTACGTGCCCACGGTGTGACTCCGTAGGTTACCACGAACTCAATCTCTGGGTCAGTCTCTTGTGCCTTGGCTACTATGCGGGCAGCAGTAAGCAACCCACGATCTGGAGAGGAGCAATAGAGTATGCGCTTACTTTCGCGCTCAAGCTCTGCTCGGACTTCAGGAACCTCGATTGCATTACGTGCTACCCACATCTTACTCTCTGGGATCACGTCCTTAACCGGGTGTGTGTGGAACTCTGACTGAAACTGAACGAAGTCAGTGGTGGCCAGTACTTCAGGAGTGTAACGCGCAGGGTTCTGAACGTCGTGGTTCCAGAGTACGCGCAGTCTGGCAGGCGATTGCAGCTTGGCGATAGCTTCTACTTGTCGCCACACCACGAGAACATCACGTGACTTCTTCTCGTCGAACTCTGACCAGTGTGCCCACTTAACATCATTGCTGTCGATGCCTCGTTGCTCTACTGGGACTGCGGCGTATACTGACACGTTAACAGCGCCTGTTGCTTGGAGCCTCTCCGACAGAAGGATGACCATCTTCTCTGAGCCACCCATGCCAGTGAGTCTGGAGAGTGGTCCCCAGTCTTCACCAGTCTGACCACACCAGATGACCACTTCGGGCTTCTCTGTGCGCGGGTCAGCAGTCTCTGTCTTACCGATGCCTATCTTCTCTAGGCTTGGCGTGGAGGTACGCATGTACTTCATTGCGTCCTCAATAGCAGGTCGCTGCAAGCAACTGTCCATGCCAGAGAGAGAAGCGATGAGGCCTTTGCTCATTCTCATTCCTGCTGCCCAACCAGTGAAGTGCTCGCGCAGTTGAGTACTGCTCTCTGCCTGCGGTCGGTTGGAGACGGCACGCTGTGCACACTCAATCGCTTCTTCTTCACGCTCAAGTTCTTTGTTCGCGAAGGATGCGTACACGTGCGGTCGGTAGTCTACGCTCGTGGGATCGTAGCTCATGATCTGCTCTTGTGGCATCTTGAACTGTCGCCCAATGCCGTACCACTGCAATGATTCTTCATGCCGACAGAGCTGCATAGTTGCGTGCTGTAATCCGAAATATCCACGCGGGTCTGAAGGCTTAATCTTGATGCACTCGAAGTAGGCATCGTATGCCTGTACTGGTCGCTGCATCTGTGGGCTCATGTACATGCCTGCAATGTAGTACATGGCTGCGAAGCGATCATCCTCTGAGCCAGACAGCTTGTCGAACTGCTTGTACAAGGAGAGCGCACCGTGGAACTGCTCAAGGCCACGTAAGGAGTTGGCTAGGTAGAAGACGGTGCGTGGGTCAATGCACTGTGCTTCCTCTTCTTCCTTAACTGCTGCCGAGAGGATGGCGTAGTTGCGGATGTCGGAGATGCGGTGAGGCTTGCGATCATCTGTGTGCTTGATGTAGGAGTTGAGCCCCTCGAAGAGCCCCATTGCTTTAGGTTGAGTGCCTTCACGTGGGATGGCAGTCTCGTGGCACTTGCCCTTCCAGTACATGCGGCTCTTGGGGAAGACACGCTCTCGTCGCTGGCGTGTGATACAGGTGCCGTCTTCGTCGTGTGCGTAGTGGTACTCTAACATCATTGCATCGATGTTGGGCTCTTCTACGCCGTAGATGTTATCGATGGCCATGCGTAGGGCACCTGCTTGCTCCTCCACGAGTACGTCATCAGAGTCAATCCAGATGATGATCTCATTGTTGGATAGGGAGAGTGCTACGTTGCGTGCCTCCGCGAAGTCGAGGAGTCCCTTGGAGTCTCCGACATGGTCAGCGAACTCCACTACGAACTTAGGGTCAAGGTTCTCGTTGAGGATCTTGGTGTAATCACGTGCAAGATCTCGTCGGTCTGTGAGCTTGAGGTTAGGGAAGTCCTTGAGTAGTTCGCTGATCTCTGCAAGCTCTTCATCTGTGGAGCCAGTGTCAACGAGGATGCACTCATCACCTTCACGGTAGAGTGCTCCATATACTGAGTCGATGGCACGGAAGAGTGCCTCTGGGTTTCCCTTGTTGATGACATTGTATGACATCGGTACATGCTTGGCGGCATCTGACATTAGTCGTCCTTAACGCGGTAGAGTGTGACTACCTGAATTGGTTCTTGTGTGACCCCTTGGTGGATCGTGAGTTGGTCTGCCATCTTGTAATAGCGACCAAGGAAATCAAGCTCTCTTACCCCATCTGCTGGAAGGTAGAACTTGGCAAGTGCAACATCGTTGTCTCTGACTTCTATTTCTTGTGTAGCGCCTAGCCCTGTAGGTCCGTGCAAAGTGACGCTGTAGAGTCGCAAGTGTTTGCCTGCGGCAGGGACTACGAGTGTTGTGGTTGTGCTGCCTGATGCGATGGTTGTGAAGTCCGAGCTGAAGGGCTTCGAGAATTCGTTGAAGAAGTCGTTGCGATCTGACCTGCTCATTCGTCCTCTTCTCTGAACACAATTGTAATATCCTTCATGGTAGTGGAATCTCTCTCAACCTGTAGGTTGTTCTGTATCTCTATGGGGCTATTCTGTAGTACATTCATACGCTGAGAGAATGGGACAAATGTGCCAGCCCTGGTGTCCTCTGCTGGTTCACCCTCTACTATACCTGTATAGCTGAGGCCGTCTCCGCTATTGTATAATTCCTGTACTTCTGCGAGAGTTATTGGCCTGTTCCAGTAGCCGATCTCGTCGATCTTGCCGTCGTGAGGAGCCCCTCCGTCGCCCCTTACGCCCACTGTCATCTTGTCAGTGCCGCCTAATTCAGTGGCGAAATCGGTGACCTTGCGGCCAACCACAGAGGCTTTTAGTAAACCATCTATGTAGAGGTTTGCTTCTCTTGCCACATCATTCTTGGCTGTGACTACTACGTGATACCATGTACCTGTGGTCTTTATCTGGCCATCAACGAAGATGTTCCATCGGGTGATTCCGCCAGTCTTGCAGGAGAAGGTGGTGCGGTTGGTGACGGGGGCTAGGGTGTGATCCACATACCAGCCCTTGGCGAAGGTCTGACTGTGGCTCATATAGATAGAACCTTGCAGCGTGTCAAAAGTCATCCACCACGAGACAGAGAAGTCGTCGTCTGCGGCGAGCTGGGAGTCTGCTAGTTGTATGTACTCTGTGCTATCGTTCTCGAACTGGCAGCAGCTTCCTTGCTTCCCTACACCTGTCGGCACTGTACCATGCTGTATCATGGTGAGGGAGCCGTGGGAATCTAGCCTGTCGTCTGCTACTTCTTCACATGCCCAGTAGTTCTGTAGTCCATCTGCTAGTGCCATTATTGATTATAATCTATGTTAGCGCCAGATCCATCAATGCCACCAAATGTGATGGTTTCGAATCCGTCAATGCGAGAGCCAGCGGCGAGGAGTATGCGTACTGGGTAAGTTGGTTCTATGTCTATGTCAATGATGGAAGTGCCCACTGCGATGAAAGGCTCCTGTGCTCCAAGTGCCACTGCCATCTCGCCAAGTGAGGATACTGTGACCCATGTTCCACCACCTGCGTTACCTTGGTAAATTGGTGGAGTGACTGGACTTGGAGTCCCACCTATTCCTGGTGGGTGCACGAAATCTGGACCTGGTTCTCCTGGGCCTCCTCCTCCTGGGCCTTTTCCTTTACCGCTACCTAATCCCATTACTCGTCCTTAAATCTGAGTGTCTCTAGTCCATCCACCCCGTCAGTGATAATCTTATATATGATTAGTCTCTTGCCAGCGGGTGGTGTCATGAGAGTTGCAGACGTATTGTTTGTAATACGTGTGATCTGCAACTCACCATTACCGTAGAAGTTCAGATCAGAGAACTTCACCGTTTGTTGCCTCGTCCTCGTCGCTGTCGTGCGTTGATACCTTCACGTGTGAAGTTGGGGCACACTTGGAAGAGGAGGTGGAGGTCGTCGTCATCGTCACCGAATGAGGGATCATCGGGGATGTGTGCTTCGAATACGTGGCGCAGGGAGAAGAACAGATCTTGTGGCAGACGGATCTTGACGTAACCTTCACCGGAGTTCCAGTGGCCATCTTTGTGTTCGGCTTGCGTGATGTCCTTAACGAACTGCATAGCTTCCATAGCCATCTGCGGTGCAACGTTGAAGTACGCCTGGATCGTGTTCTCGATGAGCTGCTTCCTCACGCTGCGATCTGCGTTCTTGCCGTTGACCATTACGATTGGTCCCTTGATGATGCCTTTGCCTCTGCCTTGTCTTGCTGTCATTACAGTCCTACTCCCGGTACAGCTTGCCTGTACCCTCCGAATTTAACGTGGTGGTCAACGAGGTCTGATAGATCATCATTCACCGTAACTGCTAAGTATGCGTCTTCTCGTGAGTCTAACACGATACCCCTGCCGCCTGTGCTTGCACTCGTCCACCTTACTGCAATGAAGTTGTTTCCAGCGCCAAAGGAGTGAACGTCTAATTGGTCTGCGTGTGCTGACCATGCTGCGTTGGAGGTTATTGGGTGCGCTCCAAGTAAGTCAGATAGTACAACACCTGCACCATTCTTAATCTGCATCAGGATGCCATTTGTTAGAGCAACATCTGAGCCATAGACATCTGCGCGTATTACGCTTGGTGCTTCGATTAGTACGTTCATACTGTGGATGTTGATTACTTCTCCAGGCTGTGCAATGATGGAGAATTCTACTGCACCTCCTGCATAGTTACCTGTTATCGCTACGTCTGATACTGCGGTTGATCCAGAGATTCCTGCAAACTGGAGGAACGGCGTGCCCTCTGTCATCTGTAGTAGCGCTTTTAGTGTGCGCTTCTGATTCGTCTGTCCCATTTAACCTCCAATAAAAAATGGGCAGGAGGTTTTTAGTCTCCCGCCCGTATAATTACGCTTGGTTGATGTAGCCGACGAAACCTTCTCCGCCGCCTCCACCCTTCTCGTTCTTAAAGACGAGGGTAGCGTGCGCGTTCATTTGGAATCGATCACGCAGACCGTCACGAGGCAGGGCCTCAACGGTGGGTGCTTTGAGCCAACCCGCTTGGAAGTACTGCGGGTCAACGAACGCAATGGAGTTACCAGAGAGCGTCTTGCCAGCAGCATTGAGTTGGTCCTCGGAGTACATAACGTCAAGGTCGCCGAAGTCACTGGTGTGACGCTCGATGATAAGCTCTTGTCGTCGTGCAGCAGCGTCCACGTTACGAGTAATCCGTGTGGAGAACTCGGAGATGGTACGCTTGAGGTACGAAGCAACGTATGCCTGAGAGGGCAGTACGTCTAGGGACTGGTCACGGAAAACCTGCAAGAGGTCAACGAGTACTTCTTCAGTGAAGGTAGTACCAGAAGAACTGGTGTAGGTAGCAGTACCAGTTTGGTTTGCAAAGATGTTAAGCAAACCGTTGAACTGACGGGGTGCGTCAGTAGCACCAGTAGCTGCGGAGCCACGGTGCATAGCGTGCTCAATGTCGTTGAGCATCTCTTCCAGCTTCTTTCGAACCTGGTAGGTGTACGGGTCGTCGTTGTAGTGGCCGACATTACGTTGCTCATCGGACACTTGACCCCACTCTGCGAACGATTGAACGTGCACGAAGTGGCGACCAGGTTGAGAGAGGGCGGGATCAGTAGCAGCCGCGCCTTCCACTGTGGCGTTATAGCCACGCGAAGCGAGAGTATCCGTGAGGATCTCTACGAAGGTGTTTGAGACTGCGCGTTTGCCAATGGTTGACATGAGCGGTCGTCGTCTCGACGTGAGGTTAGTAACCTCTTCTAGGACGAGTTCGCGGATAGTACCGTCTTGTGGACGGCCTCCCGAACTGAATTCGTCCCAGGTAACCAATGTTGCCAAGGTTGTTCCTATTCTTGTTTTCGGACGTTAGCTCTTCCGAGCTTCAATCCAATATAGTCTGTGAATTCATCTGACGACCAGCCATCTTTCACGCGTCCTGCCATCTCATCAATAGCTGCGGAGTTCGCGGATACTTGGTCTGGTAGTCCCTGGAGTCTCTGAGCTGGGGCTCCTGGTTGTGGCGACGTTGCCACTTGTTTACGGGCGGCCTGATCTCCCGTGGTTGACGCTCCCAGTGCGTGTGATACCAACTGGATTGCGATTGCAGGTCCGTTCTCCATCGTGTGAAACGCAGGATTGGAGGCATAGATCTGATCGAACAGAGCTTGCTCCTGTGATCCAGGAATGCGGATGTTTGGCAAGGCTTCCGCTGCTTCATCGAAGGAATCTTTTTGTAGCATCTTGAATTCCTGTTGCGACTGCTCTTGTCGTACAGAATCCATCGCGGTTGTGACCGCCTTGGTAATCAAGTCATCTACATTAGCCTGTTGCGGAACTTGACCCACAGGTGCTGGCGCGGAGTAGCCAAAGTCGTTGACTGGCGCTGGCGCTGCGGGGGCAGAAGCAACCTTATTTTCAAGGCTCATGATGCGAGCCGTTAATTGCTCATTTTGTACCTGCAACTCACCCTTAGCACGTTCAGCTTCATGTCGCTGTCGCGTGATCTGGTTGATGCGCTGCTGGGTGGCGTTGGGCTGTGCTTGTTCTTGTACTTGGGATTCCCCGGAATCACCTTCGGCAGGCTGCGGGGGTGTCGGCTCAGACAATGTCTGTCCTTCCACATGCGGCGGCAGTGGAGTTCAACATGACCCTCACATCGGCGAGAGTCTTCAGAGATTGAGTATTTGAGGGATCAGAAGATCCCGAATCCTCAATTTTACTTACTATTTCGTCCTTCATTTGCCTTAAAAGGTAAGCGAGGACGTGGATGTTTGGGTGGGAAAATAGGGAGTCAGCCATTGAAATGACTTCATCCTCTGTATATGTGTCTCTGGACGGCAATTTACTACTCCTTTTTAGAGAGGTGGCGCTTGTTCACCTGTGACGGACTCGGCAGCCTGCATGAGCTGCTGTACTGCGGCAGCCTCTTCGGCTGGGCGGATCACCTCTTTGGCGATGTTGTTATCTAGAAGCTGGAGCCAGCGCTCGGTTAGCTTGGCGAAGTCGATGCGGCCCGACTGTAGGATCAGTGGATTGCTCATGACTACCTGCATCGCCTGCTGGAGGGTGTTCAACTGGAGTACGCGATTGGTGTTGGATGGCGTACCTGATGCCACGATGTCGTAGTCTTTGTCAATCTCGAAGCGTGCCACCTGTACGGGTAGCTCCTCACCTAGTACACGGAAGGTCAGCTCTGCCTCACCGAAGTCCATCTGTAGTTTCCAGAGCTTGGTGAGTGAGCGGGAGAATGCGACCTGGAAGATCTTCGCGTCCAACCCAAAGATGGAGGAGGAGAGGCCCTGGACAGCATTCACTTCTGTCGCGGTGCGGCGCTCTGAGGAGTTGGAGATGTTGGTCAACGAGGAGTCGAATACTCCTACGTAAGTCTCCGCATCCCGCCTGTTGGACTGCTCTTCAGCAATGAGCCCTGAGAGTGGGCGTAGGTCTGTTTGGATCTGGGAGAAGTCCCCTACGTTCTGCACTGGCATCACTGCACCTGGACGGAACTTGAAGCTCTTGGAGTAGTTGCCTGCGGTTGCTCGCCGCTGGAACACTGGTGCTAACAGGAGCTGTGATGCGTCAATGCGTGCGTTGTGGTAGGAGTTGACGAGGCGCTGGAAGGAGCGCAGCATGTCACCGATGCCACGGTTGTCGATTGGACGCGCTGCTGCTTCGAAGGGGTAGTAGGTGACTGGCCACATGCGGAATGGGAATACGAAGTCAAGGATTCCTAGTACGTTCTCCGTGGCAGGAGAGTACCAGAGGACTACGCGCTCACGTTCGCCATCACCGTCTGCATCTAGCTTGGCGTAGATCTCCCAGATTGTGTACTCAGATACTCCAGAGTTCTTGGATTGGGAATTGGGTGTGGTTCCTGCTTGCCTGTTACGCACGTCGCGAATAGTCTCGCGTTGGCTGTCAGAGATAGAGTTGTCGTTTGCTGTCTGCTTGCCCTTGAGTTTGGCGAGCATGTCCTCTACTGCGCCCCTATCGAGATAGCCGTCTACACCTAGTGCACGGATCTCGTCTTCGCTCATGGAGTGGATGATGCAGAAGAACTCACCGTTCTCTGGGTCTTGGTCCTGTGGTGTGATGACGTTGATTGGGTCAATTACCTGCCACGATGGACGATCCTCTGTGATAGTGCGATACACGATTTTCACATAATCTTCGCCGTTTAATATCAAATTCGCAGCGTCTTGGAGGACTGCGTCTTCTACTGGATTGTCCTGGTCGAGGTCATACTCAGCGGAGAGCTTCTCGATTACGATATCCTCTGCATCTGGGATGTCGTCGCCTCCCTGCTCTGCGATGGCCTTCTGCGTCTGGAGCACGAACTCTTGTATGTCACCAAAGATCTCTGCGACGTTGATGATGCGTGCCTCTCGCTCTGTCTGGTAGAGCCAGTTCTCACGGGTGTATGCGTGGCCACGCCATGCGATAGTGTCTACGAGCTGGAGTACTGGATAGGTTGCTTTGATTCGCTCACGCATTAGATAGGTCATGAACTGTTCTGCTTGACGCGCTGAGTCAATGTCCTCTGGTCCTTGGGGTCGCATGTACGCAATGGGGTCTGCGTCAAGGACTAGGCTGGCGATACCTGGCTTCCAACGTCGAATCACACCATCAATGAGAGGTACGGAGATATTACTGCTCCCCTTCCAGGGACCACGTCGTCTGTCACGTACACCTAATCGGAGCTGTGTGAGGTTCTTCTGTTTGCGTAGCCAACCTAAGAGGTCGGTGTCTACTTCGCGTATCTTCGCGATTAGCTCACGAGTCTGCTTCTCCAGGTCTTCTGACGTTTGGAGGAGTAACTTCTGTGCGCCGATTGGATTGCCACGTTTGGCCATTATAGCTCCTTGAGCTGGGGCGGTCTGATTAAAGCGTATGTATGATTGTCCAGTTTACCTGATGCTTTAGCGGCCAGCCATGCCTCTTCACGGTCATTCTCGGTAAGGTAGCCAAGATGGAGAGCCGGAGGGGAGAGCTTTAGGGTGGTTCCGTTAGCGGCGTTTGCAGGCGCGTGCTGAACTAAAGTTGTTGACCATGCGTCATCCTTATACACTCGGAAGGCGCACGCTGCCCAATGGGCAGGGAATGTTGTGTTCTCAATGTTCGTGGAGCCGTGGCACATAGCCCAACGAACGCTTATGTTGTCGTAGTCAAAGAAAGCGAGCGCTTCTTTTACCTCTTGTAGAGCAGTGTCTCCGAAAACGACATCATCATCCCAGAGCATCGCTACTTCGGGAAGTGGTTCCAGTGCTAATGTCTTTTCGTGTAGCTCAACACAAGAGAGTGCCCAATTTTCGCCGCTACTTGACCGCGTGCGGCAAGCTGCTTCGAAGACCTCTACCTTGATGTTGCTAGGTAGGGACTCCTGTATGCGGTCAAGAGATGTCATCACCTCCATCGAAGGACGGTCAGTTCGCACTAGCACAGTGGTACTTCTGCCGTCAGAGAGCTGCTTGATCTGCTTAAAGATCTGGGTAAGGTACTGTGGCCTGCGGTGAACCCGTAGTAGTACTGCTAGGTGCTCACAGCGTAGAGACATTACTTAACTTTCTTCTTCTTGGACAACTTCTTGTAGACTGCAAACCCTGCAAGGGCCAACGCACCGCCAACGGCACTTATAGCACCAGCGGAGTCTCCCGTTGCAGCTTGACCTACAGCGTCTATTCCGCCGTCGGTGAGGATGGCGAGAGGTGATGGGGAGCCATCTAGTCCCGGCTCCGTAAGCAAGGCACAGCTTGCCAAAAAGATAGGTAGTCCTACCATCATTAGTATTAAGAATGCTACGTTTCGCATGTTTCTCCTTAGAACCAGTCATCATCCTGGTCGTTCCATTTGGCGAGGTCGTCCTCGCTCAGGTATCCTTCGTTCTCAGTAGCTTGTATGTTCATGCGTGGGTACAATATCGCATATCTGAGAGAATCTCTAAAGTCCTTGTATTTCTCTGCCAGCTTCTCGTCTAGCTTATCTGGGTCCATCAGTGATGGTGGTTTGAAGTTCGAGAGCGCTAGGCTATTGATGGTGTTGATGCAGTTGTCGAAGATGCGCAGCTTGGGCTTGTTGAGTGGACAGAGAGGGCGTGTCTTGTCGTAGCGTAGTAGGCCACGTATGCGCTCTAGTCCAATCTCTTCTCGTTCGGTGCCTTCCATGCGACAGTCGAAGTTGATGTTGTGCTCCCAGAAGTCCTCCTGGATGCTCGTGTACCGTTCCCCCTTCAACGTGGGCTTGGCAGACCCGAAGCGTGGGTCGAGGCAGCGGAAGTCTATGTGCTCACCGCACTCCATCTCACGGATTAATTGAGCGTAATCCGCAACCGAGTACTCTGAGGATCGAAGTTTATGGTGCTCGACGTGGGGCCATTCGCGGTACACGACCACTTCATTGTCGGGTCCAAACGCACACCAGAGCAGTGCAAAAGGCCGTCTGTGTGCTGGATCGATAGCGAGGCCTTTTTGCCAACCAGAGGGGATCTGATAAGGCGGCACAACATGGACAGCAGGATCGAAATTAGGGAACGCACGATGCGACAGGAAAGACCATGAACCATGAGCGCGAGCTTGTTTTTCTTCATCGGTGAAACCACCACCTTCTATAAACTCTGTGTGAGCTTCTTTTGAGATGTGAATGTTCTCGGAACCTGAACCGTGGATGCACGTTACATCCTCGCGCCCCGAGGCTATGAACTCGTCGTAGACCCAGGGAGCGTTTGGCCCAATGGGTGTCATCGTGAACCACACGTCGCCGTAATGGTCAGTCAATCCACGCCAGAGGGCGTTGAAGATTGGCTTCTTGGGTGGTTCGTCTATGGCTGCGAAGGTGAACTTGCGGCCTTCGTATGCCATTGGGGATTGGTCCCCTGATCCGAACTGGAGCTTGCCTCCACCTGTTGATAGGTGGTGGGGTAGCTCTAAGGAGACAGGTACGCCGTATGCCCCGCGCTTGAGGGAGTAGTCGGGATGGTCCTGAACTGCGGGTGGTAGGAAGGCCTGTATCACTGGCCAGATGGCACCTAGAATGCCCTGGAGTGCTGGAAGGCCTGAACATACCAACCCGACAGCAGGAAGCTGCTGTGGGAGCCCGTCTGGCCTGTAGTACCAATATACGGGATCGATGCTGGAGCGAGGTGGATAGTCGCCGTCGTCGGTGAGCTTGAGTCCTGGAACCTCCCAGATGCGGTAGCCGTAGAGGCGTGCAATTACCTCAGCGCCAGAGGCGTAGGTCTTGCCGAATCTGTTGCCTGCCGTGCAGATGGAGATTCTGTTGTAGCGGAAGGAGTCGTGGAAGCGCTTCTGGCCATAGTGGGGCTTGTAGTAGAACATAGGGGCTTTGCGCTGCCTACGCTCCATCTCCTGTGCAGCCTGTAGGAACTTGAGTTGTGTTTCTCTATCGCTCATTCGTGCTTTCTATCGCTCACGTACCTTTTGCTCTAGTTCCTTGGACTCTATGCGAGAGCGCCAATAGGCGAGGATGTCCTCATAAATAAACCCTGTGCCTACGTGGCAGGGGTCGTAGATAGCGCGACTCCAGAATAGGTGGGTGCCCCAGGAGTAGGTGATACCAATGCGGTCATCTGCACCGCTCTCCATGTGGCAGTCGTGCAGCTCGGAGACACGGGTTCCAGGGTCTTTTGGCCCTGACATGTCTAGTTCCCCCTTGAACTTGCGGGTGTCGATTGCAAAGAACCACCCTGCGGAGTGCTCAGAGCGCTGTAGGCGCAGAGTTCCGGGCTCACGGGTAGTGTAAGATGCACACGAGATGGGAGCCTTACATGAGGCTCTGAGGACGCTCTTAGAGAAGTCTATAGAGGGTATGAAATCTAACTCAGTGAGTACTATTATTCCACCCCTTTCGTTGTTCTCTTCCCACATGTGCTCGAACACATCTGCGTGTCCAAGGCCCATGTCCTTGTAGATGCGTAAATCAAATCCCTGTAGATCGGCCTCTGTTTTCCAAATTTGTAAGAGCCTACTGTGAAGTGGCCCTTCGAATGGGTGAGGAATACAGACCGTGATCTTGGGTGGATTTAATGTCATTTCTTAGGACTTTCTGGTGAGTCTTCTGTGACTTCGAACTCAGCGTCTATGGTTCTGCCCTTGTTTGCAACCAATGTGTTCAGTTGGTCGTCTGTTAGTTGTGTGGCATCGAAGTCGTTGACGTGGTTGACAGTGGTTTCCTGCCGTTGGACTATCTGGCCGAACCTCTTGTAGAGGAGGTCAGCGGCTCGAACGTCACCCGCTACTGCACGGCTCATCATCGCTGCGTCTATTTGGCCTAGCCTGTAGGCGCACATCTTATGTACTTGTGCCGAAATCCAGGCACATGCTACTGGGTTCTTCATGGCCTGGGAGACGTGGGAGGGAGAACACTCGATTGTCTCAGCGATCTCGTTGAAGGCTGTGTTGCCCGCGATCATCGCCTCAGCGATCTGGAGGTCTAGCTCCGTGGGGTTGTAGGCGCGGATGTCGTCCTGGTCGCACACGAGAGCCCGCTGCGCTATGCGTGCAAGCGCTGGAGACACCTTTCGGTTAGCGGGTGGTTTGCGACCCTCACTCATAGGATTACCAGTACATCTGTGTACTCGATCACGTGGTACTTGATGTCACCATCAAACACGGGTACTCCGCGAGAAGGTGGTACTAAAACGAGTTGTCCCGCCTTTAATTGCTTGTCGGCCTCGCTACCCACAGACTTGATCTGGGCCTTGAGAACATCTGACTTCGTGGTTTCCTTCATGATGATCCCGCCATCTGATACCTTCTCTTCTAGCTCTTCGAACTGGATGAGGAGTCTGTTGCCTACTACTTGCATGATTAACCCTTACTTTAGACCATTTAGTGTCTGTATTAACCTTGTGTTTAAACCATTTTGTAAGAAAAAATGGGTACTTTTTCTTACAAGAACTATACATAAGTCGTTATGTGTACAGGACTTGCATTATTTCCCACTTTTCTTCTTGCGTCCGCCCGAGGAACGGATAAAATTGAGAGGAAAGATTGACCCATCGGCCTTTAAGCCGAGCTTGATTGCCTTGTTGTGCCTCGGACGATGCCGGAAGATCTGGATAGTCTCGATGATGAGCTGATCTTCGGTGTCAGCACTGAATAAGGCCTCAACCTTAGTGACCGATGGGAACCATGATTTCGAGCGCTTGTGCTCACGTAATCGCCTGCGAACGTCGCAGGACTGACCAACATACAACACCTTGTCGTTCTCGTCAGACAGACGGTACACGCCTGGGTAGATCATAGGGAGATCTGAGATGTCCGAGAATTCTGAGAAGTCGTCGTCAGAAGTGTCTAAGGGGTTCATTAACGCGCCTGTTCTAAATGTGCTCACCGAGAGCGTCACGAAGAAGGATCGACGCTGTTGGACGAATGGGGACTTCTCCTATAGACAACGGCCCGAAGAAGACCTGTCCACTATCATAGATGTGAGAATGGCCATAGAATCTCTCAATCCGAGGGAAGAGCTGATAGCGAACTACCTGCTGGAGGGCTATACTTGGGCAGAGGTTACCGACCTCGCGATGTG
>Ga0316189_10002794_pt1 | contig 17020 bp, 22 predicted proteins | sample LowCovwburrow_MG_FD_204930 | JGI IMG/M metagenome (GOLD analysis project Ga0316189, IMG submission 204930) | Coastal sediment microbial communities from Maine, United States - Lowes Cove worm burrow | ecosystem: Environmental > Aquatic > Marine > Coastal > Sediment | place: USA: Maine...
TAGATGGCGAAGTAGTGCTCGGTAAGCCACAAGGTATGCGTGGAACCAAGCTAGAGGTCGAATCATTGTTCATCACAACCTTCGAACAACATCTCAATGACCTAGTGACCGCCATTGAAAACACTGGCATTGCAGTTGAAGACATCATGGCCTCATCACTTGCGGCAAGTTTCGTCATGCTTACCAAAGCACAAAAGCGTGCGGGTTGCGTATTAGCCAACATCGGAGCAGAAACAGTATCCATCGCTGTGTTTGAAAATGGTACACCAATTTCCATAAAGGTATTCCCTCTTGGTTCCAACGACATTACTAACGACATTGCACTTGGTCTTAAAATACCGTTAGAGGAGGCGGAGAAGATAAAGCGTGGTGGCATGAGCAGTGCAAACTATTCAAAGCGAAAGCTCGATGAAATCATCGCTGCACGCTTAACTGACATTTTCGAACTCATTGAAGCACACCTTAAGAAAATCCAGCGAGATGGACTATTGCCAGCGGGTATCATCATAACTGGAGGAGGCTCTGGTGTAGCAACTATTCAAGATTTGGCGCGCGCATCACTCAAACTCCCTTCCCGTATCGCAACACTTGACCCAGGACAAAATGGAAAAATTCGTGATGCTTCTTGGGCCGTGTCTTACGGCCTGTGCATGTGGGGAGCAAGTGACGAAGAAGAAGGTGACACAATAGGTATCGCGAAACATACCAAAAACACCATTGCTCAATGGCTCAGCCAATTCCTCCCGTAAAATAATTTCTACAAGTGGTTAATCCAGCAAGTGCTTAGACACTTGCTGGATTTGTATTTATAGTTATAGTAGAGTCAGAAGAATCAAGTAGGAGTATCACAATGACAGCTTATACAGATTTAGCGCTAGCGGAAATTACTTTCAAAGAAAGGAAAACGATGCTCACAGCGCTTACTAAAATTGAAACTGAGGGTCTGCCTAACGAGTTAGTTAAAAAAGTTAAGGATTACTTCATCAAGTATGCCGGCACCACAAAAACCAATAGTGGTGTAATCTCAGTTATGTGTGGAGCAACAAAAATAATAGGTGATTCAAATGTATCCGACAAGATATACCAAGACTTTTTGGCAAAAGATGAAGCGTACATCTCAGCTATCGTTGAAGACAATGACAAAGTACAGTCAATAAAAGATTCTATCAAACTTAATACGCCGTAGATGTTCTAACAAAAAGTAATGGTCCTTCCATTACTTTTTATTTTTAAAAACCAAGACTCAGGGCCCGAAATACTAAATTTTGAATCACACGATTCACAATTCTGTCAATATGGTGACAGATGATAATTGAACGTGTATTATGTCGTTACTTACAAGTTATCTGTTACGGGTTGTAGAGCGTCTGTGCAGTTAGGGTCAGTGAACTTATATAATATTATTATGGAACAAATAAAAACAGACGTAGAATCATTTGCACGAATTCGTGTAGTTGGAGCAGGAGGTTCAGGGAACAATGCCGTAAACCACATGATCAACAACAAGATCAAGGGTGTTGAGTTTATTGCAATCAACAGTGACGCTCAAGACCTACACAACTCGCTGGCTAAAAAGAAAATTCACATTGGGAAAAACCTCACACGTGGGCTTGGTGCTGGTGGAAACCCTGAAATGGGACGTAAAGCGGCTGAAGAAACTCGAGAAGAGATAGCTAATTCTCTTAAGGGTACCGACATGATTTTCATTACCGGAGGTATGGGAGGTGGTACAGGAACTGGAGCTGCTCCGGTAATTGCAAAAATCGCTCGAGAAAGTGGTGCACTTACTGTAGGAGTAGTGACCAAGCCCTTCCTCTTTGAAGGACAGGAAAGGATGCGAATGGCAATGCAAGGTATCGAGGAACTAAAAAAGGAAGTTGATGCTTTGATTATCATTCCTAACGACCGGCTCCTTGCCATCGTCAACAAAGAAACAACTGTAAAAAGTGCATTTGGAATGTGTGATGATATTCTCAAGCAAGCAGTAGAAGGTATCTCTGACCTCATCACTATGCCTGGTATCATTAACGTTGACTTTGCTGACATTCGTTCTGTTATGGAAAATGCTGGTTCTGCACTTATGGGTATCGGAACCGCTGATGGCGAGAAACGAGCTGAGGAAGCAGCACAGGCAGCTATCAATTCCCCACTACTTGAAGTATCTATCACAGGAGCTCGAGGTGTACTCTTTGCAATTGCAGGAGGAGAAGACCTTGGTATGCTCGAGATTCAAGACGCAGCTCGAGTAATCACTGAGTCAATTGATCCCCATGCAAAAGTAATCTTTGGTGCTATCAAAGACGAAAAAATTAAGAAGAATGAAATAAAGGTTACCGTAATTGCAACAGGATTCCCTGAACTTGATGGTGAACCAGGTGCACCATCGTCAGTAGTACGCGCACCTCTAAGTCGACCCGCTCAAGAAGATACGGAAGAAACCGGGCGAGGAAGAATCTTTAATTCACTTACTTCCCCACGGAAAAAAGAGGAGTCTGAAACAGAACCCGTTATCTCAGCAGAGACAGCTCCAAAAAATCCAGAACCAGTCAAATCAAACATTTCATCTGAACCACGTCCCGTTGATCCTATCGATGAAGATGACGATGAAGATTGGGGTGCAGTCCCTGCATTTTTACGACGTTCAAAGCTTAAGTAAGCTTTGACGAGCAAAAATGCGGAACTGCAAAGCAGAGCGTGGGAAATGACTTAACGTCATTTTGCAAAAGATTGTCTATGATGTTACTTTAGTAGATATCGTGACAACCTATTCCATCTTAAAACAACAAAGCGCGCCCTCGGCGCGCTTTGTGCATAGCCCGAACTCCCAAAATCGGCTATAATACAGGACATTATTTAACCTTTAGATTTTCAGACATGTACGACTTAGTAATTATCGGAGGAGGCCCTGGAGGAACAGCAGCTGGCGTATACGCATCACGAAAACAACTCAAGACACTCTTTGTCACCAAAGAATGGGGTGGGCAAAGTATTGTCTCCCCGGATATTCAAAACTGGATTGGAACACCTTCTATATCAGGCGCAGATCTTGCAAAAAATATGGAAGAACACCTGCGAACGTATGCAGGAGACTTTGTAGAGATTAAAGAGAACACTCTAGTTACAAACATCGTAAAAAATGGTGATGTCTTTACCGTAGCTCTTGAAAATGGAGATGCTGTAGAAACACGTTCCGTGTTAGTAACAACAGGATCGAAACGACGACCCCTCCCTACCCCAGGAGCTGACCAATTTGAACACAAGGGACTTACCTATTGTGCATCTTGTGACGGCCCAATGTTCGCAGGACAGGATGTAGCGGTTGTAGGAGGTGGAAATGCTGCGTTTGAGACGGCAGCTCAGCTTCTAGCGTACACTAAGAGTGTTACCCTCCTTCAACGGGGTCCACAATACCGTGCTGACCCTGTAACTGTTGAAAAGGTACTCTCACATCCAAATATGATTGGTGTTCTCAATGCGAATCTTACAGAGATTAAAGGTGAGAACTTTGTCTCAGGACTTACCTATACTGACACCGAAGGGATTGAACATGAATTGTCTGTAACGGGTATCTTTGCAGAAATTGGAATGATTCCAAACACTGACTTCCTACAAGGTACTGTTGAGCTCGACGACTACAAGCGAGTAGTGATCGATCCATGGACTCAGCAAACATCTACCTCAGGTATCTGGGCGGCTGGTGACTGTACAAACATTAAGTACCATCAGAATAATATTTCTGCGGGGGATGCTGTGAGAGCCCTAGAAGACATATACGTCCACCTAAAAACAAAGTAGTTTCCATTAACTTCCTTAGATTTCGAAAAACGACCCATTGGGCCGTTTTTCTTATGTTGAAAATATACGTTTATACTTGCTTTTTACTCAAAACACATTATAGTGCCAATAGAATATATATTTGACAGGAGGTGACCATGTCAGAAATACAGACAACAAAACAGTACTATGAACGCAATGCACAACAATGGGCATCATTGCAATGTAACTCATTTCAAGATGAAGTAGGATTTAGACTCTTCCGTTCCTATTTAAACGAAGGTGAGACAGTCATTGATTTCGGCTGTGCCAACGGTATCCATGTTCCCCTATTTTTGGGAATAGGTCATGGGCTTATATACACAGGAGTCGATATCAGTAACCAATTCCTTATCATTGCCCGAGAAAGGTACCCACAGTTGCATTTTCTTGAAGGAAATCTAGTAGATGCTGACACATTACCTAAAGAAAAGTATGATGGCGTATGGTGTCCAGCGACACTCATGCACATACCATTAGCATTATGGGATGTAGCTATAACGAACATTTATGCAACCATGAAAAATGGTGCAGTTGCATACTTCACTCTTCCAACAGCACATCCAAACGCAATAGAAAATGCGGAGGACACCCGCCACTTCACCATCCTTTCCCAAGAAGAACAACGTGAACAATTTCTTCGTGCAGGATTCAAGATTTTGCACAATGGGGTAAAAGATGATTTAACAAAGAGAAAAATATGGCAATATTATCTCTTGATGAAAAACTAACCAAGGAACCTACCAAGCAATTGGTGGGTTTTAATTTTACAAAGTGAAAAGGCCGATTGTGTAAATAATACTTTCATATCATTTACACAATCGGCCTTTCCTGTACAACGTAGAGCTTTGGTTACGCGCCTGTGCTCCCGTTAGCCAACAGAAACATAGTATGAATATCACCACCGCGAAACCTACATACATACTCTCATATGAGAACAAATGGTCAATACAATCTCAGTACCCTTTATAAACCGTTATAATAGGCCATTCTGGGGATAACTAGTGGATAACCCCCTGCATAACTATGTGTCTAACTACGTGCACAAGTAGGTGCAAAAGTATGTGTGTAACTCAATTCTCTAATTAGTGAAATTAATCGTTTTCTAGCCTTGGATTTATGTCATTTGGGATATCGCTAAACATGTCTCCTTCAGCAACAGATGTAAGCATATGAGTCACATGAGCAATCATATCTTCGGGAAGTGTTACCTTATCGCACCACTGTACTTCACTACACAATTCGGGCTCATTCAGACTTGGTTCCCCTTCCCAATGTGTCGCTCTAAAATAGTAATTAGCATACGCATCAAATACATAATGTGCATGTATAAATTCAAGATGTTCAGGAAGAATAACGACCCCTGCTTCTTCTCTGGCTTCAATAATTGCTGCCTCAATGGCTGTTTGTCCTTTATCAATATGTCCGGATGGTATAGTCCACATTCCATCTGCCCAGCCAGTATTCGAGCGACGCATAATAAATATTTTATTCTTGCGCTCTAGCAAAATAAATACTGCGGCGTGTAATGGGTGTCGATTACTCATAGGAATCCAAGTATACCATGCAAGTTTTTCAGCCTACAAACTAAAGAATGTCCCTACAAAATAAGCAACCCCGGCGGCTGCAGAACCGACTATAACTACCTCAAACAGTGAAGCCCGTAAGTCAGCGCCTACCACTTTCCACTTCAAAATTCCTAAGAGTACCAGGGCTACAAACGTCCCCAATATTGAGTATGTAAACAGAGTCTGGGCTGTTGATTCAGAAAGAAACAGGAATGGTAGCAACGGAATAATCCCAAACGCTAAGAAAGATGCCAAGGTTGCTAGACCAGTGTAGACAGGGTTATCACCACGCGGGTCAGACATCTCTAGTTCATGATTCATCATAAAGTCCAACCAATACGCTGGGTTCTTTTTATACAGTCCAGCCATCACTGTAGCATCCTCTTCCCCATACCCCTTTTGCATAAGAATGGTAATGGTTTCGTTGTATTCCATTTCAGTATTGTTCGCAATCTCATGCTTTTCTTTATCCCGTGATGTTTTGTACAAGTCCTGTTCAGAACGCACTGAGAGAAAACTCCCAAGCCCCATAGAAACTCCGTCTGCGAAAAGGTTCGCCAACCCAAAAAGGAGTACTACCAAGAATGATAGTTGTGTAGTAGTTTCGTTTGAAAGCGCTGCCCCTGAGAATCCAGCTACTACTGCAAACGTTGTAATAATCCCATCAATCCCTCCGTAAATCACTTCTCTAAAATACACAGCAAATGGTGAGTGCTGATGTTCATCGTGAAGATGTTGTGCCAGCGCTTCGTCTCTAGTTTGTGTATGCATAAGGGTATTGTAGCAGATGCGGATAAAAGAAATCACCTACCCCAAGTTAGGTAGGTGACAGTTACTGTTCATAAATCTATAGGAGATTCATACACTCCCGGACCATCTTCAGAAAGAGCGCGGCGTCGTGTTTATTATAGCGAGCAGGGTTCCTTATCGCATTATCTTGTCACACTTCGTTCTTACAGGTATAGTACAAAAAGAACAGAAAGGGGTACCTAATGGTTGATATCCATGATATTAATGAAATCCGCGATAAACGTAAGGTAAAGGGAATTCTGCAGGAAGTTGCGGAATATCAAGGGATAGAAAACGCAACCAACCTCCTTCGGGATTCAGTAACAATGGACTGCACTATTCTTGGCGCTCCTGAACCCGACAATGACCAACTACACTTTATTTTCTATGGAGAGAATGGTGGCAAAGAACCTGAGACGGAAGTCATCGGAGCCTTACGACTCACTGCAGCACAGTGGGAAGCGCTCAAGAAACAAGGTGACCAACTTCTCGAAGACCATCAAAATGCAGCTGCACAAAATAAATAACCTAACCCCCTACCAATATTGGCAGGGGGTTATTAAATAATGTACACATGTAAGCCCTGTTTTTGAGCGGTGTGCTTATGTTGTGATCCCACGGAGAATCGAACGTTACACGTTCAGTCTACCTTTTGGCTATATTGATCGCTACGCTCTCAATCTAGGGCAAAAGCTTTTCGATTCCCCCGTAAAGAAGCTTTAGCTTCTTTACTCGTGGGATCACAAATAGAAAAGGCACCCGAAGGTGCTCTTTCTATATTTGTGAGCCGAGTCGTGATGGAACCAAATTGATACCTTGCCCTGTAAGGCTTTTGGGAGCAATCAGAGCCAATAACCAATGACCCTTCTCGAGAGGGTAGACGCTATTTAGTCGATTTAATTTTATCTAACAGAATAATAGTTTGTTCATCCAGTTCTTGAGCTTCAGCAACACCACTATTTCGTGCAATTTCATTGTAGTCTACCAGTCCATGCGTCAGCGCATTTTCATTAAAAGATTCAATAATGTTGTCTATCACAAGCTCAGTATGATCGGTTTGCCAACCTTGTGCCACTAAGTACGCTTTTACTTCTTCAATTAATTCATTTTTATCCATAATTTACTTTATCATTGTTAAAATGTCGTGAAACCTCACTTCCACACGCCTACTGTCCTCATCAGTGAGGGGAATACAGTGACCTATTGCATTTCTGGATGGAATTGCATGGTTGACCATTGTTGCAAATTTCATCTTGTCATTTTCGTCCATGAAAGGTTGAAATAGCTTCCAATTACTAGTAATTATCTTGCTAAGGTCACCTAAATGGGTGTGTTCAAGTTCATCTTGTCTTCGGGCGGCATGGTAGGGCATTTTAGACATGCCTTCAGCGACACTATCCTTTACATCTTTCGGAACCCTTGTCTTCCACCAGTTAGTTTCGGAGATCATAACCTTGCGTATTAATTCACGCAAAGTATTTTCAGTAAAGTAAAGTCTATTATATGCGTCTAGCATTTTGTTTGCTGAATTGGAAATGCGAGCTGAAACAATAGCTCCCTTTGTTTTTGATGCTTTTTTCGTTCCTTTTGACACCCTCGCAATAACATTGGTTTTACTTCCGGGCTGTGTCTTTGCAATATCTCTTGGTACATGTGTTAGTACACCTGTTCTTTTCTTATAAAAACCTTTCTTATTTTTATTTGCCAGACCTAACTTTTCAGCTAAGCTGAGAGCAGAACTTACTTTTGTATGATGTAAACCGACTTTTTTAGCAATATCAGTGTAATGAGTTTTGCCATTTGCATAAATAAGAACCTCTCTATACTTAGAGTTCTTTCCGTATGTCTCACAGTTTTTAACAAGCTGATTAAAGTCGTCCATGATTTAAATTATTTCTTTGCAACTTTCCCAAGCTCACTTGACGGGACCATTTTTCTAATAGTACTACCGTCAACTCCAAGGATTTTACCAACAGTGTCAGTAGTAACACCCTCAAGGATCAGTTGTGCTATAAGGAGTCGCTTGATAGATTCGTGTACGTCCAGTTTTTCTTCTTTTTTCTTAGCCATAATTATTTTCTTTCTTAATACCCTTTAGTAATTTATTTACAGAACCAGTTGCTATGCCTAACTGCTTACCGATATCTGCCTGTGACACATTAAGTTTGTACAACTCAATAGCTAGTAAGTGTTGAAGTGATTTCTCGATACTAGTCATTTGCTTACTCAGCTCTTTGTATTCTTTTTCCATAATTATTTCTTCTTCTTAAGACGTGTACGTGTAACATTCACCGTGTTCACAGATGTATTTAAAATCTCGGCAATATCTGCTGACGGTAGTCCGAAGCGTGTGAGCATTTCCACACGTGCAGCAATTGCCTTTGAATCTGACATTTCTTCAATCTTAAGAGCAATCAATACCCCAAGACGCTTCGATATGGACTCTAGTAGTTCTTTATTTTCCATAATTATTTTTTTCCACTCTTAATCTTGTAAAGCTCTTTACTAACCGCTTCAGCAGTTTTACCAACCATAGGCCCAATTTCGGTAGAAACTAGACCGTAGCTAGCAAGCTCAGCAATACGGTCCTTCATGGTCTGGTCCGGGCTGTTAACCATCTTGGAAAGTAGACCAATAATTACATTCATCTTTTTATCGACGGTGGTGATATCGATTGTCTCTGATTCTTTCATAAAGTTGAAGATTAAGATTTTTAATAAAACAATTGTTGATTGTGTACTTATTTCGCGCGGCACAACCATATTTTTATTTACTATATCTTAACATGAATATCAAAGTATGCAAAGAGCATGATAAATAAGGCTATTATAAGCCTACGTTCACAGAACTGTTAAATTCACTAGTCATGCAATTCTCGTATTGCAAACAAAAAACTACTCAATCTGAGTAGTTTTTTGTTTACTAGTATCGAACCCTTCTCGAGTGCTCGAACTGGCTCTCTAATTGGTGAGCCTACCCGACCCAATTCTCGAAGGTACCGCGACATAGACAAAAAGCTGGTTGAGGATTTGATTGCATCTGCACATATGAAAATGGAGTTAGATTCAGTTAATGAAGAAGGTAAAAGCTTGTAAATATTAGATTTTCTGGTTTACTAAATGGAGTAGTCGTCCCTTGTTTTATGCTCACGAATTCCTCGTCAGCAGAAACTCAAAGGGTGACGCTATGTCAAAACATGACACTACTTATAAAGAATTTCTGGAAATTGCTGAGCGTCAAATGTCAGTGCCTCAGGAACCTAGAAATGGAGGAGGGTCTATTGCCGATTTTATGCAGGCAATGGCTAAGGTAGATGATGACTATAAATGTACAATACCTTTCTCTATCAGACTAATTCATGCATAAGCATAATAATGTAAGATCAGGCCAGTTCGACAGAACTGGCTTTTCTCTATCCTCGAACCAGTTACGCCCATGTGTATCAACACATTTTCCGAAAACTTCGCAGACGGTTCCCTTCCTCTCGAACTTTGTTAAACAAAAATACGCCCATTGCTGGACGTATTTCTGCTGGACAGTTTTACTGTCCCCTATGGTGATCCCACGGAGAATCGAACTCCGATTTCTTGGATGAAAACCAAGTGTCCTAACCATTAGACGATGGGACCTGCACTTAAAGAAAACCTTTAAACGTGGGCAATATAGTACCAAATTAAGGAGAAAAAGCTAGTGTTATTACTCATTACAAACTCTTTCTTCCCACAACCCCACTTTATTTTCTTCTGCCTGTTTTTGGGCAGCTTTGTATAACTGTTGGTTTTTGTATGGAATACCTTTAAAAGTTAGTTCCCTGGCATACCCTTCAGCTATCATAACTTCTCCAAAGTCACGACCGTCAGGTAGAGTAGCGTACGCAAGAATGCGGTTAAACTTGTCACGTACGTCTTGAGAATCGTCGGAGGTAAGTTGTACTGAAGTATTTTGTAGGAGGGCTTTAGCGCGTTCACTTGCTTCTTCACCGAAACACTCTGCTCCCCTGCTTGAAAACTCAGTTTCCGGTGTATTGATACCAAGTAGCCTCACACTTTCAGTGACTCCATTTATACCTACCTTGAAAGTATCCCCGTCTGTTACGGAGAGCACTTTGTATGTAGCACCTTGTTCACCAACAGCTTCAATCGTTTGTGTCTGTGTAACCTCATCCAATACTTGCTTGGTAACTTCTGTAGGGTCAGTAAAGCCAAAGTACGCGATGTATAAACCAATGGCAACGCCAATAATAATTTTTATCATATTTTTTCTACGCATTGCGTGAATCACTTCTTCCAGTCAATTATAGAAATCCCATCTCCTCGTTTCTTCACCATCACCTTCTGTCCATCTCTCCACTTCAATTCGCGGACCAATTCAATTGGCAAAGACACTAGGACTGACCCAGCCTTTGTTTTATAAAGTTTCCTAATCTCTCTGTCCTCTAATTTTCTTCGTGCCATATATGAAAAGAATAACACAATTAATTACGTAATTAATTGTGTTATTCTTTTCTGTTATACTACTGCCATGAAATATTTACACAGCATGGTTCGTGTATCGAACCTCGAAGCATCACTGGACTTTTACTGTACTAAACTTGGGATGGTTGAAATACGCCGATACGACTCTGAAGCTGGAAAGTTTACCAATGTATTTTTAGCGGCAGCTGATGATACTCAAAGTGTAAGCGAAACGAACGCCCCAATACTTGAACTCACCTACAACTGGCCTGACGCTGACGGAAACACTGAAAAGTATACTGAAGGACGGAACTTCGGACATCTTGCGTATGAGGTAGAAAACATCTATGAAACCTGCCAGAAACTGCAAGATGCTGGGGTCATCATTAATCGTCCACCACGCGACGGAAACATGGCTTTTATCAACTCACCTGATGGTGTGTCTATCGAACTACTACAAGCCAACGAGCCGCTCACTATCGAGGAACCTTGGGCTTCTATGGAAAATGTAGGAAGTTGGTAGTATATTCCATCCACAATCAACATGAGATGTATAAAAAAAGAAACCTCGTGCTAGCTCTAAGATGCGGGGTATCTCGAGTCAGAACCGTAGAAGTTACTAATTTATTTTTTTGAAGAAACTTCCTTCAGGAGGTTGTGTGAGCATGGTTATCCATTTCTCAAAAGCATCTTTTGGCATGGAAGCCAGAAACTTTGCGTGATCATCTGCAGACTCCCATTCTTCTACAGTTGTAAGATGGTTTTCATCATCGTCAGATTCATAAATACTGTGACCAACAAAGCCAGGCTGCTCATGCAACATGCCAAACGAAGCTAGTAAGTTTCCCTTTTCTTCCGGCTTTACGTGTAATTCTCCGATATGAAATGATGACATAGTATTTTATGTAACTTATTAATGTCTTCAGTATAGCAAAACTAGCACAAAACATAGTGTCTCGTGCTAGCTCTAAGATGCGGGGTGTCTCGAGTTAAAACCGTGGGCGGTTAAGGCAGGCTTGGCTGATTTAGATATTTTTAGATTTCAGTCCGATAGTATCTCGAGCGCTAAGTCTCCAGCATTTCCTTCATTAAGACTACAGCTTTTTCCTGATTTTCATTCGAAATATTTAATAAATCTTCAGAGGTACAGTTCTGCTTAATTAGTTCGTTAGCTATAGAGCCTAACTGAGCATAAATTAAACATATATTTTTCAAGTTATCCTTTTTTACATCTGAGTCTACTAACCTAAAGGCTTTTGTTGGTAAAGCACAGCCAAAAAGTGAGCCGTGTAATGCTTCAGATGCATCTGAATATAACGACAGAGTATTAAGCAGAAAGAAGGATGTTTTAATCTCACTTTTTTCATCTAATACTCCTATTTTTTGATGAACATTTAACGAACTCCAAGATAATCTTGGATTATCTTCAGAGAATAAATCCAAAGCTTTAGATACTTGCGTATTTTTCCTTAAATTTTCACGCCCAGAATATTTTAAACTAACTTTTTCTTTCCCTGCGTATTTTTCCAAATCAGTATTATGAAATAATCGATAGTACGGATGTAGAAGGAATTTCTGATACTCTTCTTCACTACAAACTTGAACATAACAATAATTTGTAATTTTCTCTATGAATGAACGTGCCAACATGATGCACTCAGAATAAAAATAGTCAGGTTTTTTACTTAACTCGTACAAAACTAGGCCAGTAGAGCATGCTGTTGCAGGCAGAATCCTAGCTTCTTCTGCTCGTCCTTTTAGCTCAGTTGCAACATACTTTTTAAGAACGAGTAACTCGTCGTTAAATACTAAACCTAGCTCAAGAGTTACTTGGTCCAATCCTTTTTTCATAAATAAAGACTAGCACGAAACATAGTGTCTCGTGCTAGCTCTAAGATGCCTCTAAGATGCGGGCTTCCTCGAGTTAGAACCGTGGGTGGTCAGGGTTGGCTTGGCGGATTTAGTTATTTTCAGATTCTGGTTCGATAGTGTCTCGTGCAGTATCTTCTAGGCTCCAATTAGTTTTCGTAGTTTTATGCGCCCAAACTTTAATTATCAGCGCATCGACCTCCTTATCTTCTTTAGTAATTTTTGTTGGGCTAGCTTCACCTCCATTTTCCGACACCCATTTACTATCATGTTCATCAGTAAGATAAAGTCTAAAATCAAAATTTGTTGTAGATGCCAATTTCCCTAAATTTGGTGCAGGAATCCAATAGTGAGCAACTTCTGATTTACTAATCAATCTAGGTTTATCAAAACGTTGATTATTACCAGGCATATCAAAGCCCCACATGTACAAATTTGAATTACCTGTGTTCCATAAAGCTATTGAGTCACCTTTTGGAGTTACAGATATAGCCACGTAATCTTGCATCTGCAATAATCGGGAATTAATTTCATTTTGTTTTTGTCCGACCTTGTAAGCCAATATAACAGCAACAATTGCTATAACAACAGTGAAGCCTGTAAAGATAGTTTGTAAGATTTGTAATATGTCCATATTTTTCATAATTAAGTGTCTTGTGCTAGCTCGATGATGCGGGGAGTAAAGGATTCGAACTTTCTACTCCACCGTCACTGACTTCGCCAAATTCCGTGGGCGGTCGACGTTGAGACCTTTTGAGGTTCCGACATAATACGAAAAGAGATGCAATGGTACCGTCGACACAATCGGTTGCAGAAGTGGGTGTACTTTCGGCATGTAAATAACGTCTTCTGCAAGATTGGCGATTGCATTGTCTCCTTTAGTGGCAAATGCCAGTACGGGTGCTTTGCGCGCACATACCTGCTCAATATTGGAAATCATTTTTTCATACACATCATCCTGTGGGACCAGCGCTATGACTGGGAAGTTTTCATCAAGCATCGCAATAGGTCCGTGCTTTAGTTCCCCACCTGCATACGCTTCAGCGTGGATGTACGCCACCTCCTTGAGTTTCAAAGCCCCTTCGTACGCAATAGGTGTATGGAACTTTCTACCAATGAAAATTGCATCACGATAGTTTGCATATTTTTCAGCAATTCTTTTGATTTCGTCGGTGTTTTCAAGCATTTTCGTCAACACATCGGGGAGTTCAGTCAGTGCCTTTGTGATTTCCTGCCCTTCTTTTTGTGACATACCCTTTTCTCGAGCAATCAGCAATGTCAAAAGCACAAAGACAGTTAATTGTGAAATAAATGCTTTAGTAGACGCAACTGCAACTTCTGGGCCTGCATGGTTATAAACTCCCGCATCAGTTTCTCGAGCGATAGTAGAGCCTACGGTATTTACAATACCCAGCGTCAGCAAGTCCATTTCTTTTGCTTTGCGGATAGATGCCAGTGTATCTGCCGTCTCGCCTGATTGTGAAACTGCGAGCACCGCACTTTTCTTGTCAGGGATGTTTCGTTTGTACCGATATTCACTAGCAAGCTCTACTTCCACAGGAAGTCCTGCGTATTCTTCGAGCATGTAGCGCCCAATTTGTCCCGCATAATACGCAGAGCCACAACCAACAATCTGTAGACGGTGGAGTGTCGTTAGTTCATTAAGAACTCCCTCGATTCCCCCAAGTTTCGCTCGACCTTTGTCGACCAGTAGTCGCCCACGGATGGTGTTCTTAATCACTTCTGGAGCCTCAAAGATTTCCTTGAGCATAAAATGTTCATATCCCTGTTTTTGCAAATCTTCAACATCCCACTCTACTTTCTCAGGAGTTTTTTCTTTCTTCTGTCCGCCTATAGTCATCACATCGTAACTATCTTTAGTAACCAAAGCAATTTCGCCATCTTCCAAATACACCACGTCTTTAGTGTGAGCCAAAAGTGCCGAAGGATCAGATGAGACAAAATTGCCATCAGTACCTAAACCAAGCACAATTGGACTTCCCATCCGTGCAACCACCATTTGATCTGGCTGGTGTTCTGCCATAACAGCAATACCATAGGTACCACGTACCCGGCGCAACGCTTCACTAACTGCCTTTTTCAAATCCCCTGCATACAAAGAGCCAATGAGTTTAACCAGTACCTCCGTGTCAGTATCTGATGTAAAGGTGATACCTTGCATAGTGAGTGCTTCTTTCAACTGACGATAATTCTCAATAATGCCGTTATGCACGATCCATACGCCGCCGCTCATGTCTTTATGAGGATGTGTGTTCATTTCTGTTGGCGCACCATGCGTTGCCCAGCGAGTATGCGCAATACCAGAAGTACCACCAATAGTTTCAGTAATTTTTTCAGCAAGATTCGCAATTGGGCCCACAGACCTCACTGCACCATACCCTGGTACATAAATCCCTGCTGAATCATATCCACGATATTCAAGCGTCCGCAATCCTTCTACAAGAATCGGTTCTGCCGTCCTACTTCCTACATATCCAAATATTCCGCACATAATGAGTTTATTGTATCACGTTAATTAATATAGCATCTATGCTATATAGTACTGACACTTCCCTCAATAAGTTTCATGTACGGTATACTAGTGTCACTATGGCTCACATACATGAACTCATCGATTGGACAGCTGGCGTCTACATCGTTCACAATAATAAAGTACTTATCCGCCTCCATGAAAAATACAATATTTGGATTCATGTTGGTGGACATGTGGAACTTGATGAAGACCCTGTCCAAGCAGCTATCCGTGAATGCAAAGAGGAAGTTGGTCTTGATATCATCATTTATGATGCGGGACCAATTCCTAGCGAATTAACTACAGGTAATCGACACCTTATTACTCCTGCACATATGAACATTCATTACGTAAATGATACACACCAACATTGTGACTTACTCTACTACGCCACCAGTGAAACTGACGTTATCATCCCAGAAAATCCAGGGGAACAATCTGTATGGCTCACTAAAGAAGAAGTCGAGAAGCATCCAGACATGGAACCTCAAATTAAATTCTATGCACTTGGTGCACTAGAAGCCCTCCAAACATAAACAATATTTCTATGATTTTTGATATTCCATGGCAGGACGTTGTATTAGGAGTAGGGAGTGTTGTATTTTTCTTCGCCCTTTTGCTTTCTATATTTTCATCAAATAAGCCTTCCGTGTGGACGAGCACCATCTATGGAACCACACTCACTACATTTGGATTCACATTCCTTACTCTCGATCTCTACCTCAGTGCCGGTGGTTCCTTCCTTACAGCTGGTGCATGGTTTACCCTACTGGTACAAAAAGTTTTAAGTAACAGGTAAAAATAAAGTTACTTGACGACAAAAATTTTATGAGCTAAGTTAGTTTGTAGAAATTTATGTTATTTGACTTTAAGTAAAAATAGAAAAATAGGGAAGAGGATAAAAACCATGGACGCTATAGTAGAACAAGCAGTTACTTTACCCAATGGAGAATCTGTCACAATCAATTCTTCAGACAGTGTGTGGTGGGGACAAAACAATGGAGCGGGCTATATCTCTCCAGAAATGCTAGCACCTGACCCATCTCAGCCTCGTCAGCACTATGATAAAGCCCGTCTTAAAGAATTAACTGAAAGCGTTGCAGAAGTGGGCGTAAGGGAAACAATCACTGTAACACCTGTACGTCTTTGCCCATGGGCAAAGACGGAGGAAGATTATCAGAACTGTTTTTTCCTTATTGTAAGCGGACATAGGAGATGGATGGCAGCAACCGCAGCAAAAATAGCTGCAGTGCCAATCAAAGTTGTCGTCTATTGTGATGAGGCGGAGCACCGTATGGACGGTTCTCTTCTCAATCGCAACAGAGACAAGCTTTCTCCACTTGAAGTGGGTTACGAGCTTGTAAAGCTCAGAAAGCTTGGGTGGACACTCGACAAAATATCCAAAGCTTATGGAATGGCTACTCCACTTATCTATACCCGGATCAACCTAACGAGACTTGATCCGAAAATTCTTAAGGAAATTGATCCTTCCCTACCCAGAAAGCAAAGACTTGCCGTGATAACTGCGGGTCGTATTGGAGGAATCAATGCACCAACTCAGAAAAAACTCAGTATGATTAGAGATGATTTCTCTGACTATTGTGAATTACCTGAGATTCCCGAAGGCTTAGATACTAATGGTCGACGCTTCTTCTTGCAGAATCTATTTCTGACGGTTATTAAAAAAAGAAGTCTCAATTCTGTGAGAGCTGCTGAGTTTATACGTGAACAAAAAGTACGACTCACTGCAGGCACTGCCCATGCAAGAAAGCATGCGCCCCGGGCACGTCGCGAAACAAAGCGAAATATTTTTCTCAATTGGCTTAAAGATATTTCACAAAGTGTTGTGATGGATTGGTCTCCAGCTGATATCCGAAAAAGTTTTGAATATTATTCTCGTGAGAATATGGATGATCTAGCAGACCAAATGCAAAATGCGGAGGACATGCTTGTTGGAATGAAAAAAATTATTACGAAAATTCGTGATGATAAAA
>Ga0316189_10002795_pt1 | contig 17016 bp, 15 predicted proteins | sample LowCovwburrow_MG_FD_204930 | JGI IMG/M metagenome (GOLD analysis project Ga0316189, IMG submission 204930) | Coastal sediment microbial communities from Maine, United States - Lowes Cove worm burrow | ecosystem: Environmental > Aquatic > Marine > Coastal > Sediment | place: USA: Maine...
CAAATCTAACACAGGCAATCTTCTACCACGCCAGTCACCACCAATAATTCGAATAGAGTTCTTTTTACTTTGCTTGCTCATTGTGATTTTTTACGTAACCTCTACAATATAGCCAATCAACCAAAATTCAGGAATTGCCCGCCCAAGGCTCAGCATTATCAATGAAATCTCCGCAGCAAGAAACCAATACTGAAGATCTGAGCCACTCTGATGCCCCTAAACGAGATAAAACTAAGAAATCGCGCTTTTCAAAGCTATTCGGATCGAAATCTGACACCCCCAAGAGTCCTGAGCCTCAAGTACACAGCAATGACTTAATTGCCGACACTCCAACAGAGAACACCATCGAACAAGGCCTAACAACCAGTAGCAACGGTTTGCTAAGCAAACTGAGCAAGGTTTTCAAAGGAACCTTTGACTTAGATGACGAACTATTCGAAGAATTGGAGGAAACTTTGATGTCCTCCGACATTGGCGTGCAAGCTAGTTTGACACTTGTGGATCGTCTACGCGAACGAGTTCAAGCTGAAAGAATACATAATGCCGAGGGTGTTTTGGCGGGATTGCGGGCAGAAATCACAGAACTACTTAGTGTTGCAGAACAACCTTGGGTTCAGCAGCAAAAGCCGTTTGTCTTGTTGATGGTAGGTGTGAATGGTGTTGGAAAAACAACCACCACGGCTAAGATCGCGCAACGCTTCAAGCTAGAAGGGAAATCTGTGATGTTGGCCGCTGCTGACACCTTTCGTGCAGCCGCTGTTGAACAGCTTGAAGAATGGGGCAAACAATTGGACATTCCAGTCATTACACAAGGTCAGGGTGCGGATGCAGCAGCGGTAGCACATGATGCGCTGAATTCAGCACTTGCAAGAGATATTGACGTACTAATCATCGATACCGCTGGTCGATTACATACGCAAACGGATTTAATGGAGCAGCTTCAAAAGGTAAGTCGTGTTTTGCAAAAAATTGATCCGAACTCGCCCCATGAAGTACTCCAGGTTCTTGATGCGGGTACCGGCCAAAATGCGCTTACCCAACTTGAACATTTTCAAAAAGTGATCGGTGTTAACAGCCTCTGTCTAAGCAAGCTAGATGGATCAGCAAAAGGCGGAGTGGCAATAGCCTTAACCGAGAAATACAAACTGCCAATACGTTTTATAGGCGTTGGCGAGTCATTTGACGACTTATTGCCATTTTCCGCACACGAGTTCGCAAAAGCACTCGTCCCCAGCAACCACACAACTGCCTAATCTCACACGCAACATCTATCAAGTATGATTTCGCTCAGCAATATCAACAAGGCATACCCAAATGGTCACCAAGCGTTAAGTAATGTCAGCTTTAACATGGACAAAGGCGAGATGGCTTTTGTTCTTGGTCATTCCGGCGCCGGTAAAAGCACCCTATTTAGGCTTATCACCGCAATCGAAAAAGCCAGCTCTGGCCAAATCGAGGTTGATGGGAAAAATCTTAATCGCTTAAAGGAATCACAGATACCCTTCCTCAGACGGGAAATAGGCGTAATATTTCAAGACCACAAATTACTCTACGACCGCACCGTATTCGACAATGTCGCTCTCCCGTTAATTGTGATCGGCATGCCACATGACGAAATACGTAAACGCGTAAGAGCCGCATTGGGGAAGGTTGGCTTGGCCGGTCTGGAAAATCGTTTTCCGGTAACTCTATCTGGAGGTGAGCAACAACGCGTTGGAATCGCGCGCGCCGTGATAAATCGGCCCAATATTCTCTTAGCCGATGAACCTACCGGTAACTTAGACGAAGCTCTTTCAGATGACATTATCGACATTTTCTCTGACTTTAACCAAGTCGGTGTCACCGTACTAATCGCCACTCACGATATGCGGCAAGTACAACGCTTGCGCAAAAGAACTATTCGCTTGGTAAACGGAGAAATAGTCGAGCCGGATTCGGACTCAAGATACCCAAATTCTGCTGTCTTCCAACCCGAGACTATAACTCAAGACCCGGCTTAACTTACCATTATGCACACCTATTTTAGCCGCCACCTTCAGGTACTAATTGCCACCGTGGGCTCAATGGTACGCGCACCACTGTCCTCGATAACGACAATTATCATCATCGGCATCACGCTGGTTCTCCCCTTGATTTTGTTCATCACTTTAAAAAGCGGGGAGCAACTGAGTCAAAATTGGCAGGGTCGGCCACAAATTTCGATCTTTATTGAACAAGACATTAGCCATCAAGAAGCAAAGTTGATATTTGAGGAGATACGCCTGCACCCAGCCATTGAACTTGCTGAATACCTTAGTCCCGAACAAGCCATTGAAGAATTTCGCACTCTTTCTGGTATGAGCGACGAGCTCGACTTTATTGGAGAAAACCCCTTGCCTCCATCGATAGTGGTAATGCCGGACAACGCCTACGCAAAATCAGATTCATTGTTAGCCTTAAAAGAAGAACTTTCCAAAATTGAGGGAATAGAAATCATACGACTGGATTTGGACTGGACCGATAAATTCAATGCCATTCTAAAAGTCTTTGCACGAGTCGCACTGCTACTAAGCGTTCTGCTTAGTATCGCTTTGATTTTAATAGTAAGCAACACTATCAAATTATTGATCTTCAATAGGCGCCATGAGATCGAAATTACAAAATTGGTCGGCGGCAGTAACTCTTTTGTGCGTCGTCCTTTTTTATACTATGGGCTACTTTTCGGCATATTTGGAGCGCTGCTAGCCCTAGTTTTATTACTTTCTTCAAGCTATTGGGTTGCTCCGACTCTTGAAGAACTTGCCATACTTTATCAAAGACAATCGTTAATTTATGCTCTGAAATTGGACGAAATTTTCAGTGTAGTGGGCATAGGGGCCCTAATCGGCTGGTTGGCCGCTCGTTGGTCTGTGGCCCACCATCTGCGTCAGATCAAGCCCAGATAGCATTAATTACCACTAAATATCAATAACTTATGTGTTTTTCTACTCAATTTAAGGACATTCAACTCTAGGCATACTTCATATAACTAATTGTTATAAAACCATTTTCTTTTAACATTATTTTAATTTATTAGCACTCTCCTTTGTTGAGTGCTAAAATAGACCTATTCAAACAGGTGGATAATGTTATTGCCTGTTAATGTGGAGAAAATAAAATGACAAAGAAACCTTTTGCTATATCTCTCAATCAGGATTCAAATCTCGCTGGCTTCTTGAAAGTGGCGAACAATGCACCAGTCTTAAGTTCAGAGCGCGAAGCAAATTTAGCACGTAGATTTCGTGACAACCAAGATGTTGATGCAGCCCGAGAGCTGGTTGTTTCCCAGTTACGCCATGTCATTCATGTGGCCAAGGGGTTTACCGGTTATGGCTTACCTGTTGCGGACCTAATTCAAGAAGGCAATATCGGCTTGATGAAAGCCGTTAAAAGCTATGACCCCGAACGTGGTATTCGTTTGGTCTCCTATGCTGTGCATTGGATTAAGGCCGAGATCTATGAGTATGTTCTCAAGAATTGGAAGATGGTTAAAGTTGCAACAACAAAGGCGCAACGCAAATTATTTTTCAATCTTCGCAAGTCCCGCAAAACCCTCAATGCCATGAATGAGCAGGAAACATTGGATCTAGCCCATAGACTAGATGTGCCAGTGAAAACTGTACGTGAAATGGAGTTGAGAATGACCGGCACCGATGTTCCCTTTGACGGCGCAGACAGTGACGATGATGAGTTTTCTACTAGTCCTGCGGGGTATCTGCCAGATATGCGCTATAACCCCGAAGAACTGGCTATTGCAGCCCAAACCAGTGATAACAACCTAAGCTCGTTGCATAACGCCATCAGCGACTTGGATGATCGAAGCAAGGACATTTTACAACGACGCTGGTTGTCTGACAGCAAGGCCACCCTGCATGAGTTAGCTGCTGAATACAATGTTTCGGCTGAGCGGATCAGACAAATTGAAAAACGCGCCATGGAAAAGATGAAAGTCCAACTAGCCGCATAATTCGCTATTTGAGTGGTCAGTGATTTAAAAGTCATTAAGGACTGCACTCAGCCAAACAAAAAGCCCTTCCCCCCCGAAGGGCTTTTTTATGTCCATGGATGGACGGTATGCCAGAAACGCAGGAGCAGTTTCTGGTGAATGTCCATGGATGGACGGTATGCCAAAAACGCAGGAAAATAAAACACCAATCCAGCCAAACTTCCTAATTATTTTCACCTCAACCCGAAGTTTGTAGGATAATGGTCTGATTGATTTCAGAAACGAAAAAGGTTCAAAAGAGAACACAATGCAAGAATATGATTTAGTGGTTATTGGAGGAGGTTCAGGTGGCGTTCGAGCTGCACGTATTGCCGCAGGTCACGGGGCAAAAGTAGCCATTTGCGAGGAGTATCGTTACGGAGGCACATGCGTTATTCGTGGCTGTGTGCCGAAGAAATTGATGGTCTATGCCTCAGCTTTTCATGAGGAATTCGTTGATAGTCATCATTTTGGCTGGCGCAGCAAGGTAGAAGGCTTTGATTGGACCACGCTTATACAAAACAAAGATACTGAGATTGACAGGCTAAATGCAATCTACGAAAAGTTATTGAGCAATGCTGGCGTGGATATCTTATACGGTAGTGCCAGCTTGGTTGATGCAAACACGGTTGCCATCAACGATCAACGCCTAAGCACCAAAACAATATTGATCGCTACCGGCGGCACTCCGTTTATGCCAGAGCTTGATGGAGTTGAGCATGCTATCTCGTCGAATGAGGTATTCCATCTTCAACAGCAGCCGAAATCGGTCATGGTAGTAGGAGGAGGCTATATCGCAGTCGAATTCGCAGGCATATTCAATGGTTTGGGGATAGACACCGCCTTGATCTATCGTGGCCCGCAAATATTACGCGGCTTTGACGGATCTGTTAGAAACCATTTATCACAAGAGATTCAAAAAAAGGGCATTGATCTAATGCTTGAAAACACCATTACTAAAATTGAACTTAATGACACTGGGCAAAAGCAATTAAGCTTGGCCAATGGCTCTAGCAAAACGGTTGACTGCGTTCTGTTCGCTACCGGTCGGATTCCAAATATTGCTGGCTTGAACTTAGAACAAGTGGGCATAACACTGGGCAAAAAGGGCCAAATAGTTGTCGATCAACATTCACAAACCAATATCGAGAATATCTACGCCGTCGGCGACGTAACGGATCGAATAGCCTTGACCCCTGTCGCAACCATGGAAGGTCACGCATTTGCCGATACGGTGTTCGGAAATAATCCACGATTGGCCAATCATGACAATGTGCCATCAGCAGTATTTTCACAGCCACCGATTGCATCTGTTGGGCTTGGCGAGGAAGATGCTCGCAGTAAATACGCGAATATTGACACTTATAGCTCTGAATTCAAGATTCTCAAACATACCTTAACCGATAACACTGAACGTACACTGATGAAATTGATTGTCGATGCTGATACCGATGTTGTGGTTGGGGCGCATATGGTAGGGCATGACGCAGCAGAAATAATGCAAGGCATAGCGATTGCAATTAAAGCCGGTGCAAAAAAATCCGACTTTGACGCTACGGTTGGAATACACCCAAGTTCTGCTGAAGAGTTCTGCACAATGCGGACCAAAGATTAATATGCGCTATCGCGAAGGTGAAACTCTACCACTGGCTTCGTCTGGCAGCGACGACATGTTATTGCTTACTGCTGTATTGGGCGTCCTGATTGGAATAGTCTTAGCCTATTTGGGCAAAAGGGGAAAACAAATGTGGGGTCTGGTTTGGGGCATTGGCTTAGTGTTGGTCAGCATAGCAATGGGCTTCATTACCTGGCAGGGCTTGGGTTAAGCACATCGATCGAAAACTTGGATCTAAAATTGGGCACGCAATCGTTACTAGGATTGGCAAACCCTGCAAAAAAATGTATTACGTTGGCCGATCATAGCCGACTTAATGGTGCCCCCACAATTGTTACACTGTTGGCCGATGCGACCATACACCTGTAATTCTTGCTTGAAATAACCGGGCTTACCGTCGGCTTGAGTAAAGTCGTTAAGCGTAGTACCACCGGCAGCAATGGCATCCGTCAATACTCGCTTGATCGCCTCAGCGAGTATTTGGTAACGCTTACGTGATATTCGTTTAGCGGCAACCGCTGGGCGCAGACCAGCCATAAACAAAGCTTCGCTGGCATAAATATTTCCTACCCCAACCACCACCTTAGCATCCATAATGAAATTTTTTAGTGCTACAGAACGGTGTCGAGACCGATCAAAAAGATAGTCTCCGTCAAAATCCTGGCTCAGGGGCTCAGGCCCTAATGACTTCAGCAGCTTGTGTTCCATCACTGGATCCAATATTAACAAACAACAACCGAAGCGACGCGGGTCGTTCAATCGAATTGCATGCTTGCCACCAAAAACAAGGTCTAGATGGTCATGCTTGAGAGGGGGTCGACCAACTTCCACTACGCTAAGACTCCCTGACATGCCTAGATGCAATAAAATACTGCCGCTATTGGTGTGTAACAAAATGTACTTGGCTCGTCGCTCAATCGCAATCACTGCGTGACCAATCAACCCGCGCAGCGCAGTAACCGGTATCGGCCACCGCAAAGAGGCATTGCGTACCACGATATCAGAAATCGTTTTACCACTCACATAAGGCTCAATGCCCCGAAGTGTCGTTTCAACCTCTGGTAACTCTGGCATTCAATTTTCGACTGGGTTTATATTGCGATGTCAACGAAATTATTGTGCGTCAGAACCAATATGCGAAGATTCGACTTGCTCTTTGTTGGTCATCTGGCTGGCATCAGCCGTTGATGAGTCAGCTTCTGAAGCCTGCAATAATTTTTTATCTCCTACACTCTGCTTAGAGTTCTTATCTACCATAGTCTGCATTCCTGCGCGGTACATCTGCAAGGCATTCCCGCTTTCATTATTTGATTCGAACACTTCTCCGAGCACTGAATAAGCCGCCGCTAAAGGCCCATTGCTAATTGCGGCCTGCAAATACTGCTTCGCCAGATCAATCGACTTATCAGCCTTGGCTAGCCGTCCTGCCGCTAGATTTAAATGTGGGTCATTTGGTCGCGCCAACATCCAGCCCTCTACTCTGCGAAGCAATTTAAGCGGTTTTTCTACTTTTAGCTGGCCATAGAGGTCGATCAACCGATCGCTCCAGCCATCAGCCATATAAGCACGGATCAGTTTTTCGGCACTGCTCAAGTCACCTTTGCGTATGAGGTATTCGGCATAAACAACAATATTATCAGCTAGCTTTCGTTGATGTCTCGGTAGTGCCTTCCAGGCTGTGGTCTTATCTGTCGCCTGAAGTAGAGAATCATAATGAACACCATTTTGTAACTCTTGAAGCATGGAATCTGGAAGTGCCTTCTGCTTTTTTGCGGTTGCTAATAAGGCCTGCATTGCACTCCAATTTTTCGCTTGTTCATAGGTCTGAATAAGCATGGCGGTGTATTGCGGATTGTTCTGCCCAACATCTGCTACATCTTCCAAGGTCATTTGAGCTAATTCAACTTGGCCCGCCTTTTGGTGTAAGCGTGCTTTCATCAAGCCAATAGCCAACCGCTCTTGGGGTGCCTCCTGATATGCTGCCTGCAAATACTCATCGCGTTGTTCCAGCTTCCCTTGTTCTTGGGCAGCTCGCGCCGCAGCCAGAAAATTAACATAGGGTATATGGCTATGATCTGGCTTCTTAGTAAGCTGTTTTTCAGCTTGCTTCCAATCTCCTTTGATCAAGGAGAGGTAGCCAGCCCCAAGTTGTTCGTCTGCCTTATTCCGATTACGACGAGTACGCCAATTTGACCAAGAGCTTGGAGAACGCCATACCAAACGAATAAGCCATACAACAAAATACAGAACCAGCACTATAGCAATTAGTAGCAATAAAAAGCCCAACACCTTTATTTCGACCACATAATTACCAAGATACATCTTGACGTAATTATCAGGATCAATTTTGTCGATCTGCAGCACTGCATAGCCAAAAATGCTCGCCAAAATTATCAGCACTATCATTCGCATGATTACTTCCCACCGCCGATATCTTGTAAGGCTTTGTAGGAGCCCGTAATATCTGGCACCGAAATTACAACCACTTGCTCCATAAGGGATTTAAATTGCTTGCTGCTTGCCGCTACTCGAGAATCACTTAGGTCATAATAGTCGTTTAACCAGTCTGCGGCCGTAGTAAGACTCTGGCTATATAGTTGTTGATTACCCTGCATCAATGCGAGGTTTGCGCTGGCTAGGCTCAACTGGATGTTTTTATCCAGAAAATATCGCTGCTCTGGTGCTAACAGCGGCTTTGGCGGTTGATCCACTCGTTGAATCTGTACAGAACCAAGTATGTCTTGCCAGAGTTTTTTCAGCTCGGTGCGCCAGCTTATCGGTGCTGCAACTGGCGCCGCAGCAACCTTTACCGCGCTTGCTTGTGGCTCATTCACCAACGGCAAATCTGGAATCAATTTTATTAGGCCATCTAGAGCAGATGAAACTGCGGCAATATCCACTTGTTGCACGCTCTTTAGTTCAGCTAACTCTGTATTAATTTGTGACCTTACTTTTATATACCGAGGGTCGCTCAAGGACTTAAGCTGCTCATCTGCCAGTTGTAGCGCGTTAATGGCAGATTGAATGTCATCTCCAAACAAAACGCTATTGTTTGCCAATCGCAATAATTGCGACACTTCATCAACCAAATATTGGTTTACACCCTTCTGCAGATCCGTATTAATTTTGTTCAAAGAATCTTCCAAGGCAGTTTGTTGAATCGCAAGTCGCGCTATATTGCTATCCAATTGATTTTGCAGCCTTAATACTCTGGTGTCTAGATCTGCTTGCGTAACAACCTGCGCCTGATCCTGCTGGATTCTGGATATAGAATCACCCAACCTTGATACTTGGCCGCCTATTTCACTTACGCCTAAAGCCAAGCTTGATTCATTGCGCACATCTGAGACCTGGTTCTGGTACCAACTGACTGCAGATCCCGCAATTGCCAGCAAACTAACTAATACTGCAAACCAGGCTATGCCTCTGCCAGAACCAGACTTAGCATCTTTTTCTAGGTATGTTGCGGGGCGAGTCTGTTCAACAGAACTTGCGCGGCTGTCAGGCTTTGCAATAACATCCTGTGTCGCTGAAGAAGATGAGGTATTAGTACTATCACTTTTACTATCTTGTTTTGAGTCAGTCATAATTTACTTCTGTTTATTCGGGTTTAAACGTTAGCAACCAGCCTAGCTTAAAAAATCCTCAAAAGCCTAATTGAACGTCAAATCGCAATGTTTCCAATCGATATCCTTGGTACCTAGCTGACAGGCTTGGCCGTAGTGCTATCTGAAAAGGTAATCATCATGTGTTTATTTGACGGTGACTGCGCGACACGAATATTGCCTTGCCATCCTTTCTTGCGCGCGACCGCACCGATTCTTTCGCTACCGACTACCAATATAGTGTCCTCGAACCGTTCGAGATCATGTTTCACAAAATGCATGAAATTAGTGGCACTGGTTGCGCTGTGGAGAAAAACACCATGAATTTGATTGTGCTCAGTCAGCATCCGATCAAATCGTTCTCTGCCACCACTAGCTAGTTTTTGAATATAAACATCTGCATGCTCTACTTCTGCGCCTCTGTTGCGCATCTCTTCAGCAGGCCATTCAATTCCGCCAGCACCTCGAACTACCAAAATATTCCTAGCAGTCAAATCTGACAGTTGATTTACGCTAAGCAGGGCATCTGCGCCGGTACCATGATCTGGAAATAGGGCATCTATGCCGTATTTATACAAATGCTTTGCAGTCTCCGCACCCACCGCCATTACTCTGGTTGATGTTGAAATACTGGACTGCTGCTGCTGAATCATTGACATACCGAGTTCAATGGCGTTTCTTGATACAAATACAATATCTGTAAAACGATCTAAGTTTCGAAATAAGCGTAACAACTTTTCATTGAATACCGGTTCAATTTGCTGGGTTTCAATTGCCATTGATTGAAACCCTAAGGTTTCCAAGATTGAAGCCATATTGCCAAGAAATTTAGCCTGACGAGTTAATATGACAACTGGCTTGCCCGATGAATTAACCGACGGTTTCTTAACCACGCCGCCATTTAATATTTTGCCTGCGCCTTGCTGGATCAAATCACTAGCCACCTTTTGACCCAGACGCTTAGCGTGGGCCTCGCTCAAGTTTTCACTGGTCATATTGCTAATGATAATCCGTGAACCATCCAATTTTCCGACCATTCCGCGCATACGGACTTTGCCCTTGACAACTTCAGCATAGCCACCAATTGGCGATTGGCACCCACCATCTAAAACGGCGTTCATTGCTCTTTCGGCCGATAGATAGAGTGCACTCTCCCGACAGTGCAAAGGCCTAATCAGAGACTTAGTAACATCATCATCTGACCTGCATTCAATTCCAATAGTGCCCTGGCCAACTGCTGGCAAACAAAGCTCAGGCGTGATGAACTGCTTAATACGGTGTATAAAACCAAGTCGTATCAAGCCTGCGGCAGCTAAAATAATGGCATCACAATCTCCATCATCTAGCCTTGCTAAACGTGTGTTGACGTTACCACGCAACTCTACAAACTCTAGTTGAGGAAAGGCATTTTTCAGTTGCGCAATGCGCCTTTGACTCGAAGTACCAACTTTTGCCCCATCAGGCAATGCATACAAATTTTGATAATTATTCGAAACCAGTGCATCACGCGGATCCGCTCGTTCGCAAACTACTGCAATTCCCAAACCTTGTGGCAACGATACAGGAACATCCTTCATTGAATGAACTGCAATATCCGTTTCATTATTCAACAAAGAAACTTCAAGCTCTTTCAAGAACAATGCCTTGCCGCCAACCTCACTAAGACTCCGGTCAATCAATTGATCGCCCTCAGTGGTCATAGAAACTATCACCACCTCCATATCGGGGTGCTCATGTTCTAATTTTTGCTTTACAAAATTAGCTTGCCATAACGCTAAAGGGCTATTGCGCGTCGCTATCCTTAACAAACTCATAATCTTAATCGTGTAGAATTTTTGATCGACATATGTTATCACAAGCCGACTCAGGCAAGGCAAAATTTCAGAGCTAGATAAACTATCAAATCATCAACATTTTTAAGCTTCAAAATCGGCCACAAGGTATAATCCTATAAACCCCAGTCGAAACACCAACCATTTTAGCAGTAGTATTTGAACCATGAGCAAGCAGCACAGCAAAGACAAGAAACTCTGGGGAGGCCGGTTTAGTGAACCGACCAATAAACTGGTAGAGGCCTTCACGGAATCTATTAGTTTCGATTCTCGCTTATATTCTCAAGATATCAAAGGCTCAATTGCTCATAGCAAAATGTTAGCCAAGATTGGTGTGCTAACAACAGAGGAGCTGAAGTCTATCGAAGCTGGCTTACGCGCCATTGAGGAACGTATTGTGCAAGGCAAGTTTAACTGGTCTGCTGCATACGAAGACGTGCATATGAACATTGAGGCACGCCTTAGCGAAGATATTGGTGAAGCTGGTAAGAAATTGCACACTGGCAGATCGCGTAACGACCAAGTCGCAACCGACATTAGGCTGTATTTACGAGATGCTAGTGATGACATTACTGCGCTGTTGCAACATCTTCAATCTCAATTGTTAGACTTCGCTGGCGCCGAGATTGAGACCATCCTGCCAGGCTATACACACCTGCAAGTAGCACAACCCATAAGTTTTGCACATCATCTCTTGGCTTGGAATGAAATGCTGGAACGGGATGTAGAACGACTTAGTGATGCGCGCAAACGAATTAACGTCATGCCGCTCGGATCTGCCGCTTTGGCAGGCACCAGCTTTCCCATAGATCGTGACTATACTTGTGACTTATTGGGATTTGATCGCCCCTCTCGAAATTCATTAGACTCTGTTGCTGACCGAGACTTTCTAATAGAATTTAGTGCCACCAGCAGCCTGATTATGATTCATCTTTCTCGCATGTGTGAGGAGATCATTCTATGGGCCTCAGAGGCGTATAAATTCATTAATATTGGTGATGCTTTTTGTACTGGATCCAGCATCATGCCGCAAAAGAAAAATCCCGATATCGCCGAGCTGGTCAGGGGCAAAAGCGGTAGAGTCGTAGGCAATTTGAATGCCTTGCTGGTGCTTATGAAATCGCAGCCCTTAGCCTACAATAGAGATAATCAAGAAGATAAACAGCCGGTATTTGACACGGTGGATACCCTATCAGCGTGCTTAAAAGTGTTTGCTGCAATGATTCCTAGCATTGAGGTTAATCGACACAACATGTACCAGGCGGCTCTTAAAGGATATGCTACGGCCACTGACCTAGCTGAGTACTTGGTTCGGCGCAATGTGCCATTTCGCGACGCACACGAAATTGTCGGAAATACTGTCCAATACGCCATTTCTCAGGACAAAGCCTTATCAGATCTTAGCCTCGATGAATTGCAGAACTTTGGCCACATGATCGAAGACGACGTTTACCATGTGTTAACCTTAGAAGGCTCCATCAACTCCCGTAATCACTTTGGTGGCACCGCGCCTGAACAGGTAGCAAAGGCCTTGCAAGCAGCCAAGAAGCGTTTGCAGTAAGGAGTTATTAGACTCCGGCAACACTTAAACCTTATTATTCAAACCACATTCATCGACATTATGAAGATCACAAACAGAACATGGTTCTCTCTACTATTACTCAGCATTGCCATCGGATTGAGCGCCTGCGGTCAAAAGGGCCCACTCGAAGTCGAACGACCTCAGGTATACCAAGAACAAGAGCAAGAAGAAAGCAAATAGAAACTGGTTTTTAAGGTTGTAGGTTTATGACGTCTTTTACTGACCCTTGCTTTAAGTACCAAGGGCCCGACCTCTTTGTTGAAGAGGTTTCTGCTGCTTCAATCGTTAACAAATTTGGTTCACCCTGTTATGTGTATTCTCGCTCAGCTATAGAGCGACAGTGGCACATCTTAAACGCTGCATTTGGAACTCACCCCCACGAAATTTGCTATGCGGTCAAAGCCAACAGCAATTTGGCAGTGCTCAACATCTTGGCACGACTCGGTTCTGGGTTTGATATTGTCTCCGCAGGAGAACTACATCGAGTTCTGCTGGCAGGCGGAGATGCAAGCAAAATAGTTTTCTCAGGCGTGGCAAAGTCACGGGACGAAATCCGCTTCGCTCTGGAATCAAGGATTCGATGCATCAACGTTGAATCTATCGCCGAGTTGCAACGCATTCAGTCCGTCGCACAAGAGCTTGGAGTAGTAGCAGCCATCGGCCTTAGAGTAAACCCCGATGTGGATGCACAAACCCATCCGTACATCGCAACTGGACTAAAGGAATCAAAGTTTGGCATACCGATGGAGGCAGCGTTTTCGGCCTATTCGCTAGCCAATGATATGCCAAATGTTTCCATTCACAGCGTGGCTTGTCACATTGGATCACAAATCACCAAGCTCAGCCCGTTCAACGACGCTCTGGTTTTGGTGCTGGGTCTAGTTAAAAAACTGTCCAACGCTGGCATAGAGATCAAACAATTGGATCTCGGTGGTGGCCTAGGCATACAGTATCAAAACGAACAATTACCTAGCGCTAGTGATTACATTGAAACCCTGATTGGGGAAATGCGTGCAGCTAATATTGACCTTCCTATCGCTATTGAACCGGGCCGATTTATCGTTGGAAACTCTGGAATATTGCTAACCACGGTAGAATACCTAAAACACAACGACGACAAACATTTTGCGGTCGTCGATGCGGGAATGAATGATTTGTTACGGCCGTCTCTGTATCAGGCTTTCCATAAGATCAGCAATATTGAGCAAACAGGCGCAAACACTGAACAAGTCTACGATATTGTAGGGCCAGTTTGCGAATCTTCTGATGTTCTGGGCTATGACCGAAAGTTGTCTGTTGAAAAAGCTGACATATTAGCCATTCATTCGGCCGGAGCCTATGCCTTTAGTATGGCCTCAAGCTACAACTCCCGACCTAGACCGGCTGAAATAATCGTCGATGGTAGCAATACGCACCTCGCACGAGCTCGAGAAAAGCTCGAGGATTTGACAAAGCATGAACAGCTAATACCATTCTGACGTCGAACGCAGTTGCTGCCCCACACTCATCTGGGATTGTGCAATAATAGGCATTCAACGGTCTCGGAGACTGACACATGAAAGATTATCAACGACTTGGTTTACTACTATTCACCCTCTTGTGCTTTTTTAGCACATCTATTCAAGCACAAAAACTATATAAAAGAGTAGATGAAGATGGCAATGTCTCTTATCACGACGAGCTTGACACGAAATCTACTGCTCCCTCAGAGCTGGTCAAACCTACGATAGCTTCGCAGGACGTTGTGCAAACAGGCGAGAACCAGGCTAAGAATAACACTGTTCTTGTTTACACCAGCGAAGCGTGTAATGCATGCCAAGAAGTTCTCGATTACCTTGAAACGCAGGGCATTCCTGCACAAGAACGGTCAATAAACGATCCTGTAGCGCAAGAACGGATTGTTACTCTATCTGGAAGCTTGTCTGTGCCCAGTATTTTTATCGGTGAGGTCTTACTGCCTGAATTAAGTGAAAGCCTGTTGGTGAGCGAGCTAACGAAAGCAGGCTACAGCATTAAGCCTATAGGCAAAAATTCTGAAGCTGATGCATCCGATGAGGAAGAAAACGACGAAAATTCAGAAGCTTCTGAATCAGAAGAAAGCAATTAATGAAAGTTGCAAGTTGGAATGTAAATTCACTTAGAGTTCGCCTCGACCACACGCTAGACTGGCTGCGGGATAACGATATTGACTTACTGTGTTTGCAAGAACTTAAAGTTCCTGACCAAGACTTCCCAAAGGAGGCCTTTGAATCGATAGGCTACCACTGCTATTTCACCGGGCAAAAAACCTACAACGGTGTCGCTATTATTGCCAAACAACCATTAAGCGGGGTAATCACCGATTTACCTGATTTTGATGATCCACAAAGGCGCTTCATCAAGGCAGAGTATGAAGGAGTAACCATTGTAAATGTATATGTGCCCAATGGCTCAGCACTTGATTCAGAAAAATTTGTGTACAAGCGTGCCTGGTTTGCCAAGCTCCAATTGGCTATTCGTGGCTTATTAAAAGAAAATAGAAACTTGGTTTTGGTAGGCGACTTCAACATTACGCCTAGTGATTTAGACGTGCATGATCCAGACAAATGGCGAGGCAAGATTCATTGCAGCGACATAGAACGACTCATGCTGCAAAACCTAATGTCTGAAGGTCTGTACGACAGCTATCGGCATTTGAATACACAGGGCGATGTGTTCTCTTGGTGGGATTATCGTACTGATGGCTATAGCCGCAATGAAGGGCTGCGTATCGACCTGATACTGGCTTCATCGCCAATGCTCAACCGTATTCAAAACTGTATTATTGATGAGGCGCCACGCAAGCTGGAGCGCCCATCAGATCACACGCCGGTAGTCGCTACTTTTTAGGCTGTTGCCGATCATCCTGTTTTGATTTCGAACTCGCTACAGATTGGGATTCCTGGCTCGGCCTACTTGGTTCAGGATTTGACTTTTGTTTGGCATTTATCTGGGGCTTTTGGCCTTTAGTTTCACTACCCACAGCCGGTTTGATCTGAGATTCACTTTTAGCGCCTTTTACAGGCGTAGTTCCTTCAGCTAACTTTGCCGCTTTTTCTACTGCCTTATCGTCGGAATGAGTCTTATCGCCTGAGCTTGAATCAAATGCGTTTTGAGTGGCTGCATTATTATTGGTTTGACGGGCGGGCGATTTCGATTCTGCGGCTTTGGCTTCTATCAACTCTACACCTAGTTCACCGCTCTTATTGATCAGCCCTGGAGCAATATTTTCAGGTCTACATAGAGTAGTTGCTCCCACCGAAAGGTGTTGATAGAGATCCTGATATTGAGAAGCCATAGTCTTGAATTTTTTCGATGTTTCCTCAAAATGAGCTTCTACATCAGCTTGGTATTGATCTTTCTCTTTTTTTAAGGCGCTAGCCGAAGCGCTTCCAGTTTTAACTTTGTTGAAAGCAAGACATGCCACAACGCCCACAATGACGCCGGACAAAAATAAAATGATAGACGGTAATAATTGAAGCTCAGCCATGTTCTTATAGTTTACATAATTTGAAAAGCGGGCTAATTTTAACAGTTATGCGGGTAGGTAATGTTGAATTTCTATCAATTTGTCAGAAACCTGTGCGGAACAGCTCTAAATTGATTAAATTTTAACCATGAATTTTTTGCCATGAAATTTACTTGCTCTATACTCTGCAAGTTATGATGAAAAACATTAAGGAATTCCATGAGTAATGTAGATGTTCGTATTGCAGCATCCTGCTCTTGGTTAAGAGCAATGAGAATAACGAGAGCAGCGAGAGTAATGAAAATATTGATAACATTAAAGGCACCAATAAATATGGGCTACTTGAGTCATAGAATTAAGTATTGCTTTATAGCTTTATGTCTCACAACGACTGCTAACATATCTTACGCAGATGTGGTCGATGTACCATCCAATAGCTTAACCATGAATAGGGAACTAAGTAAGGATATTCAACAAACTCTTAGGAGTGTCAATTTCTACCATTATGTTAGTCGGAATCTCAATGACGATTATTCATCGCGCACTTTAGATAGTTACCTGGATCTACTAGACCCCAATAAAATTTACTTTACTCAAGCAGACATTAATGCGCTGCAGAAGTATCGTCATAGTATCGATGATTTTCTTAAGAGAGGTGATGCTGAAATCGCCTTTGATATATTTAAGATCTTTCGCGAGCGAATGGATGCCCGCACCGAACTCATTAAGAAATTAGTCAACTCGGATTTTGACTACACGCTCAAGGAACAAATAAATATTGATCGCGATACCTATGAATGGGCCGCGGACGATAAGTCCATTGAAAAAATATGGCGTCAAAGAATAAACAACGACACCCTTGTGCAGGTGATGGCTGATACTCCAATTGAGG
>Ga0316189_10002796_pt1 | contig 17016 bp, 15 predicted proteins | sample LowCovwburrow_MG_FD_204930 | JGI IMG/M metagenome (GOLD analysis project Ga0316189, IMG submission 204930) | Coastal sediment microbial communities from Maine, United States - Lowes Cove worm burrow | ecosystem: Environmental > Aquatic > Marine > Coastal > Sediment | place: USA: Maine...
TTTGGCGACGAAACTCCACGGGCTCAATGCCGGTCAGGCCCACGTTGCCCAGCACGCGCAAGTGCGTGAGGTACTCGTCGCCAAATGTCATCCAAAAGCGGATCTTGGACAGGCCCGGAATGTGCTCGACCAGCGACTCGAGCTCTTCGTGGTGCAGTAGGTATGCCTTGCGCTCGCCAACGCCCGGGAAATCGAACATCCGACTCTCGGACATCGCCTCGATCTCGACCCAGTCGCCGTTTTCCCAGTAGCGGCCGGGCTGGGTGATCTCGCGGATGTTGATCTCGGGGTTGAAGTTCGTGGCGAACGGTTGGCCGTGGTCGCCGCCGTTGCAGTCGAGAATGTCAATCGACTCGATTTGGTCGAACAGGTGGTCACGCGCGTACGCGCAAAACACGTTGGTGACGCCAGGGTCGAAGCCCGAGCCCAGCAGCGCCATGACGCCGGCTTGCTCGAAGCGCTCGCGGTACGCCCACTGCCACGAGTACTCGAACTTCGCCGTGTCCTTGGGCTCGTAGTTGGCTGTGTCGATGTAGTCGACGCCCGTCTCGAGACAGGCGTCCATGATCGGCAAGTCTTGATAGGGCAGGGCGACGTTGATGACGACCTGGGGCTTGTAGTCGCGGATGAGCCCGACCGTCTCCGCGATGTCGTCGGCATCGAGGCGAGCGGTGGTGATGTCGCGCCCTCGGAGCTGTTTGACCTGGGCGGCGATCGCGTCGCATTTGGACAGCGTGCGACTGGCCAGCATGATCTCGCCAAAGACCTCGGAGTTGTCTGCGCACTTGTGGGCGACCACACCACCCACGCCTCCGGCACCAATGATGAGGACTTTGTGCATGCTCGGGGGCAGGCTACCACGTGCGCGGCATCCCGCTGTGGGCCACCATGACGCTATAGTCCCGCAGGTGAGCATCCTGCTGCGCATCGCGTACGACGGGACGGGGTTTTCAGGCTGGGCCCGGCAAAAGGACCGCCTCGATGGCACGCCGATCCGGACCGTCCAAGCCGAGATCGAAGCCGGCCTGTCACGGCTTTACGGCGTGCCCGTGCTGTGTCGCGGGGCGTCGCGCACGGATGCTGGCGTGCACGCGCGTGGGCAACTGGCGACGTTCGAACCACCCAGCGATATTCCGCCGTCCGGCGTCGTGCGGGCGCTGGCCGGGCGACTCCCGCGGGACGTCACGGTAATCGCAGCGTGGGAGGAACCGCTGGCCGACGTGCGCGGGGGCAACGATGGCAAACACTACCGCTATCGGATCCGAACGACGCACGCACGCGATCCGGTCGGTGGGCGCGACGAATGGCACGCGGGACGGCCGATGGACGTCCGCGCGATGGCAGACGCCGGCCTCGCGTTCATTGGCGAGCACGACTTCTCTGGCTTCCGCACCGCGAACTGTCAGGCACACACCACCGTCCGCACGATCACCGCGCTGACGGTCCGTGGGCACCCCGGGCCGCTCGGTCCCGTGGACCCCGGTCACCTCGACGAGGACAGGCCCGATCTCGGGGGTGACCTTGTTGTGATCGATGTCGAGGGCACCGCGTTCCTACACAACATGGTGAGGATCATGGTCGGCACGCTCGGCGACATTGGTCTGGGTCGTCGCGGTGCCGACAGCATTCCGCGGGCGTTGGCCTCGGGGGCTCGGGACGACGCGGGCCCGACGGCGCCGGCCTGCGGGCTGACGCTCGTCGAGGTGAAGTGGCCGAGCCCGGCCCCCGATGACAAGTCCTAGGGGGGAGCGTCGCCGCTTAGCGGACGCTGGGAACGCGGTCGGATGCGCGACGGCGTGCCGCCGGGTGGCTGCCCTTGCCGCGCAGGTCGAAGCTGTAGCCGCGCTCAACGAAGAGCGTCACGCCGCCGAGCCCGAGGACGAGGAGACAGCCGGAGATTGCGATGTAGCTGAGGATGGTCATGACGGTTCGCCTTGAAGGAGAGCCCGCCCCTTAGCGAATCCCGTGCCATATGTTCTGTCTGTCTAAGTTCTTGAAAACATAGAAATATAAAGTGGCGAAATCTCGGGGTGGCTACGGCTGTGGGCATGACGCCCGAAGTAGGGGTCTGTAGGTGGCTACACCACCTTCCGTTCGGGTCGGAAGTGGCAACGGTCGTGGTCATCGGCCGGCTCACGGGGGGCGCCAGCGAACCCATGTCTGCGACCGCTCGGCCACTTCGATGCTCCACAAGTTTGGCATCCCCCGCGCGTTGGGACACGGTTGCCTCGGATGTCCGAGACGCTCGCTTCCTCTGCGAAGGTCTCCGCCGCGATTCTTGGGTCGCGCGTGTTGGGATTGGTGCGCGAAGTTGTGTTCGCCACCCTGTTCGGGGCGGGTGCAGTCGCCGACGCCTATCACGTCGCGTTTCGGATCCCCAACCTGCTGCGGGACCTGTTCGCCGAGGGCGCGCTGTCGGCCGCGTTTGTGCCGACGTTCACCAAGACGCTGCACGACGAGGGCAAAGAGGCCGCCCACACGTTGGCGAACCTGGCCGCCTCGGCCCTGCTCGTTGTCACGGGGCTGATCGTGACGGCCGCGGTCGTGTTCGCCGAGCCGCTTGTCGCTCAGATCTCTGGCGGATTTGCGGGCGATGCTCACAAGGTCGCGCTGGCCTCCCGCCTCACCCGCGTCATGATGCCGTTCTTGTCGCTGGTGGCCCTGTCCGCGGTGTGGATGGGGATGCTCAACGCGCGTCGCCACTTTGTGATCCCCGCGGTCGCTCCCGCAGTCTTCAACCTGGTGAGCATCGGCATCGGCGCAGTGGTGTGGCTGCGCGGGGCATCGTTGGCCGAGGGGGTTGCGGTGTGGAGCCTCGGCACGTTGCTGGCTGGCATTGCGCAGGTGCTGACGCAGCTCCCAGCGCTGTGGCGCTTGGGGTACCGACCCTGGCCCAGGTTCCGCGGTCTGACGTCACACCCGGGCATCCGGCGAATCGTTCGCCTGATGGCGCCTGCCCTCATCGGCGTGGCCGCGATTCAGATCAACGTGGTCATCAACACGCGGTTCGCCGCGGACCTCGGTGATGGCGCGGTGGCGCAGCTGACCTACGCGTTCCGGCTGTTCTTCCTCCCGCTGGGCATGTTCGGGGTGGCCATCGCCACGGTGACGACCACGCGGGTGGCCGAGGCGGCCGCCACGGGAGACAACACGAGCCTGCGGGCACGCTGCGCCGAGAGCTTGTCGGCGGGATGGATGCTCACGAGCGCGAGTGCCGTGGGCCTGTTTGTGCTGGCGGAGCCGGTTTGCGCGTTGATCTACCAGCACGGGCAGACGACGGCAGCCGACACCGCCGCGATAGCTTGGGTCCTGCGCGCGTACCTGTGCGGGCTTGTGCCCTACGCTCTGGTCAAGATCATCGCGCCGTCGTTCTTCGCGATCGACAGGCCTCGGGTGCCGCTGCTGGCCTCCATCAGTGCCGTCGCGGTCAACATTACGTTCAACGCATTGGCGTATCGGGCGCTCGGGCCTCCGGGAATCGCTTTGGGCACGGGCCTGGGGGCGCTGGTCAACTTGACCATCTTGCGCGTCGCGTTCTCGAGGATCATCGGGCCGCTGCCCGCCGAGCAACGGGTGCGGCACGGGCTGGCGTTGCTCGCCGCCAACGCAGCGATGGGGGCCGCGGTGTGGGCGGCCTGGATGCTCGTCGCGCCCGCCCTGAAGTCCTTGTCGGGTGGCGTCGGCGTGGCGGCCTCGGCAGTCGCGCTCGTGGTGGCGGTGGGACTCGGTTTTTCCGTCTTCGCGGGCGTCGCCAACGCGTTTGCGTACCCGGGGGCGGCGGCTCTTTGGCGGATCCCGAAGAAGGTCCTGCGACGCTAGCCCGGGCGAGGCGCTACGCCTTTGCCGGGAATCGCTGCGCCCAGTGGTTGGCGATGTCGATGCGCCGACAGATCCACACGGACTGCTTGCTCTGCACGTAGTCCAGGAACCGTGCCAGCGCCCGCGCGCGGCCGGGCTTGCCCGCCAGGCGGCAGTGCAAGCCGATCGACATCATCGCGGGTCGCCGTTGGCCTTCGTCGTAGAGCTGGTCGAACGTGTCGCGTAGGTACGTTTCGAACTGATCCGGGCTTCCAAACCCGGCAGGGCTCGAAAAGCGCATGTCGTTGACGTCTAGCGTGTAGGGGACCACCAGGTGCGGGCGCTCGGCCTCATGGTCCCAGTAGGGAAGGTCATCGGCGTAGGAATCGGCGTCGTAGACAAATCCACCCTCCTCGACGACGAGGGCGCGCGTCTGCGGGCTGGTGCGACCTTGGTAGAACCCAAGCGGGCGCGTGCCTGCGACTTCGGTGTGCACCTGGACGGCGCGGCGGATGTGCTCGCGCTCCACGTCGGCGGAGACGTGTTGGTAGTCGATCCACCGCCAGCCGTGCGAGGCGATCTCGTGCCCCGCTTCGACCATGGCCGCGATGGGGTCTGGGTTTCGCTGCATGGCCATCGCGACCGCGAAGCAAGTGAGCGGAAGCCCGCGTTCCTCGAACAAGCGGAGCAACCGCCACACACCAACGCGCGAGCCGTACTCGTACATCGACTCCATGCTGAGGTGACGCGCGCCCTCGTAGGCCTGTGCGCCGACGATCTCGGACAAGAAGGTCTCCGACGCCGCGTCGCCGTGCAGCACACAGTTCTCGCCGCCTTCCTCGAAGTTCACCACGAACTGCAGGGCGACCCTGGCGTTGCCGGGCCACTGGGGGTCCGGGGGGGTGGCGCCGTAGCCGGCCAGGTCTCGCGGATAGTTCACGCCAGCTCCGTGGCCAAGTCACCGCGGCCCAGATGCTCGGCGACTGCATCGGCGACTGCCGCGTCTTCATCGAGTCCGCCGATCGCCAGATCGCTGTCGCCGTCGTCCTCGGTGACGAAGTATCGCGTGGCCGCCTGGATCTGTCGGCGTGTGTGCTCTGGGGTGCTGGCGTCAATATCGGCCAGGAGCGCGTCACACAGCGCCGCTATCTGCCGACCGAGCGCATTGTCGACGTAGGGGTTTTTCTCGGCGGCAGTTTCGATGAGCCCCAGGTACAGCGCGCACTCGCGGCGAAGGTCGTCGGCCTCGCGCAGTGGCTCTTGCAGCAGCCGCTCGAAGATCTCGCGGGCGACCGTCGGGATGCCCTGCACGGCGACGTCGGCGGGCTGGGGGACGAGCTTGCGGGGCGTCGCTGGCCCGTCGGCAAGCCACCCTTCGCGCGTGCGGACCAATCGGCCGGCCTCTTCGTCGAGGACAAAGCCGAGGTCCGAGCCCATGCCCAGCTGCGCGGCGCCATTGTGCTCGTCCGGGGCGTCGGCGACGACGCGCTGGACCTCGTCCTGCGCCATCGCCCAATCGAGCACGATGCCCAGCGCTTCCCGCTCGATGCCCTGGCCAAGGCGCTCGGGGACGACGAAGAGATCCTCCATGTGCACGGTCCCGAACTTGGGCGGGCCGGACAGCGCCAGGTGCCCGACCAGGCAGGCGCGCTCGGTCGGCGTCTTTTTAAGGACGATGTAGCGACGACGCCACACCAAACTGGGTGGTGCCGCACTCAGATCCTCGATCCAGCGCTGCAAGTCCGCGGGCTCGTAGCCGCCGTCGGGCCAGCGGTCGGCGACATCGGCTGCGAGCAGCCGCCCAAGCTTGCTCGGATCCTGTCGCTCGACCAGCAGATGCTGCGATGTGGCCGACACGAGCACCAACCGATTGGTCGCCAAACGCCGTGGGTTCATCGCCCGCAAGCGTACACCACCCGCCCTAGCCAGCGACCAGCTCGGCGAGAGCGAAGACGTGTGGGTCTTCGGCGCCCATCGAGCGCAACGCGGCGGCCAGCTCCAGGACGTAGTCCGTGTTCTCGCCGCTGGGCCCTCGGCTGCGCCGAACCTGGGCGGCGATCGCCGGGAGCGAGGCGGGGCCCGCGAAGTCGTCATTGTCGTCGGACGCGACGTAGACCAGTGCCGAGACCGGGGGGGCTTCGGGCTCGGTGAACAGGACTGGCGTTGGGTGCCGCGCGTAGCCGTTTTTCTCGCGGTGGTCCAAGGCCGCCAAAACGGCGTCGCGTGTGGCCTCCTGCACGCGGTAGACCACGCCCCAGCAGCGCGCGCCTGGGTCCGGGGTCAGGGTCACCACGCGGCCCGGCGCGCCCACGACCCCGCGATGGTCGGTGGAGTGCTGCCAAAAACGGCGGCTCCAGCCCTCGATGAACCCAGGGCGGCGGTCGTCGAAAGCAAACGCCGGCCGCCACACCAGCGAGCCGTAGCCGAAGATCCACAAGGGCTCGGTCATAGTCCAAACACGCCTTCGAGCTGCTCCATCATGCGCACGCGCCAGCGCGTGACCTCGGACGTACCATCGACGAGCGCGCGGCTCTCGGTGAGGACCTCATCCAGTGCCACAAGGCGAACGTGTGGATCTGGAGTCTTTGCGCCCGCGCCGCGGGGTGGCTGCCACGCGGCCATCGAATCGGTGACGCCGGCTTGTAGGGCGTCGACTGCGGCCAACCCCAGACGCCCGGCGACCATCCGGTCCTGAAACGACGGGCTCCCGCCGCGCACGAGGTGTCCGAGTACCGTCGCGCGGACTCCGATCTCAGGCATGTCGGCGAGTCGCTCGTCGAGTTGGCGGGCCAGCGCGGTGCACGGCAGGGCGACGCCCTCGGCTTTGACGATCAGCACGCGGCGCTTTCCCGCGACGCCAAACGCTCGCCGAATCGCTGCCTCCACCGCGGCCACGATCGTTTCATCGTCGCGCCCCTGCTCCGCAAAGAGCACCGCGTCTGCGCCGGCTGCGACCGCGCCTGCCATCGCCAAGTACCCACTGTCTCGGCCCATGACCTCGACCACAAACGCCCGCCGATGGGCTCTGGCGGTGTCGCTGATGCGGTCGCAGCACGACACGATCGTGTTGAGCGCCGTGTCGACTCCAATCGATGTCCCTGTGCACCCGACGTCGTGATCGATCGAGGCGGGGATACCCACGACCGGGGTGCTGGACTCCTGCGCCAGCGCGTGCGCACCCGCCAGGGATCCGTTGCCCCCGATCACCACCAGTCCTGCGAGGCCGTTCACGACGTCGACGGCGGGCGCGCGCCCCTGGGTGGTGACAAATCGTGGCTCGCGGGCCGAGCCGAGCGTGGTACCCCCCTGCGAGGCAGCAAAGTCGATGTCCGGATCCGGGGCCAGACGTCCTGCCTCCGTGGGCTGGGTGAGGGCGCGCAGTCGCCCTTCGCGCAGGCCCGTGTAGCCTCCTTCAACCCCAACCACGGCGACACCGCGGCTGGCGGCGACCTTCACGACAGCTCGCACCGCCGCGTTCATTCCCGGAGCATCGCCCCCGGAGGTCAGCACCGCTATCGGAGGGGACGTCGTGTCGGCCACCGCGCCAGTGTACGATCCAACGATGAACCTTGGTTCCTTCGGGCATTCGGGGCGTGGCGCGGGCTTTGTGCTTGGGTTGGCCGTCGGGTCTGTGTCTTGCGGCGACGACATCGAGCAGGCCGGCTCGGGCGACGGGAGCAGCACGGGTATGTCGGCGCCCGCAACCGACACTGGAGAACCAACGCCTCCACCGACCCCGGCCGAGAGCAGCGACGGCACGGTCGAGCCCGACACGGGGGCGACGACGGCCACGCCCGCGGTCTGTGGCGACGGCATGGTCGAGGGCCTCGAGGACTGCGATGACGGCAATCGCGTCAACGGGGACGGCTGCGACAATGATTGCACCGAGACCTTCGACAACTCGGTCTGGGACGTGGTCGTTTCGGGCGAGGCGGGAGTGCAGGAGGCGGCGCAGGGCGTCGCCGTCGACACCAACGATGACATCGTCGTCGTGGGCTACATCGTCGACGCGCCGTCGGATCCCGACCTGTACGTGCAGAAGTTGGCCTCCGACGGATCGGAGATATGGACCACGCAGGCGGATCCATCGATGGGGGCCGAGGATCGCCTGTTCGGGGTTGCGATCGCGGGCGACGGCACACTTGCGGTGGTGGGTGAGGTCGATGATGCCAGGGGCGCGTCGGACATCTACGTCGCGCAGCTCGACGCGGACGGGCTGGAGCTGTGGTCGCTGGTGGTGGACGGGCCCATGGGCGGCAATGACGGGGGGCGTGCGGTCGCCGTCGATGCCGACGGGAACGTCGGCGTGACCGGGTTTGTCCGCGTCGGCGACGGCAACAATGACATCTGGGTCGGTGCGTACACCGCAGCGGGCACGCCGCTGTGGAGCGAGACCATAGACGGCCCCGAAGCCTCCGATGATCGCGGCCGTGGGGTGGCCTTCGACGATGATGGCGCGCTGTACGTCGGTGGCTACGTCACGGTCGGCAGCTTCAATCGTGACGCTTGGCTGCGCAAGTACGATGACGCGGGGGACGAGCTTTGGACCACGACCTGGGACTCCGACGAATCCCAGGATGACGCGGCGTTTTCGCTGACCCAGCTCTCCAACGGCAACGTGGTACTGGCGGGATCGACCCCCGTAACCGCCATCAACGAGGACTTCTGGGTCGCAACGTTCGAGCCCGAGGCGGGGGAGCTGCAGTGGTGGAAGCGCTTTGGCGCCCCGTCGATTCGCAACGACAACGCCTTTGGTGTCGCGCGCGATGCCGATGACAATATCGTCGTCGTTGGGTTCAAGGGGCTCGATGAGACCGACAGCGATATCTGGATCAAGAAGCTGGATGTGACCGGGCTCGAGCTGTGGACGCAGACCGTCTTCGGCGAAGGGATGGACGAGGACACCGCGCACGCGGTCGCCATCGACTCCGACAGCAATATCGTGGTCGCGGGCGAGATCCGCAACGCGGTCGGCAACGATGGCGATATCTGGCTGAGCAAGTTCGGTCCGGAGTGAGCGGAACGCCGCGATACGCCCTTGTTGGTGTGGCGGCTTGACGACACGCGCTGCGGTGGTACACACCGCGGTTGAAGGAGAGACGGCCGAGCGGGATAAGATGATCGCGGCGTTCACGGTTCGCGCAAGCGGCCGGCAGATTCGTCGAGGAAAGTCCGGGCTCCACAGGGCAGGGTGCTGGCGCAGGCCAGTCGGGGCGACCCGAAGGAAAGTGCCACAGAAAGCAAACCGCCCACGTTCGCGTGGGTAAGGGTGAAAGGGTGACGGTAAGAGCGCACCGGGCTCCTGGTGACAGGGGTCGCATACGGTAAACCCCATCTGGAGCAAGGCCGAGCAGGGGCAGTCGTGAACTTCGGGGATCGACAGGGGCGGCCCGCCCCGCCTCGGGTAGTGCCGCGTAGAAGAATGATCATCACCCGGCCAGAGCAATCGAACCGGGGACAAGACCCGGCTTACGACCCGTCTCGACCGTCTCTTCTTCACTAAGTGATGTTCGGCAATGACGCGGGGGTCAATCGGCCCGGCCGCACACCACAAGCAAGGACTCGTCGTTGGCGAGGCCTTCGGTCATCTGGATGACCTGCAGCCCCGCGTTCTCCAACATCGTGGTGAGGGCGTCCCGCAGCAGGTAGTGGTGGCGAATCGTCGTCGTCGCGGTCCGGCCGTCCGCGGCGCTGTGGACGTACGTGGCGTCGATGCGCTGGGCGGCTGGGTCCCAGGCGCTGCGCTCTTGGACCAGCCACTGTGTGCCGTCGACCTCGACCTCGGCGACGGGGTGCAGCGCGTCGTCGGCGAGGTCGTCCGGCTCTGCTTCGCTGTGAAATGCGTCGGCCTTGTAGACGTCGAGCGCCAGCTTGCCCTTGGGGGTGAGGTGGCGTGCGGCGTTGGCGAGGGCTTGTTGCATCGCGTCGGGGCCCGGGAGACACCACAGCCCGTTGAAGGCCAGGACGATCCGGTCGAAGCGCCGCTCGATCGTGAACGTGCGCATGTCGCCGTGGACGAGCCGGACCCGTGCGTCCAAGTCGAGCGCTTCGACGGTCTTGCGGGCCACCCCGAGCAAGGCATCGTCGTGATCGAGCCCCACGACGCGACGCCCGACTCCGGCGAGCACGGGGAGCAGACGGCCGCCGCCGCATCCGAGCTCGAGCACCGCGCGGCCGCCTTTGCACACGTCGGTGTAAAAACCACGATCGCCGACGGTGCCCGTGTGCACCGCGGCGTACAGCGCTGCTGCGAGATCCGTCTGCTCCACCAACGGCACCATGGCTTAGCTCGCGGCCGGGTGACAGTGTGGTCGCCAGACCCGTGCGTCGGCTGGCTTATCGTGCGCCTTCGCACGAGGTCCGCGGCCTGGGTGAATGGTGAGGCCAGCGTGCGGGTGCGATCATGCCGACCGAGCGCACCATGGCTTACTCGGGACACATCACCACCTTTGCGATCACCGCAGCCCTGTCGTTGGGACTCCTCGCCGCGCAGGCTTGTGGGGGCGACGACGGGGGGAGCGACACGGCCAACGACTCCGGCAACGACAGCGCGGGCGACTCGGTGGGCGACACCGCGGCCGTCACGGGCGACGCGGGTGGCGATGATGCGAGCGCAGACGACGGGGCCGGGTCGGATGCACCCGCCGATTCCTCGGGGGACGGCTCCATGGGGGCGTGCGAGTTGCTCGACGACGAAGACGAGTGCGGCATGTGCGTCAAGGGCAGCTGCTGTCCCGAGCTCGAAGCTTGCAAGGCGGACGAGGCCTGCACCTGCTTTCGCGATTGCGCGATGAAGATAGGGATGGACATGGCGCTGGAGTGCTCGATGATGTGCGACGTTTCGCTGCTCGACACGGCGACGCCGACGGGCGCGCTGGGGCAGTGCACCCTGGCCGAGTGCCCGGTCTGTTTGGAGGAGTAGGCCTTGGCGGCCGCGAGCGAGAGTCCACGACCCACCGACGCCGAGACGGCGATCCTCGGGGTGTTGTGGACACGCGGCCCGTCGACCGTACGGCAAGTGCACGAAGCGTTGGCGACCCGCAAGACGGGCTACACCACGGTTCTCAAGCTGATGCAGATCATGGCGGGCAAGGGGCTCGCCACACGCGACGAATCCAAGCGCACCCACGTGTACACGGCCGCGGTGGACCGCGAGCACGTGCAGGCCAGGCTCGCCGACGACTTGGTCCAGCGCGCGTTCAGTGGGTCGACCTCGCAGCTGGTGCTTCGAGCGCTGCAGTCGGGCGCGGCCAGCGATGCGGAACTCGACGAGATTCGCACGATGCTCGACGACCTGCAGGCGCGCGATGATGGGGGAGAGTCATGATGCATGTGTTGGCGGGGGCGCTCGCCGCGTCGCTGTGGCACGGGGCGCTGGTTGCCCTGGTGGTCTACGTCCTGCGTCGGGTGTGGCGTGCCGACGCCGCGGTGCAATGCGGGCTGGCCACGCTGGGGCTCTGGGTGCTCGGCGCATGGTTTGTGGCCGACCTCGGGCTCGGTGCGGCTACCTCCGATCGAGCTTCCGTCGCGCCGTCCGGCCTGGTCGCAGCCGAGCCACAATGGCTGCCGTGGGTCGCGGGGCTGTGGAGCGTGGGCGTGATGCTCGGGGCCGTCCGCCTGGCCGGAGGTTGGTGGGTTGTGCACCGCTGGGTGCGGCGGTCGAGTCCTCTGCCGCCGCAGTGGCGCGCGCGCGTGGAGGCCGTCGTGGCGCAGGTCCGAACCCGCCAAACGCCTCGCTTCGCGGTCTCGGTCGATGTTGATTCGCCCGTCGTCGTGGGGGTGCTTTGGCCGGTTGTCCTGCTGCCAGCGTCGATCTTGATGGGCACGCCCGCCATCGCCGCGACACTGAGCCCCGCGCAAGTGCAGGGCCTGGTCGCGCACGAGCTGGCCCACATCGCGCGTGCCGACCCATGGTTTCACGCCGTGCAGTCGACCATCGAGCTGCTGTTGTTCCACAATCCGGCCGTGTGGTGGCTCGGCCGCGAGGCTGCGCGCGCCCGCGAGGATGCCTGCGATGATCAGGCCGTGGCCGCGACGGGTGACCGCCTCGAGTACGCGCGCGCACTGCTGGCGCTCGAGCTGTCCGCGCGGCCGGCGGTGGCGCTCGGTGCAACGGGAGCGCCGCTGCGAGCCAGAATTGAGCGCCTGGTCCGACCGAGTCCAACCCCACGTCCGCGCTCCGCTGCGCTCATCGCTTTGGCGGCCGTCGCATTGATGCTGGGCGGTTTGATGGCAGGATCCTCGCCCTCACCGACGCGGCCGGATGAGGGGCGGCTCGCGATCGCTGGACTGCCCGACTCGGTGCAGCGCCATGAGGCCTCGATCGTCGCCGCGGCCAACCGCCACGGGATCGATCCCGCGCTGCTCGCCATCGTCACCCTGGTCGAGTCGCGCGGCGACGCAAACGCCACGAGTCCGGTCGGTGCACGGGGCCTGATGCAGCTCATGCCCAGCACGGCCGCAGCCGTCGCCCGGGAGCGTGGGCTCGCGCCGCCCACCGACGCGCTGCTTTCCGATCCCGACTACAACCTCGACCTGGGTGCTTGGTTTCTTGCCCAGCAGCTGCAGGAGTTCGGTGGGGCGGCCGTGGACACACGCGAGGGGGTCAACCGCGCCATCGCTGCCTACAACGCCGGCCCGTCCCGCACGCGCGCGTGGCTTGCCGGAGAACGACCGCTGCCCGACGAGACGCTTCGCTACCAGGCGCAGGTCGGCGCGCTGTGGGGCAAGCATGCCGCCCCGAACCCCCGCGACCGCTGACGGCCCGGCGCATGCGAGGCGCTGCCCCGCGGTCGGGGGCGTTGTCGCCTACCGCCCCTTGAAAACCCCCGCACGCCGCTCGACGAAGCTGCGGACGCCTTCGGCGAAATCCTCGCTGTGGGCGAGCCTCGTCAGCTGCTCGGGGAGTTGCGCGACCGCGTAGGCCTCGCCTTTGTGCAAGGCGGTGCTGGCGTTGGCGCGTGACTCGAGGACGGCCAGCGGCGCTTGGGACGCTATCTCGTGTGCCAGCGCGTGCGCCCGAGCGCGGACCTGCGCGGCCCCCACGAGCTCTTGGACCAGGCCGATGCGGTGCGCCTCGTTGCCATCGAACTCGCCCCCTGTCAGCAGCCATCGCATTGCGTTGCCCCAGCCCGCGCGCTCGACCAGCCGCATGGTCGCGCCGCCGAACGCCATGAGCCCGCGCTTGACCTCCAGCTGGGCAAACCGGGTGTCGGGGGCAGCGATGACGATATCGGTCGCCAGCATCAGCTCGATGCCGATCGTAAAGCAGATGCCGTGCACGGCGGCCACGACGGGCTTGGTCCGGAACGGTGGCAGCAACCCGAGCGGATCGACCAGCCCTTCGGGGACAAAGCGGTCCGTGATCGTAAACCGATCCAGCTGGAGCCCCGCGGTGAAGTGCTTGCCCTCCGCACACAGTACGGCGCACCGCAGCTGCGAGTCGGCTTCGTACTGGGTGTACGCCTCGGCAAGCTCGCGGATCATTTCCGGAGAAAACCCGTTCAGCTTGTCCGGGCGGTCGATGGCGATGGTCAGCACGTGACCATCAACGTGCGTCGTTACGCGTCCGTGCGGAGGGGCAACAGAGGGGGTCTCTTCGGTCACGGTCGGATGGTACCGTGCCCAACGTATGGCGGAGCTCGAGGCGGCGGGGTTGTCTGATGTTGGACTCCGCGACAATAATGAGGATTCGTTCTCGATCGACGAGACGCTGCAGCTGTACGTCGTCGCCGACGGCATCGGCGGGCACGAGGCGGGCGAGGTCGCGTCCGCGACCGCTGTCGCAGTGATTCAACGCGAGGTGCAGGCGTGGCACGACGAGGGCCGCAAGCCCGGCAACATGGCAGGCGCGGTAGCGGGGGCGATCGACAAGGCGTGCGCCGAGGTCCACGCGCTGGCCAGCGGGTCGGGCCGCGGGCGCATGGGCACGACCGTCACGATGCTGCTTGTCGAGGGCTCGCGGGCGGTGATGGGGCACGTGGGGGACAGCCGCCTGTTTCAGGTTCGCGACGGGCGGGTCGATCAGATCAGCACCGACCACACGCTGTCCGCCGAGCTCTTTCGCGGCGGCATGATCTCTCGCGAGCAGATCGAGACGCATCCCCACGCACACGTGCTCACGCGCAGCTTGGGCGGGCAGCCCTCCGTCATGGTCGACAGCCTCCAGCTGGAGCTGCGCGCGGGGGACCAGTACCTCTTGTCCTCCGACGGCCTCAACCCGGCAACCGACGACGAGGATGAGCTGCTCGCGCTCATCGAGGAGCATCGCGAGCTTCCCAAGCTCCTGGCGCACCTGGTTGCCAGGGCCTCGGACCAGGGCAGTCGCGACAACATTACGGGGCTGATCCTGCGGGTCGGTGGCGACGTCGAGGGCGTGGCCCCGACTACGGCAGAGGTCCTGCGCTCCGTGCCGTTGCTGTCCCGGCTCACGGTCGCGGATCTCAACCACGTCGTGTTGGCGATGGAGGGGCAGACCCACGCAGCCGGGGACGTGATCATGCCGCGCGGCGGTGAGGTGGGGGAGATGGTCGTCGTGCTCAGGGGCTGCCTGCGCTGGGAGCTGTCTCCCGGGCACTATGGTGATCTGAAGCGTGGCGCCGGGATCGGGCAAACAACGCTTGTTCGGGCGCGACGCAGCCCTGGTGAGCTGGTCGCAACCGAGGATACGCAGACGCTCATCCTGACCGCGGCGGCCTTTCGTCGGCTTGTCCGCCGACACCAGAGACTCGGGGTCGCGCTACTCACCGCGCTCGCCGAGGAACTCTCCGATTGGATCGATCCCGATTCGGATCGCGGCGTGGCCGCGCCGCCCAAAGGCCTCCTGATCGAGTTCTAGGATTCCGTGACGACTGTGCACATCGAAAGGCGGCGACTTGGAGTCGCGGCGGGGGTTGGACTTGCGCTGTTGGGGGGACCGCGTTCGATTGCGGCGGCACCTGGGCGTGCCGTCGTCGACACCGTCGAGGCTCGGAGTCCACGCAATGCCAACTACACCATCCAGGCACGCCTGGATCCTGACGCGAAGACCATCTCGGGGACCCAAGTCCTCACGTGGACAAACATCACCGACAGCCCGACCTCTGAGCTGCGATACCACCTGTACTACAACGCCTGGCGGAACGATCGCAGCTCCTGGTTTCGTACCGGCATCCGCTCGCGTCAGTCTCTCGCCTCGGTGCCCGACGATGGTTGGGCGTACAGCGACGTCGAGTCCGTGGGGTTGCTGCAGCCCTCGGGGGAGCGACACGATCTTACCGCGGGCGCACGCTTCGTCGCGCCCGACGATCACAACCCAGACGATCGCACTGTGCTCGCGGTCCCGCTGCCGAGTCCCGTCGCGCCCGGCGAGACCATCCGCGTTGAGCTTGCATGGGTTTCCAAGGTCCCACGCACCTTTGCGCGCACCGGGTTTCGTGGCGACTACTACTTCTTGGGGCAGTGGTTTCCCAAGGTCGGCGTCCTTGAGGCGGATGGCGAGTGGAACTGCCACCAGTTCATCCAGACCGAGTTCTACTCCGATTTTGGCGTGTACGACGTCGCGCTGACCGTTCCTACGGGATGGGTCGTGGGGGCCAGCGGTAAGCAGCAGGGCGAGGCGTCGGACGACGCGGGCATGGCGACGCACCGCTTCGTCGCCCACGACGTACACGACTTTGCGTGGACGACGAGCCCTGATTTTTCCGTGCACACCGAGCGCTTCGAGCACGAGGGCCTGCCATCGGTCGACATGCGGTTGCTGCTCATGCCCGATCACAGCGCGTACCGTGAGCGCTATCTCGAGGCCACGGCGGCCGCCCTGGAGCACTACGGGAAATGGTGGGGCCCGTATCCGTACGACCACATCACGGTCGTGGACCCGGCGTACAAGTCAGGCTCGGCGGGCATGGAGTACCCGACGCTGTTCACGGGTGGCACGCGCTGGCTGTCGCCCGAGGCCCGTCGCTCGCCCGAAGGCGTGACCGTGCACGAGGCCGGTCACCAGTTTTGGTACGGCATCGTCGCCAACAACGAGTTCGAGTACGCGTGGCTCGATGAGGGGTTCAACACGTACTCCACCACGCGCACGATGGAGGCCGCGTTCCCCGATCACGCGCATGTCGAGTACTACTTCGACAACCACCTTCCCGTCGTGTTCCCGAGTGTCATTCCCCCCGAGCGCACCGCGGGGTCCGACAAACACGTTGGGCTGTACTCCAGCTACAAGCGCGATCCGCAGGGGCGCAACTCGTACCAGACGGGCCCGGGCGGCTATCACGTCAACGCGTACGACAAGGGGTCGATGACGCTGCGGACCCTCGAAAACTATCTGGGGTGGACGACGTTCCAGCAGCTGATGTCGACGTACTTTGGTCGCTACGCTTTTGGTCACCCTCGGCCGGAAGATTTTGTTGCCGTTGCCGAGTCGGTGAGCGGCCGCGAGTTGTCGTGGTTCTTTGACCAGCTGCAAAACGACTCCGTCGTGTTCGACTACGCGGTGGGGCGTGTCCAGTCCGAGCCCGTGGTGGCGCGGGGGTACGACGCGACGGGCCGCGCTCAGCCCAACGACAAGCCCAACGACAAGAGCGACGGTGACGCGTCGATGTACGAGCATCACGTCTACGTTCGGCGCTGGGGCGAAGGGGTGTTTCCCGTTGCGGTGCAGGTCGACTTTGAGGATGGCACGCGGAAAACGGCAACCTGGGACGGCGAGGACCGCTGGGTTGATTTGGCGTGGGAGCATCCCGCCAAGGTCGAACGCGTACGGGTCGATCCCGACCACGTGCTGGTCCTGGACACCAACTTCTCGAACAACTCGTGGCTCGCACAATCTCGCGCGCCGCTGGCTGCGACCAAGTGGTCCAGCAAGTGGATGATCTTCGTGCAACACACCATGGAAGCGCTGGCGATCCTGTCGTGACCGTTGCCAAAGACAAGTCAGGTCGGTCGGTCGGCGCGGCCCAGGCGCTGTCCTCGGGCGGTTCGCGGGTCCTGCGACGCTGGGGCTGCATCACGACTGCGTGGGCGGCGAGCGTTGCGCTGGCGCTGCCGCTGGCGTTTGTGATGCGGGCGGCTCTGGTCGACGCATTGGGGCACAGCGAGGCCGGCGAGCGCATGCTGCAGGGCTGGGACGGCCTTTGGTTTCGCGCCTGGGAGGCTGAAGCGTCCGGGATCGAGGGCAGCTTTGGCCCAGGGGTGGTGGGCATCGGCGCCGTTTTGCGCGGGCTCGATGCCACGATC
>Ga0316189_10002797_pt1 | contig 17016 bp, 17 predicted proteins | sample LowCovwburrow_MG_FD_204930 | JGI IMG/M metagenome (GOLD analysis project Ga0316189, IMG submission 204930) | Coastal sediment microbial communities from Maine, United States - Lowes Cove worm burrow | ecosystem: Environmental > Aquatic > Marine > Coastal > Sediment | place: USA: Maine...
CTCATCACCGTCTGACATCGAGCGGTAGAGTGGGACATCGCTGTAGAACACGACTATCGGAGTGGCGTCGATCGCATAGACCATGTCGCCACGGCTAAGCATCGTTCCATCGGCAGCGATCGCCGTGACCGTTCCATCTGACACTGCAACAACCGGTTCGCTATTGGCAAACTGCATCGTGCCGGCGAGATCGGTGTACTCGATCAGGTCGCTTTGGGAGGCTTCAACGGTCTCAAGTTGGGCCACTTCGCTTTCAGCGGACACCGCCGCGTTGTCGTCGCTCAGTAGGACGACGTACCCGATTGCGGCGATGGCGGTTGCGATTGATGCGACAGCGATCGCTCGCCACGGCTTCGGTCGTCGACCAGCCGGGTCGGCCGAGGAACTCAACCGGGGTGCCTCAGCGATCTCGATGTGTTGATTGCTGTCGGAGCTAGATCGATTTTGGGGATTCCGCGAAACCACTGACATCACTGGCCACCTTGCTGGCCGCCGGCGAACAGTCCGCCGCAGGCGTCCACGATTTCAGCGTTGGCGGGATCTAGTGGGTTGAACTCATCACCAAAGATCCCTCCACCCTGACCAGCACCGCCGCTGAAGTCCGGGTCGTCGACATCGATGCCTTGGTCACGTAGGCACTGGGCGAACTCGAGCAGGTTGTCTTCGAACTCAGGGTTGCTCTCCCGGTTTCTCAAGAACGTCGCTCCATCGAGAACTTCCCCGCACGTCTCGAACGCCTCCTGGAGGCCCTCTCGGCCTCGGGCGCCTCCTCCCTGGCCGGCACCGAAGAGATTCACTGAACCGTCGGCGTTGACGGTTGGGTCGTCCATATCGACGCCCTCGTCACGCATGCATGCCGCGAATTCGAGAGCAATCTCTTCGTCGGTTGCCGTCGAAGCCAAGTCGTCCGATGATTCGGAGTCCGCAGATTCGGAGTCTGCTAGGTCTGCGTCAGAGTCGTCGGCCACTACTACCGGCGAGGCGCTCGCCTGTTCTTCGCCTCCGCCACCGCATGCGGTGGCGATGAGGGCGAGGCTGGCCGCAATAGCCCAAAGTGTCTTCATGATGTCTCCTGTCGAAACGGGTCGATGCCGGGGGTTGTCCGACTGCTGTTTGGAGTATTAGGAGCCACGATGAGGCGGGCCTGAGGCTCACCTAAAGTTTGGATAATTCATCGGCCGGGACCTGAGCGGATCGGAGACCCTGTTGCTATTGCGATGTGACAGAGAACCCGACGCGGGTGCCGTTGCCAGGGTCCGACGTTGCCCATACCGTACCGCCGTGGGTTTCGGCCGCTTGGGCCACGATCGCCAGTCCGAGGCCTGTTCCGGGTTGGCTGCGAGAGGCATCCGAGCGGAAGAACCGGCCGAAGATGAGGTCGATATCAGCAGCTGGTATTCCGACGCCGTGGTCGATCACTTCAAACCGTCCCCGGTCGAGAGTGATGGTGATCGGATCGGGTTCGGTGCTGAACTTAGCGGCATTGTCGACCAGGTTTTGGAGTGCTTGACGAACCATGGTTGGCCGAACAACTTCGGTGGTGTCATCGGTTTGGACGACGAAACGCCGTCCGGTTGCCACTTCGGTGCGGGTGGCGACCTCGACGACCAGGTCATTGAGGGACAGTTCGACGGGTTCCTCCCCTGTGGCCCTTGGGTCAGCAGCCAGATCGAGGAGTTCAGCCACCAGTGAGGAGAGCCTCTCGACATCGTCGACGGAGGCCTGCTGATGTTTGCGGCGTTGTTCATCCGTGAGGTTCTGGGCAGTGGCCAGGAATTCGGTGCGTCCTCGCAGTGCGGTGAGCGGGGTTCGCAGTTCGTGACTGGCATCGGCGACGAGCCGACGTTGTTGCTCGCGTCCGACCTGAAGTGCGAACAACATCCGGTTGAACGAGTGCGCAAGGTGCCCAATTTCATCCCGTCGGTCGATGTCGATACGGCTGGGCAGATCGTCGAGTTCAGCCAAGCGGCCGGCGGCTTCGGCCAAGCGGCGCAGTGGCCGGGCGAGCCATCGACCAACAAACCAGCTGGCGACGGCTACTGCGACGAGGCCGACCCCGGCAGTAATCAGAAGTCGGATGGCGAGGTCGGAGATGGCCCGCTCTTCAGCGGAGATCTCGAGGTAGAACTGGACATAGGCAAACCCGTCGGACGACAAATCGTCTTGGTCGATCGCTACGGTCACGAACCGGTAAGTGCCAGTCTCAGTCGACGCCGTCGCGATTCGAGCATCGCCCTCGACTACCGAAGTCAAGGTCTCGGCGGAAACGGCGAAGCGGTGCTCGCCGACAGGCATGCCGCTCGCAGTGAACAGTTGAACACCAGAGTCGTCGCTGGCAAGAGAGAATACGCTTTCAGGCACACCATCAGCGACAGGGCGGCCCGTGTCCAGGCGAGGTTCTGTCGCTTGGCGGCGCGTGCCGACGAGGTCGGCGCGTCGCAGAAGTTGTTCGTCGGTTGAGGCCCGTACCTCGTTGGCAGCGAGGACCCATGAGATGGCGGCCACGAGCGAGATTGTCACCAAGCCCAGTGCCCCGAATACCAGGGCGAGGCGAGCACTTAGTTTCACTCTTCGAGCCGGGCGACGTAACCGACACCGCGGACCGTATGTACGATCCGGCTGCCTCCGCTGGCCTCGGTCTTCTTGCGGACCTGGGAGACGAACACCTCCAAAGAATTGGAATTGTTTCCCTCATCGAGACCCCAGATTCGGTCGTGAAGCAACTCTCGGGTCATGACCCGTGGGCTATTGGCGACGAGCAATTCGAGGAGCCCGAACTCGATCTTGGTGAGCTCGAGACTGGCACCGCCGCGTTGCACGGTGAAGGTCGAGCGGTCGACCGTCAGATCTCCCAATGTCAAAGCCGGCTGGACATCGGCGGTAACCGCACCTACCACGCTGTTTCGACGAACGTTGGCACGGACGCGGGCCAGAAGTTCATCAAGTGCAAAGGGCTTGACGAGATAGTCATCGGCTCCAGCGTCGAGCCCCTCCACCCGGTCCTGGATTTCGTGGCGAGCCGTGAGCATCAAGATGCCGGCAGTGCAGCCGTCGCGACGTAACCGCCTGCAGATGTCAAATCCGCTGATGTCAGGCAGACCGACATCGAGGACAATCAGGGCAGCGGATCGTACGGCGGCGCTGTCACCGACGCCGACGCCTTTGGCGAACGACGTGACGTCATAGCCTTCGTGGGTCAGCACCGACGCCAGCATGTCGCGGACTGACTGATCGTCTTCCACGATCACTATCGATGGGTGCGCTACATCACTCACGAAATCAATTGTCTCTGAGAAACATTAAGTGAAGATGAGGATATCCTGAAGAAATCTTCAAACATAAGATTCAGCCGAAGCACTGTCGGATCTACACGTAGGTTAACAAATAACTCATCAAGGGGCTGCGCTGATAGGTGGGGAAACCCTGCGGGTTCCTTCCCGACGCAGATCCTTAAGCGGCACACTTTGACCCCGGTTAGAGGCGGCGGAGTACCCGCAGTGAACCGGTGGCCGATATCTCCACGAATCGACCTGATTCGAGGGCAGGCCGATAGATGAAATCATGAGGTGCTTGGCCACCATCAGCGGGGTCGGCGAAGATGTCGTGGATGATCAACAAGCCGCCTTGGGCCACCTTTGGGGTCCAGCCTTGATAGTCGGCTTTTACCGGTTCGATGCCATGTCCACCGTCGATAAACAGCAGCGACAATGGTGTGGCCCAGTGGTGGGCAACGGTGGCCGAATGGCCGACGACGGCAACAACGACTTGCTCCAAACCTGCGTCATGGACCGTCCGGCGAAAGCAACCGACAGTGTCCATCAAGCCAACATCGGGATCGACCAGATCTGGCTCGTGCCACGGCCATCCGACCTGATTTTCCTCCGACCCTCGGTGATGGTCGACGCTGAACAACACGGTTGAGCGCGACCGGGCCACCGGCCCGAGGTAGCAGGACGATTTCCCGCAGTAGCTACCGACTTCCAGAAACGGCCCTAGCGACGGATCGGCTGAAGATGCAGCAGAGGCCAGAGCGATACCCTCATCCAGAGGCATGAACCCCCTAGCGTTACCGGCCGCAGCCAACTCCGATTCGGTGAGCGGCAGATCCAACGAATTCCCGGCCTGGGTCATCGCTGCCCCACGGGCTCCATCGGCTGTGATTCCGCTTGTGATTCAGTAGCGGTGGTGAACAGGCTGTCAAGCAGCAAGAACTTGGCAACCCAAACCATGAAGTAGCCCAAAAGGCTTCCTATGGCCACCGCGATTCCCGTGCCGAAGAGCCTGTCGGCCGATTCGGCCAGGCCGGTGGAAACAGCGAGACCTACCAAAGCAATCCCCCAGAAGGGGACGACCTCGGCCCTCAGACTGGCCGGCCCGCGAAGATCCCACACCCAATAACGGCTGAGCAGATAGGCGGGAAGGGCAGTGACAACAGCGGCCAAGACGTTGGCCCAGCCACCACTCCAACCCCAAACGGTGTTACCGGCAAAAAGTACAAGCTGGTGACTGATCACATTGAACATCGAAACCGCCAGGTACTTGGCGGCAACACCTTTGCGGCTCGACACCGCGCCGATTGCTCGCTGATACAACACGTCGACCACCGGGTAAGGGTATCTGTTGCCGGCTCCGCTACCTGAGATCAGCTATCTACCCAGCCGAAAGATTAGAGCTTGTACCGGTAGACGTTTGTCTCTCGCCGTTCGAAGCCAAGTCGTTGATATAACCGGTTGGCGGCTTCACGAGTCGGCCGAGATGTTAGATCAACAGTGGTTGCACCGGCTTGGGATGCCCGTCTAATCGCTTCAGTGTTGAGCGCAGCTCCGACCCCCTTCCCCCTTGCCTCGGTGTCAACAACCACATCCTCGATCCATGCCCTGATTCCGGTAGGGATAGGGAATAGAACCAAGGTGAGGCTGCCGTAGATGTAGTCGTCTTCAACCGCGGCCAAAAGAATCGATGCCTGGTGGGCCACCAGATTCTCCAGGTACTCACGACTGGGAGGCGGGTTCGACGACGAGAGCTGCGGAATCAGCCGGTTAAAGGCCTTAACCACCTCGTCGGTTACTTCTGTGACTTCAATAATTTCCACCCTGCCAGTATGGCCTTACAACCACCATCGAGGCGGTCAGGGAAAATCCCTGAGGCCCTGCGCCGACTGATGTCACCTACCCGCTAAGCCCTAGAGGACTGGCCAAGCCTTGATCGACGCTAACGTGGGGCCTGTGGACTCCATCCATTGGCATGCCGATGAACCCGAGCTTCGGGAACCAACTCTTATTGCCGCCTTCGAAGGCTGGGGCGATGCCGGCGACGCCGCCTCGACCGCTGCGGGGCATATCCGCGACCGGCTAGGTGGTTCGACCTTCGCCTCAATCGACCCGGAACCGTTTTTCGACTTCTCGGCTGTGCGCCCCGAGGTGTCGCTTGACGGCACCCAACGAAGTATCCACTGGCCGCTTATCGAGTTTTCATCCGTTGTCATCCCGGATGCCAAACATGACCTGATCGTGTTGATCGGTGTCGAGCCCCAGCTTCAATGGCGTTCGTTCATCGAACAAATCCTGCACATCATCGAGAAGTTCGATGTGAAGCTGGTGGTGTCGCTCGGCGCCCTCATCGCCGACGTCGTCCATAGCCGACCGGCAGTCATTTATTCGTCCGGCTACGACACCGAGTTGAACGAACGGCTGGATCTCGAACCCTCGACCTATGAGGGCCCAACCGGCATCATCGGTGCCTTTCACGACGCACTGGGCAAGAACGATATGGCGTCAATCTCGCTGTGGGGGGCCGTGCCGGGTTACGTACCCAGTGCCCCCTCGCCAAAAGCAGCCCTAGCGCTGGTAGAGCGAGTGGCCCAGCTTCTTGAACTCACGGTGCCCACAGCAGCGCTGGAGGTCGGTGCGGCCGCTTACGAGCACCAAATTTCCGATCTCGTTGCCGAAAACGAAGAGACCCAGGAATACGTTGCTCGGCTTGAAGAGACCTACGACACGATGGCCCCTGAAACCGGAACTGCTCTCATCGAAGATCTGGAGCAGTACCTCAAGGACCGCTAACAATCACTGGCCGGGGTCGGCGGTGTCCCGATTCCAGACGTGGGTCCGGGGTTGGTCGAACGAGACCGGGGTGTCGTTGCCTTCTATCGCGTCAAAGGCCGAGTCGGCCCAGATGTCGCCTCTGGCCAACGGCTCGGGCAAATTGTCGCGGTTGAACCAACCGGCATCCAAGCACTCGAGAGGGTGAGGGCTGAGCGATCCGCCTTTGGCCTGACAGAGGAACACCAGGCTGTAGAATGGGATGCGGCTGAGGCCGGACCGAAAGCCATCAACAATGGCCAGAGGACGAATCACCTGGCAGCGGATACCGGTCTCCTCCTGAACCTCTTTCACTGCCACTTCCGATGGGGAGTAGCCAATGTCGGCCCATCCCGTCGGGTAGAGCCAGATACCAGAATCAGCCCGCTGGATCAGGAGGATCTCACCGTCGTCATTGCCGACAACAGCACCAACCGCCACTTTGGGCGTGGCATAGCCGGCAACGCCTGATCCAACTGCTGACAACCATTGTTGGCGGATCTCAACTATATGTTCAGCAATCGGAAGGGTGGACGAAACCACTTTCCGTTCCGAGTGGACTTTGATTTCGGCCGCTATGTGCAGGATCTCTTCGTACCGCTCAACCTCGAACTGGTTTTGAGTGAAGCCCAAACCCGTTCTGGCAACACCGGACAGGGCCTCGGCCCACCGGGCCAGCTCCTTCGGGCCGATAGAGGGATAGTGGTTCTCTGGTTCGCCACCGGTCGAATTCTGACTCATTTTTCCTCAGTCCCAATGGCGTGTTCCAAAGCCAACTCCACTTCGCTCACCACGTTGGGGTCGGTTAGCTTTCCACCAGTGTGGTCATTCACATAGAAACTGTCTACTGCTTGCGGACCGAATGTCTGTATTCGGGCGCTGCGAATAGTCAATCTCAATTCATGGAGCGCCTGGGTAACCCAGTAGAGGAGCCCAACCGTGTCGGCCGCATGCACCTCAACGACGGTAGCCACATCGGATATCTCGTTGTCAATAACGACATCGAAATGGGGTGCCGCAGCAGCCAAGCGACGACGGAACCGTTCCTGGTTGGCTGCAGTCCGCCGCACCCTGGCTGTGAGCGCCATTTGACCGTCAAGTGCGGAATTGGCCATGTCTGCCACATCGGACCAATTCGCACCGCCGGCGGGGATCTGGATGGTAAACCGGCAAGCACCAATACCTTCGGCATCAAAGTAGGCCTGGGCATCAACCACATCCAAACCCTTCACCACCAGCACGGCCGCCATTCGGGTGAACATGTCGGGCCGGTCGCCAACCACAACTGTGAAGGTTGTGCCCGAACCTTCGATATGTCGGCTACCGATATCCATTAGTTCGACGATTTCCTCGGTGGGAAACTCTGTGCTCTCCAACTCGGCGACGGCTCCCCCACCCAACACGAATTCGGTTCGCTCAACCAGTTGCCGCATGAGGCCGGCCTTCCACGAGCCCCAAGCCGATGGGCCAGTGGCAAGGGAATCAGCTTCGGTTAAGGCAGCAAGTAGGCGCAGGAAGTCAACCGAGTCAACCGCCGCTGCCACCGCCGAGATAGTTCCGGGATCGGACAGATCGCGTCGAGTGGCCACATCGGGCAGCAGAAGATGGTGACGACACAAATCGACCAACACCGCTACATCCTGATTGGGGTAACCCATCCGGTCGGCGATTGCGGCGATCTTCTCCATCCCCACCGCGGTGTGGTCGCCAGGAAACCCTTTGCCGATGTCGTGGAGCAACGCCCCAACAACGAGCAGATCAGGACGGTCTACACGGTCGGCCAGTTTCGCGGCCCTAGCGGCCGTTTCACACAAATGCCGATCCACGGTGAAGGTGTGCATCACGTTGCGTTGGGGTCTAAAAAGAACCGCGGACCATTCCGGCAACAGCCGGGTCATAAGCTCGTATTGCTGTAGATCCTCTACGACAGCGATGGCGTTGCGGCCGATGAGAAACCATTCGGCAAGCAGTTCCCGAGCGTCGGCTGGCCACGGCTCCGGCATCGGGGGTAAATTGGATCGTAGGTAATCAAGGGTGTCACGCCCGATGAGCCGACCGGTTCGGGCTGCGGTTGCAGCCAGGCGGAGCAATACAAGGGGGTCGGTTGCGACCTTGGCTGTGCTTGCCAGTTCGACATGTCCATCGACCAAACCAAACTCAGTGGCGATTGGCTCACCCGTCGCAGCAGAATAGACCGCCCGTCCGGTCCGCCTCTTCCATTTTGACCAAACCTCGTCGCTGTGCCATGCCACGCTCCGAGCGGTCCGTGAAACCCGGAGCATCAGTTCCTGAGCCGATCCGTTGGTCAAGATGTTCGCAACATCATCTTGGGCATCAAAGCTCAAGCGCTCTTCAGCTCGACCTGAAACCCGATGGAGTTCAACTCGCATCGCTAGAAGAGCATCGGCCTCGGCTGAAAGGTCGGGAAGTTCTTCGGTCAACTCGGGTGAGATCTGGGCAGCCCAGTCCAACGCGTGCAGGTCGCGGAGGCCACCCCGACCCTCTTTGAGATTCGGCTCAATCTGAAACGCCACATCGCCGAACCGGTCATGGCGGGCATCGTTGGCTTCCACCAAACGGGCGAGCATCTCATCGGTATTGTCTTCCCAAACCCGGCGAGTCAATGCTGCAAGGCTGTCGACCAAAGAGTGATTGCCGGCCACAGGCCTGGCCGAGAGAAAAGCCGTTGCCCAATGCAGCTCATTTGCTACCAGCTTTTCAGCCTGCTCAAGGGTGACGACCGCATAGCCCATCTTGAGGCCCCGGTCCCACACTGGATACCAGAGGGCCTCAGCCATCTCGGCGTAGTCTTCCAAGTTGTCATGCACCAGCACGACGTCAACGTCACTGAACGGGCTCAGAGCACCTCTGCCGTAGCCACCAACCGCAGCCAGGGCAAGTCCTGTTGGGGCTCCTAAGGCACCGGCAAATACACCTCGAAACCACTCGTCGGTTGCACTCGAGTGGGCAGCAGCGAAACGCTGACCTGAAAGATCGGATGCGACAAGCAGCGGACCGGCCTTTGTGCCCGTTGATGATCTCGCGGAACTAGTTGTTGAGGTCATCAGCTTATTGCTCCGAACCGGGCGGACCAGTGGGCGGTGAAGCTCAACAAGTTGGCCCTTGGGTGGTTTCTTTTAGTGCCTTCCGCCGTTGTAGATGCATGTAGGCCTTGGCTGCTCCCCATGCCAAACCAGCCGAATGAACCTCGGGGCCAAGATCGGCGAACGCCGCCGGCCCAAGATCGTAGTGATCATCGGGAACAATCGAGATGGTATGGGGGTCACGAGACACGGGCGGAATTCCAAGACCGAGCAGAACGCCTGTGGGGTTGGTTATCGATGACCTCAAGATCGACAGTGGATTAGTCCATTGATCATCCACATCGGTTTGAAGGAGCTCCCGCAGTCGGGTTACGACCTCGAGGTGGGAGATCTCAATTGCCTGCGAAAGCCGTTCGTTGGCCAAGTCATCGATGACACGGCCGCCAAGCTGTTCGTTGACCAAGTGACTCAACCACGGTTTGTAGCCGGCGTCGACAGCGACTACTAGGGCTTCAGCCTTTTCGTCAAACACCGACTGATCTGTGCGGTCACCCATAATCAGCCGAATTCAGCCGCCCGCCGGATTGACAGCTCGACACGACGCCTCTTGCGGTCGACCGACATGATCTTTACGCCAACTTCATCGCCCGGGATCACAACTTCTTCGGGTGCCGCCACCCGATATTCAGCCATCTCCGACACATGCACCAAGCCTTCGACTTTGCCCAAGGAGACAAAAGCGCCATAGTCAGCCAATCGGGTGACAGGGCCGAACACCACCGAACCTACTTCGAGTTCTGAAAGCGGATCGGGTGATACTCGTCGCATTGACAAGCCGATCCGACGTCGTTTGGTGTCAACATCAAGAACTTTGACCGTGACGGTTTCGCCCAGTGAAACAACATCGGCCGCGTTCCCAACCCTGACCCATGAAAGCTCGGTGAGATGGACAAGACCGTTGACCCCGCCAAGATCGACGAAGGCTCCGAAGTCGGTGATCGAGCTGACCACTCCTTCTCGGATCTCGCCTTTCTTGATCGATCCAAGCATTTGTTGAGCATCTTTACGTTGCTGCTTCATAAGCAGCGAACGACGGCTCAGAACCAGACGCTCCCTCTTGGGATCAACTTCAAGAATCTTGACGTCAAGAACTTGATCGGTATAGACGCTCATATCGGCGATCGGGTTTAGTTCAAGGTGTGAGCTGGGGATGAAACCCCGAACTCCGACATCAACGACAACACCCTTTGAACCAACTGAAACAACCTTGGCCTGGAGGATTTCCTTCTTCGCGTGTTTGGCCACAATGGCCTCCCAAGCTTTGGCCTTGAGCGCCCAGGAGCGAGACAGCACGACCCGCGATTTCGGATCTTCTCGTTGCAGCTCGGCGCCAAAGGCCCTATCGCCAACCGACAGAACGTCAAGCGGTGTTTCCTTACCGGGCCCGAAGTTGCGACGGTTTATGACCGCTAAGCGACCGTCATCGAGCGTCAGCTCGACTTCCTCTGCCGATACCGCTGTTACCAAGCCCTCCACGATCTTGGAAACCGCCCGAGGTTTCCGAGGTGTCGGACCTTCATTGCCATGCCCCGACGCGACCGGCGTTTTGGCGGCTTTGGAATTCGAGCCGGGAGAAACGGGTGGGGCCGTGCTCGGAGGTGGGGCCTGAGCCACAGCCTCAACCGGTGGAGCATCCTGTTTGACAGGGGCCTGTTTGACGGTGTCTTGTTGGAGAGAGTCGTTATCAGTGGACTCGGGTTCGGCTTCGCTCGTGTCCGCTGCTGGGGTGTCAACCGCAGGCTCGGGCGAAGTCGGCTCCTCAGCGGCTGAGCCACCGGCAACCTCAGTTTGAGGCGCGGCAATTTGTTCAGCCATCATGTCGGTTGATAACATTTCGGGCGCGGCGGCCGGGAGGCTGTCGGCTTTTGTGAGTTCAGTTTCGCTGACCTGGACTTGTTCTACCGAGGCTGGTGTGGCCTCTTCAGATGTGCCAGGTCCAAAATCGTCCCCATTGACCATGACCCTAGAGTATTGGTCTTGAGCTGGAACATGCGACGCATCCGACCGATTGCTCAAATTCAGCCAAGACCGACCCTTTGCATGACCGTGTCGATATCGGCCACCATGCCGGTGTAAAACGGCCCAAATTCGGCGAAAACAGCTGAAGCCTCGTCAAAGCGCATCGTATAAACCACCTCTTTGAGGTCATCAGGTCGCTGCGCAAAAAGCGTAACGCCCCACTCATAATCGTCGACTCCGGTAGAGGCGGTGATCAGCTGGACAAGGCGCCCAGCAAACTTTCGACCCGATACCCCATGCTCCAGCATCAGCTTATTGCGACGGTCAAAGGGGGTAGTGAACCAATTGTCTTTGTCGCCACGACGCTTACTCATCGGATAGAAGCACCACGCGGTTTTACCCTCCGGAGGCAGCTGGGGATAGAGCCGAGCCTGTTTCATTGCATCGGGGGCTCCAGCGGCGTATTCGCTGACCTCGGTGAACGACAGGTAGCTGTCAACAAGCTCCAGGCCAGCGGCTCCCAGCTTGGTCTGCAATTCCCTGAGTGACCAGAGGTCGGAGCTGAGAGCCATCGTGGCGATGTCAGCCTTGTGGCCCAGCATGGCGACCGATACCACTTGGGTGCCGTTGGACTCAGCAGCCTTAACCGCTGCGGCGACTTCGGCCGAATCGGCCAGAGGGGCCGCTTTCCAAAAGAGGTGAAGTACCCCAAGCCCTTCGCTAGGAGCAGCGCCATCAATCAGTTCTTCGCTCATGGCTTAAGTGTAGGAGGGTGGCCGGAAAGCCGTTGTGACTTGAGCCGTGCAGATGCCTTCCACGACGGTCTCTCAGAGCAGAGCGTCTGGGCTATAGATCTTGCCGGCGCCCTGTCGGGCGAACCCCATCAGTGTCAGGCCGGCTCGACGGGCAGTTCCAACCGCAAGGGCGGACGGCGCCGACACGGCCACCAACGCGGTGAAGCCAGCGGCCCATGCTTTCTGAACCATCTCGAATGAGCCTCGACCACTGGTGACAAGAGCCACGTCGGATGCGGGCAGCCGACCGTCGAGCAACAGTCGGCCGACGACCTTGTCGACCGCGTTGTGGCGGCCGATGTCTTCTCGAACGGCCATCACTTTGCCTTGACGGTCAATAGCAGCCGCACCATGAGCACCGCCTGTTTTGGCGAAAAGTTTCTGCTTGCCGATCATCCGGTCGGGCAATGATGCAAGCATCTCCAAATCCCACGGATCGTAGGCCCCGAGAAGAGGAAGACGTTCACCCAATTCATCGATTGCCTCGCTTCCGCAAACCCCACACGACGAAGAGATGGAGCCCAGCCGGGGAGGAACTCCGGGAGCACGGCCCTGGGTTTCGACACTGACAACGTTGAATTCGCTATCGACCGGGGATCCCGTGCCGCAGTAGCGAATCCCGGTGATGGGTGCGTTCCCAAGTGCGCCTTCAGTTTTGAGAAAACCTGCCGCCAGTTCAAAGTCGTGGCCGGGGGTTCTCATCGTGGAGGTGATGCGAACATCGTCGAGGTTAATTGTCAGGGGCTCTTCAACCACCACCTGATCGGGAACTCGAAGGTTCGACTCGGCATCAAACCTTCGAGTCAACAGGGATTCCGATCGGGAACGAGCCATCAAAAAAAGGCTAGCTCCGAACGCTGCTCAATGAGCGTTCGGAGCCGAGCCTTGGGAACCGTATTGACCGGTTCTGTAAACGGGGAGGCGACTATTCGTCGTCTTTGGGAACGGCGTCGGTAACTACAGCTTCGGTGGTGAGGAACAAGCCGGCAATCGACGACGCGTTCTCGACACCGGATCGAGTGACCTTGGCCGCATCGACAACACCGGCCGCCTGCAGATCGACGTACTCGTCGGTGGCAGCGTTATAACCGTGCCAACCCTCAAGCCCCCGAACCTTGTCGACCACGATGCCACCCTCTTCGCCTGCATTGACGGCAATTTGGTGCAGAGGCATCTGCAATGCTCGACCAACGATGCGGGCACCTATCGCCTCGTCAAAGTCTTCCAAGGAGTCTGCAACCTTGTATACAGCTTCCTGGGCACGGAGAAGAGTGACGCCGCCACCGGCAACGATTCCTTCTTCGATAGCTGCCTTGGTTGTGCTGACCGCATCTTCGATCCGGTGCTTCTTTTCCTTCAGCTCAACCTCGGTAGCGGCTCCGACCTTGAGAACAGCGACGCCACCGGCCAGCTTGGCCAAGCGCTCTTGCAGCTTCTCACGATCGTAGTCAGACTCGGTGCTATCGATCTCGGCCCGGATCTGGGCGATTCGCCCGGCGACATCGGACTCATCGCCACCACCTTCAACGATGGTGGTTTCGTCTTTGGAGATCGTGACTTTACGAGCCGTACCAAGCATGTCGAGGGTGACCTCTTCAAGCTTGAGACCGATCTCTTCGCTAATGACCTGACCATTGGTGAGAATGGCCATGTCGGCCATCATCGCCTTGCGACGGTCCCCAAATCCAGGAGCTTTGACCGCGGCCACATTGACCGTGCCACGGATCCGGTTGACAACTAGCGTCGAGAGTGCTTCGCCCTCAACGTCTTCGGCAATGATCAGCAACGGCTTGCCCGACTGCATGACGGACTCAAGGGCCGGCACGAGATCGCGAACCGACGAGATCTTCGAAGATGCAAACAGGATATAAGGCTCTTCGAGTACAGCTTCCATCCGGTCTTGGTCGGTGACGAAGTAGGGCGAGATATAACCCTTGTCGAAACGCATACCTTCGGTGAAGCCAAGCTCCATCCCGTAGGTGTTCGACTCTTCGACGGTAACCACGCCGTCTTTGCCGACCTTGTCGATGGCATCGGCGATTAGCGAACCGATTTGACGGTCATTGGCCGAGATGGAGGCAACCTGAGCGATCTGCTCCTTGTCATCGATCTCGATGGCCATTGAACGGATCGCCTCGACAGCAGCCGCAGCTCCAGCCTGGAGCCCTTTCCGAAGTGACATCGGGTTAGCCCCGGCAGTCACGTTCTTAATGCCGTCTCCCACCATGGCCCATGCCAATACGGTGGCGGTGGTGGTGCCATCACCGGCGACGTCATCAGTCTTTTTTGCTACTTCCTTGACCAATTCGGCACCGACCCGCTGTAGCGGATCCTCCAAATCGATTTCTTTGGCGATTGATACGCCGTCGTTCGTGATGGTGGGAGCGCCCCACTTCTTGTCGAGAACAACGTTGCGGCCCTTGGGGCCAAGCGTAACCCTGACGGCGTCGGCCAGGATGTTCATACCGACTTCCAATTCACGTCGGGCTTTGTCTTCGAACGTGATGGTCTTCGCCATATGTTGGCGACCTCCAGAAACTTGTTCAACGGTTGGGATAAGGATTAGCACTCTACCTAGGTGAGTGCTAACTACCGACCTGATCCCGCAGCAAACGAGGCCATCCGCTCCACCGACCTACAATCAATTCATGAACCGGCTGCCAAGGCGACGTGTCCCGATTCCGCTTGTGCTGATTACCACTGTGGCACTGGTCGTCGCCGGGTGGCTTTTCGTCGAAGTCGTCACAAGCTTACTACTGCGTCTCGTTCAGCTGACGCTGGTTGTCATCGCTTTCGTAGCCATGTGGGTGATTGGGCTCTACTTGTGGCGCCGAGGCGACATGTCTCCGCCTAAATAGTCGGCAACCACTTCGGCAACCAAAGCCATCGGCTCGGCCATGGACCGGGCAGGCCCGAAGCGCTCGGTCAGACACACCAATTCCATGTTGGCCGGAAGTTCTACCTCGTCACTGTCACCGACAATGGCTACGACCGGAACATCTTGTTCATCGGCCCACTGGTGGACCCCGCCGACGACCTTGCCATTGAACGACTCGTCGTCGAGAAATCCCTCACCCGTCACGATCAGGTCGGCACCTTCCAGATGCCCATCAAGGCCGACCCACTCGGCAACGACGTCGAAGCCCGGCTCGATTCGCCCACCGACAGCCAACAAGCCCCCCGCCAGCCCCCCGGCTGCTCCGCTCCCTGGGACGCCAACCACATCGACGCCGTAGTCTTCAGCATACATCTGGGCCAACCGACGCAGGCGACGCTCCAGAAGCTCAACCTCAGCCGCTGACGCCCCTTTCTGTGGGCCAAACACCCGAGCGGCGTCAACAAAGGTGGTCGTTACATCGGTGGCGATCAGCAAGTCGATCTCTTTCAACCGGGCGGTAGTCGGCAGGTGATCAAGGGCACCTAGCCCCCCGTCGGTTGTGGCCGAGCCCCCCAGAAAGACCGTCACGGTTCGAGCGCCAAGCTCAACAGCGGTTGCGATCAACTGCCCGGTGCCCCATGTGCCGGCGGCAATCGGATCATTCGTCGCTGCTCCACCGGCGAGCAGGAGCCCTGATGCTGCGGCCATTTCAATGAAGGCAGACCGGCCATCCATCCTCCACGCGGCTTCGACCGGCGTTCCGGCCGGGCCGGTAACGGTGGTTGACTTATTCGCCCCACCGACCGCTTCCAACGATCCTTCGCCACCATCGGCCAGCGGGAGTTGTACCGAGACCCATCCCAACCTGTCGGCCACACCGGCACCAACCGCCACCAGCTCGGCTGCAGACGCAGTACCACGAAATTTATCAAAGGCGAACACCACCTTAGGTGATGAACCTTCAGTGCGGCCATCTCGGGTCATGGGGTCAGCAACCCGTCATTACCGATAACCACAATTACTTGAGCTAGGCCGACATTAGGGTCCGAGGCATCCTCGGCCGGGGTTGCGGCCAGGTCATGAACGCCAAGGAGCGGTGCGGCTTCAACCGCGGAAAATACTGCCGCTACGGCTAGAGCGTCAGCCTCATAACCCTCGGTGTAGAGCACCTGGGACGCACCCTTGTAATTGGCGTTCATTGGTTCGGTCACAATGTAGCCTGCTCCCGCTACCGATTCTGTGCCGGCTCCGGCCACCCCTGCGGTGTCCGAGGCATTCAGGACCATAACCGTCACTTCACCGGGAGAGTGTGGAGTCCCAACACCAGCTGAAGTATCGGCTGGCGAAGCTGCCGAGGGGTCCAACGGGTCCGGTGTTGATGGATCGATTCCAGGGTCAGCCGCATCGGGAATCGTCGGGTCGACCACTAGACCGGTGGCGGGATCAGTTACCGGAGTCCCGCTGTCTGCGCTCAACTCGCTATCAGCGACAGGCTCGCTCTCGGCAGCGTCAGTCGCTGTTGCTACCGATCCGTCAAGGCCCTTGCTAAGAACGAGAAATCCGATCAGGACGGCCACTCCAAGTAGCACGAGTCCACGCCCCATACCCGATCGATCAATTCCAATGCTGTCTGTCGAATTCATTTGAGACTCAATCCAAAGACTAAGGAGGTTCACCGGCAGGCGTCACCGACGGCGACTCACAGGGTTGCTAAAAAGATACATTCATCCAACCGATCGTGGATGAGTGAAACCCAATAGTTCGTCGCCCAGTGTGCCACACTTGCTAACCTGGTAGAGACAGCCTCAGCTGCATCAAACAACCCACTTGCCCGAATAGCTCAGTTGGCCAGAGCGCTGCTCTTGTAAAGCAGATGTCGTCGGTTCGAATCCGACTTCGGGCCCCAGTTGACATTCCCTGCCGGTATCGATGTGGCCCGGGCCAGTCTCCTAGGAGACTGGCTGCACCTGTAGGTGCACCCTGCCGACCGCACCCGATGCCTCCACACCGAAAACCAGTCGATCCAGCGTTTCGGCCGGGACAATCCAGCACAGGTTGCCGTCTTCTTCTTCGGCTGCGGCCAGTTGAGCCGCTATGTCGATGCCTTCTTGACCTGCAGGGCAGTTGGCGTCGGCTTGGGTATAGACGTCCCCTTCGGGGTCGACCAGCGTAAAGCGAAGATCACCAAGGTTTCCAGGTAC
>Ga0316189_10002798_pt1 | contig 17015 bp, 6 predicted proteins | sample LowCovwburrow_MG_FD_204930 | JGI IMG/M metagenome (GOLD analysis project Ga0316189, IMG submission 204930) | Coastal sediment microbial communities from Maine, United States - Lowes Cove worm burrow | ecosystem: Environmental > Aquatic > Marine > Coastal > Sediment | place: USA: Maine...
TCGTCTCCTCCACAGAGGGCATCTGCTCCAGTTCGAGGGCAGAAGCTACCGCCTCAAGGAGGCGTCCATCAGGTTGGCCGCAAACAAACGCAAACGCTCTGGATGAAAAAGGGAAAACTGTTTTTGAGACATCGATATGGCAAAGCTGAGCGGACAGCCTTGGATCCTGATAGCCCTCGCACGTCCGAGCAGGCAGGAGACATACCGAAACAAACCGATTGTGCCCGAAAAGGGCCCACAATTTGATCAATCTGCTCTCACAGACGTGCGCCTACGCTCATCAAATCGCCTTTACCTGGTGTAACCACCAGAGATATTCACGCAGGAGCGCGTCTGAACACGTGCGATACGGCTGTCCGCACATGTATGATGGAATAGGCCGGGACGAAACAACGGGCTCAAGGAGTCGTCCGTCCCGCAGATTAAACGCAAATGGAAACACTTTGGATGAAAAAGGAAAAAAGTATGGATCTTTCAATCTAACATCTGTAAACTCATTTTGCCCTGTCGCTGGGGGGGTAGATACTCACCTCAGGTGGGGGATTTTGACCCGGCCACAGGTGGGGGATTTTCAAGTGGCCATCGGGGCTAATAGACGTGAACCCCGGCGCATTATGGCAAGTATGGTGCGGTTGAGCGGCACTGAAATTGACTGCAGACTATTGGCAATAGTCCTCAGTCGTTATCTCACCAGAATAGAACACAGGCATATTGACACAATTCGGTTATCGAGAATCGATATCCCACCGCAGTTTATCCGCGAAATACCATTTATTATTTTTAAAGAATGTAAGGGGCCTTTTGAATGGTAGCTCTATTCTAACAAACATTTCATAGTTCTAAATCCCACCAATAAGCATCTTTTATTTAACTTCGACCTTTGCAATATAATAAGGATTTGTATGTGTATTATTGGAGAAATTTTGAAAATTAAAAAAATTGTGAATAATTGAAATTTTATAGACCTATCAGTCTAAAATTGCCCGAAAACGAGTTGTAGCAGTTTATAGGAGTTAATAGGAGCAATTAAATGAATCAAAAGGAAATCGCTGAACGCAAAATGGTCGAGGAGGATCTTATGCGGATGTCCAAGGTTTTCATGGACGCGGCTGATCCTATCATCATCGAAAATCTTGCGGCCACGAAGCTTCAGGCAGCCGCAGTGAATTTAGAGAAACTCGTCAAAAAAGTTGAAAAGGAAATACCATCAACAAAGGATCTAAATTCAAATTTTTCAGAGCTTGAAGACGCGCTCAATCAAACTATAGAATCCGTACAAAGCCTTGTTGTATCCACTGAAGACAACACCTGCGAACGTTCCATTGAAGAGATTGTAGATATTCCCACTGAATTATCTCAGGATATTGCCAAACGTATTCGGGATGCGGCTGAGATGGGAGATGTAACAACGCTAAACGCCATCGCCGCTGAAATTAAGGCGCAATCAGAGTCCTGTGTGCCGCTGAGCAAAAAAATTGTTCAAATGGCTGAAGAATTTGATCTGGATGGTATCCAAAAATTAGCAGATGACTTAGATTCATGCTAATTTTTCCAGATGGCACGTAATCCACACCCAGCTCAAAATATAGATTGGATAGGAGAAACCTACAACCGCCGGGAATGGTAGGTTTGTTCAGCCAATCTAAAATATCGTGATTCAATTATTGGTGGATTTGAAAGAATAATCCACACACTGCTAATTGGAAGGATCGGATATTTGCAAAATTTTTGAACGCAAAAATTGTTGAATATTAACCTCAAACCGGATAAAGAATCTGAGAAGACGTTGTGATATCGTTTTTCTATCTGAATTAATAACGAATTCATATATGGTAAGAAAACCCGAGTTTCATGTGGATTTCAATTTTTGGACTTTCATCTACAAATCAAAAGACAAGCACATTTTGGTCTTTCACGATAACACAATAAATTTGAGTTAAGATCATTAGATATACTAAGATAACTAAATACATGAAATAAGGTCTTAGATTTTTATTATGAAAGGAGAATATGCAATGGATTCAAAAGAATTCCTCATATCTGAACATAATATGCTTCGATCAGAAATCAGAGAGCGGATAAATGACATTGAATTGTTGCAGCGAAACGCTTTAATATTTTCAGGTGCGATTTGGGCTTGGCTTGCTACTAGAGGTTGGAATCCAACTTATATTTTTGTCGTCTGCTTACCATTCGTGATTACTTCGCTTTTCTGGCTTAAAAGCAAGATAACCAGCAAGGATATTAGAAAATTTGCAACCTATATTAAAAAGGTTGAAGGTTTAATGGAACTTCCCAAGGACTTTAGGGATTTTCGGGACGTCCATAAATTTATAAATAACTACCAAAAACAACCAAACAAAATTTCTATGATATCTTACCTTTCAAAATGTGCTTTCAAGCTATCAAATTAGTGGCAATTAATTTTACATAGAAAATTATTTATTTTTTCATGGACGCACCCCTACTCTACACAAATTTTCGAGATGATCGCTCTAAGGGCTGGTTTATGCCGCTCGATTAGTTGGAATACTCATCCAGACCGCCTATGAGCGCTCATTTTTTGCCACTGAAAAGTGTTCCTTAAGACTGAAAAACGACTCCAATTGGCAGATTCCAATTGGCAGATTTCTTCATAAAAAATAAACGTATAGCTTCGATCGACAGGAGATGACCATGGCCCATACGTTGCGCATCTTTATTTCTTCCCCCGGCGACGTCGGACAGGAGCGCGTGACCGCCGACCGGGTAATTCAACAGCTGCAGGGCGAATTCGGCGGCTGGACGCAGATCCAGACGTTGCTGTGGGAGCATGAACCCGTGCGGGCAACCAGCACATTCCAGGAGCAGATCGTACGGCCCTCCGATACCGACGTCGTGGTCTGCGTTTTGTGGTCGCGCCTGGGTACGCGTTTACCGGCCGGTTTTGAGCAGCGGCCGGATGGTACGGCATACGAGTCCGGGACCGCATTCGAGTTCGAAGACGCCAAGCGTTCGTTTGAGGAACGCGGCACACCGGATTTGCTGGTCTACCGCAAGACCGCTGAACCGCTGGTGTCGCTGCGCGACGCAGAGCAGCTGGGCCGGATGCAAAGTCAGTGGGTGGCGCTGGAAGCTTATCTCAAACGCTGGTTTTGGAATGAAGATGGGACCTTCAAAGCCGGCTTCACCCAATTCGAGACTGTCGAAGAATTTGAGAAGCTACTCGATCGTCACTTGCGCCGGCTGATTCGCGATAAGTTGGATTCAGCCGGCGTTGCGATGACTGAAGACGGTGGGGCTTTGGCTTGGCACCGCGGATCGCCGTTCCGGGGATTGGAAGCATTTGAATTCGAGCACGCGCCGGTGTTCTTCGGCCGTACCCGGGCCATCGGTGAAATCCAGGAGGCCTTGATCCATCACGCGGCGCGCGGCCGCGCATTTGTCTTGGCGTTCGGAATGAGCGGCTGCGGTAAATCATCCCTGGTGCGGGCCGGCGTTTTGCCGCTCATGACTCAGCCGGGAGTGATCGAGGGGGTGGGCCTATGGCGCTGGTGCGTGTTTTGTCCCAGCGATGCCAGCGGGGACCTCTGCGACGGCCTGGCCCGTATGCTGATCGACAAGCAGGTTCTGCCGGAGCTCACAACCGCTGGCGCCCGGCTCGAGGAATTGGCGGAGACGTTTCGCAGCGCCCCTCAGCGAACCATTCCCTTCTTACGCATGGGCCTTGCCCGCGCTGCCGAGGAAGAGGCCCGGCGCGAAGGATTGACGAGCCCACTCGAGCCCCGGTTGGCACTGGTCATTGACCAGATGGAGGAGTTGTTCACCCTCGATCGGATTAACCACCAGGATCGTGAGGCGTTTGTTGCGCTGCTTTCGGCCCTGGCAGGCAGTGGGCTGGTATGGATCATCGCCACCATGCGCAGCGACTTCTACCATCGCTGTGCGGAATTACCGGCCATGGCGGCCCTGTCGCAGGAAGGCAGCCAGTATCACCTGCTGCCGCCCCAACGGGCAGAAATCGGCCAGATGATCCGACAGCCGGCGCGGGCGGCCGGGCTGATTTTCGAGGTCGATCCGACCACCGGGATCGGTCTCGATGCCGACATTGAGGAAGCAGCGGCACGGGATCCGGCGGCGCTACCGCTATTGGAGTTCATGCTTGAGGAGTTGTTCAAGCAGCGCGCCAAGGGTCATGTGCTGAGCATCAACAGCTACCAGACACTCGGCGGGCTGGAGGGGGCATTAGCCCAACGCGCCGAGGCGGTTTTCGCAGACCTGGAACCGACGGTACAGACCGCGCTGCCAGAGGTGCTGACCGCACTGGTAACGGTTGCTGAGCGCGATGAAAAGCCGGCCGCGGCGCGGCGCGTACCGCTGCCTAGCGTTGCCTTGACAGCGGAGCGCAAAACGCTGGTCGAGGCACTCGTCGACGCACGGCTGCTGGTCACCGACCGAGCCGACGACGGCACCGCTGTGGTGCGGATCGCACACGAGGCGTTGCTGAACCACTGGCCCCGGGTGCAGAACTGGCTTAAGGAGAATCAAGAGTTTCTCCGCACGCGGGGGCGGGTCGAAGCAGCAGCGGCGCGCTGGTCGCAGGAAAACCGCAACACGGCCTACTTGCTTGCACCGGGCAAACCGCTGGCTGAGGCCGAGGATATGCTGGCTCGCCGCCGGGCAGAGCTCGATTCGTTGGTCATCGCATTCATTTCAGCCTCGATCGCGAAGGCACGGCGTAAACAGCACTGGCAGCGCATTTTCGTGGTGGGGGTGACCATTTTAGCGCTTGTCGCCACCTGGGGCGCCTTTTTGGGTATTAAGGGCCAGCGGGAAGCTGAAAAGCAGTTCCAACATGCTGTGGCGCGCGGCTTCGTCACCCAGGCTGAGATGGTGAGAAATCAACAGGACTATTCGGGGCAGCCTAGTGTGTTACTCGCAGTGGAAGCCATGCAGCGATTCGATTCGTTGGACATGCGCTCTGTCGAGGCCGATCAAGCCCTAAGGCAGGGAATCGCTTTGCTCCCGCACGCCGTCGCGCGCATGAAGCATGCAGATAAGGTGCGCGCCGTCGCTTTCAGCCCCGATGGCCGGCATCTGGCCACGGCAAGTGATGACAACACCGCCCGGCTTTTGGAGGTGGCCAGTCTTCGCGAAATGGCGCGGGTGGATCACGATGATAAAGTCTGGGCAGTGGCCTTCAGCCCGGATGGCCGGTATCTGGCGACAGCCAGCCGGGATCGAACCGCCGGCGTGTGGCAAGTGCCTGATGGCGGCCCAGTGGCACGCATCAGGCATGAGGGTTCGGTCGAGACTGTGACCTTCAGCCCGGACGGGCGCTACCTGGCCACGGCGAGCCGGGACCGCACCGCCTGTCTGTGGGATCTGCCCGCTGGCCGCAAAGTAGGGTGCTTCAAGCATGAGCAAGGCGTGGGGAGTGTCGCCTTCAGCCCGGATGGCCGTTACCTGGCCACGGCAGGGGCCAATTTTGATCCGTCCGGCGGTATCAGCAGTACGGTGTACCCAACTGCTCGTCCCACGGAATCGTTGGTCTGGGAAGTATCCAGCGGCCGCGAAGTGACGCGCCTGCTTAACGAGGATGGGATCTGGGCTGCAGCTTTTAGCCCGGATGGACGGTATTTGGCCAGGGTAAGTGGTGGCACAGTCGCCGTCTCGGAGGTGGCCAGTGGCAGCACCCTTGAAATGGCTCCGAAAGGTAATGATTCTGCCCTACGGGCCATTGCGTTCAGTCCGAACAGCCGATATCTGGCCGCAGCCGGCTACGAGGACGGCACCGCGCGTGTGTGGCAGGTAGCCGACGGCCAGCTAATTAAAAGCATACATCACGGAGAATCGCTGACATTCATCGCGTATAGCCCGGATGGACAATATTTGGCCACGGCCGGCTGGGACCGCACCGCACGCGTGTGGGAGGTGCTGAGTGGCCGCGAAGTGGCACGCATGTCCCACGAGGACCTGGTCTGGGCTGTAGCCTTCAGCCCGGATGGCCAATATGTGGCCACAGCGAGCTGGGACGGCACCGCCCAGGTGTGGGCGTGGCAGACGGCCAGCGGCCAGGCACTGCGCATCGAGCATGAGGAAGGTGGGCTTATGGCTTTTACTCCGGATGGACGTTTTCTGGCCACGGCCAGTCCGGAATTTACCGCGACCGGCGAGGTTGCCGAGGGTCACCTAAACGTGTGGGCGGTTGACAATGATCGCAAAGTGCTGGACATCGATAGCGAAGATGTCATGAAGACTACAGCCATAGCCTTCAGCCCGGATGGACGTTTTCTGGCCACAGTACATGGGGCGGACGGTGGATTTAGCTGGGATGCGGAACACAGGATCCATTTTGGTCCCGCCCGGCAAACCCTGCTGGTGTGGGAAGTAGGCAGTGGCCGCGAGGTTATCCGTCTACATCAAGAGTATCCGGTGTCGGACGTTGCCTTCAGCCCGGATGGCGAGCTCCTCGCCACGGCCAGTGTGGACCGCATTGCACGAGTGTGGGAGGTGGTTGGTGGTCGCGAAGCCAGCCATATTGAGCACGATAACGTGGTGAGTTCGGTCACCTTCAGTCCAGATGGCCAGCACCTGGCCACAGCAACCGGGTACAACAGGGTAATGGTACCTTATGATGATGGTGAAATAGAACTTTTGAGTGAAAAATCAACCACGCAAATATGGGAGGTCTCCAGCAGCAAGGCAGTGACGCGTATACCGCATGACGATCTAGTACGGGCCGTCGCTTTCAGCCCGGATGGCCAATATGTGGCTACAGTCGGCGACAGCCTCAACGGGCGTCTGTGGACTGCCCGCGTGTGGAATATGAGCGATGGCAGTGCGGTTGCACACATGGATCACAGTACTTACTTAATCGAGACTGTGGCCTTCAGCCCGGATAGCAAATACTTAGCGACGGCAAGCCTGGATCATATCATACGCGTGTGGGCGGTGACCGATAGTAACCGCGAAGTTGCGCGCATGCAGCATGAGAATGAAGTACAGGCTGTGGCCTTCAGCCCACAGGGGCGGCACCTGTTATCGGTCAGCCGGGATCGCCAGACCCTGAAAATACAACGATGGCTCTGGTGGACGGATGACCTCATCGAGGATGCTTGCAACCGTCTGACCCGGAATCTCAGCCGGACGGAATGGCGTAAATACGCGGGCGAGAAACTGCCTTACCACATAACCTGCGCAAACTTGCCAGTGCCGGAGGGGTAAACGGAAGGCTGGCGAGAGTAGCGAGTCAAGCGAAATCTGATCGGCTAGCCCCAAGGAATTTCCCCTTAAGGCTCTCATCGGTAAGATCGAAGTTGGCACATGATAGAATATTTAAAAAGCTTGACATTTCATAGTTGTCTTTATAGATAGGTTTGTAGCTGCATAGAACAAATTGATTAGAAACCAGGTGTTCTCCATTTTAAAATTAACGGAGTATCAAAATGGTTCATTAAATCAATTAGCCCCGAATCTCAAATGAGCGCGGGGTTTTTTTGTGGAAAAAAAGGTTTGTTGCAAACACCGTAAGATGACAGGGAAAGGAGAAAGATAGATGGCACAGGAAAATTTGGAAATACCCAATACCCAAATGGGGATGAAGATTAAATTATTTCGCGCATGGGATATTTTTGGCGGTTTTGAGCACAAAGAAAACAAGAACATTTTTGTTGTTAAGCAAACGAATACCGATGATCAAGAAAAAGGCGTACGGGTCTCGGATTTTGTAAACTATTTCGTCGAAACCATAAATCAATTTACCGACACGAAGGTTGAGCTAAAAATTGAATGGCCACCAGGGTTCAAAGCAATCGCTGATGCATTGCAAGTATATGTCAATGAAGTCTATTTGAAAATCGAAACCCAGGATGGTGCTCAGGCCCCCGATAACAAAAGCGTTGAATACGCTTTTTGGATTGGAATCAAATTGTCCGATGACATCAAAACAGCGATCAATAAAGAAGGGCCCCTTTATGCAATTACTGATGAATCGTTGGAAAAATTGAAGACAGACACAGAGCTGGTTAAATCTATATTCACCGATAACGGAATGGCTGAATTAGAAAAAAAGAAAGGCCACGCACCGGCGGTCGAGGAGAATTTCTTGAAACTACTTGGAGATAATATATTTAAGGATGACGCGAAGGTACCACCCGGTAAAGGTAAAGATAGGTTTTTGCCTCTCACCGAGGTTGAAGTACCGGCGATTTTTAAAATTATCCAACCTGAAGATCTATTTATAAAGGTTTGGGACACGAGCCGGCCGGAAATCATAAAAGAATTGCAACTCGAATCTTTAATCGACAAGTACAGTTCGCTAAAACTCATCACAGACAAAAATGTTACTTCAGAAACACCCCAAACTCAACCCTCATCAGGGGCGTAAGGCGACTTTGCCGCAAATTCCGTACCGGGTAATGGCTTCATGGGGATTGGTTTACTGATAGCTATTACTCACGAAAATAGGAATGCAGCAAAACAACTTTAGCGCATTTAAGCATCTCGGGTACTGTTTTGGAAGACAAAGACAAATCGAATCCAATAAAGATCTTTGATACCACTTTAAAGGAACGCCAGGAAAAAGGTACGACCCTCCTGTATGAAGAGACAAATCGTGTTGAACAAAAAGGCATGACGTTTCAAAGCGTTGCAGAGCAACTCAATAGCATGATCCTGAAATTTTCGGGCGGCAGCGACAGCATCACTTTGGATCTCGACTGCGTCGACTGGCCTGAAGCTGCAATACCTGCCACGAAATCATTGATGTTCAATTTGAGGAAAATTTACATAATTCCCAAGCCCGATAAAAAGCCTGAATTTGGCATTTGGTTGGAGATCCGAAATAAGGAAAATTTGGAGCCGACAGAATTAATCGATGAACTGCGGTTTCCGGTTCGCATCGAAGCGTTATACTTGAAGATCTGGAACACCAGTAATGAAATAATACTGAAAGAAATGAAAGCGCTATAGCCATGGGAAACAATCTGCAACGCCCTAACGCAAAAGTCGGTGCTGTGTTTCGGATTGCTGACCTCGATTGCCAATTTATCGGTCAATTCGGTGTTCAAGGTGAGAACGCTGAAGTATCCGCGGCTGCAAATCATGTGGATCTTCGGCAGATTCTCGAGAAATTAAACATACCCCCCTTGCCGCAGGAATTAAGCAGCTTGAACCTGTTTATCGAAACCCTGTACCTGCATCTCGATACTCAGAAAAATTATTCGGTTTACTGCGACATTGGACTGAAAAAGAAGAGCCCCGACACCAAAAGCCAAGGTTCAAATAACGGATTGAATGACAACATGGACGAAGCCACCCGGCAGGAAAGGATTGTCAGTAAAAGGCAATTTTTTAATAACGGGTTGTTTGACGACAAGGGTGAGGCCATCTGGCATGAGTTACACCGGCGGGGCTGCATCCAAGAGAATGCGAACGAAACAAATATTGCAAAAATAGTGGTTTCCGAAAAAGAATTATGCCATAAAATTAAGCAAACGCCTCAATTAGATCATCAACACGAGATCAAACAACTCCTTTATCCGCAGCTATCCCTGGGATCCTCGGATCTACCCATTGCGACATTAAAATTTGAACTAAAAAAAGAAAATGATGATTTCACGGTTGCGTTCAATTTGCACAGTGATTTCAAAGAAATTGGCGGTATTAAGCTGCTCAGTCCCTATTTTGTCTGCCAGGACTTTGATTTAACGTTCGTTTATGAAAAAAAAGAAAACGAGGAAGCCAAATGGTTTGTAAGCGGGGGTCTCGGAATCGATGTATTCAACAAATACATTGGCTTCTCGGCTGAATACAAGTACCAAAAAGAGGTTAAAGTACTTACCCTTAAAGCCGAAGGCGCTGAAATTCTTCCGTTAAAGGTATTTCCGGACCCTTTGCCCGTGCTACCAGGTTTGCCCGACTTGAGGGAATCGTTTATCGTTGGTTTGAAGGAGGTCAGCCTGGAGAAAAATGGAGATGGATGGGCTTTTTCAATCGATATATTCCTGGCAGTGAAAAGAGTTGATGCGGAAATATTCGGTCCAATCAACAAATTCTTGTTTCCAAAACCAGAGAAGACTTCTGAATTAGTAGGCGAGCTAGTCATTGGATCCAACGGAACTGTGGCGTTAGCCCTGAAAAACGAGCTCCCGCTGATCGTCCCCAGTATTTTCAGCAAAACGGAATTTTCAAAAGATTTGCAGCCGTTAAAAGACCGGCTGGATGTCGGCGATTCCTATTTCTGCCTGAATGAAATCGAGATTAAGATCAAAGATGATGAATTCAACTGTTATGCCAGTCTTGCCTTCGGTCTTCCTTCGAAACTCAATGACGCACTTTTCGGAAAAAACTCTGAACTCAACGGTTTGATAAAAACATACAAGGAAACACAAAACAATGAAGGCAACTTAATTATAGCCTCCCTCCAATTGGGATCCGGTGGAATCAGCGGGAATATTGATAAAGGGAACGTCATCGATATTGATAAGCTATCAAATATTTTGGAAAAAATAACGGGCGGTCCGACAGGCTTCGACCTGAATGGCCTTAAAGAAGAATCAAAGTACTACGAAATAAACTTCGACGTTTTACTTAAAAATACCGATGGGGATGGCAAAATTACGGAGGAATTCGGCTGGATCAAAATTGACAAGCCTGCCCTCAAGCTCGATTCGGAAACCGGCGCCTTTGAGGCGAGCGGTGGCTACCTGATCAGCAAACAGCTAATGATTCCAATTCAAAAAATCGTCAGTGCGCTCATCCGGGCTGTTCCACAGGAGAAGCGAGACCAGGGCAACCTAGATGCTATTGCAAATTTCTTTCCCAAAACAATTCCCGTTCGCTCCATTAATTTTTTCAAAGGAAACGCTCAGCTTAGCTGGGAAACCCGCAACGCGGATATCGTCGAAATATGGGAAAACCGTCGAAAGAAACTATTCCCGCCGGAATTAGAAACCCCGTTGTCGGCCGGCGGTACGGCATCCGTCAGCTCCGGTGATGCCGCAACCGCCGAGCCGGATCCGATTCCCTCATTACCGGCCAGCGGTACGGTAACCGTCAGCCCTGAAAAAACCACAACCTATAGACTAATCGCTCGAAATAGTCAGGGACAGATAGAGCAATCTGTCACTGTTGAAGTGGGATCAGATGACAAGAAGGAGATTACCCGGTCAACACCTGTCAAAATAGACACGCAGGAGGACTGCCTCGAGATTGTCGCATTTGAGGCCGACCCGTCGCAAATCGGGCGGGAGAAGCAACTCAATTTGTCCGAGCTGGAGAAATGGCTCCAGGATTTTCTGCCGGGTGCTGCCGGAAGCTTTACCCTGCCGGCACCCTTCAAGCAGTTCGTTGAGCGGGAAGCCGGCAAAGTGGTCAACAAACTGCCGGACGCATTCAAAGAATATCTCAGCATCAAATTGCCCCGGGGATTCAAATTCGCGATAGAGGTGGCGGCCGACGGCGGCATCAACTTCAGTGTTGAGGTGGCGGGTCAAAAATCGGATCGGAATCATTTTTATCCCGACTGCATTCAACTATTAGTCCCCGTTCCGGGCGGCTTTGGCACGATTTATGGCATTCAGCTCAAAAAGCTGGCTTTTGGCACGGCCCTGGGTGGTGTCTGCCTGCGATTGGATCTATCAGCCCGGATGGATGTCTTTGACCTGGTGCAGCTGGGGGCATCGCTACTCCTGCCGGATAAAGATAAAAAGACGATTGATAAGCTATTTCCAGCACTTGATGAAGAGCACAAAAAAACATTGGAATTGATGATCCCCGACCGCAGAAAATTCGGGCACCACCAAATGGTTGAAAACCTCGTCATGCTAATCGTCTACGAAACGGTGGTGCCGATTCCGATCCCGCTGTTCTACAACAAGATTTATTCGGCTTACTCCGGCGTGGAAGGACTGGAATCCGAAACATTGCTAAGCTTTGATTTAAAAATCAATGTGATCAAACTGCTTTCAGATTTGCTGATACTCAAAGATTTTTTCACCAAAAAGGACAAGACCCTACCGGTAGCAAACTATCCCTATGATAAAGAGCTTGAAAAATCCGGGGTTCTGGTGGGCGTCGGCCCGATCTACACCCAGCTGCCCGGCTACATTGGTTTCGAGGAGGTCAACGGAGAAAAGCAAAACATCGTTATCGGCACCAAAGGTTCTTACGAATTTGACCAGCTCGACTTGATCCGCCTGGGTGTCAACACGATCAAGTTTATGGGCATCAACTTTGTTGAGGCCTTAGGCCGCAAAAAACCGGGCGAACTGACCAAGGTCTCCGTTCTGCTAACCGATCTGCAAACCCAAAAAAAAGAAAAGAGACAAAAAAGACCCCTCAACTACCTGATCGAATACCTGCCGGTTGACATGCGGGTGGGGACCAAAAAAATCTGGCTGTTTCACTGCATAGAGTTTGAAGCGGCCTGGGCGTTTGCGACTCCTGATGAGTTTGAACAGGTCGCATATGGGCTGATGCGTCAAAAGTACGCTGACATCGATGCGCCGGAAACCCGGGACCCCAGCTCCTCCAATGATTTGCTGCAGTTGTTGGCCGAGCGGGATGCTCCGGCCGCGCGCCAGGAAGAAGATCAGGGCGTGGTGCTTTTTTTGCGGGGCGGTATGTATTTTGCCGCTAGACAAGTCGTGCTGGAAGGCGCCATCGGGCTTTCGATCAGCGAGCAAAAAGGATTTCGAACGGGCCTGTCGCTCAAAGGCAAACTGTTTAACTGGATTGAATCTGGTTCCTTCTTTTTTGCCAAAATCAATCCGGCCGCCGAATCGGAGTTCGTCAAGGTGCTCGGGTCGACCTACCTCAAGGTTTTTGAACGAGATGTTTTAAAGGGGCGCATCGAGGTCACCAATGACATCTTGGAACTTCAGGGAATGCTGGATGCCTTTCCGGATGGCTTCCCGGTCCAGCTCAAAGGTTATGTTGACGGCAAATTTATCGCCAATCGCATTGAAGCCGGAAAAATCAAGCCGGGAAGTATTCAATTCTACGGCAGTGTCGGTCTGCAGTTGGGTTTTTTCAGCGCTTCCGCCATGCTCAAATTACTTATCACGGACAACCATCAGCTGCTTGAAAGCGATTTGACGTTTGGCAATTCCTTCTGGCACTTTGCTGTCGAGCACAAAACCGAAGAGACCCAGGGATGGTTCCGGGCGGACCTGTCGGCCAATGCCTTTAACTTGATTGCTTTGGAAGGCCACTTGCGCTTCAAGCGCGAGGCCCGCCGAATGCAATTGTTGGGAATGATCGCTTTGAGATTTCCGGCGCTCAAAATTCTGGATGTGCAGTTGGATTATGCCGGGGAATTGAATGGCGAAGCCGGCTTCCTCAGTTTTAGCGCCCGGCTGGGGAGCAACTCTTATATCCTTTCTGAAAACTGTCGACCAACCGGGGGCGCCGCCTTTTGCATCTGGTTTCTAGACGAACCCGCCGTCCAGGCAACGCCTGAAAAGAAAGCCGTATCCACGGCCTTCGCCGGCGACTTTGTCTTGACGGTTGGCGGGTATCATCCCAACTTTCGCGTGCCGCCGCACTATCCCCGGGTTCCCAGGCTGGGAATAAATTGGGAGATCGATGCCAATACCCACATTCGCGGTGAAGCCTATTTTGCCGTCACCCCGCTGGCGATTATGGCCGGCGCCAAGTTGGATCTGGTCTATCAAAAAGGGAACGTTCGGGCCTGGTTCCTGGCTTATGCGGATTTTCTTTGCCAGTGGAAACCGCTTTATTACGATGCCAATATCGGTGTCAGTGTGGGGGCCTCCTACACGTTGCGGATCGGGGTAACCATAGCCAGAAGATTTATCGGCGTTACCAAAACCTTCAGTATTTCATTAAAAGCCCAACTGCACCTCTACGGCCCGCCGACCGGCGGACGGATTGATATCAAATTGCCGATTGTAACCATCGGCATTCGGTTCGGCAAACCCTACCGACCGCCGCCGCCGATCAAAAACTGGCAGGCCTTTAAAAAAGAATTGCTGGATAATGATAAGAAGGGCGCTGCCGGCGGCATTCTTCAAATTGTGCCCCAGAGCGGAATTTGCGTCATCGCCGATCCGGTTCGAAAAGATACGGTATGGACCGCACGGGCCGATGAATTGAGCTTCATGATCACGACGAAGTTACCGGCCGGAAAGGTGAGCGAGGAATGGGAAACCAATAATCTAATCGACATCAAACCACTCAATAAAGAGCGGATAAAATCTACTTTGACCGTCACCCTTAAAAATGGTCGGCAAGTCAATGATGCCTTCAGGCTGAAACCCATCAAGGGCAATGTCCCGGCGGCTTTATGGGGTAAACCGAAGGTCGATCTGTTGGACAGCAAAAATACGTTGGTAACCGATATGCTTACCGGATATCATGTGCATCCCCAGAAGGCTCAAAGTGAAGGAGCCGCTCTGCAAGTTTTTGAGCATGCCCTGGAATATTCGGATATTTACCCTCAAGCAGAGAAAAGAAAGCTTCCCCACGCACGGGGAAAAATCACACCCGTTTCGCTTAAACCCGGCTCACTGGATATTCTGCGAAATGCGGTTGATGATACCCGCAATACCCGGCAAACCGTGCTAGACGAGCTGGAGGCTTCAGGGTTGTTTCACAAAGTCGACAGTCCGGACCTTGACTATGTAGAACTTGCCGGAACCATGGAAAGCGATTGGCGGCATTGGCCCGACGTTGCCGAATCATCACCGGTTTTGTCCAATGAATGACACCCAAAATAAACAAAACAGACCGTTTAGTGTCCTGAGCTATGTCAAACCCAGGCTGCCGGGGGGATCCTATACCATCTCCGTGAAGCAGAAGATCGGTCTTGATGGTGCCGATGATATCGTGTTGACGCAACAATTGGATATTGATGCGCCTCGATTTACGCTTGATCCCAAAGACATCCACTCGCTGTATCCGGCGCCGGACGCTGCAGGCGTTTCCGCCGCAGAATTTCCTTACATCGTTTTTACCAAAAGAACGCTGCCCTGGGAACGCCTGTTGTCAGAAGCGGATATCGTTGGTTCGGAAGACAGCCGGGTGCCGATTCCCTGGCTGGCACTGATCGTGTTCACGGAAGGGGAGGTGTCTGAAACCTTTAGCGCAACGGTTAATGATTATCTGAACCCCGAACCTGCTGACGCCGTCTCGGCCGAAACCTTGGTGCCGCTCAAGACGATAATACCTTCAGGCAAAGCGGCACATTACCATGAGCAGCATTGCCAATACATTGAAATTTCGCTGGCTGTGTTCAAGGACCTGATGCCCCGTCTGGAAGAGTTGCCGTTCTTAGCCCATGTGCGCGAAGTCGACATGGATTATAAAGCCGATGTGGATATGCCCCGGCAAGGCGTTTTTTCAACCATTATTGCCAACCGCCTCCCATTGCCCGGCAGAAGGAGTGTGGTCCATCTGGTTTCAGTTGAGGGATGTGAATCGTTGTTGGGAGACGATATTGCCGCCCAGGATGACAGTTCAAAATCTATCCGTCTTCTTTCTCTGGCCAGCTGGTCGTTTAAGTGCGACGAGCGGGAGGGATTTTTTCGGGACATCGTTGGCCGTCTGACGGCTCAGGACGGTGACGACCTGCGCCTGGCGTTGCCTGCGGCCGATATAACAAATGACAATGTGCGGCAGCGATTAAAGAGCGGCTATGTTCCCTTGGCCTATCATCTCATGAGCGGTGAAAACAGTTTTGCCTGGTACCGGGGGCCCCTGATTCCGGCTCCCGACGGCCATGAAGTGTCATCACTGCCCGAACAAGGCTGGCTGAGCGCTTCTGCGGCAATGCGTTTTGATTCCACGACCGGTGCCTTCGACCAGTCATATGCCGCCGCCTGGCAATTGGGCCGCAGCCTGGCGCTGGCCGATCCCCAGTTCGGTCCGCGGTTGATGGGGTTGAGGCGCAAGGCACACCAGGTGTGGGACGAATTTTGCGACCTTTTGTTTTTTCAAAATCCCGCTACGCTGACAACGTTAAAAGAGCAGCTTGGACCCAAGGCAAAAGACCTGGTGGCCGGTGGTGTTCCGGATTTGGCACAGGTGGATTCATTTTTGGATCAGGCACTTAATGTTTTAAACAAGCCGATTGAACTCGCAGCCGATCAGATAACCAGCCGTGGACCCGGCGACCTGCTGGACAGCGATCTGCTGCAAATTTCCGTTTCAAAAGAAGGGGCAGATTTGACTCAGGACACCAACGCGTCGGGCATGTTTGATTTGGTTTACAGTATCGTAAAAGTTGTGCAGGACCCGCTAAAAGACAAATTGGGCAGCGATTATTTGAAAAAACTAAGCGTCCGGGCCGATTTTCTGGCCGACATATTTAAACTGGCGATATCCAAATTGGTAGACCGGGCGGCGGACGGCGTGCTGAAAATTCAATTGTCCCAGGAACTGGAGGTTGTTTATCAATGGATGGAAAATTTGTCCCTCACCGATATTCCCCTGCACTATCTAATTGCCCATCCAAAGCTGCTGCCGCCGGAATCGCTGCGTTTTTTCTATCTGGATGATAGCTGGTGGTATGCGCTGTTTGACGGTGCCGCAAGCCTGGGGATCCACTCCAGCATGGATGAAGCCCTGTACCAGGTGATGCGAAAAAGATTTCTGGCGCGCCGGATCGAGGAAAATATCCAGAACAGACGGCAACGATGGGGATTTATGCTTCGCTCCGAACTGGTGAGGGTGATGTCCGGCACTGAGTTTTACGGATTTGAAGGCGGTAATCCAGTCCAGCCCTTGCTGACCCGAAAATTAGGCGATGAGCTCATTTTATTTCTTTTTGCGCACATGCCGGACAGGCTCGAATTGCGCGAAGGCAAGGAGGGGTTGCGGTTTGGCGTAGACAAAATCAGCCACGAAATTTTTATCAAAGACGACCAAATTAAGTCTTCCGGTTCAGCCAGCCTGACGGCAAAATATCTTTCCAGTGACAATAAAAAACATGACGCCGGCAGCGTGACAATTTCTTTCAGAAATAGCGGCGCAACCTGGACCAGTGTGCTGGATGTCAAAGAAACGATCGC
>Ga0316189_10002800_pt1 | contig 17008 bp, 13 predicted proteins | sample LowCovwburrow_MG_FD_204930 | JGI IMG/M metagenome (GOLD analysis project Ga0316189, IMG submission 204930) | Coastal sediment microbial communities from Maine, United States - Lowes Cove worm burrow | ecosystem: Environmental > Aquatic > Marine > Coastal > Sediment | place: USA: Maine...
GTCATCATCTGTGCCTATGCAGCCCTGGACGAAGCAGAAGTGACGGTTTTCAAACCGTCCCTGGTCTACCTGGACGAACACAACCAGGTGGTCCGTACGGGGAACGAAATCGCTACCCAGGCCGCCTGATCTTTGGCCAGCGGTTTTTTGCACACCACCACTGCCCGGGGCGTGCATGAATCCAGGACTCGTACAGGGCGTTGATTTTCCGCGTCATCTGCAGAGTTTGTGTCTGCCTGTCGCCGGTCGGATCGTCCGGTAGGATCGGTGGGTGGAAGGTGATCCGGAAGTGAGCCTGGTGTAGTCGCTCCACCTGAACTGGCACCAGTTCACAGTTGAATTTGAGGGCCAACCGGGCCGGGGTGACGGTGGTCAGCGCGTCCCGTCCGAAGAAGGGGAGGGGTTCGCCCGTGGGGATCTTTACGTCCGCCAGCAGGCCGATGGAGGTGCCTTTTTCCAGCAAACGGATGAGCGGGCGTACCCCGGCCTCCTTGGCAACAAAGTCGCAGCCCAACATCTCCCTCTTACGCTGCAGCAGAGAGAGGACCAGAGGATTGCTCTGTTCGCTGTGGATGACGCTCAGCGGTATTCCCCGGTCTACGATAAACCCGGCTGCGAGTTCCCAGTTGCCGATATGCGCGGTGACGAAGATGGCCGGTGTATTCGGTTTCTGGAAGGCTTCGATATCCCCCTTTATCACCGTTTCGATGCGCTGGGGATGCCGGCTTTTCCGAATGACGCCGAGATGGGGGTATTCGGCCATCACCGCCCCGAAATTTCCCCATGTCTCACGGGCAAGGGCCTCGATCTGGTCTTCGTTTCTGTCCGGAAAGGCGTAGCGAAGATTGCGTTTGATCTTCAGGGTGCGCGGCTGGCGTGGTCCCAGCCTTTCCATCAACCAACGGCCAGCAGCGCTGGCGCGATCCGGCGACAGGGCAGCGCTGACAAGCCAGACGGTCGATAGACCAAGCGCCTGGGCTAACCAGACGGACTTTTGCCCCAGCGGGGCCTGGCGTAAGGCTTGCCATGCAGGGGAATCAACGAACAGCGGCATGAGACAGACGTCTGCAGTAGTTGTGAAGGCACAGGATAGGGTACATCGAACTGTTTTTCCATACACTCGGCAGGTCGCACAGGCTGGGGGTATCCTCCATCGTGCTTCCGCGGATCAGGTCGTTCCACAGATATCCATGGGTCAATGAGCATACGGGTACCGCGATAAACCCGTTCCATGGTTCTTTGCGATACGACAATCGAAAAGCGCGATTTCGGATCACCTTCATTTTCTACGCTTATGTGCACAAAAATCGTGCTGCCTCAACCCATTACACGGGTGCCTCGAATTTTTCGACGTGCCATTATTCAGTAATCGGATTGGGAGCTGGATGTTCTATGGCCTTTTGGTATATCTCCTGGTAGCGACTGGCGCTGACGTCCCAGCTGAAGTCCTGCTCCATCCCGGTAGTGGCCAGTTTCTGCCACCAGATTTCTGGTCGTTGGCGGAACGCGATAGCACGTTCCACTGCCTGCCATAGAGAACCCGCGGTTGGCTGGTCAAAAACAAAACCGGTTGCGGCGCCGTTGAGCAGGTTGCGGGGCGTGGCGTCTATCACCGTGTCTGACAGGCCACCGGTGCGATGAACGATGGGCACAGTGCCATAGCGCAGACTGTAAATTTGGTTGAGCCCACAGGGTTCGAAACGGGATGGCATCAGAAAGCAGTCACAGGCCGCTTCCACTCGATGCGACAAGGCTTCGTCATAGCCGAGGAACGCCGCTACCCGGTTCGGGTACTGGTCTGCCACCCGGCGCAGGGTCCGCTCCAGACCGGGGTCTCCAGCCCCTAGAAACACCACCTGGGTATTTTCGTGGCTTATCAGATCGGGCAGAATTTCCAGGATCAGGTCCACCCCCTTCTGTCGAACCAGTCGACCTATATGTCCGAAAAGAAGGGCGCTTTCGTCTTTCTGCAATCCCAGTTCCTGTTGCAGTTGGCGCTTGTTCAGTCGCTTCCGGTGGAAGTTGCCGGCATCGAACGGTGTGATTGTATGATCTGTAGCCGGATCCCAGCTCTTGTAATCGATCCCGTTCAGCACCCCCTGGAGGCGATCGCTCCGGTGCTGCAGCAGTCCCTCCAGGCCGCAGCCAAGCTCCGGTGTGCAGATTTCCCTGGCGTAGGCGGGGCTGACGGTGGTGATCCAGTCGGCAAAGGCGAGACCACCTTTGATGAAAGAGAAGGCTCCATGAAATTCCAGTCCATCTGGTGACCAGAATTCGCCCGGAAGGCGGAGTTGATCAAAGCTGGTCCGGTCGAAAATCCCCTGGTAGGAGAGATTGTGAACGGTGAAAATCGTTGCCGGGCGACTGCCTTCCTCGGACAGCAGCGCGGGAATCAATCCGGTCTGCCAGTCGTTGCAGTGGACCAGATCAGGCAGCCAGCCGAGACCGGTCTGGTCCAGGGCCATTGCGACCACGGCACGGTTGAAAAGCCCGAAACGCAGGGCGTTATCGGCCCAGGCATTACCCGAGGCGTTGGTGTAGGGATTGCCCGCCCGATCGAACAGGCCGGGCGCATCAATCAGATAGAGAGGAATCCGGCCCGCCAGTCTGCTCCGCAACAGGCGCACGGGTTCCGACCACCCAGCCAATCGAAGCGAGCTAACCGGCTCCAGCGGGATCGATCTTTCCACCACCTGAGGGTAGGCTGGCAGGACCAGCCGCACATCGAGGCCGCGATCGGCCAGGGCGATGGGCAGACTGCCGGCGACGTCGGCTAATCCTCCCGTTTTTATCAAAGGCAGGGCTTCGCTGACAGCAAAAAGAATGCTCCTGAGAGGGCTGTTTTGGCCACTCATATCGCAGTATTCAGGGGGCAAGGTCATGGGTATGGTGGTTGTAGTCGCAGTATTGTTGTAAAAATTGCGATATTATATCCCGATTTCCGGGCACGGCTGTACCTCACCTGGCCTCCCGCCGGGTCTTCCCGTTCGATACCCGGAGAAAGCTCTATGCACAAGCAGTCGGAGTAGCAGTATATCGCCATGAAATCATTTCGTCAGAGCAAAGAATGGCAGGCCCTTGAACAGCACTGGGCGGAGATGGAGCCGCTGCTGATGAGGGATCTTTTCCAGCAGGACCCGGAACGGTTCGACCGGATGACTCTCCAGACCTGCGGTATGTTACTGGATTATTCCAAGAACCGGATATCGAACAAGACCCTCGATCTGTTGATTAAACTGGCCCAGCGGGCGGATCTGCCTGGCTGGATAAGACGCATGTTTGCCGGCGATCGAATCAATAATACCGAGCACCGCGCCGTGCTGCATGTGGCCCTGCGCAACCGCTCCAAGCAGCCGGTCTGGTTCGAGGGCAAGGATGTTATGCCGGCAGTCAATGCGGTTTTCGACCAGATGGAGCGTTTTTGCGAGTCGATCTGGAACGGGGAATGGAAGGGGTTCACCGGACGGCGCATTACCGATGTGGTGAATATCGGGATCGGTGGCTCCAATCTTGGTCCGTTAATGGTTGCCGAGGCACTCAAGCACTACCAGTCCCTGGATCTGCGGGTTCATTTCGTTTCGAACGTGGACGGCACCCACCTGGCCGAAACCATAAAGCCGTTGAACCCCGCAACCACCTTGTTCATCGTTGCCTCCAAGACCTTTACCACCCAGGAAACCCTTGCCAACGCCCGCGCTGCCCGGAAGTGGTGCCTTGCCGCGCTGAACGATGAGGCCGCGGTTGCCAGACATTTTGTCGCGGTATCGACCAATGCGGAAGAAGTAAGCGCTTTCGGCATAGACCCGGACAACATGTTCGTGTTCTGGGACTGGGTAGGGGGGCGATATTCCCTTTGGTCGGCGATCGGACTGCCGATTGCCCTGGCCATCGGCATGAAGAATTTTTATGAGTTGCTGGAAGGCGCTCACGAAATGGATCAGCATTTTCGAAATGCGGATCTGTCGGAAAATATGCCGGTGATTCTGGCGCTTCTGGGGGTCTGGTATCATAATTTTTTCGGCGTGAAGACCCATGCGATCCTGCCGTACGATCAATATCTGCGCATTCTGCCGGCCTATCTCCAGCAGGCCGACATGGAGAGCAACGGCAAAGGGGTAACCCGGGACGGAACCACGGTGGATTACAGCACCGGGCCGGTGGTCTGGGGGGCGGCCGGTACCGACGGCCAGCACGCCTTTTATCAGCTGATTCACCAGGGCACTCAGCTGATTACCTGCGATTTCATCGCCCCAATCCACAGTCAAAACGAACTGGGGGATCAGCACCAGAAACTCATGGCCAATTTCTTCGCCCAGACCGAGGCCTTGATGAGGGGGCGAACCCGGGAGGAGGCCCGGGCAGAGCTGGAGACCGGATGGCTCAATGCGGAGGAGATCGTGGAACTGCTCCCGCACAAGGTGTTCCCGGGCAACCGGCCCACCAACAGTATTCTCATCGACAAACTGACACCCCGGCGTCTCGGTTCGTTGATTGCACTCTATGAGCATAAAATTTTTGTTCAGGGCGTTATCTGGCAGATCAATTCCTTCGACCAGTGGGGAGTGGAGCTTGGTAAACAACTAGCGGGAGTGATCCTGAAAGAACTGCGTAACGAGCCGGAACCCGATCTACACGATGCCTCAACCGCGGGTTTAATCGATTTCTACAAGCGCCAGCGGCAAATTCCAGTTGAAGACTGATCGTTTTTGTGACGGCCAAAGCAGTGACAGGCAGTTATCTGAAGCAGATGCGGCGCCTGACCATCCGTCGTCCGGCATGTTAGTATGTGCTAATTTATGGTGTTGAGGTAAAAACCCCAGGAAAGTTGGCCCGGCGGCTGTGGGGCACAGTTTAGGAGGAGAGCTATGAATACAGGTCAGGATCCACGTTTCGTCAGTCGTTTGACCAAGAAAACCCTGGCACTCATCCTCGCTGGAGGGCGAGGCTCCCGGTTGAAGCATCTGACCAAATGGCGTTCCAAACCGGCCGTGCCCTTTGGCGGAAAATTTCGCATTATCGATTTTCCGTTGTCCAACTGTATCAATTCCGGTATTCGTCAGATCGGTGTGCTGACCCAGTACAAGTCACACTCCCTGATACTTCATATTCAGCGCGGCTGGAGTTTCCTGCGCGGTGAATTCGGTGAGTTCGTGGAACTGCTTCCGGCCCAGCAGCGGATCGAAAGCGCCTGGTACGCGGGTACTGCCGACGCGATCTATCAGAACCTGGATATCTTTCGAAACCATGACCCGGACTATGTGCTGGTGTTGGCCGGCGACCATATCTACCGCATGGATTACGGCGCCATGATCGCTCATCACGTGGAGACCAACGCGGACATGACCGTGGGCTGTATCGAGGTAGATCTGGAAACGGCCAAAGGGTTTGGCGTCATGGCCGTAGATGAAGAAGATAGAGTCCTGGAGTTCGAGGAAAAACCGGACCAACCCAAACCACTCCCGGGACATAGTGATGTGGCGCTGGCCTCCATGGGGATCTATGTATTCAACAAGGCCTTTCTGTTCGAACAGTTGATAAAAGATGCCGACACGCCGAGTTCCACCCACGATTTCGGTAAGGACATCATTCCATCGGCGATCAGTAAGTATAAGGTAATGGCCTACTCCTTCCGCGATCCCAAGAGCGGTAAGCAGGCCTATTGGCGGGATGTAGGAACCCTGGATGCCTTCTGGTCCGCCAACCTGGAATTGATCGGCGTAACCCCCGAGCTCAATCTTTACGACAAAACCTGGCCCATCTGGACCTATCAGGAGCAGTTGCCGCCGGCAAAGTTTATTTTTGATGACGAAAAACGTCGGGGGATGGCGGTCGATACCATGGTTTCCGGAGGCTGTATCATCTCTGGTTCGACGGTTCGTCATTCGTTGCTGTTCTCAAATGTGCGAGTCAATTCCTACAGCAAGGTCACCGATGCGGTAATAATGCCAGATGTCGATATCGGACGGAATTGCCGTATCACCAAGGCGGTTATCGACCGTGGCTGCAAGATCCCCAAGGGAACGGTGATTGGGGAAGACCAAGAGGCCGACGCCAAGCGTTTCTATGTGTCGCCGGGTGGTGTGGTGCTGGTGACCTCGGAAATGCTCGGACAGGTGCTCAACTATGTCCGATGAGCAAAGCCTCAAGGTAGTTCTGTGCTGGCACATGCATCAGCCAGACTATCGAGGGCCGGATCACGGCGACTATCAGTTACCCTGGGTCTACCTTCATGCGGTCAAGGACTATTCAGACATGGCTGCCCACCTGGAAGGCAATCCGGATGCCCGGGCAGTGGTCAATTTCGCGCCGGTGCTGCTCGAGCAGTTGGAGGACTATGGACAGCAGATCAGCAACTGGCTTGAAACCGGTCAGCTGATCCGGGATCCTCTACTGGCCGCCCTGGCGGGTCCAGGCCTGCCGGTGGATCAGAAGTCGCGTCGGGAGTTGTTTCATGCCTGTCGCAAGGCAAACGAACAAAACTTGATCAAACGCTTTAGCACCTTCCATAGGTTGACCGAAATCGCCGGCTGGGTCGACAAACACGCAGAGTCATCCATCTATCTCAGCGACCAGTATCTGGCTGATCTGCTGGTCTGGTATCATTTGGCATGGATGGGTGAATACAGTCGGACCAACGACCTGAGAATCCGATCGCTGGAGAAAAAACGCATCGACTTCAACGCGGACGATCGCCGGTGCCTGGTGCAGGCAATCGGCGAACTGATCACTGGAATTATCGGACGTTACCGCAAGCTGGCCGAAGAAAACCGGATCGAGCTGTCGGTTACCCCCTATGCCCACCCGATTGTCCCGCTGCTGTTGGATCTTCACTCGGTGCGCGAGGCAATGCCCGATGCGGCGCTTCCCGATGCCCCAAGTTATCCAGGTGGGGAACCGCGGGCACGCTGGCATATTCGAAACGGGATAAAAACCTTTGAACGTTACTTCGGCTTACGCCCGGTCGGATGCTGGCCTTCGGAGGGCGCAGTCAGCGGGGAAACTCTGCGTCTGCTGGAGGAAGAAGGTTTCCGTTGGGCCGCCAGTGGCCAGCAGGTGTTGCACAATAGTCTGGCTGCCTTCAGCGGCGGTGCCGCTATTCCGGAACACTGGATACACCAACCTTATCGGTTGGGTGAGGGCAAGCTGCAATGCTTTTTTCGGGATGACGGGCTATCTGATCTGATTGGGTTTACTTACGCAGACTGGCATGCGGATGATGCGGTTGAGAACCTGGTGCAGCATCTGGAAACCATCGCCGATACAACCGATGGACAGGCAAACAGGGTGGTATCCATTATCATGGATGGAGAGAATGCCTGGGAATACTACCCGCGTAACGGCTGTTTCTATCTTACCTCGCTGTACAAACGTCTGGCCGAGAATCCCCGGCTGGAATTAACCACATTTTCAGATGTCCTGAGCAAACAGAAGAGTGCCCCCCAATCGTTGACCGGTATGGTGGCAGGGAGCTGGGTTTACGGTACCTTTTCGACCTGGATCGGTGATCCGGACAAGAATCGTGCCTGGGAGATGCTGGTCGAGGCCAAGCAAACCTTTGATCGGATTATCGAGAGCGGTCGCTTGGACGACAAGGCAAAGACCGAGGCCGAGCTCCAGTTGGCCCGCTGCGAAGGGTCGGACTGGTTCTGGTGGTTTGGGGATTACAATCCAGGCGAAACGGTAAGCGATTTCGAACGCCTGTTTCGTATGCAGTTGACCTATTTGTATGAACTGCTTGCGGAGGAGCCGCCTGAATACTTGACGAAGGTCTTTGCCCAGGGCACCGGCGATCCAGCGAAGGGTGGTGTGATGAGGCAAAACGTCTGAGCGCGCAGGACACGGAGCACCAGGGAATGACAGAGGAATTGCCCAGCGGTTACCTCGATTGTCGCTGTGCCGGGATTCTGCTCCACATCACCTCATTGCCGGGATCAACCGAAACCGGTGATATGGGGCCAGAAGCCTATCGCCTGGTCGATTTCCTGAAGGATGCCGGTATCCGCGTCTGGCAGATGCTGCCGATCGGACCGACTCAGGCCGACGGTTCGCCTTATCAATCGAGTTCTGTACATGCGGGCAATCCTCGTCTGATCAGTATCGAACCGCTGGCGGTTGAAGGCTGGTTCTCCAAGAATTTGCCGGAGAAAGAACTGATCACGGATAGTGAGAAGGCTAAGATTCTGCGCCACGCCTGGGCCGACTTTCAGGCCAATGCCGAACGGGCGGCGCGGCTGGAGTTGGAGCAGTTCATCGAGAGAGAAAGCTATTGGCTGGAAGACTACGCCCTGTTTCGGGCGCTGCAGGAGGAGCATGAGCACGACCGCTGGTGGGAGTGGCCGGAGGAACTGCGGTCACGGCACGCGAAGGCCCTGACTCAGGCGAGATCCCGGCTTTCACGGGCATTGGGCTTTATTCGCTTCGAACAGTTCCTGTTTTTCAGGCAGTGGTTTTCACTGAAGGCCTATGCCAATGACCGGGGCGTAATGCTGTTTGGGGATATGCCCATTTTTGTCGCCCATAACAGTGCCGAAGTCTGGGCGCATCAGGAGATGTTCCTGCTTGATGCAGAGGGGCATCCCCAGGCAGTGGCCGGTGTCCCACCCGACTATTTCTCGGCAACCGGTCAGCGCTGGGGAAATCCCCTGTATCACTGGAAACGGATGGAAGAGGAGGGCTTTTCGTTCTGGATCGACCGAATGCAGACCCAGCTCCGATTGTTCGATCTCATCCGGATCGACCATTTTCGGGGATTCGAGGCCTATTGGGAGATTCCCGCCCACGAGGAGCATGCCATCCATGGGCGTTGGATCGAAGCACCAGGGGATGCCCTGTTCGACCGCCTTCACCAGAGCTACGATCCCCTGCCACTGGTGGCCGAGGATCTGGGGGTGATCACACCGGAAGTGGACGCCCTGCGTAAAAGATATGGTCTGCCCGGAATGAAGGTATTGCAGTTCGCCTTTTCCGGCGATGTGGCCAACCCCTATCTGCCTTTTCAACACGAGACCAACTCTGTGGTATATACGGGGACCCATGACAATGACACCACTCTGGGCTGGTACGTCAGCCTGGAAGACGATACCAGGCAGTACGTCGATGAATTTCTCGGCTTTTCCCGGGAAGTTATGCCCTGGCCCATGATTCGGGCTGCCTTGGCCTCCCGCTCCCGGATGGCTATCATTCCCATGCAGGATCTGCTGGGGCTCGACGGCAGCCATCGGATGAATCTCCCCGGCACCAGTGAAAACAACTGGGTGTGGCGGTTCGCCTGGGATCAGATCGAGGAGGATCTTGCAGAGCGTCTGCGCCGCAGGATCAAGATGTACGGGCGGTTGGCTTCCAGCTCCTGAGTTATAGCAAAGACAGGATTAGAATATGACCAAACTCGTCAAAAAGGCCGTTTTTCCGGTAGCCGGATTAGGGACACGTTTCTTGCCCGCCACCAAAGCCAGTCCGAAGGAGATGCTGCCGATCGTCGACAAGCCGTTGATTCAATATGCCGTAGAAGAAGCGGTCGCTGCCGGTGTGGAGGTGATGGTGTTCGTGACTGGCCGCAACAAAACAGCGATCAGCAATCACTTTGATACCGCCTATGAGCTGGAGATGGAACTGGAGTCTCGAAACAAGACCGAACTGCTGAGGATCGTGCGCAATATCACGCCGGCTCATGTTTCCTGCGTGTTCATTCGCCAGAGTATGGCGTTGGGTCTGGGTCACGCGGTGCTCTGCGCCGAGCCGGTGGTGGGTGATGAACCTTTTGCCGTGATACTGGCGGACGATCTCATCGATGATGGCAACCGAGGCTGTCTTGCTCAGATGGTGAATATTTTTTCTCAGACCGGCTGCTCAATCCTCGGTACCGAGAAGGTGGCGCCAGAGGATACCACGAGCTACGGCATTGTCGCCACGCAGGAGGAAGGAAAACTGGTCGAGGTCAAGGGAATCGTGGAAAAGCCGAAGCCCCAGGATGCCCCGTCCAATCTTGGGGTAGTGGGGCGTTACATCCTCACCTCGCAGATTTTCCACCATCTGGCCCAGACCGGGCGTGGTGCCGGGGATGAAATCCAACTGACCGATGGTATCGCCAGACTCCTGGAGCACGATAAGGTAATGGCCTACGCCTTCGAGGGTAAGCGGTACGATTGTGGCAGTAAGCTCGGGTATTTAGAGGCAACGGTGGATTACGCCCTCAAACACGAGCATCTGGGAGAGGAGTTCGAGGCCTGGATCAGGCAGCGATTTGGACTGAGTTAGCGCCTATCGGCAGGGATGGTTTCCACCATCGCACGGACCACCGATGTCCAGGCGGCGGCGAGATTTTCCCTGTTATAGCCCCCTCCGCCGAGGGCCAGTATTCTCCCTGCGCATTTCCGCTCCGCCAGCTGGCAAAGTGTCTTGGCGGCGTGGAAATGAGCGCTGCTGCTCAAGGCCAGGTGGGTGATCGGGTCGCCGGCGAGACTGTCGGCACCGCACTGGAGGATGATAAAGTCAGGATCGCTTGCCTCGATGAATCTTTCTACGGTAGGCCAGACTTTGAAAAACAACGCGTCGCCGCTTCCCGGCGGCAGTGGGATATTGAGTTTGGTTCCGACCGCATCACCCCGTCCTGTTTCTTCTATATCCCCGCTGCCCGGGTAGAGGTATCTCCCATTTTCATGGATATCCGCGATCGCCAGATCAGGGTCGTCCTCGAAGGCATAGAACACGCCGTCTCCATGGTGGGCATCGATATCGACGTAAGCTATTCGCCGAACGCCATAGCGTGCGCGCAGGGCATCAATTGCGATGCCACAGTCGTTGAATACACAGAAACCGGCAGAGCTGTCGCGGCGAGCGTGGTGCAGTCCGCCAATGGGGACGAATGCCCGGCGGTGGACACCCGTCATGATCTCTCCTACTGCGGCGAGCACGGTTCCAACTACAACCAGGGCTGCTTCGTATATGCCTTCGAATACCGGCGTGTCGGGATCCAGCATACCGGTGCCTTCTCTGGAAAGCCTTTCCACCCGCTCGGCATATTCCGCAAGATGGAATAGAAGGAGATCCGCCCTGGTGCCTGGAACCGGTTCCCGGATCTCAACCCGGGTATCCAGCCCCTGCGCGAGGACCGCGTCCCAGAATACCTGGAATCGGTCCGGACCGAACGGGTGATTCCTGCCGAAACCGTATTGGGCCAATGCCTTTCCCGCATATAAAATCATCCTGGTCGGCCCTTTTTTTGACTGTTGCTACTTTAAGAGAAAAATCGTCCGCTAACCAGTTGGAAAATCCGGACCGGCCGTGTGCTGAGGCATAAACCTGGAATCTTTGGGCAGAACCTGGTTTCATGCTAACAATTGAGAACGAATCAGGAACTGCCGGGGAATAAAACAATGCATACTGCCACCAAAAGTATCTGTGTCGGAGAGGTAATGAAGGTGGAATTCGGGATGATCAATGGCAAGGCGACGATCTACGAGGCCCTGATGATGATGAAGGAGTACCGAACCTCGGTGCTGGTCGTGGATAAGAAGCATGATGATGATGAATATGGCCTGTTGCTGGTCTCCGACATCGCCCGCAAGGTGTTGGCAAAGGACCGTTCCTGCAGGCGGGTCAATGTCTACGAAGTAATGATCAAGCCGGCGGTGTACGTTGAGCCACGTATGGATATCCGGTACTGTTCCCGACTGTTCGCACGCTTCAATCTGGTACGGGCCCTGGTGGTGGAAAACAAGAAGGTGGTGGGCACGATCAGCCCCAACTCGCTGGTACTTGACGGCATGTTTGCCCTGGATGACTAGCCATCACCGGGAGCGGGAGGAATTGCGCCAAGAGGTTACCCGTCTACGCTTCCACATCGTTTTGTCTGCTGAGGCCTGGCTTCATTACTATCGGGGTAATGTCGGGGCAGTCAGCGTGCAGGCTGAAGACGGTCGCCGTATCCAGTTGCCGGCCAGCAGCCTCAGGTCCTTCGTAACCCATGAAGGTATCAGTGGCTGGTTTGAAATCACTTTTGACCAACACAACCGCCTGATAGAACTCTCCCGACTCTGATATTCGGCCCTGTATGAGCGCTCCTTCCCGCCTCGGTCTTTGGGGCAATCCCACGAATGGGTGCTTCTAAAAAATCCCTTGTATGGGAATTTTCCATACGACGATCAAAAGGCACAATTTTTGATTACCTTAATTTTCATGAACTTACGCCTAGGAGAATGGTGCTGCAACCCCGCTTTAGATGGCCACCTCTAAAAATTCGAGGTACCTTTATGATCGTCAGTTTTTTTTACAGGTAGTGGTTTTCCTCATCTCGAGTGTCTTGGTATCTCATTGATTTAATGGATTAAAGTAAAACTGGCATGGCCCTTGTATGAATATTATCGGGTAGTACCAGCAGTTTTCCACAGAGGGATCGTCGGGTCCGATAGCCAGCCATGTATAAGCAATTTTACGGCCTGTCCAGTGATCCGTTTCGCCTCAGCCCGGACAGTGATTTCTGTCTGCTGCACTCCACCTTTACCCGGGCCAAGGCCTATATGCAGTACGCCCTGCACCGGGGCGAGGGATTTGCAGTCGTTACCGGGCGACCGGGTACCGGAAAAACGACACTGATCGACAGTCTCCTGGACGATTTCAGCCCATCCGAGTTGGACGTCGCCAGGCTGGTCAATGCCCGACTGGAGGGAAGCGATCTGCTACGCATGGTCTGCTATGCCTTTGGTATCTCCGCGGATGGGGCCGACAAATCAGATCTCCTGCAGCGCCTCGCCAAACACATGGGACGCAGCTTAAAACAGAAAAAGCGCCCCTTGCTGATTATCGACGAAGCGCAGGGACTGACCCGCTCGGCGCTGGAAGAGTTGCGGCTGCTCACCAATCTGCAGATCGACGGCCAGCCGTTGCTGCAGATCTTCCTGGTCGGGCAGGAGGAATTACAGGATTTGCTGTCGGATCCGCAACTGGAACAAGTGCGGCAACGAATTATAGGGTCCTGCCGTCTGCAACCGCTCAAACCGGATGAGACAATCGCCTATGTAGTGCACCGTATGAAGCTCGCCGGTTGGGATGGAATTCCCAATTTGCAGAGCGAGATATTTCCAACCTTGTTCAGGTTCAGCGGGGGAATACCCCGGCTCATAAATCAGGCTTGCAGCCGTCTGTTGTTGCACGGCAGTCTCGAACAGCGTGACGTGCTGGGCGAAGAGGCGATCAACCTGGTGGTCGATGAACTGAGGGCTGAGCACATATCCATCCCTGTAGCCTCATCCTTTATCGATCTGGGGGATTTCGATGCCGAGGCCTTGCAGGCGGCTTTCGCGCCGCTGATTCCCCAGAAACCTATGCCCGGGACTGCGGAGGAACTGTCAGATTCCCTGGGTTCTCAACCGTCTGACACCCCGTTTCCAACCACGGTGCAGTCAGAGACGCTGGAACCTTTCATAGCGCTACCTCCGCAGCCGGTCGAACTCGAAGAGTCCCTGGCACTTTCCTGCTCAGGGGAATCAGCATCCCGCTCCGGCGCGGGCACCGGAACAGAAGATTCAAGGACTGATTTTTCTCCCTTGTGGGGATTGGCTGCCAGCCTCGTTCTGGCGGCATCAGTGTTAGCTGCGTCTCTACTGTCGGCTCCCAGGAATGAACTGGATCGGCTGGTACCAGATACCCTATGGGGTTACCAGGGTATAGAGCGGATTCGGAGTCTGGTTTCCCGCTGGACAGACGGCAACTGGCCGCTGGGGGTTTCGAACAGGGCGAGCGAGTCCCTGCCGGTGCCAGGCCCCGAGTCCCTGCCGCCAGTCGCTAGCATTGCCGAGGTTGTTGTTTCCTATCCGGAGGCGATGCCCAGTATGGAACCGCGTGAACCGTTGGAGATGAATGAGGAGAAGGCTTCGGAGACGAGCTTGATCCCAATCGACAGTGCCGCAGTAGAATCACCGCAGGACGAATTGGCGCCGCAACCGCAACCGGGAAGGCCTCTCCGAACCCCCGTCAGCCAGATCCCTTTTGGTTTTGACAGTGTGGAGATTCTACCTGAGCATCAGAAATTGTTGGATACGGTGGCCAGCATCCTCATCGCATCCCGCGAGAACACCGCACATATCGTTGGTTACACGGACGCTATCGGCCCATCCGTTTACAATGACTTTCTGTCTGAACAACGGGCTGCCGCTGTGGCAGACTATATCAAGGCAAAAGGGGTATCGGGAGAGCAGTTAACGGTCGAAGGTCGTAACGGTGGGCGCGAAATCAAAGCAAACACCGCGGAAAAAGAGACCGTACGCGCGGTAAAAATTTACTTCGAACCGGATAATGCCTTAACCCACCTGGTCTCCTACGATCCGGAGTGAACGCTGATTCAGTTCTCCGTGTCGCTGCTGCGGTCCTCTTCAAAACATCGCGTTGGGATCTGCGACTGTCAAGGCGTTAGGCATCTCTTGAAGCGGAGGATCCTTCAACCTGTATTGCGGGGAAAGGAGAGAAGCGGGTCTTTTCTGACATTTTTTCGAGCCTGCCAGCCTTATGGGTTAAAAGTTTTTCGGAAGATGCCGCCAAATCGACAAAGATGAGTCGGTTATTAGGTCGCGATGTTTGCGGTATGATCGGTTTCACTCTTTGGACCATGAGGGCCCTATAACCCTTCCAGATGGGTGGGTTTTGCTAAATAGAGACGAGGGATTGTCGCGATCGAATCGGTGTGGCAAATGCGTTCAGTACCCGCAGATTATGTTATCGACCTTCCCGCAACCACCCAAGCGGTTAAGCCGGTGGTATACCGGCAGTGGTTTGGATTCGAAGTCCGTGCCTTGCGGGAGATGTCCTATCATGCGGTTCGGGAAATGAATTGGACCGGAGGCATCAAGTTGCCCGCCTATGGCTATCTGTTTGTTGACACCCGGTCCGATGAGTATCAAGACACACCGACGAACATAGTCGTTGGCGCCGCGTTTTTTGCTCGCGATGTCTACGAGGATGTTCCCGCCGATTGGTTCATGACCGCGGTCTGGCTTCATGAGACCGCCAGGGGAAGAGGTCTTTTCACCAGTGCTCTGCCGGAGATGGAGGAGGCATTCGGTCAGTTTGCCATCTGCGGACCATACAGTGACGGCTTCAAGTCATTGATGAAAAATCATCCCCAGGTGGGATCCCACGCCATCGAAAAATTTCTAGGCTCGTCGGGGTTATAAAAACAATCATAGAAGGCGATTATGAACCCTTGATCTAAGGCCCTTCCAGAGTAGGATAACGACCAGCCTTAGCCTTTCTGCTGTCTTGAACGAATGCATAATTGAGCCCCCTCAATCGCCATATATACAATCCGAAGTCATACCCCATGTTACAACAGAGACATGGAACATCGGAGTCAATCTCCAGATCAAAACCGTAACGACCTTCTCGGGATAAACAGGCGAGTTATAAAATACCAAGTAAAATAGAGGGATAAAGCAACCAGGCGTCCGATGCGGGCAGACTGCCGGTAAAGATGTGAGATGCGTCGTTAACTAGTGTGAGACGCGTCACCAATATAAGAAATAACTTTGTTTTTAAGCTTTCCTTAAGCTTTCTTTAAGCTGGCTCGTATAGAGTCTTCATCGGTGAGTAGTTCGTTCCCAAGGTTTTGTTCCGTTGCGAGGATGATGGGCACAACCGAAGTACTGCGTTGATCTGATTACCAAGTCAAATAGAAAGGATTCTTCACAGGTGATTCATGCGCCTGCGACAGTGCTTCTTTGTGCCTCGGATTTTGCTTGGAACCAACGCGAGTTTACGGGAACGGTTGTTCGCCAAGGGGTTGGGCTTGGCTAGGTGGATGTTGATTGGTGTATAGCCGTTGGCTGGTTATTGTCGTTACCTTTTACCGCCCCAGCGAGTCTGGATTGAAGTCTGTCCGTGGGAACGCAAGATTCCGGGCCACACGCTTGGTATCGGGTTATGTGGGATTGCGGGACTTCACTATCTTTACCAATGTTGGGAGAAATGACATTGCAGACACAAACGCTATCTCGGCGATCGCACAGGCACCCTGCGATCACTCATACCGGGGCGCTGGCCGGTGCCAGACGAATGAGGGGGGCTTTCCTACTCCTTACCGGTATTCTTCTGACCGCACCAACCCTGGTGCTGGCTGATGATGATGAAATCGATATCGATCGCGCGAGCTGGAGTAGCTGGCGCAACCAGTTGACGGTGCGCGGTGATAACGCGCCGGATAATGCGACCGTGACCATTCGGTACGGTGAAAAAGATGATAGAGGTGCCGTGATCGGCACCACCAAGGCGGACGGTGATGGCGATTGGTCATTTAGTGTCTCTAGTCTGAATCCCGTGCCCTGTGAAGTTACCGTGCAGGCTGGCGGTCGCGACGACGATGATAAGGAAGTGCGCCGCGCTCCGCGCGACTGCAGCAACGACGGTGATGGCATCGTTCAGCCGCCACCGGCGAACATTCCTCCGACGGCCGATGCCAACGGCCCCTATACCGGTACGACCGGAATTGCGGTGAGCTTCAGCAGCGCCGGTTCGAATGACCCGGACGGTAGCATTGCCTCCTATGCCTGGGACTTCGGCGACGGCAACACCAGCACCCAGGCTAACCCGAGCCACACCTACCAGTCGGCCGGTAACTACACTGTCTCCCTGACGGTGACCGACAACGACAATGCCAGCAACAGTGACTCCACTGCGGCGACAATCGCCGACCAGCCACCGGTCAACGTGCCGCCGGTTGCCAATGCGAATGGCCCATACACCGGGACAGCGGGCGTTGCGGTGAACTTCAGCAGCGCTGGCTCGAATGACCCGGATGGTAGCATTGCCTCCTATGCCTGGGACTTCGGCGACGGCAACACCAGCACCCAGGCCAACCCGAGCCACACCTACCAGTCGGCCGGTAACTACACTGTCTCCCTGACGGTGACCGACAACAGCAACGCCAGCAACAGTGACTCCACTGCGGCGACAATCGCCGACCAGCCACCGGTCAACGTGCCGCCGGTTGCCAATGCGAATGGCCCATACACCGGGACAGCGG
>Ga0316189_10002801_pt1 | contig 17007 bp, 15 predicted proteins | sample LowCovwburrow_MG_FD_204930 | JGI IMG/M metagenome (GOLD analysis project Ga0316189, IMG submission 204930) | Coastal sediment microbial communities from Maine, United States - Lowes Cove worm burrow | ecosystem: Environmental > Aquatic > Marine > Coastal > Sediment | place: USA: Maine...
TCATCAACTCCGACGAGGAAATCGGCAGCCGCGAATCGACGCGCTACCTGCGTGCGCTGGCGCAGCACGTCGAGCGCTGCCTGGTACTCGAACCTTCACTCGGCCGTAGCGGCAAGATCAAGACCGCACGCAAGGGCGTGGGTCGCTTCACGGTAACGGTGCAAGGCAAGGCCGCACACGCCGGTCTCGACCCCGGCGCTGGCGCAAGCGCTATCCTCGAGCTGTCGCACGTGATTCAGAATCTGTTTCTATTAAACGATCCCGAGCATGGCACCACCGTCAACGTCGGTGTGATCGATGGCGGTATCCGTCCCAACATGGTCGCGCCCGAGAGCCGCGCGGTGATCGACGTGCGCGTGTTGACCGTCGCCGATGCCGCGCGCATCGAGTCCGCGATCCACGGTCTGGAAGCCGCGACACCTGGTGTCTCGTTGCGCATCGAAGGCGCCATCGGGCGCCCGCCGATGGAGCCCACAGAGGCAAACCAGCGGCTGTGGAGAATCGCCCAGACCCTTGGCAGCGAAATCGGCCTCGCGCTGGAACAGGGCACCGCCGGTGGCGGTTCGGATGGCAATACCACCAGCCTGTACAGCGCCACCCTGGACGGCCTTGGCGCCGTTGGTGACGGCGCCCACGCGCAACATGAATTTATTGATACCGACAGCCTTGGCGAGCGCTGCGCGCTGCTGACGCTGCTGTTGCTTTCGCCTTCGCTCACATCCTGACCCAGACACAGGAGCTAAATCATGACTCATCCGTTTATGACCTCCGTGACTCGAATTTCCGACCTCTCGACCCGGGGTTTCGAAACCCGCTCACTGCCGCGCGAACACTGGGAAACCGGTGACTACGTGGTCGCCAGGGTGAGCAATAATCACGGTCGGCTCAGTAGCCTCGAACTGCCGGACGGGCGCATGACCGAGGTCATGGAGGACGATCTGCTGGTCGGCGCTTTCGGCACGCGCGCAGCAACCCTGGAGGCAGTTGGTGACTGGCGCGCGATCGACGCCTCGGGCGAGCTCAACGCGCTGACCGCGGCTGGTCTTTTAGGCAAGGTTACCTCGCTGTCACCCTTTCTGTCTTCACCAATGCGCCTGCTATACCAGGGCCACGCAATGCGTAACGGTGACAAGCTAACCATGCGCGGCAGTCTGGCGCCGATCGAGATGATCGACTTCGACATCCCTGTCATTCTCATCGTCGGTACCTCGATGTCGGCCGGCAAGACCACCTCTGGGAGGGTCATCGTACACCTGCTGTCGAAAATGGGGCTCAAGGTGGTCGGCGCCAAGTTGACAGGCGCGGCGCGGTACCGCGACATGCTCAGCTTCAAGGATGCCGGTGCGAGCGCCGTCTATGATTTTGTCGATGCCGGCCTGCCCTCTTCGGCGGTAGACCCGGAGCTCTACCGCGAAGCGTTGCCCTACCTGTTATCGCTGATCGCACAACAGCAACCCGACGTAGTGGTCGCCGAGGCCGGGGCTTCGCCGCTCGAACCCTACAATGGCGAAATAGCCAAGGAAATGATTCGTGACCATGTCAGGTTCAAGCTTTTGTGCGCACAGGATCCCTACGCGGTCGTCGGGGTCCAGCAGGCATTCCAGAGTCCTCCTGACCTGGTTGCCGGGGGTGCTGCCAACACCGATGCCGGCATCGCACTGGTACATAAATTATCGGGACTAAACGCGCTCAACCTGATGGACCCGGCGAGCCATGCCCAACTGGCTGAGCTGTTGCGCAAAGCTCTCGGCCGGTAACGAAAACGCGCTTCGGCCATACAAATAGCGGTATCAGTCGATTGCGAGATTCACTACACTATCCCGTCATACCAACAGACTGATAGAGACTCCAGGTGAATACCCAGACTCGCATTGCCGTCATAGGTGCCGGCATCGTCGGTTGCAGCTGCGCGCTGTGGCTGCAACGCAAAGGTTTTGCGGTCACCTTGATCGACCCCGAGGACCCGGGCTCCGGAACCTCGTCGGGTAACGCCGGCACCATCGCCGATTACGGTTGCGTGCCGGTCAACAGCCCCGACCTGTTCAAGCGCCTGCCGACGCTGCTGACATCGAAGGACAGCCCGTTATCGCTAAACCTCGCATACGCACTGACCCATCCCTCGTGGATGATCCAGTTTCTGCGCCATTGCCGCACCGACAAAGTCAATCACACCATCAACCAGCTCGGCCAACTGCTGGCAAAGACATATGAGGGTCTCGATCCCTTACTGGATATGAGCGAAGCACGCGACCTGATGCGTCAGGAGGGTTGCATGTACGTTTATCGCAGTCAGCAGGAATTTAGCAAAGCGAATCCGTCCAATCTTGCCAGACGAGCCCAGGGCAACGATTACAACGAACTCGGCCGCGCCGATATACAGCAGCTGGAACCAGGGTTGAAATTACCCTTCGAGCGTGGCCTGCTGTTTCCGGCGGCGAGCCACACGGTCAATCCGCTGTCATTGTGCCAACGTTACTTCGAATGCTTTCAGCGCAACCAGGGCGAATACATTCCGCAGCGGGCAGTCAGCATCAGGGAAGATGCAGACTCGGTCAGTATTCAACTCGACGGTGGTGGCCAGCTGCAGGTCAGCCGCGTCGTGGTCGCAGCCGGTGCCTTTTCAAAAACCATCCAGGGCATTGCGATGAACTCGCTGCCACTCGATACGGAACGCGGCTATCACATACAGTTCAGCAATCAGCAACACCTGCTGACCCGGCCGGTATGCTGGAATGCCGCGGGGTTTTATGCCACGCCGATGGAGCATGGAATGCGCTTCGCTGGCACCGTCGAAATTGCCGGCTACGGCAAAACACCCAACCCCGGGAATATTGCTTTCCTGACGCGCAAAGCCCGCGAAATGCTTGAACTGCCTGACGCGCCCGATCAGGAATGGCTTGGCTTCCGCCCGACACTACCCGACTCTCTGCCCGTCATCGGTTACAGCGGCCACTCGAAAAACCTGCTGTTCGCCTTTGGCCACCACCATCTCGGTCTGACGCTAGCCGGGATTACCGGCAAGCTCATCGCCGAACTGGTCAACGGTGAACAACCGAGTCACAATCTCGCTGCACTTAGCCCACAACGATTTTTGTGACCATGCGCTTCGACACCAAAAAAGTAGTCATCACCGGAGGAACCGGCGGCATTGGCCAGACCGTGGTCGAACTGTTCGCGCGCGAGGGTGCGCAGGTCATGTTTTCCGATCACAGCGAAGAGGATTGCAGCGAATATTGCGACAGCTTGCGCGCCAGGGGCATGCACAGCAGCTACCTGGCAGGCGACCTGCGGCAGAAAAGTTTCTGCGAGGCGCTGATAGCGGAAGCGGTCACCCAGTTCGGCGGCATTGACATCCTTATCAACAACGCCGGCATCATTCCGCGCGGGACTATTACCGAAACCACCGACGACATGTGGTTCAGCGCGCTTGACGTCAACCTGACCGCCGTCTTCTTCCTGTGTCGCGCGGCAATACCCCATATGCAGAATTCCGGCGGTGGCGCCATCGTCAACACCTCATCAACCTGGGGCCTCTACCCGGGTCCGGGTCACGTCGCCTACTGCACCAGCAAGGGCGCGGTCGCGGCGCTCACCAAAAACCTGGGCCGCGACCATGCCGGAGACGGCATTCGCATCAACGCGGTTTGCCCCAACGAGGTCAACACCCCGATGTTGCGCAGTGGTTTTCAAAAGCGCGGCATCGATCCGGACAATGCGATCGAGGAACTGGGCAAAACGGTGCCGATCGGCCACGTTGCCGAACCCGAGGAAATCGCCGACGTGATTGCATTCCTGGCTTCAGAAGATGCCCGCTATGTCTGCGGCACCACCATCGAGGTATCGGGTGCCAAGCCCGTTTACGGCTAAACATGATTGACCTGCAGGATAAAGTCATTGTAGTTACCGGCGGTGGACAGGGTATCGGGCTCGGTATCAGTCAAGTTCTGCTCGACGCCGGTGCCAGGCTGCTCATCGTGCAGCGCAGCCCGCTTGCTGCAGAACTGACATCACGGTCGGTTGAATGGATCGAGGCGGATCTGGCGTCAGCCGATAGTTATGCCTCGATTGCAAATGCGCTCGGTCGCAAACACGCGCGGGTCGATGCCCTGGTCAATAACGCCGGCTTCATGTTTGAGAAGACACTCGAACAGATGCAGCTCGAAGACTGGAATCGAATGCTCGCCGTCAATCTAACGGCACCGGCCTTCCTCAGTCGCGCCCTGCTGCCCTTGATGCGCGCTGCCGGCGGCGGCAGTATCGTCAACATAGGTTCGATCGAAGGGCTCGCCGTGAACCCACAGCACGCCGCCTACTGTGCCTCCAAGGGCGGCGTGCATGCGCTCACCAAAGCCATGGCAGTCGACCTGGGAAGCGACAGTATCCGCGTCAACGCCATCGCCCCCGGCTGGATACGCTCCGACCTGAGTGATGATTACATCAATGCCCAGAAAGATCCGCAGACAGCGTGGGAAGGACTGTATAAAATGCATCCCGCAGGTCGGGTCGGTGAACCGCAGGATGTCGGTCGACTCGCGGCTTACCTCGCCAGCGACGCGTCGTCTTTTATCACCGGGCAGGTGATGGTGATCGACGGTGGCCGCACCAGTAAACTACCACTTCCCTTTTGAACACCGAAGCCAACAGGAGCGGACCATCCTCATGACAACAGCGGTCGACAAACTTGTACAGGGTTACTACAGCTACCGGGATAGTTCTTATGAGAATAGCCGTCCGCTGATCGAGGATTTGGTCGAACGTGGTCAACGCCCCGAAGTAGCGGTCATCGCCTGCTCCGATTCGCGCGTCGACCCGGCCATCCTGTTTCAGGCTGATCCCGGCGATCTGTTCGTGGTGCGCAATGTCGCCAACCTGGTGCCGCCGATGGAAGAGGAAGGCACCTATCACGGCACCAGTGCCGCACTCGAGTTCGCGGTCCTCGGGCTTGGAGTCAAACATCTGGTGGTGCTCGGCCACGCGCACTGCGGCGGAATAAAACTGATGATGGACGCGCAACCCGGCACCAGCAGCTTTAAATACGTTTCACCCTGGGTATCCATGCTGGCGGCCGCGCATCGCCGCGTGCTCGCAACCATGGGCCAGGCCGACGAGAAAGAACGTATTCGAGCCTGCGAGCAGAATGCGGTTCTGGTTTCACTGGAAAACCTGACCACTTTCAGCTGGGTACGCGAACGCGTCGAGTCCGGGGAATTACAGTTACACGGCTGGTATGTCGACATCGCCGTGCCGCAACTCTCCGCCTACGACTGGGAATCCGGAAAGTTCAAACCCTTCAATTAGCACTTCTGCTCAGCCTGTTCATGGCAACTGGTCGCCGTGGCCTTCGACAGACTGTGGTTTAACGAAAAGAAGTGCTAGTAGCCGCCTTTATACAGCAGACGTTTGCTACAGGCGCCGAAATAGGAATGTCAATATCAGGCCCATTTAGCTATAGTCGGCGATTCTGAGTTAACGCTTTATTTGTACAATAATTCAAAACAGATAATAAAATTAACACGAACCGGCAATTTGCCAAACCCGATATAAAGAACACCCGTAAGGAGGGCTCAATGAAACAACCTATTAGATCTTTAGTGCTCAGTGCCGCTTCGGCAGCAATTATTCTGGTCAGCAGTGCCAGCATGGCAGCCGATATGAGCTGTAGTAACGATGGCTGGAACAAGGTCATGAAACGCGGCAAGATGGTGGTCGGCGTCAAAGCCGATTACAAGCCCTGGGGCTATCGCGACACCAGCGGCGCCATCGTCGGCATGGAAGCGGACATGGCTAAAATTGCCGCCGATGCCATGGGCGTCGAACTCGAAATGGTCGCCGTGCAATCGTCCAACCGCATGCAATTTCTTGAAAATGGCAAGATCGACATGATGATCGCCACCATGTCCGATCGCGCCGATCGTCGTAAGCTCGTCGGCATCACCCAGCCCAATTACTACACCTCGGGCACCAATGTGATGTCACCCAAAGCCGTCGGCATCAAGAACTGGGAAGATCTGCGCGACAAACCGGTTTGTGGCAAGCAGGGCGCTTTCTACAACAAGGTTGTCGCCGATCGCTATGGTGCCAAAATTATTGCCTTCACCGGTAATGCCGAGGCCAAGCAGGCACTGCGCGACAAGAAGTGTATCGCCTGGGTTTATGACGATTCTTCCATCATGTCCGACCTGTCCTCCGGCAATTACGACTCTTATGAAATGCCCTTAGCCAGCGAAGACGATAACCCCTGGGGCCTTGCAGTACCCATCGCCGAGAAGGATTGCATCTTCGGCAACTTCATGTCGGGACTGACTTACAACCTGCACCAGTCGGGCAAACTCATCGAACTGGAAAAGAAGTGGGGCATCCAGGCAACGCAATACCTGAAGGATCAGAACGAGCGCTTTGCTGACTGGATTCAGTAGTCCGTCAAGGTAATCATGTGTCGCCCGGTCGCGGTCTGCTGCGACCGGGCAAATTGACTGATTCGCCACGATGAATTCTTTCCAGCAGTATTTCTACGACCTGGCGCAGACGCACCCGAAGTGGAATTTCATTTACTTTTATGATCCGACGCAAACCGCCCGGGTAGTCGAAGGTTTCTGGATGACGCTCGAACTGTCGATCATCTGCGTCATCTTGAGCGTCATCATCGGCGTGGTTGGCGCCTGGGCACAGGGCGCGCATTCGAAAACCCTGCGTCTCGTGTTGCAGGGTTATATTCAGTTTTTTCGCAACACTCCACCCCTGGTACAGCTGCTGTTTTTCTATTTCGCACTGGGGCAGTTTACCCCCATCTATTCGCCCGATGGCTGGCTCGAAGTACCGATCATCTCCAATGTCGGCTGGGCCATTATCTCCCTGTCCTTTTTTGCCGGGGCGTTCAACGTTGAAATTTTCCGCGCCGGCATCGAGGCCGTACCCGAATCTACCCAGGAAGCCGCCGAAGCACTCGGCATGAATCGCTTGCAGATCTACCTGTATATCGTGCTGCCACTGGCCTTTCGCGTCAGCATGCCGGCGCTGAACAACAACCTGGTCAACCTGGTCAAAACAACCACCCAGGCACTCGCCATCGCCGTGCCGGAACTGCTTTACCAGATGATCAGCATCTACAACGACTATTCAACCGCGCAGAACGCCTGCATGGTGTTCCTGTTCTTCGCCTATTTTTTCCTGGTCGGTATCCTGGTACTGGGCATGAGCAGCTGGGAGCGCAAGCTGAAAATTCCGGGATTTGGCAGATGAGCGGCGGGTACATAAACCGCAGCCGCGCGGAAAAACCGGGCGCAGCTCAAACCGATCTCCCGGTACTCAAGCCCTTTACCTATAACGCGGGTGGACAGGCCGACAATCTGTTGTTCAGCCATTGGCTGGCCGAATTCTCACCGCGCAGCCTGGCATTGTTCGCGGCTATTGTACTGTTGTGGCCGAGCCTTGCGCTGGCGCAAAGCAACTACAGTTTCGGCCAGGCACTGGAGGCCCTGTGGCGCTGGCTGCCGTTTATCGTCGGCCAGGGCTTCGTGTTGAACCTGTTGGTCAGTGTCGTGACCATGCTGGTCGGCACCATCGCCGGCGTGTTACTGGGACTGGGACAGATATCGCCGCTCATGGTGATTTCCGGCCCAAGCTGGTTCGTCACTCAGCTATTTCGTAATTCGCCCTGGCTGGTTCTGCTATTCATTGTCATGCTGGCTCTGCCGTTTGAATTCACTATCGGCGACACCGTGTACCCGATTCCGGACTGGCTCAAGGCGGTGTTCGGGCTGTCCTTACCAATCATGGCCAATATTTCTGAAATCGTGCGTGGCGCCATCATCTCGGTACCGACCGGCCAATGGGAAGCCTCCGAGTCACTGGCTTACTCGCGCGGGCAAACCCTGTGGCTGGTTATTCTGCCGCAGTGTTTCAAGCGCATGATTCCACCGTGGATGAACTGGTATGCCATTCTGACCATGGCGACACCGCTGATTTCGCTACTGGGTATCGAGGAAATTATTACGCTGTCGCGCCAGGCGATGGAAGCCGAAGACAATCATCCCGAGTTGCTGGTACCGTTTTTTGGTTTCTCACTGGTCATCTTTTTTGCCTACTGCTACCCGATCGCGCGCCTCACCATTAGCCTGGAGAAGAAGTTTGTGGTCAAACAATAATGAACATGACAATAAAACTCTACTGGAGCGTCTGTAATGGCCAAAAGTGACTGGACCCCTGATCAACCGCTGGTGTCGATTCGTGATGTGCACAAATCCTTTGGTGATCTGGAAGTTCTGAAGGGCGTATCGCTCGACGTCAAGCAAGGCGAAGTCATCTGTATTATCGGTCCGTCCGGGTCGGGGAAATCAACCCTGATTCGCTGCATCAATGCGCTCAACGATATCAACAGCGGTTCGATCACGGTCGAAGGCATCGAGGTGAACGACCCGGCTCTCGACAAGCTCGAACTGCGCAAGAATGTCGGCATGGTATTCCAGCAATACAATCTGTTTCCGCACAAGACTGCGCTTGAGAACGTCATGATGGCGCCAATCAAGGTACTGAAACAACCGCCAGACGAGGTCGAAGCACGAGCTCGTGCGCTGATCAAGCGGGTTAACCTGGTCGGTAAGGAAGACGCTTATCCTGGCGAGCTGTCCGGTGGGCAGCAGCAACGCGTCGCCATCGCCCGATCGCTGGCGATGAACCCCGACGTGATGTTGTTCGATGAGGTTACCGCGGCACTCGACCCGGAAACGGTAGGTGAGGTCCTCCTCGCCATCAAGGATCTGGCAAAGGATGGTATGACCTGTATCCTGGTAACTCATGAAATGGGGTTTGCGCGCGAAATTGCGGATCACATCTACTTCACTGATCGTGGCGTTATCGTCGAACACGGGCCCCCTGCAACTTTCTTCAGCGACGCTAAAGATCCGCGCACTCAGGAATTTCTTAGCCAGATTCTCTAGCTTTACCTTCATCTAATTACGGAGACCAGCAGGATGAACCTGCCGAATCACGCCTCGGTTGTCGTCATCGGAGGCGGCGTCATGGGTTGCTCCACGCTCTATCACCTGGCCAAAGCAGGTGTCGGTGATGCGGTTTTGCTGGAGCGCAACGAACTAACATCCGGTACCACCTGGCATTCAGCCGCACAGGTACGCGCGCTGCGATCCAGTCGCAACCTGACCGACCTGATCCGTTACTCTATTTCGCTTTACAGTTCACTCGAGCAGGAAACCGGCCAATCCACCGGATGGATAAACAAGGGATCGCTGTCCATCGCCAGCAATGATGATCGGCTACAGTTTATCCGACGCCAGGAAGCATTGGCGAAGATGTACGGCGTGAGCGCCAGTTCAGTGTCCGTGGGAGAAGCTCGCGAGCGCTGGCCGATGATGAACAGTGATGATGTCATCGGAGCGGTCTGGTCACCCGAGGACGGCCGCGTCGGTCCATCCGACCTTTGCGCGGCACTGGTCAAAGGCGCACGTGCAAACGGCGCAAAGATATTCGAACACTGCGGTGTGACCGGCATCAAAACCCATGGCAATCGGGTCATCGGGCTCGAGACCAGTGCCGGTGAAATAAGCTGCGATGCAATTGCTATCTGCACCGGGCTGTGGAGCCGTAAGAATGCCGCAATGGCCGGTGTCGAAGTTCCGGTCTGGCCCTGTGAGCACTATTATTTGCTGACCAATCCGATCGACGGTATCAGCGGCAACCTGCCGACACTGTCTGATCACGACAGTCATCTGTATATCCGTGATGACTCGGGCGGGCTACTGGTCGGTTGCTTCGAACCAATAGGCAAAGCCATCGATCCTGATAAAATCGGTGAAGACTTTGCCTTCCAACTGCTGCCTGAAGACTGGGATCACTTCGAACCGATGCTGGAAAACGCGATGCATCGCCTCCCCTGTCTGGCCGATGCCGATGTGCGCATGTTGCTCAATGGGCCTGAGAGTTTCACTCCTGACGGTTCCTTTCTGCTCGGTGAGAGCGCCGAAACCGGCGGCCTGTTCCTCGGCTGCGGCATGAACTCGGTCGGTGTAGCGACGGGAGGCGGCGCCGGCATGGCACTGGCACATTGTATCGTGCATGGTCACACGCCGACGGATTTACACGAGGCCGATCCGAAACGCTATCCCTCCTGTTTCAATTCCGTCGCCGCCTTGACGGCGCGCGTTCCCGAAATTCTGGGCACGCACTACGCCATACACTATCCCGGCACTCAATTGCACAGTGCGCGCAATTTGAAACTGACGCCACTGCACGCTCGATGGCTACAGAACAAGGCTCACTTTGGGCAATTCTTTGGCTGGGAGCGCCCCCTGTATTTTGACTGTCAGCAAACTCCGCAGTTGTCATTCAACAAACCCGACTGGTTTGATCAGGTCGGCCGTGAAGTGGCCTTCGCCCATCAGCATGCCGCCATTTTCGATCAGTCCAGTTTTGGCAAAATTGGTGTCAGCGGAACCGATGCAGAGACCTTCCTGAACCGGGTCTGCAGTAACGACATGACGCGCCCGACGGGACGCGCGATTTATACCGCCATGTTGAATGAACGAGGCGGCTACGAGAGTGACCTGACCGCAGTACGCCTTGGCGATGACGAATTTCGGCTCTACGTCGGCACCAGTGCCATTCGTCGCGACCTTGCCTGGTTAAGACGCCACCTGCTGCCGGGCGAGCAGGTCGATCTCAGCGATCAGACCGAAGCGTTCGCCATACTGGGCCTGATGGGGCCTGATGCCGCAGGAATAGCCACCCGGCTCGGTGCCGATGAACTCAACCAGCTCGGCTTTTTCTGCTGTGGCGAAACACAGATTGCCGGCATCCCGGTTCATGCAGTACGCCTGTCCTATGTTGGCGAAGCCGGCTGGGAACTCTGCTGCAAGGTGAACGACGCGGAATCGCTGTACGATGCTTTGATTGCAGCGGGCGCACAATCCGCGGGAATTTTTGCACAAAGTTCGATGCGTATCGAAAAGCGTTTTCTCGCCTTCGGTCACGACCTCGATACTGATCTGAATCCTATCCAGGCCGGTCTCGGTTTCACTCTCGACTGGAGCAGCGAATTCATCGGCAAATCCGCCCTGCTGCCAATTCGCCATGAAACGCCTGCAAGCCTGCTTGTCAGTATCCAGTTCGATGACGTTGACGCCCAACCACTTGGTAATGAACCGGTTTATTACCAGGGCAAAATAGTCGGTAAAACCACCTCGGCAAGCTTCGGCTATCGCGTAGGAAAACCGATTGCGATTGCCCTCATCGAAAACCACAACAAGCTCGACGGTCTCAAGGTTGACGTTGATATTGCGGGCAGTCAGAATGCCGGGACCATACACACATCCGCTACCTGGAATCCCATTGGATAGGCCGGGAACGCGAAATCAGGTGACTCATGAGCAACGTATTTCCGCGTAACTGCAAGGCCAATCTGCCACTCGCCGTAAAGGGTGATGGTGTCTATATCATCGACAGCACCGGCAAGCAGTACATCGACGCTTCCGGTGGAGCAGCGGTGTCCTGTCTCGGGCACAGCAACGCGCGCGTTATCGACGCGATCAAGTCACAGCTCGATCGACTGGCATTTGCACACACCGGCTTTTTCAGCAGTGTGCCGGCGGAAGCGCTTGCAGAGCTGTTGATACAGCATGCTCCCGGCTCACTTGATCGCGTATACACGGTCTCGGGTGGTTCGGAAGCAGTCGAAGCGGCGATAAAGCTGGCACGGCAGTATTTCATTGAAATAGGCCAGCCCTCACGCCACCGGGTGATTGCGCGCCAACAGTCCTACCACGGCAACACGCTCGGTGCGCTCGCCGCCGGTGGCAACATGTGGCGGCGCGAACCGTTTGCACCCCTGATGATCGATACCACTCACATAGCACCCTGCTACGCCTATCGCGGTCAGCAAGATGGTGAATCGGAATTCGACTACGGGCAGCGCGTCGCCAACGAGCTTGAGGCCGAGATCCTGCGCCTCGGTGCCGACGAGGTGATGGCATTCATCGCCGAACCGGTGGTTGGCGCAACCCTCGGTGCGGTACCCCCGGTTGCAGGCTACTACCAGCGTATTCGCGAAATCTGTAACCAGTACGGCGTATTGTTGATTCTCGATGAGGTCATGTGCGGTATGGGCCGCACCGGCAGCCTGTTTGCCTGCGAGCAGGACGATATCGCCCCCGACATCATGACGATTGCCAAGGGTCTGGGTGCCGGTTACCAGGCGATCGGCGCAATGTTATGTACCGACACCATTTACCAGGCACTCGAACAGGGCTCCGGATTCTTCCAGCATGGGCATACCTATATTGGTCATCCCACCGCCTGCGCCGGCGCGCATGCAGTGTTGTCCGAAATCATCGAACAGCACCTGGTGGATCGGGTCCAACAGCAGAGTGCAAAGTTGCGCGTGGCGTTGCAGGATCGCTTTGGCGAGCATCCCAATATCGGCGATATTCGCGGCCGCGGGCTGTTCATCGGCATGGAATTTGTCAGCGACCGGGCCGACAAGACGCCCTTTCCGGCACAGCAGGGAATGCATAAAAAATTCAAAGCCGCCGCCTTCGCTACCGGCCTGATCTGCTATCCGATGGGGGGCACGATCGATGGTCGCCAGGGCGATCACGTATTATTAGCACCACCATTTATCATCGAAGACAATCACATCGAGGAGATCGTCGACAAGCTCGACCGGGCCCTCGCTACAACCCTGGCCAGCCTGTAATGCGCGATACCATCATCATGGCGGCACCCAATGGCGCCCGCAAGACAAAGGCCGATCATGCGACTTTACCGGTTTCCATCGTCGACACCGTAAGCGAGGCGGCGTTGTGTCACGCCGCGGGCGCCTCCGCCCTGCACGCGCACGTGCGCGGCAGCCAGGATGAGCATCTGCTAGATGTCGGGCTTTATCGTGAGCTATTGCAGGAAATGGCGACCCGGGTGCCGGACATGCTGGTGCAGGTAACCTCGGAAGCGGTTGGTATTTACACGCCGGCACAGCAGGTTGAATGCATCAAAGCGGTCAATCCGCAAATGGCGAGCATGGCGCTGCGTGAGATCAGCTCCGATTTCAGCGAACCCGAATACACCCGTCAATTCTTTGCATGGTGCCTGGAAAACGATGTCCACATTCAGCACATTGTTTACTCGGAGGATGAGTTACAGAAGTTCCTGGATTATCGCGACGCAGGCATCATACCCGCCAGTCACCGGTGCATCCTGTTTGTGCTGGGCCGTTACCGGGTCGACTTCCAGTCACAGGTGGACGATCTTACCCCCTTCCTGCAACACGACCTCGACGCGCTTGACTGGTTCGTCTGCGCCTTTGGTCACCAGGAACAGCAATGCGTGCTGGCCGCGATCGAAGCGGGTGGACATGCGCGAATCGGCTTCGAAAACAATCTCTACCTGCCAAACGGCGAGGTTGCCGAGAACACCGCGGCGCTGGTTACCAGCCTGGTCGACACACTTGCAGAGCGCGAATGCAGGCCCGCTTCGGGCGAGCGCGCGCGTCAGTTACTGGGGGTACGCAGCGCATAAGCCAGCAGCGCGGTTGCCAGCAGGCAAAATAATGACAGCAACAACGATATTGCCGTAAAAGACATACCCCGTTGCAGCAGGCTGCCCACCAGCGCCGGGCCGAGTGCCGACGCAAACACCATGATCGCATTGGTCAGCGATTTGATTGCCCCGAGATGTTTTGGACCGTACAACTCAGCCCACAACGCACTCAATCCGGTAAAGTAGAGCCCTGAGCTGACCCCCATCAAAAACATGTAAGGCCACACCATGAATGGGTGATCAGACAGATTGATGACCACCAACGCTAGCGCCAGTGGCAGCAGGAACAGAGGCACCACGCGACGTGCGCCGAAACGATCGATCAGGATCCCCGAGTAAATCGTGGTCACCACCGACACCCCCGAGTACAGCCAGTAGTTGCCGGTCAGCCACAGGCTGCTCCAGTTTTTGGCTACCGCGATTTCGGCCGGGAAAAAGAACAAAGCGGTACCGATCATCGAAGGCGCTATCATCGCCGGCAGAATCAGGTAGAAACGTCGCTCAGACAGCATCCCGCGGCGCGTATAGTCGGTTTTGGCGTCGGTGCCGGCAGCACGTTCGGCAAGCGCATCGACATGCGACGCATGCCGCTGAGCGTGCCCTTTTAACAACCACAACACCGGGATGATCGATGCCAGTACAACCAGCGCCACCACCTGGAAAGTATCCCGCCAGCCCATCACCGTTGCAGCGTAAAGGCCGGCCACCGGCAACATCGCCTCACCGAATGCAAAACCTATTGCCGCCAGGGCAATCGCCTTACCCCGGTCGACATCGTGATAACGCGCCATCGAGGTGATCCCGGCATGGCTGCACAGGCCCTGGCCGAAGTGGCGCAACAGGAAAATCGCAACGATCAGTATTGCCGGAGACGCTACTGATCCCATCAGCCAGCAGGCAGCAGTGAGTCCAAGCAATGCCAGCGTTGTGAACAGGCGCAGATCGATGCGGTCGATGAGCGCTCCACTCCAGTTGATCAGCAGGGCCGATGCCAGAGTGCCAAACATGTAGATGCGTCCCCAGCTACCGGCATCGAGCGCAAATTCGGCCTGAATATCGGCACCGAAAACACCGATGAAATAGGTCTGCCCGGCGCTCGACAGAAACGCGAGCATGAAACCAAAACCCAGGAATCGAGGATTGGACAGCGCAAAGCGCCAGTAATCTATCAGCATTGGTGGTGATCTATACAGACCCGGAGGGCGCAACAGTATCAGGAAACCATTGAAAATCCTACGCACCCTTGTGGCACCAGCAGATCATCCTTTGCCGCATTGATTGCAATAGCGAAACAGGCTCGAATGGCACTTACTTAAGGACGTCATTCCCGCTTTTGCGCGGTCCGGCGTATCGGGAATGACGCAATAGGTCGACTATTCGGCTTAAGTCAGTGTCATTCAGAACAGGTCTCCATATTTCATGTTGCAGCGCAGCATAAATGGGCATAGGATACTGGCATGCATTCCGACCTGTCCTCTTTTCACCACAGCGAAACCCTGGCGGACGGCCAGGTCATCGAACTGCGCGCAATTCGCCCGGGAGATCGCGACAAACTGCGCGAAGAGTTCCTCAAGCTGAGCAAGGCAACCGTACGCGATCGCTTTTTCAGCATCAAGCTTGACCTGACACCGTCCGAATTAACCTATTTCACCGAGGTGGATTTCGACCACCACCTGGCGCTTGTCGCCGAGCTGGTTTCTGGTACCACCCGCCAACCGGCAGCGGTCGGACGGCTGGTGCGTAATTCCGGGCAACCTGATCACTCGGAAATTGCCATTACCGTCACCGACTCGATGCAGGGCCATGGTATCGGCAAGATCATGCTCAGGCATCTGGCCGACTGTGCGCGTCAACTCGGTGTTCAGCACATGGATGCATCGGTAATGGCCGACAATACGCGCATGATGAAACTGATTCGCAAGTCAGGCCTGCCGTACAAATCCCAGCTGCAAGACGGTATTAATACAATCTCGGTAAGCCTCTCGGCCTGAAAATACCCGCCGTCATAAATCTATCGTGCCACCGCGTTATGCTGGCGCGCCGCCAACTCGACATATCCAGAAAACCCAGTCTGCTGCCAGCCAGCCTTTACGGGGCCAGCTGCCAGTGGACGGGCGCAATCGCTTTATAGCAAGTGCAATTCAGCTAATTTCCCTATAATGGCCGGGCCTGAATCAACGAGATAGCTATGACGCGCAAAATTGTTTATCCGGATGCCGATGCTGACTCGGTCGAGATACTGAGCGGCGAGCGACTTGCAAAACTTCAAAGCCTGGGCGAATTTATCATTTACCCCGATGCGCCAGTCGATGATGAAACCTTTATCGCGCGCCTGGCAGGTGCCAACGCCGCCATTTCGGGCTGGGGCCTAAGCAATCGAGTGCTCGCCGCATTGCCGGATCTCGAGGTCATTTCCTTTACCGGTCTCGGCGTGTCGACCTTTATCGACATCGCCGAAGCCAGGCGCCGGAATATCACCGTGACTCACACGCTGTCCGCCGCCTCGACAATTGCCGAACACTGCCTTGGCCTGATGCTCGACGCCGCACGCAACATCAGCCACCTCGACCGCGAGATTCGCAAGGGCATCTGGAACACCTCGACGCTGGGCATGGATTTACGCAATACCACCCTGGGGCTGGTGGGCTTCGGTCGTATTGCGCAAGCGCTGGTGCCGATGGCGCAGGCACTCGGTATGAAAGTTATTGCGTGGACGCGCAATCCGGATCCGCAGCGTGCGCGTGAACACGGCATTGAATTTACCGATCTCGATCGTTTGCTCACCACTAGCGACGTCGTCTCGCTACATCTGAGTTCAACGCCGCAAACCCATGGGTTATTGAACGCACAGCGATTGCAGGCGATCAAACCCGGCGCCCTGCTGATTAACACCGCGCGTTCACAGTTACTGGACGAAGCGGCGCTCGTCGACCTGCTGCGATCGGGTCACATTCGTGCCGCCGGTATCGACGTGTTCGACGACGAACCCATCGCACCCGACCATCCCTTCGTCAGCATGGACAATGTCATCATGACACCGCACGTCGCCTACAATACCCCGGGCGCCCTGGTCGAGATGTACGACACCGCGGTCGACAATCTGGTCACTTACTATGCCGGAAATCCACAGAACGTTGCCTCGGCCTGATACAAAGCTTGCAGAAATTTGCCGGATTTTGTCATTACACGCCCAACGAAACTCAGCTCAACTTCAAAGCCGTGGCGGCTAGCGGACGTAGCCGATTACCGATATGAAGTGACAGGCAGAGCCGGTGAGGACGAAAAAATGCCAGATGCCATGAGCATGCGACAGGCGGTTCATCAAATCGAGGACGTAAAAAACAACGCCACCGGTGTAGGCTAGCCCGCCTATCGTCAACCACCACAGACCGGCCTCGGGCAGGGCAGCCCGCAGGCTGGAGAAATCAAAAGTGCAGGCCCAACCCATACCAAGGAAAATCACCA
>Ga0316189_10002802_pt1 | contig 17001 bp, 7 predicted proteins | sample LowCovwburrow_MG_FD_204930 | JGI IMG/M metagenome (GOLD analysis project Ga0316189, IMG submission 204930) | Coastal sediment microbial communities from Maine, United States - Lowes Cove worm burrow | ecosystem: Environmental > Aquatic > Marine > Coastal > Sediment | place: USA: Maine...
TATTTAGCTAGATCTCTCTGCTTGGTTATCAGGTCTGTGTGGTTGTCACGTAGCCGCTCGATTAAAGATTCCATCTTGTCCCTGTGCTGGAACGGCTTATTTGACTTTCCTAATATTCTGTTGCCCTTGCTGAAAAGCGGGAAGCTGGCCGGGGTCTTGTCTCCACCTTGACTTGTTTCACTTCTTGTGGTAATATTAATAAACCTGTCATCATTAGCTAATGAGGTGTCGTTGTGAATAACAGAAAGTGCATCATCTGTGGGGCTGAGACCAAACAACCCAGGAACAAAACTTGTAGCCGTAGGTGTGGTGATCTCTCTAGGCGAACCAGGGTCAGTCTTATTTGTCCTGGATGCGATAAGACTTTTGAGGCTCATTTGTCCAGAGTTAAGGGATCTGAGAGTGGGGTTATTTACTGTACTCAAAAATGTTATTACACTAACAAGACTTTCAATGGGAGTATCAACGAGGCTGGCTATCTCACCCAAAGCCTTAACGGGAAGGTTGTCAAGGCCCATAGGGTTATCATGGAGAGCCACCTTGGGAGGAAACTTTCCAGAAACGAAGTTGTCCATCACATTAATGGGGACAAGGCCGATAACCGCATCGAGAATTTGTCCGTCATGCAATGCGGTCAACATACCAGAAGCCACAAGCCCCTTGCTTGGGATATCCAAACCGCCATATCCATGAGAAGCGAAGGGTCTACCTTTAAGGATATCGGAAACCTGTTCGGTGTCACTGGGAATGCCATTCTTTCCGGGCTTACTACTCGTGGGATCAAGACTATCTCTCCGAAGAGAACTGCTGTCAGCCATGTCAAGTGGCTCTACAATCTCGGAATACCCCCCAACGAGATTGCGAAGTTTCTTAACCGTCCCAGACCAATCGTCAGGAACATTATCTTCCGCCACTGCAACCCCTGACCCACCCTGCGCTTTCATGCCGGTGAACTTCTCAGCGGTTACTTGCTGGATCTTGGAGTAGAAGGACTTGGCGAGAGCGATGATCTCTTCCTTGCTGAACTTAATATCAGTGCTGTCGAACGACCGGCCCGGCCCGAACTCTTCGAGCAAAACATCCTTGTTGTTGTAAGTTATTGGAACAGCTTTTCCAATTCTCTCTAGTGGCCCACCGTTCTCCGCCTCTATCCACTTACCAGAATACTCCTCTGGGTTGGACAGTCTGCTCCGGTACACCAAAGTAACAGGCACTCTTTTAGCCCCAGCCTTGCGAAGTGCAACCATGCGGTGGCGGCCCTCATGCCCTACTGTTTTTAACCCTCCACTTCCGTCGTCTTCCACCAGAAGAAAAATTTCCTGTGTTTCATCAGCAAGCAGGGCTTCGTCCAGTCCGGCTACTTCCTCCTCAAATCTAGCTGTAATCTCTGGGGTGCTTGTTAGCCCAAGAAAGTCAGTAGGAGGCATCAGCGTGGCGTATGCTTTCGTATCAACTCCGTTGGAGTACCCATATTTACTGAGTAGGTCAGTGACTCTGTTTTCTGTCCACGAAGCGAACCGCATCAACTCAGAGTAAAGTATCCGGTCATCGCTCTGGGAGAACTCGCCTTTGTTGTAGATGGACTTGATCTGGTTGGGGGAGAAAACTACAATAGATTTATGCTTTGACAGTCCAGTAACGTAACCTTGTGGTGTAGGTGCACCAGAGATTCGAGCCTCATAAAAAACTGCATCATACCCGGCTTCTCTTATTAATTTTTCCGCTCTGGCCGGGGAAGTACCGTCAATAGCGCTCTGTAGGTAAACTAGTTTCTTCCCTGTTTTAGTTCCATCATTGTTATATCCATTCTGGAAAAGTTGCGGGCGGGCCTTCCCGGCCAGCGCCCAAGCCAATTCATACTCCTTACTACCTTCCTCCACAATGCTGTCAGCTTCGAGTGGGTTCTGCGCTCTTACATATGCCGCTACTACATTTGGTGTCTTGCCCTTTCGCCTTACATCTGGGTCTTCTGCGTATCTTGTAGCGAAACCCTCGTCTTCCGTTAGGTGTACGCCAAACCCAAGCTGCTCTTTTTTGTTTATGTTGGGCCGGAACGTCTCTATCTCTTTAGTAGTCCCATGATAAACCACCAAAGGATTTCCGTCTTCATCCACAACTTTACTCGAACCAAACCACGCTCGGAACTTGGGATTCTGCAAGATGTTCTTTGTGGCCTTGGATAGCATCGTGGCAACCGGCTGGGCAAAATCGAACACTCCGGCCTTTTCCGCCTTCTTGCCGTACTTGGCCAACCTTCGGACGCTTGCCTCGGCTACGGCGAATATATCAGCGTCGGTGAGGTTCCGCTTGATGCCCATACGAACGAAGAAAGCACGGATTGCGTTGGCTATTCTTGTCCATAAGGTTGTGCCTTTGGCTGCTTCTGAGGCCATGGCATAAGTTATCGTTTCTTCCAACATATCAGCTTCAGGTGTCCCAGCATCTCGGGCCTGTTGCTCTGCCGCTTGCCACGCTGGGTCGGTCTTGATCTTCTCCTTGATCCGCAACATGATATCAGGCGATCTTTTCCCGAATACCCCGGCCCATCCCTCGGCATCTCGTCTAGCATGGATTCCCTCATGGACAATCTTGCTCCACACTTCTGCGTCGGTGGCGGTGATGTTGTCGGCTACTAGGTAGGTCTTGCCGTTGTGGTAGGCTCCTTCGATTTGGCCGTCTTTGGAGTATTTGATTCCGATAGGTGCCGGGGGTGGGGGTATATTGAAAAAGCTCTCACCTATAATTTCATCGGACTTGATATCTCTCTTTATAAGGAAAGAAGAATATGTCCCAAACTGTGAGTTAAAAAACCCGTCCCACTCCATATCTGAAATTGAATCTACTGGGATTTTAAAATGGGTGACTAAAACATCACCCCCCTGTTCTCCCTCTACCTTCATAGATAGGTACGGGATTGCCTGTTTTAGGTCGTCTGGGTCAGCGAAAAAGTAGACTGCCTCATCCCTCCCATACCAACTAGCCCCTGTTATTATCCCCTTCTCTGCTATTTCTCCTGATTTGCCGGTACGGGAAACATGATACCCATCGATATGTGTTATACCCGCAGCTTTCAGGCTAGTAATTGACTCTCCCGCCATATTATAGTCAAGATCTTTGGCCAACGTAGATACTTGGTCAGAAGTAAGTATTGGTTTATGGATGTTATGCCCCTTGCTAAACTTCGCACCAACCCCCAACTTCGCCATTAACTGCTCAACGGTCTGGACAATCGTCATGTCGAGGTTCTTGAGTGCGTCTTTACCTGCTACCTGACGGGCCTTGGCGGTTAGCTCTGATACTGTTGATTTGGGGGCGGTTGATTGGGTTCCCTTAGAGTACATGGCAACCTTACCGTCTTCTTCCTTGGTCTGGATGGTGTCAAACACATCGTCAAACGCTTCTTCTACTGGTGCAAGTTCTCCTTCCAGTAAATATGGGTATCTGGACTGGTCTCGCCCGAAGTCCTTGGCCGATACGATATTGGCGAGGAAGTCGTTGTGATAACCTTCCTGCTGCATCTTGGAAATAATGTAGTTCTCAAATGCTCTGGCCGACCTTTCAATTATCCGGCTCCAATAACCTGATTTACCCTTATCAATACGGCTTGACCGTTCTGACATTGGCGAGTCGTTAAGGACTTCAACGAGATTGGCAAATGACTTTTCAACTTCCGGCCTTACCCCTTCTGGGTGTTTCGGGTCCAGTATCCATTTGTCTGATTTGTAATAACCAGAGGTCGGGTTTTGCTCCCTGCGTCTTTCCAGTTCGACCTTCGTTATCCCGTTGCCACCATAATCTGAGTGGATATACAGTTGTTCCGGTTTATATGTAATGTAGTTGTTCGCCCTGTAATCGCCTTGGTCCCCAGTAAATTCCGAAACGACCCGCATCCTTGAGAAATAATTATCTACGGCGTGGAACCATTCGTGGGCTAAACTCCCAGCCCCTTTAGTTTTGGTGAGGTTTATAACTATTGCGCCTGGTTCGTAATGGGCGGAAGCGGCACCATGCCCACGGGAACCCAAACCAAGGCCCAACGACCCATTGAGTGATATGGCTTTCGTTGGTACTCCAAGGATGGTGGCTAAATCGGTAAGGCCATCAAAAGTATCGTTAAGTATTCCTTGGCGAGACTTTGCGTCGGCACCTTGTTTAACCCATTTGCCAAACTCTACACCCCTGAAACCAAAGGCTTCCATGAACATCTCAGGTGTAGCGTCTTTCCCTTTCCGGTGGTCAGCTCCTACTCTGGGGCGATTATCTTTACCACGGACATCAGACTTCTTTACGTTGTCCCGTTCCTTGATAGCATCCCAAGCCTGCACCAGCTCATTATGGTTTTCTTTTATAAACTTAAAGGCTTCCTTGGAATCGGTGAAACTTTTAAGCTCCCGATATAAAGAGTCACCCTTCTTGTTGATGCGGAAAACACCACGGGAACCACGAACTTCAAACTTCATTTGGGGAGTTGATGAACCGGACTCGGCAGATAAGATGTCTTGTATCTCTGGGATAGCGTCTTCTACATTGGCTGCCAGAAATTCTTTTGACCTGTTATCGTATTTAACAGTGAGATACGGAGAAGGGACTTTCTCGCTCCCTTTAAAGCTGTATGCGCCAGGGTAAAAGCCGACTCTCCCTATTCTGCCCCATTGTTCACGGTCGATAGATTGGAGTATTTGAACCTTGGCGGCAAGGCTCCGAAGTGGGCCTATGCCCCGTAACCGCTCCGCAAACCCCTCTTGACCCAACCTCTCGGCATGAACCATTAATTCCCGCATTGCGTTTACGGACTTAACCCAGTTTTTAACCTTGTAGCCTTTTCGGGGCTTAGTGGGTATTTCCGCTCTTAACGCTGTGGCTATGGCTGCAAGAGTTTTGTCATCGATTGCGTCGATCTCTTTCTTTGGCCATATTTTACTCAAGGGCAAGGAAGACATCTCTTCGTCGGTAATTTCCTTGTGGATAGACGGGACCATATCTTTTCTGGCCCCGCCGATCTTCTCGCCAAAGTCCTCGATATTGCCTTTAGGTGGTGGTTCAAATTGGTTCTTTGTGTTGTCTTTGGTCTCAGGTCGCTTGCGGGTCTGTGGTGCGGGAGATTCTGGACGAGCTGTAGCCTTTAGGTCTGTGATGAATACTGGTGTAAGTGCGCCACCCTTAATCATGCTACGATATCGGTATTTACCATCTGGAGAAACGAGAATATCTTTATAATCACGGTGGGTTTTGGCCCATTCTGCTTTTGTTATTGGTTCATATCCAGCATTAGGGTCGTTGACGATTGGCAGAGACTTTTCTTTTTCTTTCAGCTTGTTCTCGAAATTGACAGTCTTTTGTTTTTTAACAGCTCGGCCCTGAGAGGTTATGTCGCCTCTGTCGTAGGCATCGGCCATAGCTTCTAGCCTGTCCATTTCTTTCTTGGCATCTACTGACTTGACCGCTTTGGACACGGAAGTGTCGATAGCTTTATTTCTACTAGCCATACTCCCCCGTCCAAAACCTACGCCAAGCGGGAAGTTTTCTGCCATTGCCTTTTCTTTTTGCGACGGGGTGGACAATGCCTCGTATTTCTTCCTTGCGGCATCTGCCTTGCTTCGGTATGGGTTGTATGGTTTACCCTCGGACGGCGCAGTTACTTCTGCGGGTACTTCGCCTTGGCCCTGCTCTTTCGCCTTGGCAACGTCTTCAGCTTCGCGCAAGGCTATCTCTCTGTCAATCTCGGCTGATTTCTTTTCATCTGCTAAAAGTTTGGCCGCCTTCTGTTTCTCCTGAAGTTGTGCAAGGGTATCTTTCTCAAACTGTCTGGCTTCAACATCCTCTTTCTCTTGAGCCCATTTCTGTTCTCTTTGGTCGGCCTGTTTCTGTTCGGTATCTATCTTTTCTTGGGCCTGCGCCTCTATCGTTCCCGGTGCAAACGCTTCCTCAAGGTCTTCCTTCAATTCTTCGCGGACTAAAGGCCCGAATGTTTCGTCTAGTTCAAGTCTCCTGGCATCTCTCTGTGCGTCGGTCATCTCCCCGTAATCTATGCCGTTGTAGTCAGATTCTTTAGCTTCGGTAAAGATGGGGTCTTCGGCCTCTAGTTCTTCGGTCGGGGCAAATCCGTCTGTGGTATTGAGGCTTGCGGCTACCTCGTCAAGTGGTTGCCATGTGTCGTCAACCGGAGAAAGATCTTCTGTTGTCTCTATTTGCCCTGGCTCTGCACCTGTTGATATAAATATTGGTAGGTTGTTGTCGATCATTGGCTGGTGTGCTGTGAGCCATTTTTCAGCGTTGTCAGTGCCGCCTTTCTCTTTTATTGCTTCGTAGACTACACCCGCAAGTTCCTGTCTCTTTTGTCTGGAGGTATCAGGGTGCGCCAATAGAGCTGAAAGTTCGTCCATCTTCGTGCGGTTCTGCTTGGCTGGCATTGATGCAAGAACAGTAGCACCGCCTATGCCGGGGATAGCGCCAGCCGCCGCCGACTCCAAGATCGCCCATGTATCGTCTGAAGTCCATTCTTTATCGTCGTAGTTTACGAACTGGTTGGTGATTGCTAAAAGTTCCTGAAATGACTCTTGCAGCATTTCAGGTGGTGTGTTGCTTAATGCGTGTTTAAACCATCTTGATACATAAGGTAGTTTGCCTTGCTCTAATGCTCGCCCTACTTTCTTTGCTGCCGCTGATCCGTAAAGGTTGTCAATTATTTTTATATTGCCGCCAAACAATTCTGCTGCCCCTGCCAACAGACCTAACGACGCGGCTGAATATGGGTTTGCCTTATCAATCCCCCGCTTATCTGCGTCTTCGCCAAACATACCACCGGCTTCCATCTGGGCTGTTGTCAGGACTACTCCTACTTTTGAACCAATGCGCTTGGCCGCTGTTTTAATTGCCGCCTCTCGTCCTTTTGCGATTGCCACGCCCTTTAGTTTTTTCTCTACATAGTTTTCTAGTAATGATCTTGTAAACTTTTTAGCGGCTGTTTTACCAAGGAACCCGGCGCCGCCACCCACTAATGTCCCTGGGCCTGGTGCTGCTGCGGTTCCGGCTAGTGCCCCTGCCCCAGCTCCTATCACCGCCTCTACCATTGTAGGTGCTAAAGCTCCTGCCTGGTATTGCACCCAATCGACTACCCCGCCTATAGATGGGTTGTCCCATATTTCTTTGAGGTTTTGTTTCGGCGGAGATTGCGCTGCTTCTGCCGTGTTACGGTCGTAAACTTCCATCCCGTATTTAGCCAAGGACTGGCCCAATGTGTCTGCCCCTAAGTCGTCAAGGACAACGCCCAATAATGCTGTTGCTCCTCCGGCCATAGCTTGGACATTATCAATACCTGCCGATATACCGGCGAAGAAGTCGCTCCCGTCAGTTCTCGGTTGTGCGTTTATTGGCCGTTGCCCTTCTAGCCCGAAATCTTGGGTGCCGTAATCTTGCCGTTCATATGCAGGTTGTTCTTGTTGTACGGGTATAACCTCTTCCGCTGGGGGGATAGCCCATACCGGCACTGTTACTTCTTCTTCAGGAACACCGCCGTAAGAAGGCAACGGTTCTGGCGCTGGCGGTGTCTGCTCTGGCCCCATTTCTGGGGTATAGTCTTCTTCGCCGTATATAAATTCGTTTGAGAGCCAATCTACCATTTTGTTGCCCCTTTTTTAATTACATCTCGCCTGATAGCTGGTCTTTATACATAGATAGTGCTGCGTCTACATCGGCTTTGGTTACTGGCCCTAGTTTTGTTAATGCCCTGCCAATATTTCGTTTCTGCCCTTCTGAGAAGTCACGGCCAGCTTTAATGTCTTTTTCTGCCCTTCTGAGGATTGCCCTGATATTGTTCCAAGCTGCCTTTGATAGAGAGTTGCCTTCTTTGGTCTTTGCGTTAACAGCGCCGATCAAAGACTTCCAGTTACTTGCCACCTTTTTTACTTCAGGTGGTAGATCGGGTCTTGGCTCACCTTCTCTCATTACTTTGGCCTCTGCCGATTTAGCCTGTTCCACTGGTTTATTGGCTATCTTGGTCTTGTTCTCTGACATACTGTCGGCAAACTCTCTGGAGCTTTTGGCTTTTGGTGCTAATATCTCGCTTATCTTGTTACCGTCTTTCCCGATAAGGTCAAGTTCATCGGCAAGACCTACCATGATTTCCTCGACAGTGAAATCTTTCCCTTGCGACGACGCTTCGTACTGGATGTTTGTGGCGATATCTTCAAGTTCGGTGAACTTCTCGTCGCCGTATATGCCCTTATCAGGATATGATTTAGCTTTACTTTTTAGCATATCAACGTCAGGGCCAGCTTGATCGGCCCAAAGTTTAGCTATTTCATTCGGGGTTTGTACTGGTTCTATCTGTTTATCCGTGAAGTAGCCCATGTGTTTTCCCGGCTCCTTCTGGCCTTCTTCAGTGGTAGTAGCTGTTGCTGGTATCGGTTTCTCGTCAGTGTTTATAACCATTGTTGCTTCGCCTGAATCGACCTTTGCTTTGGCTTCTTCCGGGGACATGGAATAGAACTTACCGTCACTGGCCTTTACAACCTGGGTGTTGACCGCAACGTCAGGGGGGGTAGTTGGTTGCTTGGCCAAGGGTGTGTTGCTGCCCCTTGGTTTTACCTCAACGTGTTTGCCTGTCATTATTGTTGCCCAGTGCGCCCTTTGTTTAGGGGTCCAGCCCTTCATCCTCCCGGCTACCTCTCGAACGACATTTTCTGCCGTTTCCTTGTCGCCCCAAGTGAGGACATCTTTAACGTAGTCTGATAATATTGAGATGTTGTTGTATGACGTGTCGGGGATTGCAAAGTACCCGGTCTGTTCCGTATCTGGTTCGTCTGGGCTAAACCAGTTGGTTTCTCCCTTAGTAACTTTTGTGACCTTAATCAAGTCTCCAAAGTTTGGATCGCCAGCTTCGGCCATCGTCCGTTTTATACGCCTAACGTCTGTGGGGTCTATGATCCTTGCGTTCTTGCCGTTATAAAATGTCCCGGTCTGCCTATCGTATGAGTCGCCGCTAAATTCTTTCTCAAGAGTGCCCCTGGCCTTTAATGACATTTTTAGTTTAGCTTCTGCATCTTTAGCAGCTTTGGCCCTCTGGCCTTTAGCGTTAGCTTGTTTTGCTTTAGCCTTGGCGTTCTTAATAGCGATATACTCTTTTGCTTTGGCTTTGAAATTGCCCATGTAGTAATCTACTTGTTGCTTCATTTTGTTTTTCTTGGTAGATGTCTCTCGCCAGATATCAGCCCTTTTCTTCCGCCATGCCAAGTTCCAATGGTCTTTTTCTTGGGGTGTCATTCTTCCCCAATCGTTCCAGCCGATCTGCCCGTTGAAAGTCTCGTAGAAGAAGTTTTTTATATCGTCGCTATTGGCGTATCGGTCTAGCTCTGCTTGTTCGTCTATCTCGTCAGGGTTCCCGCCTATTCTACGGAATACCTCTTGCCTAAACGATTCTGGGTCTTCCCATTTTGCATCTTCGAGAGGGTCTGTGTTGTGACCGATCATCTCCGTTTTGCTGTAGAACGGCTTACCCTCAGTTTGCATCTGCCCTGGGGCTATTGGTGTTTCGTCAACCATTTCCCATGGGCGGGTGTCGTCGGCTTCTTGCTGTATGTTTGTGAAGAAAAGAGGGTCGCTTCTCATGTTATATTCTCCTCGATCCAGGTCCCATTGAAGGTGCGCCCGTGTGCCATTGACCAGAGGTGTCATAATAACCCACAGCATTGCCCCCGCTAGATGTGGAGGTGTCCGACCCTGGCGGAGTGGTTGAGTTGGGGTTGTATTGACTGCTGTTTGAGCTTTCGGTTGTTCCTGACCCGGTGGTATTGGATTGGCTTGAAGTCTCACCAGACGACTCATGCTCGGTTGTGCTGGCCCCCTCGGTCATGGATTCACTTGTCGATGCACCAGTGTTAGAGGTAGTCCCTTCCGTGGTCTGTACCCCTGACCGCTGCCAATCAGTTAGCATGGCGTTGAAGTTCTGTAGGTTTGCTGCTTCTTCTGCTCTAAAGTTGGTCATTGCCGTGTTCCACAATGAGCTGTATTCTTGGTTGTATTGGCCTAATGCAGATGAGTATGCCCCTCTAGCTACATTTTCAAGCCCTTGGCCGAACCCAGCTAGAGCGTCCCGCATTACCATCCGCTTGGCATTAGGGTTGTCGTATGCTTCGTTGGCTGCGCTCCTGACCTCGTTCCTCAAACCCCTTACACCTGGGGCCTGGAACCTTTGAGCTAGTGCTGCTATCCTTTGCTCGTCAAACTTGGGGGCTGAGAATTTTTCGGCTTTGGCTATAGGAAGTGGCTTCGTGGCCGACCAAGAACTGGTTGACTTTGAGCTACCCATGCTAGAGCTAGTCGAAGATCCAGATTGTTTAGATGTGTTTGTGCTACTCGAAGTACCCCTTGATGAACTAGTTCCAGACCCGGTCATTGCTGATTGTGTTGTGCTTGACCCAGAAGACTCCCCACTCCGGGAAGTGCCGCTATCGCCAGAGTAACTGCCACCAGCCGCCCCTCCTGTAGGCTGGACATATGTGCTAGAAATAGCCTCGCCGCCCGGTCTTGTTTCCCATGTTGGCTGTTGTCCGTATTCTGACTTTCTATTTAGCAATGCCATTGTCTAACTCCCATGTTATCCTTTTGATATTCTACACTATTTTACCTTACTGCGAAATAATTATCACACTCAATACACATGCCAGTCCGCACTAATCCTTTCCTGATAGCCGCTGATCCGCAAACACCTTCTAGCAATATCTTGCCCCCGCACTCACATCGCATCTCGGTTATGTATGATTCACCTGGTCGTAATATCTTGTTTGGTGATGGTGCCTTTTTAACTCTTTTTGGTTTTGACCCTTTCTTCCGCCTGGTGGGGTGTGGGACTGGGTCAATAGACGGCATCCCCTCTTTGTTTATATCCGCAAGGTTCTCAAGTGTTATGCTGTTTGAAGACATGACAATCATAACTCGTTCTGCTATTCTTAAATCTCTTCCTGTAAACCCATCCAATTTGCCCATTAACATACCCATTCATATACTGTTTTGGTCGTAACCAGATACCGGTAATGGTCGAACGGTAGTGATGCCGTGTATTTGAAACACAAAACACCATATACCCCGTCGTAATTACGTAGCGTGTCGTAGAATGCAAATGAGCCGTTTGCTATTTCGACTGATAAACCACTAGGCGGCGGGTATGACCCGCAGCCAGTTGACCCAGAAGTTTGACCAGATACAGCCTCAAACACCTTATACCGGCCGTACACTCCCTCGAAGGTGTATTTGTCGGGGTTGCCTGGGATCTTTGATTCGGTGCGGCCCTCGGCGTCTCCGGTAGCATACCCCTCGAACCCAACACCGGAACCTAGGAAAGACCAACTGCCAGAAGAGACGCACCTAACATAGCCTGACGCATTTGGGCAACTGCCCCCCAACGCTATCACAGTTATAGTGGCCGACCCACAGGCTGTTGCGCTGGCTATGAGTGTGTTTGTTAACCCAGAGGTTTGTTCTGCTGCCATTGAGAACCCGAACCCGGCTGCGTACCAATAGTACGGGCCAGATCCGGTGGTATCTATGATTGCTACGGCTGCACCTCCACTCTGGGTTACTGTGGTGTCACTGTTTGGGTCCCATGATAGGTCGCATATTGGGTCGCAACTAGCACTTACCTCTAAGATGCAAGGATCGTACTCTTGGTCTGGGGATGTTATGAACGGGCATATGCTCCATAGCGGTTGCCTGAATACCACCCGAACCGTTTTGCCGCCGTCCACGTTTGCAGTAAATACTATGTCGCTTCTTCGCCCTCTATTAACAAAACTAGAATCTAGGCTACTGCCTATCGGGACGTTTGATTCTTGCACATATACTGCCGTTGATTCGTCTGACTGTGCTGACCCTAACTGGAAGAAGAAATCTACTTGGGTACACCGGCTGTTCCAAGAATATCCTAGATAATTATTTTCTATGGTACAGTAATCAATACAAGAACCAGACTCGCCACTATCCCCGCCTGACCCTGCTGGCGTTGAACTCCACCCTGGCGGTGAAGATCCCGCCCCTCCGCCGCTACCTCCGCCAAACTCTCCACCTTCGCCTGGGTTTGGGTCGCCGTACCCTCCTACTATTACATATGGGTCTTGTGGAGATGGTACTTCTGGATAATAGAACCCTGTGCTAGGTGGGATTATTGGTTCATACGTGGTGAGGTCAATGAAGTGTTCCATTTCGACAAACTCGTCACCGCGATATGGTTTCTTGAACTCAGAATGTTGTAGATATTGGCCGATGGACCTGTCCATTAGAGTTTGCGTGTTTCGGCCCATCAACGCACGGTATGTACCACCTCCGTCTGCGCCCCTGAGATATTCGAGATAATCTAAATCGCCATCGTCTTTGCCGACCATGTACGGTTTCCGGCCATAATCACCGTTTACTATCTCTTCCTGTCCTGGGATGTTTGTCTTTGCCATCTTTTACCCAAAACCCTTCTTTATTTAATGGTGGTTCGTCGGCTATTTTCACACAGTCAAAATACTTTTCGCTGTTCTTTACTGGCCTTTTTACATTCCCTTCCATATGTCTAACCCCAAACCTATATCATAAAGGTTTATCTCTTGACTAAGGGTGCTGTTCTGCATCCTTATCGTTAAACTATGACCTTTGAAGTCAAGGTAGAACCTGTGTCTTCGTGCTACATCTCCGGTTATCTCTGCCGTCATTGCAATGTCCTTTGATGCTTGCAATACGCCGTTTTTATAAAATGATAGTGCTAGGTTCCCTGCTGCCTGGGCTTTCAACCTAATTGCCATTTCGTCTAGCAGGACATATTCCCCATCTACATTGATTTCCATATCGATATACGAGTCAATAGCTGTTTCTACTGCCCCGTTATAGTCGTTTGTGCCATGGTTCAACCTGTAGATAAAGCCATCGTTGTCGCCTCCGCCAACCTGCACTGACGCTATATTAGATTCTGCTGCGGTTGGGTCCGCTGATATTTCTGCCATACATAGCAAGTTCTGGGCTGGGGTATCGAAAGACCATGATTTATCGATTAGATCAAAAACAGGGAATGTATTAGGCGAAGAGGCCAGAACCTTGTACCCTTCACCGGAAGTCATTATGTCTGAGTTGATCGAAAGCGTCGAGTCGCTATCTATAGCCGTTACAAGCGCCGTAGTGTCGTCAGTAGTGTTATATATCTGGTCGCCTACACACGTTCCGTCTGTAGTAAATGCCGCCTCTGTATCGACTAGTTTGTCTGCTGTTGTTGATGTGGTGATGCTTGTTGTCCTCGGTACTCCGGTTACAAGCCCGATTCGCACCACACCCTCAGAAGAGTCGTAACTGAGCCACATTTTATCTTTGTGGTTGATGTTGATACATTCGTCGTTTTTGGGGTCGAAATAGTTCTGGATATCATCTGAAATTATTGATATCGTCCGGCCATCTGTAGCGCAGACACCATACCTTGACAAGAAAAAAGCTATTGTTTTAAGCCGTTCTTCTGTTCGTGTGCTTGTTATCACACCGTCAACTACAGCGACGGTCTTGGCGTTCATTGTACCTATCTTTGATGATAAGACTAATTTGCCAAACGTGGCTGGGGTATAACCCTCGAAGATGGTCACGCAACCACCTTCATGCCCTATTTCCTCTTGCCATACCATAAGCTCATTAACGAACTTGGCTTTCGCTTTGATTGGGTTGTAGCGACCGTCTCCAGCTACTAATATGCCGTAATCTCTGCCATTTAACATCATTGGCCGTCCACGTTTAGCTACGTAGATGTTTGGCCCATACAAGTTTGACGAGTAACAGGCTCTATCCTTCCAAGCACAGTTGGTGAAACCTGCTTTGCCGAAATCTTGGATGTCAAAATATGGCATACAGCTTACAGCGATAATTACATCATCTCCCATTGTTGCGCTTGTTGACAACGCATACCAATATGCTTGGTATCTTGACGTGTTGAACTCTCTGGGGTGTGCATCCTGTCGTGGGAATGTTATCCACCCTGGGTTCTCGAACCCACTGGTCCCGTCAGCGAACGCTCCGGCTGTGACCCATTGAGTCCCGTCCCAATACCAAACGGCGTTTGTATTCGCTGCCCCAAGATTAGGCGTGGTTCCAGGGTCTATATATAACCCCTCTATTTTATCTGGAGAGGCTATATATATGAAAGTCGATGGTGAAGAACTTAAATCAACGGCTTGTGAACCATAAGTGTAGTATGACCCTGTCGCTGCCGTATATACTTGAACCTCAATGGCTGGGACAGGTTCAGCGTCCCAGATATTCCTTAACGGTTGGAACCCGCTATCGTCAAATGTGACGGATGAAACTTCTACCTCAGCGTCTAATTGTGCTGAAACCCTTATTTGGTACCAGAAACCATTCGCCCCATATTGGTATCTCTCTTCTTCTGCTGTTCCTGGTGATGTCCACGTCATTGCCCCGCCAGACGTAGCAAGGGTGGCTCCCCCGCTCGCTGTTCCGTCCGAGAAATCCGAGGTTGCTGCCCATGCTGAACCGTTCCAATAGTACATCGATGATACAGAGGCATTACCGTTAGCCGCACCTATTACCCACGTTAAAGAGTTGCACGGGACTTTTGACATTATGAAAATACATTCAAAGTTAGCATATGTGTCTAGTCCGTCTAAAACAGCTACTCTGGCAGTATTGCTTTTATCTCTTATTTGGTCGGTGTAATCTCTGCCGTTGTCGGGGATCGGGCCTGGTGCTGCTGCCCCGTCAAATACAACGAACTTCTCAATTAAAGACCCTGGGCCACAATACACCTGGTGCTGGTCAACTCCGTTACTGTAAACAAGATGATCTTTTACATTTGAGTATGACGCTGGGATTGTGCCGCTGCCGCCTGTGTGGGATGAAGCCCCAAAAGCCCCGGAATATTGGTCTGGTATTTTAACATTGTCCGTGTCTTGGACCCATAGGTCGTCTGTGCTTGTCTGGGCAAATAGTTTCTGGAAGGCGCCTCGAACCGATTTGTACTGGTACAGGGTGACAATAGCTGGTGCGCCTGTGAGTGTTGTTGTGTGAAGTTGCGATAGCCCCTTTCTCTGTCGGATACCTGGATGGTCGCCCCTTACGTTCTGTGCCCAGCTAAACGAGCCTAAAGGTAGTTGGGTCTTGTCCCTTTCGGTTATGCAACCACCGGCCAAAGGGTATGCTTTGCTATCGCTTATCTTTGATAACATAATTAATCGTCCAAAAAGTCTTCAAAGGTTTCTTCAACAGGGACATCAGCGTCAAGGTCGCTGTAGTTGATAAGTAACGCTGACATCTGGTCTACATATGCCTGGTATGTTTCAGAGGCGTTTCTGATCTGTGATAGTGGGTATTCTTCACGAACCAACATAGTCGCCCTACGTTGGATTAGGTGCATGAACATTTCCGGTATTTCTGGGACTAGGCCATACCAGTCGTCGGCTACTGGTGTTCCGGTTATGGTGGCTGTCTGGGTTGACGCTACATAGTCGGTGATGGTGTCTGATTCTTCCTGGGTGACATTCTCTATCTCAAAACCGTTGTAGTAATCGTCGGTCTTTTTTGCTGTTGCGGCCATCACAAGTGCAGCCGCACCGCTACCAGCTACCGCTTGGCCTATTTCAAGGTTCCGGCACTTCTTCTTGTAGTACAGGGTGTACGCCGTTGTTACGTTGTTTTTGTTGATTACTAGAGTGTTCCCGTTTCGATAATACTCTCGCTCAGCCCCGGTTGAACCTGTTAGTTTGCGGTTAGTCCAGCCTACAGGGAAGATGTTTCGGCCAATCTCATTTCTAAACTCTACTAATGCCCCGAAATCACCTGGAAGCGTATAGACTGAATTAACTCCGGTAAGTGTCGCTGTCCCCATAAAGTAATGAGGTAGCCGCTGGGATAGAAACGAGTATATCTCCCTGTGCGCCTCGTTTATCTTGTCTAGCAGGTAATCGTTTTTATAGCGCCCGGTTGTGTCTGTGCCTTGGACATATGCGTCTGAAAACTCGTTTAAAGAGTGCCGAACGCTGGCAAGGATTGAATAACAGTTATATTGTTGCACTATCTACCCCTTACCAGCGTGTGCCTGGTGGTTATATTGTTAATGCGTTGCCGGTCAGGTATGTGTACCTTTCACGGAGCTTGGTCTTCAGGTGTTCTGGCCACGCGGCTATTGTCGGCCTGTCCTGTTCGACAAAATTCTTCAAAGATTTGGTGTTGAGCCGCATGAACTTGGAGATAATGGCCTCTTCCTCTAACTCCTTGTTTGTCGGTAGTTCTGCGCCTCCGTCCTTGTTGTTGAGCAAAGATTCTACCTGCTTGCCTAGTCTGTTGACCATATCCAACAGTTCTTTGTTCTGCTGTTCAAGTTCGTTTTTTTCAACCTGCGATTTATCTACCACCCTATATGGTGCGATAAGCTCAAGGCCAAGCTCTTTGGCATATAGGGCAATCTGTTCAGGTGGTTTGACGTACGGGGTTTTGTTGTTGGCCCGTGATTCGTTGTCCTGGTTGTATCGCTCAACCTGCATTGTCTTAAACTTGATGTTTGCTTTAATTCCTGCTTGGCATTTCTCATGTTCGATGGTGACGTTTGTATCTGTCTTGCTCTTCCTTGTGTCGTCGCCGTAGTTAAGTGATACAAGACCTCTTGCCGTGTACTCGTTAAGGATATGCTTTGCCGTTGCATCTGATACCTGCATAACGTGTCCTGGCGGGAACGGAAATGTTCTGCCGCCGTGCATTGGTTCCATTAACTCGTTTGTGGGGTTCTTGATAATTCCTTCCATGGTTCAGTCCTCCGCTACACCGTCTGTTTCTTGCACAGGCCAATATAGCAACTGGTTTAAAATACTTTGCCTTTAACCTTCGGAGCCATTCTCCGAACGTGTCTGCCAACTTTACCGCTGGCGTTCCCGTGGGTTTGGGCAAAGCTACGGGCTAACTGGTACTTATCATCTGCCGTGCGTTCTCTGATCTCGTCGTGTACTTGCTTTTTCCGCCTGGCTCTGAAGTCTTCCATAT
>Ga0316189_10002804_pt1 | contig 16997 bp, 13 predicted proteins | sample LowCovwburrow_MG_FD_204930 | JGI IMG/M metagenome (GOLD analysis project Ga0316189, IMG submission 204930) | Coastal sediment microbial communities from Maine, United States - Lowes Cove worm burrow | ecosystem: Environmental > Aquatic > Marine > Coastal > Sediment | place: USA: Maine...
ATTTAGCTAAGCCTGTTCAACACTAAAGACGAACTCCTCGCCCGACGGCGATTCCGGCCGGACGAGTATCTTAACCAAACAGCAGGCGGCTATCCGCTGTTGCAGCCAAAACAACCTGTTCAGCTAGAGATAGTGCTACGAGACCCCGGCGAAGAGGCCACCGGTTTCAAATTCGATTTTTTCTGAACGCCAGCTATCCACTGCGCATGTCCACAGGCCTAAGCGCTTGAGTTTGCAACTGCTCGCCTACCCGTCACTCTGTCGGCACGATATCTAGCTTAGATAAATCTCGAATTCGGGCTTTGACTGCCACCGATTTCATCGTAATATGCGGAGCTTTCCCCTTGCCTATTTAAGAAGCCACAATCTAGTCCGCAACATGCGAATCGGCCCTTATCAGCTGAACAACAACCTTCTGGTTGCCCCCATGGCAGGGGTTACCGATCGTCCGTTTCGACAGTTGTGCCGGCGACTCGGGGCTGGCATGGCCGTGTCCGAGATGGTCTCGTCCAACTCGGCTCTCTGGGGTAATCCGAAAACCGTACGCCGTCTCGACTTCGAAGGAGAGCTCGGACCGGTCGCGGTACAGATTCTGGGGGCAGACCCCAGCCGCATGGCAGAGGCGGCTCGCGTCAACGCCGGGCGCGGCGCTCAGATCGTGGATATCAACATGGGCTGCCCGGCGAAAAAGGTCTGCCGGGTAGACGCAGGGTCCGCCCTGCTGCGCAATGAATCCCTGGTGGGTAAAATAGTTCAGGCGGTGGTCCGGGCGGTGGAGGTTCCGGTGACCTTGAAGATTCGCACCGGTTGGGACCGGGACAATCGTAACGGTGTGCGTATCGCCCAGATTGGAGAGTCGGAGGGAATTCAGGCCCTGGCGGTGCATGGGCGCACCCGAAGCTGTGGGTTTTCGGGCTCGGCAGAATACAACACGATCCGGGAGATCAAGCAGACGGTTTCCATACCAGTTATTGCAAACGGTGATATCGACAGTCCGGAAAAGGCCCAGCAAGTGCTGCAACAGACTGGAGCTGACGGGCTGATGATCGGGCGCGCAGCCCAGGGGCGCCCCTGGATCTTTCGTGACATTGCCCACTACCTCGATACCGGCGAGCGACTGCCAGATCCCGGTCCCCGCTGGATCCGCGATTTGCTGATCGAGCACCTGGAGAACCTCTACCGCTTCTACGGCGAATATCAGGGTTTGAGGGTTGCGCGCAAACACATCGCCTGGTACAGCAAGACCCAACCCGGCGGAAGTCTGTTTAGAAAAAGTATTAATAAAATCGAGACCAGCGGAGAGCAACTCGCCCTGATTCGCGAGTTTTTCGACCAACTGGCCCACACGAAGGAACTGGCAGCATGACAATGGAAGCCCTTCCGGCACCAGATGAGAGCCAGGTGCGTTTCTCCTTGACTAAAAACAAGAAGCGGGAACCTCTGCGCGAATGTGTACGTGATGCCCTTGGCAGTTACTTCAAGCAGCTTGACGGACATGCCGCGTCGGATCTTTACCAACTGGTGCTGGCCGAGGTGGAACCGCCGTTATTGGAAACGGTGATGCAGCATGCCCAGGGGAATCAGACCCGGGCAGCTGCCATCCTTGGCATCAGCCGCAGTACCCTGCGAAAGAAACTGGCTATCTACCATCTGGATTGACTGCATCGAGAGCGGTCATCAATCAGTCAACCCAGCACTGGCGATTAACCATCCGGTTACAATCCTAACGAGCAGCAGAGACAAAACCATGCCAACCATCAAAAAAGCCCTGATCAGCGTGTCCGACAAGAAAGGCATCGTTGAATTTGCCCGTTCCCTTCAGCAACGAGGTGTGGAAATCCTCTCCACCGGCGGTACCGCCCGTCTTCTGACCGAGCACAATATCCCGGTGATCGAAGTCTCTGAGCATACCGGCTTTCCAGAAATGATGGATGGCCGGGTCAAGACCCTGCACCCCAAGATTCATGGCGGTATTCTCGGTCGCCGCGGTCTCGACGATCTGGTGATGAAAGAGAATGGTATCGAGCCGATCGACATGATCGTGGTCAATCTCTACCCGTTTGAACAGACGGTGGCCGACCCCGACTGCGATCTGAGTACAGCGATCGAGAATATCGATATCGGCGGCCCCACCATGCTGCGCGCGGCTGCCAAAAACCACGTTGATGTCAGCGTGGTGGTGGATGCATCGGATTACGAGAGAATACTGGCGGAGATGGATCAACACAGCGGTGCCATTTCGGCGGCGAGCCGTTTCGATCTGGCTGTCAAGGCATTCGAGCACACCTCCAATTACGACGGAGCCATTGCCAACTACCTGGGCGCCCGTCTGGAAATCCAGCCCACCGACTTTCCACGCACCATTAATCTGCAGTTCCGACAGACCCAGACGATGCGCTACGGGGAGAACCCCCATCAGAAGGCGGCCTTTTTCACCGAACGGGATCAGCCCGAGGTGTGCATTGCAACGGCCCGGCAATTACAGGGAAAGGAACTCTCCTACAACAATATCGCCGACAGTGACGCGGCCTTGGAGTGCGTAAAACAGTTCAGCGAGGCGCCCACCTGCGTTATCGTCAAACACGCCAACCCCTGCGGCGTGGCCACCGGCGGCGACCTGAAAGAGGCCTATGACCGCGCCTACAGCACCGACCCGGAATCGGCCTTCGGAGGCATCATCGCCTTCAATCAGGAACTTGACGGCGCGACCGCCGAGGCCATCGTCGCCCGGCAGTTCGTCGAGGTAATCATCGCCCCTCAAGTCTCCGAAAAGGCGCTGGAGGCGATCCGAGCGAAAAAGAACCTGCGCCTTCTGGAGTGCGGCGAGTGGACCTCGGAGGTAATCCACCGCCTCGACTTCAAACGGGTAAACGGCGGTCTGCTGGTGCAGGATGCCGATCTGCAGCTTTCCACGGAACGCCGTGTGGTAACCGAACGCGCCCCCAGCGAAAAGGAGATGAATGACCTGCTTTTCACCTGGCGGGTAGCCAAGTTCGTAAAATCCAATGCCATCGTCTACGGCCGCGATGCAATGACCATCGGTGTCGGCGCAGGCCAGATGAGTCGAGTAAACTCGGCCCGTATCGCCGGCATCAAGGCAGAACAGGCGGGGCTGACGGTCCCTGGATCGGTGATGGCATCCGACGCCTTCTTCCCATTCCGGGACGGCCTGGACAACGCCGCGGCGGCGGGTATCAGAGCGGTGATCCAGCCTGGCGGCTCGATGCGCGATGAAGAGGTGATCGCTGCGGCCAACGAACATGATATCGCCATGGTATTTACCGGCATGCGCCACTTCAGGCACTGATGGGGCAATTGGCTGAGCAGGAATTTGGGTGATAACGGGAACTTTGGCATGAACATCCTCATTATCGGCGGCGGCGGACGCGAACACGCCCTGGCCTGGAAGGCCGCCCAGTCGCCCCTGGCAGACCGGGTCTTCGTTGCGCCGGGCAATGCGGGCACCGGCCGTGAACCGAAACTGGAAAACATCCCTCTCGAAATCGATGACGTAGAGGGCCTGATCTCCTTCGCTAGCAGCAATCAGGTCGGCCTGACCATCGTCGGGCCCGAAGCCCCGCTTGTCATCGGGCTGGTGGATGCCTTTGCCGCTGCGGGGTTGAAATGTTTCGGCCCGTCGAAACAGGCGGCTCAACTGGAAGGCTCCAAGGCGTTCACCAAAGACTTCCTCGCCCGCCACCAGATCCCTTCGGCGGCCTATGGGGTTTTTAGCGATCAGGAGGAGGCCCTCGCCTACCTCCAGAAAGCAGGGGCACCGATCGTGATCAAGGCCGATGGGCTGGCGGCCGGAAAAGGCGTCATCCTTGCGCGGGAGCAGGAAACCGCGGAACAGGCAGTGAAAGATATGCTCTCTGGCAATCGTTTTGGAGAGGCCGGTCACCGGGTAGTCATCGAAGAGTTCCTGACCGGCGAAGAGGCGAGCTTCATCGTGATGACGGATGGCAGGCACATCCTGCCCATGGCCAGCTCCCAGGACCACAAGGCACGGGACAATGGGGACCTTGGTCCCAATACCGGCGGCATGGGCGCCTATTCTCCGGCGCCGGTGGTCACACCAGAGATGCACCAGCGGATCATGGATCAGGTTATCCGGCCCACCGTCGAGGGCATGGCCAGCGAAGGCATCCCGTACACCGGTTTTCTTTACGCCGGGGTGATGATCGACGCGGCCGGGGTACCCAAGGTCCTGGAGTACAACTGCCGCTTTGGCGACCCGGAAACCCAGCCGATAATGCTGCGCATGAAATCCGATCTGGTGGCACACTGCCTCGCCGCCCTGGAGGGGCGGCTGGATGAAGAAAAGGCAGACTGGGACCCACGGGCTGCCCTCGGTGTCGTACTCGCGGCCGGTGGCTATCCGGCGGATTATGATAAGGATGACCCAATCAGTGGCCTGCCAGCGGAGGAAAGCGCCGACCTAAAACTTTTCCATGCCGGCACCAAAGAAAAAAATGGCGCCGTGGTAACCGCCGGTGGCCGCGTCCTGTGCGCCACAGCCCTCGGGGAAAGCGTGGCGGAGGCCCAGAGCAGGGCCTATGCACTGGCCGGTAAAATCAGCTGGCAGGGTCTCTACTACCGCACCGATATCGGTTATCGGGCCGTGGCCAGAGAGCGCTAATATTTTGCGGCGACCTGCCGCTAGCCAATACAACTTAAACCCCGGCCCAAGCGCTGATGTTCAAGGGGAATATTTGACCAGCTCTACGGACCAGTTGATAACAGTTTTTATAAAGCAGGACGGCGCCTGTTCTGTCAGCCTTGATACAAACCCATGAGTGAATTCCAACCCGATATCGAGCAACACCAGTATCTGGGATCAGAACCAGAAGATATCCAGCGTTCCCTGAACAACCGACTGGTTTACACCATCGGCAAGGACCCCTACACCGCCGTCGACTACGACTGGATGAAGGCGCTCTGCTATGTGGTGCGTGACCGCCTGATCGAACGCTGGATGGAGACTCACCGCAACTACTATCGCCAGCAGAAAAAAAGGGTTTATTACCTGTCATTGGAATTTCTCATCGGCCGCAGCCTGAACAACGCCCTGCTCAATATCGGCTTTCGCGACAACACAGCGGAGGCATTGAAGGAACTGGGGATGAATCTTGAGGTGCTGCAGGAACTGGAACATGATGCCGCCCTGGGCAACGGGGGACTGGGCCGGCTGGCGGCCTGCATCCTGGATTCTATCGCCAGACTGGATCTGCCCGGAACCGGCTATGGTATTCGTTACGAATACGGCATGTTCCGCCAGGGGATACAAGGAGGCGAACAAGTAGAACAGCCGGAAAACTGGCTGGCTGCAGGAAACCCCTGGGAGTTTGCCCGGCCGGAGGTGGTCTATCGGGTGCGCTTCGGTGGTCGCGTGCTGGAGTACACGGGCCCTGATGGCCGGCGCAGCCATGAGTGGATCGACGGCGACGAGGTGCTGGCAATGGCGTTTGACACCCCAATCCCGGGGTATCACACCGAAACGGTCAACAATCTCCGCCTCTGGTCGGCCAAGGCCACCAGCGATTTTGACCTGGCCTGCTTCAATCAGGGCAACTACCTCAAGGCAGTGGAAAACAAAACCGTCTCGGAGAACCTCTCCAAGGTGCTGTACCCGGACGACAGCAGCGTGGCGAATCAGGAGCTGCGGCTGCGGCAGCAGTATTTCTTCGTCAGCGCTTCCCTGCAGGATATCCTGCGCCGTTTTCTGCAGGACCACGACGACCTGACGGAACTCCCGGAGATGGTGGCGATTCAGCTCAACGACACCCACCCCTCGGTCGCCATACCTGAACTGATGCGCATCCTGCTGGACCAACACAAGCTGGAATGGCAGACGGCCTGGGATATCGTCGTCCGCACCTTCAGTTACACCAACCATACCCTGCTGCCCGAGGCCCTGGAGAGCTGGCCGCTGCCCATGTTCGAGGGGCTGCTGCCGCGGCACATGCAGATTATCTACGAAATCAACCGCCGCTTCCTGCTGATGGTAAGTCACCTCCATCCCGATGACGCCGACATCCTGCGCCGCATGTCGATCATCGACGAAACCGGTGAACGGCGTGTCCGCATGGCGCATCTGGCCATTGTCGGCAGCCACAAGGTGAACGGGGTCTCCGCCCTGCACACCGATTTGCTGCAACGACATACTTTCGCCGACTTCCATCAGTTCTATCCCGACAAGATTATCAATATTACCAACGGTGTCACACCGAGGCGCTGGCTCCATCAGGCTAATCCCCCACTGTCCAGCTTGATCTGCGGCACTATCGGCTCGGCCTGGATCAAGGAACAGGAGCAGTTGGAGCGCCTGGTTCCGCTGGCCGAGGACGCCGGTTTCAGGCAGCGCTTCGCCGCCGCCAAACACGCCAACAAGGTGCATCTGGCAAACCTGGTCAAACACCACATGGGAGAGACCATCGATCCTCATAGCCTGTTTGACGTACAGGTAAAACGCATCCACGAATACAAGCGGCAACTGCTTAACCTGCTGCGGGTGATCACCCTTTACAACCGCCTGTCGGACACCTCCAGCCTTGAACTGGTGCCGCGCACCATCCTGATCGGCGGTAAGGCGGCCCCCGGTTACTTTATGGCCAAGCTGATCATTCGTCTGGTCAATGACGTGGCCGCTATCATCGACAATGATCCGGCACTGGCAGACCGCCTCAAACTGCTCTTCATTCCCAACTATGATGTATCTACTGCCGGCGACATCATCCCTGCCGCCGACCTCTCCCAGCAGATCTCCACCGCCGGCATGGAGGCCTCCGGCACCGGCAACATGAAGCTCGCGCTCAACGGGGCCATCACCATGGGCACCCTGGACGGAGCCAACATCGAGATTCGGGAACAGGTTGGAGCGGAGCATATCTTCACCTTCGGACTCACCGCCGACCAGGTGGAAAAAATAAAACGCCAGGGATATGACCCGCGTCAATACTATGACCAAGACCCTGAGCTGAAACGGGTGATCGACCAGATCGGCAGCGGGTATTTTTCACCGGAAGAACCGGAGCGCTACCGCCCGATAGTGGACACTCTGCTGAACGGGGGAGGCGATCCTTTCATGCTGATGGCCGACTATCGCGCCTATATGGATTGCGATGCGCGGGTAGACGCCCTCTACCGCGACCCTGCCCGCTGGTTTCGCAGCGCCGTCATAAACACCGCCAGGATGGGCTATTTCTCCAGCGATCGAACCGTGAAAGAGTATGCCAAGAAAATCTGGCATACTGAACCGGTGCAACAGTGAATACATTTCCGTTGGGTAGAGAAAAAAGTACAACGATTAGCGGCGGTATTCGCATGACCGTCAGTTTTTTTTACAATCACCGAAATAGGCCAGCCGCAAACGGGCATTAATTTAATATAATTCAATAAGGTAAGTTTTTCGGCTCGATAATTGCTTAAGTATATTTACTCATGCCTGAAGTGTTTCAGGATGTGATAACCAGCGTTGATGTTGATTTGAGGCAGGATAATGGCTAAGAACAAGGGTTCAAAACACGAGGTCGATGGAAAAGACCAGGAGACGCGCCGCAAGCTGCTGAAGGGGATAGCAGGTAGTGTGCCGGTTATCCTGACCATGGCGAACCGACCTGCCTTCGGTCAAATCTGTACGCCTTCGGCCGCAGTATCGGCAAATCCGGCGAATCCCTCTGGATTGGATAGACACGGTGATGCCTGTACCCAGGGCTTCAGTGCCGGCGCCTGGAAAACCGCCAGTGGCGACGGAGATGGAAACCTGGATGACTGGCACATGGCTGTCGCCCACCCCAACCCGGAGTATGAAGCCTCCCCTCAAAAAAATCCTAAAACGAAAGGGCAAAGAGCCACCGTATCCAGCCACCCCGCCACAAAATTTGACGAGGCCTTTGGCTTCTCATCGTTTGGTGAGACCTTGCATGATGCCCTGTTAACCGGAAACCAGTCCAAGGGCGCAACGCCGCTGCAAAGACAGGCGGCCGCTGCTTTGTTGAATGCGCGCTATAACGAAAACACCGGTGCCTTTCCCGGCTACATGAGTTCAACCGATGTAAAACTACTATACGAAGCAGCCTATAACGGTTGGTCTTCTTATACCAATGCCTCAGGGTATATTGTGGATATCTCTTCGCTGGATGTGACAGAATTTTTCAGGCGAACTACCCGCTAGTATACCTATTGTCTTCGCCCGAATCCCATGGCCTGGTTGGGCAAGACAAGAAATCAGGCGCTTTGAACGACAGCAGACGGCAGTAAGAGTGGGACAGATAACCGCATCGGGCGATGTGCTGGAGTATGTCAACGGCACCGACCTGGTGGTGTTCGACAATGTTACACGCTCAACTCACTTGCTGGAGGCCCCCACCTCTCTCGTTTATCAGGTCATCCGCAAAGAAATATCCATACCCGAGGAACTTATAGGAGAAATTTGCGGAACTGCCAATATCGAAATTGGCGATGAAGAGCTAGAATCGGTGCTGGAAAACCTGTCCGAGGTAAACCTGATCGAGCGAACAATGTGAAGCTATCCGATTTGGATCAATCGGAGCTCAGCGGACGCCTTAAACGTGGCGGCCTTGGGTTCCAAGCAGGTCGCTTTTCTATACAGCTTAAATCATCCGTTCCCTCCATCTTTAGAGGGCTGCTTGAACTGTATGGGGACTACCCGCTGACAACCTCCCCGTTCACTGACTTCCATGTTTCTGTTGCCCGAGCAAAAGGCGCGCGCCGCTGGTATCGACCGCAAGCGGTATTCGGTTTCAATGGCGCCTTCCCCTTTGCCCCGTTACCACTGGAACACGCCTTTCCACTCATGGAATGGGGTCTGAACTGGTGTGTAACCAACCACTGTCATCAGTATCTGGTCGTCCATGCCGCAGTAGTGGAAAAAAGCGGCCGAGCTCTGATTCTTCCGGGACTCCCGGGCTCGGGCAAAAGTACCCTTTGCGCCGCGTTGACCGGGACAGGCGGCTGGCGCCTGCTTTCGGACGAACTCACCATGATCGATCCCGTCTCTAAAGCGATTATCCCCAACCCGAGACCGATCAGCCTCAAGAACGACTCCATCTCCTTGATCCAGCGATTCGCGCCGGATGGAATCGTGAGCGACCCGGTGCGGGACACGATCAAAGGCACCGTAGCCCATGTCAGGCCCCCCGCCAGCAGCGTCGACCAGATATCCAAGCCAGCCCCTCCATCCCTGGTTGTGTTTCCAAAGTATGATCCGACCGCAACATCAGAGCTGCGCCCCTTGGCCAAAGGGCGCGCCTTTCTACGTCTAACCGATCAGTCCTTCAACTATTCCATCCTGGGGAAGACGGGATTCCAAACAATCGCCGCAACCCTGGATGCTTCCGACTGTTACGAATACTTCTACGACGGAGACCTACGCCACGCCGTGACGCTGTTTGATTCGCTCGTCGACCCGTGATGGCGAACCTATCCGGCGAACGGCTGCCATTGCGGGATGCGCTGCTTGATCCGACACGGATCCGGGTGCTGGATCTGGCAGGCTGGAATCTCCTGATACAACAGGCCAGAGCCGCCGGTCTGCTGGCGAGAATCCATGTCCTTTGTCAGGAACATTCTCTCATCGACGCGGTTCCCGCCGAAGCCTTGTGGCACCTGAAGTCTGCGGACCAGGTCTATCAGGCCCATAGCAGGGATGTCCGAACCGAAATCGGACATATCGCCAGCGCCTTGAAGATGGCAAAGGTGAAGCCTGTCCTGCTCAAGGGTGCCGCCTATCTGGCTGCGGGCGACCGCGCTGCCAAAGGGCGACTGTTCTCAGATGTCGATCTGTTCGTACCCAAGCCTAAGATCGATGTGGCCGAACAGATGCTTCGATGGAATGGTTGGCGGTCCAAGAAGATCGATGAATACGACGAGCGTTACTACCGGGAATGGATGCACGAAATACCGCCGATGATTCATGGTGCGCGGGGCATGACCCTGGATGTGCATCACAATCTGCTGCCCTTGACCGGACGTCTACGATTGAACGCCGACCTTATCGAGCAGGAGATCGTTGCATCGGAGCTGCCCGGCGTCTGGACTCTTTCACCGGCAGATCGAGTGTTACACAGCGCAGCACATCTTTTTATGGGAGGAGAATTCGAGAACGCCTTTCGGGATTTATCGGACCTGGACCTGCTGCTGCGCGAGTTCAGTGAAAGCGTGCCCAGATTCTGGGATGTCTTGTTTCGCCGGACAGAACGGCTGGGGCTGGGGCAGATCCTCTTTTTTACCCAGAGATACACCGCCCACTTCTTCCACACCCCTATACCGGACGAATTCACCGAACAGTGCGAGAGATTTGTACCCCGAAAGCGGGCCTCAGTGATAATGGATCAGCTGTTTCGGCGCGTCCTGCTGCCAATGCATGAAAGTTGTGACGATCGCTTCAGCCCCCTGGCGCGCACGCTGATGTATGTTCGCTCCCACTGGCTGAGAATGCCCCCGCTGCTGCTGGCGAGACATCTGCTGCACAAAAGCCTTTCAGGTTGGCGAAAAAGCCTGACCGACGACGAACCTGCAGGCTGAAGTTCAACCAGTGATCACCCTTCCAGCTGCAAGCCCGGAGCAGGGACCACCCGTCTGTTCAACCACCCTGACAACTCCTCCAGTTCCGGGTATAGGGATGCGGTTTCAACGATGTAGCCAAGGGTGCGTGGAATATCACCAAGATAGCCCGCCTTACCATCCCGAAGATACAACCGCGCGAAGATCCCCGCCGCCTTTAAGTGTCGCTGCACCCCCATCAGATCGAACCAGCGCAAAAAACGCCCTTCGTACTCGCCCCCCAATACCCCGGTCTGCACGGCCAGATGATAGTAGCCCATCGCCCAGGATCTCACCCGTTGCTCTGGCCAGCGGATATAGCAATCTTTTAACAGCGACACCAAATCGTAGGTAATCGGGCCGATCACCGCATCCTGAAAATCCAGGATTCCCGGATTCGGCGGGGAGCTGACCATGAGGTTACGAGAGTGAAAATCCCGATGCACGAACACCTGCGGCTGCTCCAGGGCATTGGCAACCAGCAGGTCGAAGACCTGATCCAGCATCTGCTGTTCGGATTCAGCGAGTGCCAAGTCCAGGTGCCGCTGCAGCAGCCACTCTCGAAACAGCTCCATCTCCTGACGCAACAGCGACTCATCATAAGGGGCATGTCCCGCACGGGGACCACAGGCCTGAAGCACCACCAGGGCACCCAACGCGTCGCCGTAAAGCCGATCGACCGTCTGTTCATCCAGGGCATCCAGATAGAGCCGGGAGCCCAGATCCTCGAGCAGCAGAAACCCTCGCTGCGGATCCTCCGCCTCGATATTCGGCGTATGCAGCCCCAGCGCAGCGAGTTGCCGTGCAATCTCAACGAACGGCCGGCAATCTTCTTTCTCTGGCGGGGCATCCATCGCTATCCAGCGGTTGCCGCCGTGTGTGATGACGCGAAAATAGCGTCGAAAACTGGCGTCACCAGACGCCGGCTGGATATCAAATCCCTCCAGCCCGACGCCCCCCTCCAGCCACTCTTTCAACTGCTGCAACCGTTCAGCCATAAAATTTTCTCTACTCCGGGCCAGTCAACTCTGCTCCATTTGTCCCAGGCCATTGAAGAAATAGCGATTCTATGCGATTTTATGCTGCGCTTGCCATCGGTTTACCGTCCGCAGAAACGGCCCACGGTCGATCCGTGCAGACAACCCCTGACAACATCTTTCCAACTGCTCCCGATAACCAAAACCTGAAGAGTCACCGTGCCCGGAAAGAGAAAGATCCTGCCATGCATGCTGCTGGTAATGTCCGCGGTTGATGCCACCGCCCAATGGCAATGCATACCGGATCCAACGGGCGGCTGGGAGTGTTTCTCTGGCAGCCCTCCGAAATCTGAACCCCCAGCCCCGGTGGCGGCACCGGCCGGACCCCAGTCTGGCAGACAGTCACCGACACAGCCCCCCCCGGGGCTTGTGATGATGACGGTACCGCCGCAGGAACAGAAAACAGGGCAGCAAAAACAGGATCCCCTGCCGACGGAAGCGGACCAAACAGCGGCAGTTCCACAGGCCGGTGTGACCTCAGCAGAAGGCTCTCTTCCAACAGGACCTCGAGCGGCGCCCCCCCCATCGGATGCCACAACCAACGACGCCGATAGTCGGGAATCCCGGATTGCTGCGGAAGCTGAATCCGAGGTGACGGGCAAAAGGGAGCAAGAACAACAACCCATCCATAAGGTGAGCGAGACGACCACACCGCCGGAACCCCTGATACAGTCCATTGATCCGGTGGATGCCGCAGATCAGAAAACCATACCCGAATCAGATCTGGAAACAGACGCAATCGCCGCCGCCATCCTCCAGGGGCGTATCGACTTTGGCCTGCAGTGGGATCAATGCGCCCTCCCGAGCGGTGAGACGCCTCTCTCATTCGATGCAGTACCAGAGGATACAACAGTTGTCGAAACAGATGACGCCGAGTTTCGACAACAGGACGAGAACGCCGTCTTCTCGGGCAACGTCATAATCCGCCGAGGCAGCCGAATGCTGGAGGCAAATCGGGTCGAGTACAACAAGGCAGACGACATCCTGGATGCCAGTGGCGGTATCTACTTCGAACAGCCAGGTCTGCGCTTGACCAGCTCGGCAGGCCAGTTCGAACTGGGAGCCGAGCGAGGGCAGGCAGAGAACGTAGAGTACCGCCTGATCGACCGCAGCGGCCGCGGCCAAGCCGATTCAGTGGAGATCGAAAGTGGCATCCTGTCCCACTACCGGAATATCACCTACTCTACCTGCAGACCGGGCGAGGACGACTGGCTGCTGCAGGCGAAAGAGCTCGATGTCGACCGCTCCAAGGGGGAAGGAACGGCCCATCACGCCACAGTCAGTTTCAAGGGAGTACCCTTCGCTTATCTCCCCTATATCAACTTTCCCATCGACGACCGACGCAAAAGCGGATTCCTGGCGCCCTCCATCGGCACCAGCAGCAGTAGCGGGCTGGAACTGGAAATCCCCTACTACTTCAACATCGCCCCCCAGATGGACGCTACCTTGACCCCCCGTATCATGAGCAAGCGGGGACTCATGCTGAACGGAGAGTTCCGCTACATGACTGAGAACCAGGAGGGGAAACTGAGGGCGGGACTGCTCCCCGACGACCGGGATGCACAGGAAGGAGAAGACAGCACCCGTGGCGGGGTCTCTTTTCAGTCTGAAGGCAACCTTGCCCCCGACTGGTCGTTTGACACGAACCTGAATTATGTCTCCGACAGCAACTACCTGGACGATTTCGGGCGAACCCTCGAGTGGACCAGCGCCCGAAACCTGGAGCGCCGTGGCGAGCTCAAATACAGTGGCAACGACTGGAGCCTACTGGGGCGCCTCCAGCAGTTTCAAACCGTTGACAAAACAATTGATACGGCGGACCGCCCGTACAGTCGTCTGCCTCAGTTCCTGCTCGACCTGAACAAGCCCAATCAGTTCCTGGGGCTCAGTTATCACCTGCGATCGGAGTATGTGCACTTTGATCACGACAGCGACGAAGTGGCCGATGGGGACCGAATCGATCTGCATCCAGCCCTTAGCATGCCTCTGCGGCGCCCCTGGGGTTTCCTAACCCCAAAGGCCAGCCTGCGCTACACCACTTACAATCTTAGCAACCAGATACCCGGAGAATCCGACACCCCCGACCGGACTATACCCTCGTTCAGCCTTGACGGTGGCCTGTACTTCGAACGCGGTGCCAACTGGTTCGGAAACACCATCACCCAGACCCTGGAGCCGCGGCTGTTCTACCTCCTGACCCCCAACAAAAACCAGGATGATCTACCGGATTTCGACACCGCGAACCTGGACATCAGCTTCTTCAGCCTGTTTCGTGAAAACCGCTTCAGCGGTTCCGACAGGGTCGGCGACGCCAACCAACTAACCACCGCATTGACCACCCGTATTTTAAACAACACCAGCGGCACGGAACTCTTCCGGGGAAGTTTTGGTCAGATAGTCTACTTTCGTGATCGCAAGGTAAATCTCCCGCCCGTGGATACCGAGGAGGATGACATCAGCTCCTCTCTCGGCGCCTACCCCGATGACAGCAGTTCCTCCCTGGTGGCGGAGGTAGTGGCTCGGATGGGCCGGGACTGGCGTACCCGTGGCAACATATTCTGGAATCCGCATCAAAAGGAGACGGCGAAGGCATCCTATTCCATCCACTACCTGGACCCCCAGCAGCGGATCCTTAATCTGGGTTATCGTTTCGACCGGGGAGACTTCAATAAAACCGAAGTCTCCGGCCGCTGGCCGCTAACGAACAAGCTGCACACGGTGTTACGTTGGGATTACTCACTGAAATACAGCAAAACCATGGGGTTCTTTGCAGGCTTCGAGTATGAGAGCTGCTGCTGGATAGGCCGCCTGGTGGCTCAACAGCTGTTGACCGATCCGGATGGAGATCCGGAAAAAGAGAACTCCATTTTTCTGCAGCTGGAGCTCAAGGGCCTGACCAGTTTCGGCAGCAAGATTGACGAATTCCTCGAACGTGGCATCCTTGGCTACCAAACTGAGTAAAAGCTTGCCCTATACACCTATGATCAGCCTATTCTCCAGAATCAAACTGCCACTTCAGTTGGCGCTGCTTCTTCTGTTCAGCCTGCACACGTCGGCAGAGGCAGCCCGGGTCGAGCAGATTGACCATATCGTCGCGGTCGTGGACGAAGATGTCATTCTGTTCAGCGAGCTGAATAACGAGATTATTAAAATAGTCGCTCAATTGCGTGAAAAGGGCGCCCGTATCCCCGCCAGGGAAGTGCTGGAGCGGCAGATGCTGGAACGGCTGATTCTGGAAAAACTGCAGCTGGCCCGGGCGACACAGCTAGGGGTCAATATAGGAGAGGATATCCTGTCCCAGGCGGTAGGGAATATTGCACGCCGTAACGAGATGACACTGTCGGAATTTCGTCAGGCGCTGGAGGATAGCGGCATCAGCTTCAGTAGCTACCGACAAGGGATTCGCAATCAGATCATTATTTCGCGGTTGCTCGACCAGGAGGTGCAGCGGCGTATTCGGGTCAGCGACCAGGAGGTGCGGGCGTTCATCGCAAAGCAGGCGGGGACTGCCGGTAATCCCGCCGAATACCATCTGTTTCACATCCTGATAGCGACCCCCGAAGGAGCGACTCCGGAGCAGTTGGACACAGCACACGCGAAAGCGGAGCGGCTGGTGCAGGAACTGCGCTCAGGACTCGATTTCAGCACCGCGGCATTGACTGAATCAGATGGACGTCAGGCGCTTGAAGGGGGTGATCTTGGCTGGCGCCCGGCCAATCAGTTGCCCACCGTCGCGGCCGATCTCATAGCGGAGATGGAACGCGGCGACATCAGCGATCCTATTCGCTCCCCCAGCGGCTACCACATTGTGAAACTGGAAGACTATCGGGGCGGCGAACGCAAGATCATCAACCAGACTCATGCCCGCCACATTTTGGTCACGACCGATGAGATCACTTCCGACGATGCAGCCCTGGTGCGGCTGCAACAGTTGAAACAACGCATCGAAGGTGGAGACGATTTTGCGACACTGGCGCGCTCCAACTCAGACGACAAATCCTCTGCCATCAAGGGAGGCGACCTGGGATGGGTCACCCCCGGGGATCTGCTGCCACTGTTTGAGGAAGAGATGAATAAACTCGCCATCAATCAGATTAGTGAACCGCTTCGCACCGAGTTCGGCTGGCATATTATCCAGGTGCTCGAGCGACGGGAACACGACAGCACCGAAACAATCCAAAAAACCGAGGCAAGAGAGGCGATCAGTAAGCGCAAGTTCACGGAGGAGAGCGCCCTCTACTTGCGGCGTCTCCGGGACGAGGCCTATGTCGACGTTCGTCTAAACGAGTTCTAGTCTGGTCGATACAAGGATGAGTCCGCCCTCCACGCCCCTGGCCTTTACCCCTGGCGAACCCGCCGGCATAGGTCCGGATCTCTGCGTTGGGCTGGCCCAGCAGCGACGCGAAATCCCGCTGGTGGTAATTGCAGATCCGCAGTTACTAGGATCCAGAGCAGAAATTCTCGGCCTGCCTCTCACCACAGAAATCTATTCCACTCAGGGCGCCGATATCTGTTCCACCCCCGGCCGACTCACAGTGTTGCCCATAAGCCTCGATGCGCCCGCCCACCCGGGTCAACTGGATCCTGCCAATGCCCGCTATGTCCTGGATACCCTGCGACGCGCCACCACCGGCTGCCAGAGCGGAGAGTTCTCCGCGCTGGTGACAGGACCTGTACATAAGGGAGTCATCAACCAGGCGGGACTCCCGTTCACCGGCCACACCGAATTCCTGGCCTCTCTGACCGGAGGTACTCCGGTGATGATGCTAAGCTGCCCAGGTTTGCGAGTCGCCCTGGCCACCACGCACCTCCCTCTGTGCCAGGTCAGCTCCGCTATCAGCCGAAAATCCCTAGACACCGTAATACGCATCCTGCACCGGGATCTGTGCCAGCGCTTTGGACTGGACGATCCCCGGATTCTGGTATGCGGCCTCAATCCACATGCCGGAGAGGGGGGGTACCTGGGTAGGGAAGAGATCGACGTCATCGCTCCGGTGGTGGAGCAACTGCGTATCGCCGGAATCGATCTGTCAGGCCCACTGCCGGCCGACACCCTGTTCACTCCCCATCAATTACAACACGCGGACGCGGTACTGGCCATGTATCACGACCAGGGCCTGCCAGTACTCAAACACCTCGGATTCGGCAAGTCGGTGAACATCACCCTGGGACTACCCATCATCCGTACCTCAGTGGATCATGGAACCGCCCTTGATCTGGCTGGCAGCGGTAACCTGGACAACGGCAGTCTGAAGGCAGCTATCGAAACCGCCTGGCAACTGGCAGGCCGTCGGGACTAAAAGAAAAAAGACCTCAGCAGAGGCCACGGCAGGAATCGCGGCGTGGCAGAGCGGGTTACTAGATGCTGCCCTGTGCTAAATATAGAGCAGCCGAGGC